>Ga0334722_10002556_pt1 | contig 20424 bp, 16 predicted proteins | sample C3_bottom_MG_FD_207210 | JGI IMG/M metagenome (GOLD analysis project Ga0334722, IMG submission 207210) | Sediment microbial communities from Yellowstone Lake, YNP, Wyoming, USA - C3_bottom | ecosystem: Environmental > Aquatic > Freshwater > Lake > Sediment | place: USA: Wyoming | collected... | reverse complement strand
ATATAGGGCTGGTCAACGTCGAACGGCGGCACCTGATTGACCGGCAGCACCAGAAATTCGTACTGCTGCATGAAATCGTGCATGCGCTGGAACAGCGCCGTGCGTTTGAGTTCTGCCGCGCCGATCTGCGGACCGGACAGTTTCCTGCCGGCCTCGATGTTCCAGATCACCGTGTCCTTGATCAGTTCGCGGTGCCGGTCCAGCAAGTCGCCGAACGAGAGTTCGAACTGCCAGGCGCGCAGGGTGTGGAAGATTTCATTCGCGTCTGCGAGGTCGGGAGTAGCGTCCTCGACCACGCAACCCAGGCCGGCAAACGTCGGGCGCTGCGATGCGAGCACCGCGTTCACGCGCGCATCCACCGGCAGGCCACCGAGTTCGGGAGACCAGGCGATGCGCACGCCCTTGAACTCGCGCGCCAGTTTGTGCGTGAAGCGACTGCCCGGCTCGGCAATCGCGATCGGGCTCCTTGCGTCCGGTCCGGCAATCACGCTCAGCATCAGCGCGCAATCGGCAACGGTGCGCGCCATCGGCCCTTCCACGCCCAGCGTGCTCCAGCCGCTCTTGGCCGGCCATACCGGCACGCGTCCGGGCGAGGTTCGCAGGCCGACGATATTGCAGAAATTGGCCGGGCAGCGCAGCGAACCGCCCATGTCGCTGCCGTCGGCCAGGGGCACCATGCCGGCCGCGAGCGCGACGGCAGCCCCGCCGGAGGAACCGCCGCAGGTCTTGCTCGTATCGTAGGGGTTGAGCGTCTTGCCGAACACCGCATTGAAGGTCTGCGAACCGGCGCCGAACTCGGGCGTATTCGTCTTGCCGACTGAAATCGCGCCGGCCGATTGCAGGCGGTCGACCATGAGCAGGTTCTGGTCCGGAACGAAATCCTTGAATATCGGCGAGCCGAAGGTCGTGCGCATGCCGCGGGTGAGGAACAGATCCTTGTGCGCGACCGGCAGGCCGTGCAGGGGCGCGAGCGCTTCCCCGCGCGCCTGCTTTTCGTCCGCAGCGAGGGCTTGCGCGAGGGCCCGCTCCGCGTACAGGCTGACGATGGCGTTCAGCTTGGGATTGAGGCGCTCGATTTGCGCCAGGGACGCCTGCATCAGTTCGCGCGCCGACAACTGCTTGCTGCGCATGCGCTGCAGCAGCTCGGTCGCCGGCATGAAACATAGTTCGTCGCTCATTCGCCTCTTCCCCCGGTTGTTGGCCCCAATTCTAGATCCGCTAGCTGCGCGCCTGCATCCCTTTTTGCGCCAAATCGAGCATCACCTCGCGCAGCCACAATTGGGCCGGCTCACGCTGGTTGCGCTCATGCCAGATTTGGCCGACGGTGAAGCCGTCCATCTTGACCGGCGGCTCCATGATACGCAGCTTGCTCGCATAGCCGAGCGCGAGGCGCTCGGGCAGGGCGCTGATCATGTCCGAGCGCGCCACGATCTCCGGCACCAGAAGGAAATGCGGTACGGCCAGGCGCGCATGGCGTTTGCGTCCTAGCGTGGCCAGCGCTTCGTCGATGCGCGCGCTGAACCCGCTGCCGCGCACCGAGACCATAATGTGCTCCAGGCTGCAAAAGGTATCCAAGCTCAGCTGCGCGCCCACGCCGGGATGGTCGCGCCGCACCACCGATACGATGCGCTCAGCATACAGCGGGCGCTGGTGCAATCCGGGCGGCGCGTTCAACAGGCCGGTGATGCACAGATCCACCTCGCCGATTTCCATCTGCTTGGCCACCGTCTGCAAATCCAGCGGCCGCACTGCCAGGCGCACCCGCGGTGCCTTGCGTTCGAGAAAATCCACCAGCGCCGGCAGCAGGGCGAATTCGACGTAATCGGACGCCGACAAGGTGAACGTATGCTCCGCGCGATCCGGATCGAATGCGCTGCGCGGCCGGATGATAGCATCGATTTCGTCCAGCACTTGCTTGATCGGACCCAGCAGTTCCAAGGCTCGCGGCGTCGGCAGCATGCCGCGCGCGCTGCGCAGCAACAGGGGGTCGCCGAACAGTTCGCGCAGGCGCGCGAGCAAGGCGCTGGTCGCCGGCTGCGACAAATGCAGGCGCACCGCGGCGCGCGACACGCTGCGTTCCGCCAGCAGTGCGTCCAGAGCAACCAGCAGATTGAGATCGATGTTTCGTATATCCATAGAACAGATATATTAAATCTAAAAAATCGATTCGACAAATAATTAGATGGGATTTAGACTTAGTCCATCAGTTGAATAGGAGCCCCATCATGAACTTCGGTGTCGTAAAAGTGCTTGCCGGTTACCTGACCGCCAGCGCAGCCGCATTGGTGGCTTCAGTACAGCTGGCCTGCGCCCTGGGTGGCCAGGCCATGCTCGCTTTCAGCGGGAATTTTTTCCGCTAGGCTCTTCCTAGCGATTATATACATCGAATAGCTGACTGCTGACTACAGGCTTCGCGGGACTCCTCCTCCTCTCCCGCTTGGGCAGGGCGACCGGCAACCCCGGCAACCCTGCCTTTTTCTTTTCATGCCGGCGCCTGGCCGGTCGCAAGTCGTGCTTAAGCGTCGGCCAGCAAGCGGTGCAGGCGCGGCAGATCCTCGGGCCGGTCCACGTCCCATAACGTGGCCAGTTCGGTCCAGCGCCAGCCCAGCCCTTTGAGACGCAGGCGCGTCTCGTGCATCACGTTCGCGTTGCCCCAGTTCATGTTTTCGAACAGCTGCGCCGGCGGGCGGCGCGCGAGGCCGACCAGCACATAGCCGCCATCCTCCGCCGGACCGAAGACCGCATCGCTGTCGCCGCTGCATGCATCTGCCGCAGCGCGCAGGTATTCCAGGCTCAGTGCCGGACAATCGCTGCCGATCAACAAGGCCGGGGAGCCATCGTGCAACGCGAATTCCAGCGCACGCGCCATGCGCGCGCCCAGATCTCCCTCGCCCTGATCGTGCAGGCTCAGGCCGAACTCCTGGGCGCACTCGACAAAGAATGCATCCTGCGCATCCGGTGCGCAGCACAAGCCTACCGGCCCCAGCGCCGCCGCAGTTGCTGTGCGCAGGGTGCGCGCCACTAGTTGCCGGTGCAGTTCAGCCGCAGCCCGCTCGTCCAGGGCGGGCGTCAGACGGGTCTTTACCCGGCCCGGCGTAGGCGCCTTGGCGAAGACTAGGACGCGGCAGCTAATGGCCGCCCACCCGATAGGCGCGCGCCAGGCGCGCCGGCGCCACGCCGAAGGCATACTGCAGACGCAGCCACCACATCAGGACGATGGTGCGCAGCACGCCGCGGCTTTCCCAGCGCCGCGCCGAAGTCATGCATCTCTGACGCAAGCAGAGCGGCGCAGAGGCTAGACGCAGGCGGGCACTGATGCCGATGTCCTCCATCAGCACCTCGTCCGGGTAGCCGCCGATGTCCGCGAATACCTCTCGGCATACGAATATGGCCTGGTCCCCGGTGCAGATATGCGTCAGGCGCGAGCGCAGATTCATCAGCGTTTCCACCACGCGCAGCAGTGGGTGGGCGCCGCAGATTTTGACGTCGAAGCGGCCCCAGACGCAGGCGCCATCCGCCAGGCCTCGCTCAATCAGGCGGTCGGCCGCATCGGGCAGGCGCGTATCGGCATGCAGGAACAGGAGCACATCGCCCACGGCGGCGCGCGCACCGGCGTTCATCTGGGCGGCGCGGCCGGGGCTGGCGAGCAGCACGCGGTCGGCGTGGCCCCGGCTCAGGTCTGCAGTAGCGTCGCCGGAGCCGCCGTCCACGACGATCACCTCGTGGCCCCGGCGACGCAAATCGGCCAGGGATTCCAGCGTGGCGACGATGCCTTCGGCTTCATTGAGCGCCGGAACGATAATAGACAGGCGTTTCATTCTGCCGCCCGTACGCGGCGCAGGCAGCGCCTCGCCGCAATGCGTCCGCGCGGCGCCGATGCGCGCCTCATCCGCGCCTCCACGCATGGAATCTCTCCACCCAGGCGAGCAGCTTCTGCGGCGCATGATTGCGCTTCCACACCCCGGCGGCGTACTTGTTCGCCTCGGCCAGCGTCGGATAGACGTGGATGGTGCCGAGGATCTTGTTCAGGCCCAGGCCGTGGCGCATCGCCGCAACGTACTCTGCGATCAAGTCGCCTGCGTGCTCGCCGACGATGGTGCAGCCGAGGATCTTGTCCCTGCCCGGCACCGTCAGCACCTTGACCAGTCCGTGCGCCTCCTCGTCGGCGATCGCTCGATCGAGCTCCTTCAGATCGAAGACGCTGAGTTCATAGAGGATACCCTTCTCCCGCGCTTCAGTCTCGTTCAGCCCCACGCGCGCGACCTCGGGGTCGGTGAACGTCGCCCAAGGGATGACCGAGTAATCCGCTTTGAATCTTCTGTAATCGCCGAACAGCGCGTTGACAGCCGCGTACCATGCCTGGTGCGCCGCCGTATGCGTGAATTGGTAAGGCCCGGCGACGTCGCCGCAGGCATAGATATTCGGAAACAGCGTCTGCAAGTAATCGTTGGTCGCTACCGTGCGCGCCGGTGCCAGCGGAATGCCCAATTCCTCCAAACCGTAGCCGCTGGTATTGGGTACACGCCCCAGGGCGCACAGCAGCGCGTCGAAGGGCAGGCGCACTTCGCTGCCCTGATGCTCACAGATCAGCTGCTTTTCGCTGCCCTCGAATACAAATTGTGTGGCTTTGTGGTTCACCCGCACGTCGATGCCTTCCGCGCGAAAGCGCTGCATCAGCCTCTCGGAAATTTCCGCATCCTCGCGCATCATGATACGCGGCAACATCTCGACTTGGGTCACCAGCGAGCCCAGGCGCGCGAAACACTGTGCCAGTTCACAGCCTATGGGCCCGCCGCCCAGAACCAGCAGCCGCCGCGGCAAGACGCGCAGATTCCAGATGTTGTCCGAGGTGTAATAGCCCACGCTCTCGATTCCGGCGATAGCCGGGATCAGCGGCCGCGCGCCCGCCGCGATGACGATAGAGCGCGTGCTCAGCGTGCGCGTGCCGCCGGCGGTCTTCACCTCCACCGTCCAGGGCGAAGTAATCTTCGCCTCGCCCTGTATGCATTCGACGCCGAGCTCGGTGTAGCGCGCGACCGAGTCGTGCGGCGCCACGGCGCGGATCACGCGCTGCACGCGCTCCATCACCTCGGCAAAATCGTAGTCCACGGTCGCCGCCTTCATGCCGAACTCAGGCGCGCGCCTCGCCTGCGCCAGGAACTTGGCCGAGCGGATCAGCGCCTTGGACGGCACGCAGCCGGTGTTGAGGCAGTCGCCGCCCATCGCGTGCTTTTCGACCAAACTCACTTTCGCCTTCACCGCCGCCGCGATGTAGGCAGTCACCAGCCCGGCCGAACCGGCGCCGATGACGATCAGGTTGCGCTCGAACTTCGCCGGCCGCGCCCAGCGCGCGTAGACCTGCCGCGCCTTGATCAGGTCGACGCCGCGCTTCGCAAACAGCGGAAACAGGCCCAGCAGCACGAACGAGCCGACGAGCTTGGCCGAAAGTATGCCGGCGGGCGAATCGATTTGCGCAATCTGGGTTCCGGCGTTGACGTAGACCACGGTACCGGCCAGCATGCCCGCCTGGCTCACCCAGTAGAACGTGCGCGTCTTCATCCGCGTCAGCCCCATCAGTAAATTGATGACAAAGAACGGAAACGCCGGCACCAGGCGCAGCGTAAACAGATAGAATCCGCCCTCCTTCTTCACGCCCGCGTCGACTGCGCCCATCCTGTCGCCGAATCTGCGCTGCACTAGGTCGCGCAACAGGAAGCGCGATGCGAGAAACGCCAGCGTCGCGCCTATGCTGGAGGCGAACGATACGATCAAGCTGCCCAGGGCAAGGCCGAAGATCGCGCCCGCTGCCAGCGTCAGGATGCCCGCGACCGGGAGCGATGCCGCCGTGACCAGCACGTAGAGCGCGAAGAAAACGAGCGCCACCAGCAGCGGCCGCTCGCGGTAGTACAGGTCGATCGCCGCCTGCTGCGACTTGAAGTAATCGAGCCGGAAATACTGACCCAGATCGAAAGCGAAGAACGCGGAAATCAGCGCCAGCGCCAAAGCGATCAGCGCGATCTTGCTCGCTCGCATCAAATCCTCCTGCGGCAGCGGTGCTGCACTGGAGTCCCGCCGCACAGGACGACGACGCTGGGACTCAGTCGCGGCCCAGCGCCGAGCTTGCGCGCAGCGCGACCTGGGTCCACACGCGATCGATGGTGGCGAGCACCGCGTCCGCGTTCTGCAGGCGGTCGGCCGGATCCTTCGCCATCATGCCGTCGATCAGCGCCTGGTAATCCTCCAGATGTTGCGGTAGCCGCGGTATCGGCGCGCCCACATGCTGCGAGATCAGCTCGACGATGGAGTCGCCCACGTAGGGCCTGCGGTTCATGAGCATCTCGTAGAAAATGATCCCCAGGCTGTAAATATCGGAGCGCTCGGTGGCAGCCTTGCCGTTGGCCTGTTCCGGCGAGATGTAATACGGCGTGCCGAAGAACTCGCCGTGCATGGTCCGGTCCATGGAACCTTCGGTGCGCTTGGCGATGCCGAAATCGGCCAGCACCATCGTGCCGTCCGCGCGCAGCATCATGTTCGCCGGTTTCACATCGCGATGCACGATGCCGAGGCGGTGGATTTCGGCCAGCGCAGCGGCAGCCTGCGCCAGCAGCGACAGCGCCTGGCGCGGCGTCAGGCCGCTGTCGATGACATCCTTCAGGCTGCCGCCGGTGAAGTACTCCATGGCAATGTAGGCGTAATCGTCGGTGAAGCCTTTGTCGTATATCTTGACCACGTTGGTATGGTCGATGTCGGAGATCAGCGCCGATTCCTGGATGAAGCGCTGCAACAGCTGCTTGTCGTCGCTAGGCCGCGCGTTGAGGATCTTCAGCGCGACCTGGATGCCGTCGCTTTCACGCTCGGCCAGGAAGACGTTCGACATGCCGCCCTCCCCGATCTTCTTCAGTACCCGATAGCCTTTGACCTGCAGTGCGCGCCCCGTCGCCAGCGCCCGCGACAGATCGCTGGTGACGATCCGCAGCGTTTCCGACAAGGCCGCTTTTGCGGCGCGCGCCGTCATGTTCGCGTTTTCCGCCAGAGCCTCGCGCACCGACGCCGGCAACTCGATCGAACCTTCCTGCGCGCCGTCATAGGCGCCTATGCCGGTGACTTCCATCGCTTCGATCGGCGTGTTGCGGCCGCGCAATTCCAGCGTGCGCGACTGGCCGGTGCTGACGATGCCACCCGCCATGCTGACCGTAGCCGCGCTCGCCACCACCGGCCAGCCCAGCTCCTTGGTCTGCCCTTCCAGGCGCGAGGCCACATTGACGCTGTCGCCCACGACCGTCAGGTCCTCCGCCCCCGGCGGACCGATGCGCACTTCCATCAGGTCGCCCGTATGCACGCCGACGCCGGTCGCGAATTCGGGCAAGCCGCCCAGGTCGAAATGCTGCTTAAACCAGTCGCCGAAGCGGTTCGCGGCCAGCACCACACCCAGGCCCGCACGAATCGCGCGGCAGGCATGATTGTCCTCTCCGTCTTCCGGGCGCGCCTCGAACACCACCATGATGCCGTCGCCGATCAGCTTCGCGATGCGCCCGCCATTGCGCACGATCGGCTGGCACACTGACTCGAAATAGGCGTTGAGCAGCTCTGCAATCTGGCCCGCAGTAAGTCGCTCCGAATAGGTGGTGAAATTGCGGATGTCGGCGAACATCACCGTGGCCACCGTCATCTTGCCGGTCATGCCGGCGGTCTCCGCGAACGCCAGCGGGCGCTCGGCCTCGGCCCCGGCGCCGGAGAGGTTCTGCCGGTACCAGCGCTTGAGTTCGTCGTTGCCGGCGACCAGGCGCTCGGCGAGCGAGCGCGCCGTGCTTTCGTACTTCTTCAGCCTCGAATTCACGGCCTCGATCAACTCGTCGCGCGTGAATGGCTTCGCCAGGAAATCATCCGCGCCGAGGTTCATGCCGCGGCGCATGCTGGTGCGGTCGCTCAAGGCGGTAAGAAAAATGAACGGCGTGTCGACGAAGCGCGGATCCGCGCGCAACGCTTCCAGCATGCCGAATCCGTCCAGCTCGGGCATCATCACGTCGCTGACGATCAGGTCCGGCCCGAAGCTTTTCGCATGCTCGATGCCGGCGCGGCCGTCTTCGGCCGATTCCACGGCGTACCCTTCCCCCTTCAGCATCAGCGTCAGGTTGATGCGGATCGCCGCTTCGTCCTCGACCACCAGAATTTTCTTCATTGCCGATCTTGCCCCAGACAGCGCCTGATTGCGCCGCGCAACTGCGCCAGTTCGAACGGTTTGGCCAGGACCTCGGTCGCGCCGCGGTGCAAGGCGATGGCGCGCGCTTCCTCGTTCATGGCCGCGGAGAACAATAGCACGGGAACGCCCGAAAATTCCGGGTCCGCGCGCACCGTCTCCAGTACCGCATAGCCGCCCAGGTGCGGCATGATCACGTCGCAGATAATGAGGTCCGGCCGCATCTGCTTGACCTGCGCCAGCCCCTGCTCGCCGTCGGCCGCCCAGACCAGCTCATGCCCTTCAATGCGCAGCATCTGGCGCATGAAATCGACATTCGTGCTGTCGTCGTCGATCAGCAATACGCGCGCCATGATCAGGCCGCCTTGGCCCGGTGCGCAAGCGGCAGCCGCACGTTGATGCGCGTGCCCACGTCCACCTTGCTGTCGATCGCGATCGTGCCGCCGTGCAATTCCACCGCCTTCTTCACGATGACCAGCCCCAGGCCCGTTCCCTGCCGGTTACCGACGTTGGAGGCGCGATGAAAACTCTCGAACATGCGGGCTTGGTCCTCGACCGGTATGCCTATGCCCTGGTCGGTGACCGAGATGAGCGCATCGCCATCGTGCTCGCTCAACTGCAGCGATACCGTGCTCCCGGTCGGGGAGTACTTTACCGCGTTGGACAGCAGATTGGTCAGGATGTGGCGCAGCAGCTTTTCGTCCAGGTTCAGGCTGCCGCGCTCGAACTGCTGCTCGAACTGAATGACATGCTGCTTGGCCACGCCGCCGCGCAATTCCTCGACCACCTTGTGGCACAGGTCGCTCAAGTCCACCGGCTTCGGCTCGAACTGCAGCGCCCCGGCCTCGGCCTTGCCGATGATGAGCACGTCTTCGATCATCGAATTCATGCGTTTCACGCCGCCCTGTATGCCGTGCAGCATTTTCAGTTTGTCTTCGGCGGAAAGGCCGTCCGAATAATGCTCCAGCAGCTCGGCCGAGGACAAAATCGTTGCGAGCGGCGTGCGCAGTTCATGCGAGGCGATGGAGACGAACTTGGATTTCATCTCCGACAGCTCCTTCTCGCGCTGCAGCGCAGACAGCAGTTCCACCTCGGCGCGCTTGCGCTGGGTGATGTCGACGCTGGTCCCGATCATGCGCGACGCCGTGCCGTCGCCGGAATGTTCGACCACGCGCCCGCGGCTGAGCACCCAGATCCAGTCCTGGCTCGCCGTCTTGAACCGGTGCTCGATCCGGTACAGCGGACGCACGCCCTTGATGCAATCGGCTTGCGCCTGGCGCACCGTGTTCATGTCGTCCGGATGCACCAAGGCCATCATCTCGTCGAGCGTGAGGTAGCGATCGCGCGCTTCGTGACCGGTCATCTGCGCCAGCGCTGCATCCAGATAGATGGTGCCGCGCTTCGCCTCCCACTCCCAGATCGAGATGGCCGAAGACTGCATCGCCAGATCGAGCCGCTCCTTGGTCAGCTTCAGCGCCGCTTCGGCCAGCTTGCGTTCATTGATGTCGATCATGCCGAGTATGGTGCCGGCGTCCGGATCAGCCGCGTCTATGGCCCGACTGTCGATCTGCACCCAGAACACGCTGCCGTCCTTTCGGCGCAGCTGGTACTCGGCGGAATAATTCTCGCCCAGCGCCAGGCGCGTGTGGGCGGCAGCCTCGGTCTTGCTGAAATCCTCGTCCGACTGAAACCAGATGCGGGTCGACTGTCCCTGCAAGGCCTCGGGCGTGTACCCGTACATTTCGGCCAGGCGCCGGTTGCATTTCACGATCTTGCGCTGGCTGACGAATGCGATGCCGACCGCCGCCGTATCGAAAATCAGCTGCTGCTCGGCCAACGCCGAAGTCAGCGATTTTTCGGCGATGCGCAATTTCTTCAGCAGCAGCGTGTTCTCGTGGCCGTACGCCAGGGTTTCCATCAGCGCCAGATGGTTCGACAGGTATAGGCCCAGCAGCACGCTGGCGAACACCAGCATCAGCAAGCCGGTCGAGGCATTGAGCCCGCCGCCGAAGGTAAACAACATCGCGACCATGGGCGCGAGAATCGGCAGAATGAAACTCGCAAACGCTTTGGGGCTGGGCGCAAGCGACGGCGGCAGTCCCATGGCGATGCTGCTGATGAGGAAGGTGACCGAAATCTGCTGCAGCGAGGTCGGCTCCTTGCCGATGAACATCAAGGCGAGCCCCCAGCCGCCACCGATCACCGCGCTCGCCAGGCAGAAGTAGTTTTCCCACTGCGCCGCATCCTCCGCTGGCGGCTGACGACGGCGATAGATCCGCGCCATGGCATAGCGCACCGCGCTCGCCACGCCGAGCCAGACGAACCAGCTCGCGATCAGACCGACCTCGATGTAGCCCCACAAGGCAAACGCGGTGATGCCGGCGGCGAATAAAATGATGGGGACATCGGTACCCGAAAGCCGGTACAGCATGGAGACGCGCTCCGGCAGGTACTCGAACGAGGACATAGCAGCCAGGCGGCTGCGGATTTTTGTTAGCATCGTTACCTCGAATCCTGGGTCGTCGGGGCCTGCGCAGAGCCGACCCGCAGTTTGGTCCAGGGAAAATATTCTACTCCCATTCACCTGCTGCCGAACCGATCCGGGCGCAGATTCTTGCTCTACAAGAATGATTTAACACAGTTTAACCAATCGCAATTCGATCCCGCCTGACGCTTGTGCAGCGCCCGCAGAATAAGCTTGATTTGGCTTGCCGCTGGCGAATGCCGGCAACCTTTACGGTACAATCCTTGCACCAACCCCAGCTTGGATTCAGATGGGACACCGCCTCTCCAAAATCTATACTCGAACCGGCGACAAGGGCGAGACTGGCCTTGGCGACGGATCGCGTGTGCCCAAGGACAGCCTGCGCGTGCATGCGCTGGGCGAGGTGGATGAACTGAATTCCGTGGTCGGTGTGCTGCTGGCGGAGAAATTGCCCGCTGGCGCCCGTGCTGCGCTCGTCCGCGTCCAGCACGACCTGTTCGACCTCGGCGGCGAAGTCTGTATCCCCGGGCATACAAGCATGACTGAAGCGCAGGTCGCGCGGCTGGAAGCGCTGCTGGATGAATACAACCGCGATCTGCCCCCGCTCAAGGAGTTCATCCTGCCCGGCGGTACGCGCGCGGCAAGCCTGGTGCATCTTGCACGCACCGTCTGCCGCCGCGCCGAACGCGCGCTGGTATCGCTCGCGCGCGCCGAAGCGGTCGGCGCTAGCGCCCGCATTTACCTGAATCGCCTGTCCGATCTGCTGTTCGTTCTGGGCCGGGTGCTGAACCGCGAGGGCGGCGGCAGCGACGTGCTGTGGCAGCGCGGCAATGAAACAGGAGCGGATGCAAGCAAGACCTAGGACGGCGCGACCGATAATCGCCTCGCGCAGTTGTGTCCCCAAGCAGGGCCCGCCGTGCGCGCCTACCCCGATCTCGGCCTATTCGACTTTGGCGCCCGAATCCTTCACCACCTTCGCGTACTTGGCGGCTTCGGCGCGTATGAATGCGCTGAAGCGCTCCGGCGTATTGTTGGCCGGCACTTCGGCGCCCATCTTTTCCAGGCGTTCGCGCATGTCTTTCGTGTTCAGCGCGCGCACGATCTCGGCATTGAGCTTGGCCACGATCTCGGGTGGGGTCCCAGCTGGGACCATCACGCCGAACCAGGTGGTGAGGTCGAAGCCGGGCAGGCCCGACTCGGCGATGGTGGGCAGATCCGGCACTGCCGGCGAACGCGCGAGCGTGGTCACCGCCAGCGCGCGCAGTTTGCCTGCCTTGACGTTGGGCAGGGCGTTGGCCAGATTGTCGAACATCAGCTGCACCTGGCCGGCAAGCAGGTCAGCCATCGCCGGAGCAGCCCCTTTATAGGGAATGTGCACCATTTTCACCCCGGCCATGGTGTTGAACAATTCGCCGGCCAGATGACCGGTAGAACCGGTGGAGCCGGAGCCGAAATTCAGGGCGCCAGGTTTGGCGCGCGCAAGTTCGATCAACTCCTTTACGGTCTTGGCCGGCACTGAAGGATTCACCACCAGGATATTCGGCACCTGTACCACCAGCGCCACCGGTGAAAAATCCTTCACCGGGTCGTAAGGGATCTTGGCGTACAGGGTCGGGTTGATCGCGTGGGTGGCCACGGCGCCCATCAACAGCGTGTAGCCGTCGGCCGGACTTTTCGCCACCAGGTCGGCGCCGATGTTGCCGCCGGCGCCAGCGCGATTGTCCACCACCACCGGCTGGCTCCAGGCCTCGGTGAGCTTTTGTCCGATGGCGCGCGCCGCAATATCCACCGACCCGCCTGGCGGATAGGGCACGACGAAGCGGATGGGCTTGGAAGGATAGCTCTGTGCGACAGCGCCCCCGCAGCCGAGCATCAAAGCGAGCGCCAGGAAAAGCGGCGTCCATCTGGTCAATCGTCTCAAACTATGCTCCTTCTACGCGCCGTAACAAAATGACTCTTGTTACGGACTCTAACAAAAGAACAGAGGACACAAGCCTCTGTGTCCTCCGCACTTCGATCCAGCCGTGAATATAAGGCTATTCCTGGAATGCCACTTCGCGCGTCTTGCGCACCGCGGGTGCCAGGGTAATGAGCAGCAGCAGCAGCGCGATGCCGAGCAGCACGCCGCTGATCGGCTTGGTGACGAACACGGAGGCGTCGCCGCGCGACAGCAGCATCGCCCGGCGCAGGTTCTCTTCCATCAGCGGCCCGAGAATGAAGCCCAGGATCAGCGGCGCCGGTTCGCATTCGAGCTTGACGAAGACGTAGCCCAAGAGGCCGAACAGCGCGGTCAGCATCACATCGAACGGCTGGTTCGACAGGCTGTAGACGCCGACGCAGCAGAACAGCAGGATGGACGGATACAGCAGCCGGTAGGGCACGGTCAGCAATTTCACCCACATGCCGATCAGCGGCAGGTTCAGGATCACCAGCATCAGGTTGCCGATCCACATGCTCGCGATCATGCCCCAGAACAGTTCCGGCCTCTCGGTCATCACCTGCGGGCCCGGGGCAATGCCCTGGATCATCATCGCGCCTATCATCAGCGCCATCACCGGGTTGGACGGAATGCCCAGAGTGAGCAGCGGAATGAAGGAAGTCTGAGCGCCGGCGTTGTTGGCCGATTCCGGCGCAGCGACGCCGCGAATCTCGCCCTTGCCGAACATCGAGGTGTCGCCGATCTTCTTTTCCAGGGTATAGGCGGCGAACGAGGACAGCAGCGCTCCGCCACCGGGCAGGATACCGAGCATCGATCCGAGCGCGGTGCCGCGCAGCACGGCGCCGGAACTGCTCTTGAGATCCTTCCAGGTCGGCATCAGGCCCGTGACCTTGTTGACGAACACGTCGCGGCTCTCGCCCTGCTCCAGGTTGGTTATGATTTCGGCAAAGCCGAACACGCCCATAGCGACGATGACGAAGCCGATTCCATCGGACAGTTCCGACAGACCGAAGGAGAAGCGCGCTATACCGGAATTGACGTCGGTGCCAATCAGACCCAGCAGCAGCCCGAGGATGGTCATGGCGATCGCCTTGACCAGGGAGCCGTGCGCCAGCACGGTTGCGCCTACAAGGCCCAGCACCATCAGCGAGAAATACTCGGCTGGGCCGAACTTCAGCGCCACTTCCGCGAGCGGCGGCGCAAACAGCGCGATGATCACGGTGGCGACCGAGCCGGCGAAAAACGAGCCCATGGCAGCGATCGCCAGCGCCGGACCGGCGCGACCCTGGCGCGCCATCTGGTAGCCGTCTAGGCAGGTGATGACCGAGGACGATTCGCCTGGCAGATTCACCAGGATGGCCGTGGTCGATCCGCCGTATTGCGCGCCGTAGTAGATGCCGGCGAGCATGATCAGAGCCGAAATCGGCGACAGGTTGAAGGTCACCGGCAGCAGCATGGCGATGGTGGCGACCGGCCCGATGCCGGGCAGCACCCCGATCAGCGTGCCCAGCAGCACGCCGAAGAAGCAGTACATCAGGTTCTGCAGGCTCAGTGCGACACCGAAGCCGATACTGAGGTTGTGGATTAGATCGCCCATGCCTACTCTCCCGGCCACAGGTTGAACGGCAACCCCAGGCCCTTGACGAACACCAGCACCCCGAACAGCACCATCACGACGGTCAGGATCACGATTTCCTTCTTGCGGAAATCATGGCCGCCTATCGCGCTGAGCACGATCAATATCACGGTCGCGAGCACCAGGCCCAGCGGCTTGAGCGCATAGCCGAAAATCACCACCGAGAGCAAAACCAGGAACATCGAACGCGGCCCGAAGGCGCCGATGAACAGGAACAGCGACACCCCGGCGAGCACCGCCTGCACCACGGGTAGACCCTTCAATTGGCTATCAGCGAAGTAGGTCGCGCCTCCGATCACCGCCGAGGCAGCCAGCAACAGCGGCCGGAATATGAAGACCTTGAGCGGCTCATTGAATTTCGAGACGAAGGCGCGGAAGAACACCATCCCGCCCAGGATCGCGAGCATGCCGCCCAGAACTGTCGGGAAATACGCGGGGCCCATGCGCACCGCCGAACCCATGGGGTAGTTGCGCGCGACCAGCATGAACCCCAGGCCGAAGCCGATGAACATCAGCCCCGCCCAAAAATCCTTGCCGTTTTTTATTTGCATTACTTCCTCCTCCAATCAGATTCGCTCGCTATTCTGCCACATATGCGTGCCAGTCGCGTCGGGAATTGCTGGTCGGCAGGCGGCGCCAGCCCCCGCGACTTCAATTTCCGCTCTTGTCCATCAGGCTTACCAGCTTGACGCTGGTCTGGCGCAGGCGCTGCGACAGCATCAGCACCAGTTCCATCAGAATCTTCGCCCCTAGTATCGGCTGCTCCAGAATAATGCGCGCCAGGTTCTCGCGCGACAGCACGGCGAACACGCAAGCTTCCGCCGCAACGCAGGTCGCAAACCGCGGCTCGCCGTCTATCATCGACATTTCGCCCAGCGTCTTTCCGGCATCCACCAGCGCAATCAACTGCGGCGTATTCCAGCGATCCTGCTTGAACACCTCGACGCTGCCCTCGATCATCAGCAGCATGAAATCGCCCTGCTCGCCTTCATGGATGATTTCCTGGCCCGCAGCCGCGCGGTAGACGTGCATGAAATGGCTCATCATCCGGATTTCCGCCATGTTGAAGTTCTCGAACAAGGGCGAATAGCTCATCATGTGGTGCATCTGTACCGCGAATTGGGTCGCGTCACCCAGGTATTCCAGATGCGACAGGAAATCCTGTCCTGTGTGTTCAGCCATACGCTCTTAGTCCGAGACAGGCGGCTCGGGCGACGCCGGGAAGGCACCGCCGGCGAACCAGGCGTCGGCGGATTATGCCGAAACCGGGGATTAAGCTCAAATCAAGCCTGGCCTTAGGGCTCATTGCCGAACCGTGGCGAGGGTCGCCCATGCGTTGCGGCGGGCGCAGCATGACAATTCCGCGCCCGCCGCTCGCGATCGGCACAGCCTCATCACCGGATCAACCACACGGTGACAGCGAGCCACAGCGCGCCCGCGACGAGCAGATGCGCGTCGGTGAGCAGGGTCCAGGCGGGATCTTCACCGCCGCGCCGGTGCAGCAGAAAAATGTAGCGAAAGATACCGTACAGGACGAACGGCAGGGTATAGATCAGCTTGTCCGTGTGATGCAAGGCTATGGTGTCCGGACTCACGGTGTACAGGCTGTAGCTGACGATGACGCCGGCGGCGCTGATCGCCATCATCGAATCGAGCAGGGCCGGACTGTAGTCGTACAGCACCGGACGCTGGGTCACGCCGCCGGCGCCGTCGCCTTCGCTCGTCATCAATTCGGCCCGGCGCTTGGCGAAGCCGAGAAAAATGGTCAGCAGCAGACCGCACAACAGTAACCATTGCGAGGGCGCAATGTCGACGCCCCAGGTGCCGGCGAAAATGCGCAGCATGAAACCTGCGGCGATGATGAACACGTCGAGGATGACAATGTTCTTCAGGCCGGCGCTGTAGGCCAGATTGAGCAGCAGGTAGGCCGAAAGGATAGCGACGACTGCAGTGGAGACCGTCGCGCCCAGCGCCAGTCCCGCAAGTCCGCAGGCGAGCGCGAGCGCAAACGCTAGCCTCATGCTCACCGTGCCACTGGCCAGAGGCCGATTGCGCTTTGCCGGATGCGCCCGGTCCGCTTTGCGATCGAGCATGTCGTTGAGGACGTAGACGCAGCTCGACACCAGGCAGAATCCCGCTGCCGCGAGCACCACACTGCTCCTCAACTTCCAGTCGTTGCTGGCGTCGCTGAACAACAGGCCGACGAACACGAATCCGTTCTTGACCCATTGATACGGGCGTAACAGCCTGAGCAGTTCGCGCGGCAACGATGCGCTGACAGGCTGTTGAAATTCGGTTTCCGGGCGTAAGCTCATGGGTATATGCGAGGGAGTCTCAGAGGGAAGCGAATTTCAGCAGCCTCTGAATTGGGGGATATACGCCCCGAAGGTCTCGATCCCCCTCGAGGGGAAAGCCCCCTTGGGGGGAAAGGGGGCATGCCTCCTTTTTCAACACCCCACTAGCGGACGGGACAAGGTTCATCGGGGAAATAGCGTTCGCAAAAGTAACAGTGGCCCAGTGGCAGGTAGGACGGGATTCTATAGTAACGGTCGCGCAGCGGCCGCAGCACCTGCTCGCGGTAGCGCGGATAATCGAAGCCCTCGCCCAGCACCAGATAGAAGCTTGCGCCGTGCAGTTCAAATTCGCGGAATTCCACCTTGGCGAAGTAAGGCGCGTAATCGGCCGGATTGGGCGGATTCTTGCGCAGCACCAGAATGTTCTTGCCTGCAAGCGTGCTGAAATCGGTCAGGATGTCATCGTGGCGTCCGTGCGAGGAAGCGGTGCCGAACACAAAGAAATACTTGCCGGAAGCGTAGGAAGCGGTCACCGCCGGGGAAAAACCGTCGGCGGAAAATTCGTATTTCCCGGCATAAGGCTCCAGCCGCTGCAGCAGTTCGGCGGTCTTGACGTGAAACACGATGCCATCGTAAAGCCGACTGCTTTTCCATAGCTCCATCGGCAGCAGGCTGCAGGCCACGATGGCCGCCACGTGTATCAATGAAAACACGGCGAGATAGATCACGGACTTCTTCAGCTGCGCGGCGTTGAGGAGCAACGCCGCAGCGATGAAGAAGAACGGCACGAACGACAGCAGCCAGTGCAATCCGATCTGCTTCACCAAGGACAGCAGCGCGAACACCGCCAGCGGCGCGGTCCAGGCGAGCATGAAGAACCTGGCGCGCGCCGCGCCAGGCCCGGTTTCCAAGGCCGCTCGGCCGCGCCAAAACTGGTAGAGCGCCACCGGGCACAGCATGTACAGAACGCTCAGTACATATAGCGCCGGGGTGCGCAGCGACCAGCCGGCGTCGTCGTGCCGGTTGTAGACGTTGAACTGCAGGTTGGCCCAGCAATGCTCGTAGTTCCACCAGGCATTGAACAGCGCAAACGGCAGCGCGCACGCGACCACCGTCGCCAGTCCGCGCCAGCTGCGCCGGCCGGCGGGCTGCATCAGCACGTAGGCCAGATAGACCATGCCCAGCAGGACCGCAAAGTACTTCGACAGAAACGCGAGGCCCAGCATGGCGCCGGATGCCGCATACAGCGCCTGCGATTCGCTCCGCAAAGCCGCGGCGAAGCAAAGCGCCGACACGAACGAGAACAGCACCAGCGGCGTGTCGGTGGTGATGAGCACGTTCCAGACGTTTACCGGAAGCAGCAGGAAAGCCAGCGCGGCAAGGTAGGCCGCGTCCGCTTTGCCCGCGTCTGAGCGCCGCAGGTAATGCAGCATCGCGAACGCCATCAGCGCGGGCAGCACGATGACCGGAAGGCGCAGCACCCACTCGGACCGGGAGAGCTGCAGCAGCAGCGCGAGGATCCAGCCGACCATGGGCGGATGGTCGTAGAAGCCGAAATCGGGATAGACGCCCCAGTAGACGAAATAAGCCTCGTCCCCGGTCATCGGCAGCGTCCTGGCGAGCCAGAATTTGAAGGCCAGGGTCAGCACCAGCGTGCCGAAAAATCCGGCGCGCACAGTCGCCGCGGCCGGCGCGGGGGAGGTTTGCATAGGCGCGATTATAGGTCCTGCAGCCGCGCCAGGTGCGCCGGCGCAGAGCGCGCTGCTATTCCTCGGTCTGGTGCACCAGCCTGCGCTTGCGCACGGCTTCGGCGAGCTGCTCGAACAGGCTGGCGCTGTCGTCCCAACCGATGCAAGCATCGGTAATGGACACGCCGTAGGCGAGCGGCTTGCCCGGTACCAGGTCCTGGCGACCCGGCTGCAGATGCGATTCCACCATCACGCCGATGATGCGATCGTCGCCCGCCGCGACTTGGCGGGCCACGTCGGCGCCCACGTCCATCTGGCGCCTGTAGTCCTTGGAACAGTTGGCGTGGGAAAAATCGATCATCAGGCGCTGCTCCAGCCCGGCGGTGGCCAGCTGCTTCGCCGCCGCGTCCACGCTCGCGGCGTCGTAGTTCGGCTTCGGTCCGCCGCGCAGGATCACATGGCAATCCTCGTTGCCATTGGTGGAGACGATGGCCGAGACTCCGCCTTTGGTGACGGAAAGAAAATGGTGCGGCTGGCGCGCAGTCTTGATGGCGTCCACGGCGATCCGGATATTGCCGTCGGTGCCGTTCTTGAATCCCACTGGGCAGGACAAGCCGGAGGAAAGCTCGCGGTGCACCTGCGATTCCGTGGTGCGCGCGCCGATCGCGCCCCAGCTGACCAGGTCGGCGATGTACTGCGGCGTGATCATGTCGAGGTACTCCACGCCGGCGGGCATGCCCAGTTCGTTGATGTCGAGGAGCAGGCTGCGCGCAAGCCGCAGCCCTTCGTTGATGCGGAAAGTGCCGTCCAGCTGCGGGTCGTTGATCAGGCCTTTCCAGCCCACCGTGGTGCGCGGCTTCTCGAAATACACGCGCATGACGATCAGCAGATCGGCTGCGTGCTTCGCCTTTTCCTGCGCCAGGCGTGTCGCGTACTCCAGCGCGGATTTCGGGTCGTGTATCGAACACGGACCCACGATCACCAGCAGGCGGTCGTCCGCGGCATGCAATATGCCGTGTATGCCCTGGCGCGCCTCGAACGTGACGCGCTCGGCGGCCTCGGATACGGGAAACTCGCGGATCAGGTGCGCAGGCGGGGCGAGCTCCTTGATTTCGCGGATGCGGACGTCGTCGACCTTGTGCGTCATGATTTCTCCTGGATAGCGGTAGATCCGCGCCCTGCTGCTGGGCGCGGCTGCGGCGGGTGGATTTGAACAGCGGGCGGTGGCAGTGGTAGTCATGGTTGGGCCTAATGCAAAAAAAAACCGCCAGGCTTGGGGCACTGGCGGTTGTTTCGGGATGTTTGGGCGCGTACCTAAATCAATCCTTCCGCCAGAGGCTGAGGAAAGCTATAAAAATAAAACCAGAAGGCGTGCGCGCGGTTCATGTCTAAGGTCTCTGGGACGGATTCAAACACGTTTCATGCCCGTCTGGCAAGTAGCGTTTGCCCCCAAACGCACTACGGCCGACTACCCACGGCCGCGGCACGCATGGATACAGGACCGGCAGCGCTAGAGCTTTTGCTGCACCCATGCCTGCACCGACGCCAGCGCAGCGGGCAGCTTGGCGGCGTCCGTGCCACCGGCCTGGGCCATGTCCGCCCTGCCCCCGCCCTTGCCGCCGACCTGCTGCGCGACGAAGTTGACCAGCTCTCCCGCTTTTACTTTCGCCGTCAGATCCGCGGTAACCCCGGCGATCAGGCTCACTTTTCCGCCTGCGGTCGAGGCGAGGACCACGGCGGCGGACTTGAGCTTGTCCTTCAGCTTGTCCAGGGTCTCGCGCAGGGCTTTGGCATCGGCGCCTTCGATCGCGACGGCCAGGACCTTCGCCCCTTTCACTTCGACCGCCTGCAGCGCGAGGTCATCGCCCTGCGCAGCCGCGGCTTTCGACTTCAGGCGCGCCAGTTCCTTCTCCAGCGCGCGCGCGCCTTCCATCAGCTGGACGATCTTCTGACCGAGGTCCTGCGGCTGCGCCTTGAGCAGGGCCGCAGCCTCGCCCAAACGCGCTTCCTGCTCCTGCACATAGGCCAGCGCGCCTTCGGCGGTGACCGCTTCAACACGGCGGATGCCCGCGGCCACACCCGACTCCGACACGATCTTGAACAGGCCGATGTCGCCGGTGCGGCGCACATGCGTGCCGCCGCACAGCTCGGTCGAGAACTCGCCCATGCCGATGACGCGCACCTC
>Ga0334722_10002555_pt1 | contig 20425 bp, 4 predicted proteins | sample C3_bottom_MG_FD_207210 | JGI IMG/M metagenome (GOLD analysis project Ga0334722, IMG submission 207210) | Sediment microbial communities from Yellowstone Lake, YNP, Wyoming, USA - C3_bottom | ecosystem: Environmental > Aquatic > Freshwater > Lake > Sediment | place: USA: Wyoming | collected... | reverse complement strand
CCAGTCGATCACGGTCGACCGCCAGCTGAAGCGCTACAACGTGCCCCGCCTGGCCTTCATCAACAAGTGCGACCGCACCGGGGCCAACCCCTTCCGGGTCAAGTCCCAGCTCGCCGAGAAGCTCGGCCTCAACCCCGTCTTCATGACCCTCCCCATCGGCCTCGAGGACAAGCTCGAGGGTCTCGTGGACCTCCTCGAGATGAAGGCCGTCTACTTCGACGGCCCCGCCGGCGAGGACCTCCGCTACGCCGAAATCCCCGCCCACCTCCAGGCCGACGCCGAGAAGTACCGCGAGGAACTCCTCGACGCCGCCAGCATGTTCTCCGACGAGCTGGCCGAGGCCTACCTCGACGGCAACGCCACCAACGAGATGATCGTCGCCGCGGTCCGCAAGGGCTGCATCGCCGACAAGCTCGTCCCCGTCTTCGTGGGCTCGGCCTACAAGAACAAGGGCGTCCAGGTCCTCCTCGACGGCGTCTCCGCCTACCTCCCCGACCCCACCGAGAAGAAGAACGTCGCCCTCGACCTCGACAAGAACGAGGAGCCCATCGTCCTCCAGGCCCAGGGTCCCCATCCGACGGTCTCCCTCGCCTTCAAGCTCGACGACGGCCAGTACGGCCAGCTCACCTACGTGCGCATCTACCAGGGCTCCCTCAAGAAGGGCGACGAGCTCCTCAACACCCGCGCCCGCAGGAAGTTCAAGGTCGGCCGCCTCGTGCGCATGCACGCCTCGACGATGGAGGACATCACCGAGGGCTTCCCCGGCGACATCGTGGCCCTCTTCGGCATCGAGTGCGCCTCGGGCGACACCTTCTGCGACTCCAAGATCAACGTGGCGATGACCTCGATGTTCGTGCCCGAGCCCGTCATCTCCCTGGCCATCGAGCCCACGGACAAGAAATCCTCGGACCAGATGGCCAAGGCCCTCAATCGCTTCACGAAAGAGGATCCGACCTTCCGCACCTTCGTCGATCCCGAGTCCAACCAGACCATCGTCCAGGGCATGGGCGAGCTCCACCTCGAGGTCTACATCGAGCGCATGAAGCGCGAGTACAAGTGCGAGGTCAAGACCGGCATGCCCCAGGTCGCCTACCGCGAGGCCATCACCCAGAAGGCCGAGTTCAGCTACACGCACAAGAAGCAGACGGGCGGCTCCGGCCAGTACGGCAAGGTCGCCGGCTGGATCGAACCCCACGCCGAGAAGAACTTCGAGTTCGTCAACGCCGTCAAGGGCGGCTCCATCCCCACGGAGTTCATCCCCTCCTGCGAGAAGGGTTTCAAGTCCTGCACCGAGAAGGGCAGCCTCATCGGCTTCCCCATCGTCAACGTGAAGTGCGTCGTCAACGACGGCCAGTCCCACGCGGTCGACTCCTCGGACATCGCCTTCCAGCTCGCCGCCATCGGCGGCTTCCGCGAGGCCTACGAGAGGGCCAAGCCCGCCATCCTCGAGCCCATCATGAAGGTCGAGGTCGAGGGTCCCACCGAGTTCCAGGGCAACATCTTCGGTTCCATCAACCAGCGCCGCGGCCTGATAACCTCCTCGAGCGAGGACGGCATGTTCTGCAAGGTCGAGGCCGAGGTGCCCCTCTCCGAGATGTTCGGCTATTCCACCGTGATCCGCTCCCTCTCCCAGGGCAAGGCCGAGTTCACGATGGAGTTCCTGAAGTACTCGAAGGTCCCCACCAACGTCTCCGAGCAGCTCCGGAAGGACTACCTCGAGAAGCGCCGCCTCGAGCAGGGCAGGTAGTCAGAGGGTCCGAACGATTTCACCACGGAGAGCACGGAGACAAGACGAGGGAGAGAGCACGGAGAAAGAAGGAAGAGAGGCAAGGAGATAGTGAATGAAGTCCCTGCGCTTTCCGTTCATTTCTTTTTCCGTGTCTTCCTCCCTGCTCTCTCTTTTCTCCCCTCCGTGCTCTCCGTGGTGAATCATAACCCGCCCTCTTTCTTTTGGAGGGGGCCGTTTTATAATGAAGTCTAAGGAGTTCCCATGCTGAAAGAGGAGCTTGTTGCCAAGAGTCCGGTCCGCGTCCTCGAGAAGTCCATCGAGGGCGGTCTTTCGAGCGGCAATGTCGGCGTGATCGCGAGCAAGAAGGGCATCGGCAAGACGAGCGTCCTCGTCCAGATCGCCCTCGACAAGCTGCTCCAGGGGCAGAAGGTGATCCACGTCTCCTTCACCTCCCACACGAGCCACGTTTTCGACTGGTACGAGAACATCTTCGGCGAGGTCGCCAAGAAGCGCGGTCTCGAGCACCTCGACGAGGTGAGGGACGAGCTCGTCCACAATCGCGTCATCATGAACTTCACCCAGGGTGGGCTCAAGACCGAACAGATCCTCGGCTCCATCCGCCACATGATGGTCGAAGGCGGCTTCAAGGCCTCCACCCTCATCGTCGACGGCTTCGACTTCGCGAAGTCCAGCCCCGATAATCTCGCCAAGGTCTCGGCCTTCGCGAAGGAGGTGGGCGTCGAGATCTGGTACTCCTCGACCCTGCCCGGCGAGGATCTCCACCTCGGCAAGGACAAGGTGCCCGCCGCCCTCAAGGACTACATGGGCGACATAGCCGTCCTCATCCTCCTCGAGCCCAAGGGCGACCACATCCACTTCGACGTGGTGAAGCACCACGGCTCGACCAACCTCCAGGACCTCAAGATCAAGCTCGATCCGAAGACCCTGCTCATCGCCGACGTCTGAGTCGCGCGTCGCCGCAAGGAAAGGGCCACCCTCGTCGGGTGGCCCTTTTTTTGCGCTCCGGGTCCCTCCCGGGCTCAGAACACGCCCACGCGCCCGCCGAAGGAGATGCGGGGGATGAAGCCGCCCGAGACCACCGAGGAGAGGACCCAGACTTGGAACTCGGTGTAGAGGGAGAACTTCTTGAAGGCGGCCAGGGAGTCGATGGTGACCTTCGGGAACTCGATCTGCCCGAAGACGGATCCGACGATGAGGCCGACGTCCGCCTGGGTCTTGGAGAAGTAGGTGAAGTTGGCGCCCAGGCCCAACGAGGCGGAGAGGAAGGACCAGTCGGGACCGAGGATCGCGGAGAAGGGGAGGAAGGCGATGTTGGCGATGAGCTTGGCGCCGAAGACGTCGCCGTAGAAGCTCTGGGAGCTGCCGTCGCCTCCGAATTCGGGCGCCTGGCCGTAGAGGGCCTGGAGTTTGACGTTGTCGTCGAGGAAGGTGAGCCCCACACCGCCCTGCCAGGCGGTCGCGCCCAGGCCCTGGCCGTCGATGTAGAGGCCCTGGATGAAGGTGGGCAGCTGGTAGCTCTTCTTGTCGCCCTTCCGGAGGGCCACCTCGACCGACTCGAGGCCGTTGGCGTCTCGGGCGGTTCCGGCGACGGCGAGGCTGGCGTTGTACCGGCCGCCTTCGACCGGAGCGATGACCTCGACCTCGGGCAGGGTCTTGTCGAGGAAGAGCCAGAGGCGCCGCGAGGCCATGGCGCCGTCTCCGAAGGTGGCTCTCACAATTATGAAGACCGAGCCGTCCTTCCAGTCCAGGTTCTCGAGGCGGTACTTCCAGGCGAGGGTCCCCTCGGCCTTGGCGTAGTGGAGGCCGTTGTCGAGGCTGACCTCGACGAGGACGGGTCGACGCGCCTCGGCCAGGGCCTTCTGGTCCTTGGCCGAGGGAGCCGCGGAGGCGCCGGCGGCCGATGTGGCGTCGGCGGCCGCTGTGGCGCCGGCGAGGTCCCAACCCGTCTTGCCGCTCAGCCAGGGCCGGACATGGATGAAGTCGCCGGCGAGGAAGCTGTCGATGGTGATCCAGGGCATGTCGGCCTTCCATTCGAAGGAGATATCGAGGCTCTTCACGGCCTTGCCGCCCGTGCCGCGGGCCGTAGCCCCGACCTCGTGTTTCCCGTCGGCCACGCTCGCGGCCGGGAGTTCGAAGGCAAACCAGCCGCGGGGACCGGCCTTCGTCGTGCCGACCGATTGGCCGTCGACCAAGACCGAGATCTCGTCCTCGAGCCCGACCACGTCGGCCCGGCCCTGGATCTGGTAGCGCCCGCCCAGGCGTGAGCCGTCGGCGGGGAAGAAGATGGTCACGGAGTCGTCGGGCGCGGGTCCCGTGACGGCGACCTCGCGCGAGGCGGAGGCCGAATTCCGGGCCCGGTCCGTCGCGACGATCCGGACCGCGTAGTCACCCCTCGGGAGGGCGGAGATGTCGATCGTGCGGCGGACCACCGAGACGAGGCCCGGGTCGATGCTGAGGAGGGGCGGGTCCTTCGAGCCCACGGGGGCGATCTCGATGCGCACGGACTCGAGCCCCAGGTTGTCGGCGACGCGGCCGCTCACGAGAAGCTCGCCGGCGACGCGGGAGCCGTCGGAGGGCAGGTCGAGGGTGACGGTCGGAGCCGTGTTGTCGACGCCGACCATGGAGGCGTAGAAGCCCTCGATGTCGTAGCTGTCCACGGGCCTGACGGCCACGGGATGGATGCCGTCGGCCACGAGGCGGGTGTCGAAGGGCAGGGACCAGGAGAGGGTGCCCTCGGGCGTGCGGAAGGTCGTCCGATTGTCCACGGAGACCGAGACCTCCTTGATGCCGTTGGCGTCGGAGGCCGAGCCCATGATGTAGACCAGACCGCGCACCGGCCGGTCGATCGCTGGCAGGTTCATGCGCGCGACCGGCTCCTCCTTCGAGACGCGGAAGGTCCGGGGTGCGAGGTCGCCCCGGACGCCGTAGATGTCCTCGGCGAAGAGTTCGACCAGGTGGCCGTTGTCCGCGAAGTCGGCGAGGGAGAAGGGCAGAGAATAGCTCGAGCCGGAGACCGTCGCGGACTTCCACTCGCCGCCGTCGATGCGGTAGGACAGTGTCCCTACGCCGTCGTCGTCGAAGACGAAGCCCGAGACCGCGAAATCCCGCCTTATCACCTCTTTGTCGGAAGGGCTCAGGACCTGGACGACGGGCTTGTCCTTCTCGGGGTCGATGACGAGATCGGGGGCCAGGGCCGAGCTGTTCCCCGCCTTGTCGGTCACGATGAAGCCGAGTCCGGGCCCGAGGGGCAGGACGAGTCGCGCGAAGTCTATGTCGTGCGCGATGGTGCGCAGGCCCAGCACCTCCTGGCCTGGGTCGGCGGCGAGGGGCTTGAAGAGGGCCGTCGCCAGTCGCCCCGCGTCGCTCGCCTCGATCACGAGGGTCGTGCGTCCGTTGACAGTCTCGCCGGGGGCCGGAAGGATCTGGACCAGCTTCGGCGCCACGCCGTCCTTGTTGAAGAAGCGTGAGAGGACGCGCTCGCGCCCGGCTCTGTCTCGGGCGATGACCTCGAGGCGTACCGGCCCGTCGCCCACGGTGGCGAGGGGCAGGACGAGGTCGAAGGGCTGCTGCTTCGACGCCGTGGCGGCGGGCGCGGTCTTGGCCGCCCCGGCGGCCGCCCCGGCGAGGGGAAGGTCGAGGGGCGCGCCCTCGTTGAGGCGGGCGCTCAGGGCGACGATGCCGTTCTCGTCGGAGGCGAGTCCGCTCACGTGGAGCTTGTCGACGAGCCAGGATCCGTCGGCGGGCGGAGTCAGTTCGAGACCGGGAGTCTCCTGGTCGAGGACGAAGAGGGCGGGTCCCCAGGTGAAGGTATCGCCGTCCACCGTCTCGACCTTGACGGTCGCCTCCGGCGGCAGGCCCTGGCCCTTGGCGGTGACGCGCACGTAACTCCCCTCGAAGCTTGCCTCGAGAAGGGGACTCGCGGGGACGATCGAGACTCGGGCGAGGGGACGGCCGCGGAATAGTCCCTCCACCACGGCGTCCGCGGCCAGGAGGGCCCGGGGCGGGCTCTCGGCCGAGAATATGCCGAAGGCCGGAAAGCGGAGGCCGTCGGCCGTGTCGTTCGCGAGGGCGGAGGGCAGCACCGCGTGGAACTCGAGGCGGCGCTCGGCGGAGAGCCCCGCCGCGTCCTTGGCGAGGATGGCGACGAGGATTCGGTCGGGCGGGAGGGCGGCCGGGAGGGACAGGCTGAAGGCCAGGGTCCCGTCCGGTCCGGGCTTGCCCGCATCGACGCGTTGTGCGACACCGCCATTGACCGAGGCCTCGAGGGAGGCGAGACCGTTCGGCGCGGAGAGGCTGCCGAGGAGGGCCATGCCGTTCCGCGTATCGAGGGCCATGCCCTGCCTGAAGGCCGTCTTGCCGGCCTTGTCGCCGGCCTCGAAGGCGCCGAAGGCCGGGGCGGATCCCTTCACTGTGAAGTCGCGCTTCTGTTCGACCGTGCGGCCTCCCCTGTCGGTGAGGATGAGGAGGAGGCGATGTTTCCCGGGAGCGAGACCGGGGCCCGGGGTCGAGCCCGGAAGCGCGAAGGCGAAGGAGCCCCCCTCGAAAACCTGGGGCTCGAGGGCGTCGATGACGGCCTTGAGCTTGGGCAGTCCCTCGTCGTCCGAGAAGGTCCCGCTGACGAGGTCGCCGGCGGCGAGGACCGCGACAGGGTCGGTCGCCGAGGTCAGGGCGAGGCGGGGCAGGGAGGCGGCGGGATCGAGGGAGAACTTGAGGGGAAGGACTGTCGCGTTGCCCGCCCGATCGCGGGCGGTCAGGGTGAAGGCGACCTGCCAGGCCTTAGCTTCGCCGGGATCGAGGGTGATCGTGTACCAGGCGCCGCCCGACTTCGCGTCGAGACTGGCGACGAGGCCGCCCGACGCCTCGAGGGAGGCGAGCCCGAGTTCGTCGCTCGCCTTGACGACGAGGGGACGCTTGCCCGCGACGGCCGCTCCCGCTTCGGGGCTGAGGACCGAGAGCTCCGGCCCCTTACTGTCGACCACGACGTAGAGAGGCGCGAACCAGGTGGCGCCGGCGAAATCCTCGACCTTGAGGGCCCAGCGCGCCGGTCCCTGGGCCAGCTTGGCCGGGTCGACCGGGAGGCTGAAGGCCAGGGCCGGCTTGGCGTTCTTGGCGTCGGCGACCGAGGCGAGGGGGAGCCAGGTGCTCCCTCCGTCGAGGCTGGCGGAGACGGCCTTGAGCTGGCCATCGACCAGGGCCTGGCCCTTGAGGGAGAGGGAGGAGTTGACCGCGATCCTCGTCCCGAAACGCTCCGGCAGGGATCCGTCGGAGGGAAGGGCGAGGAAATCGGCCTCGGAGAGGGCCGGGAATTTCAGCGAGACGAGGCGGGTGCCGGCCTGGGCGGCGAGTTCGACGCGGGCCTCGCCCGCGGCGGCCTCGACGGCGAGATTGTCGGAGAGCGGTATCAGAAGGGGGGCGACGCCGGCCTTCACGTCGGGGCGGCCGGTCCAGACATTGCCCGCGACATCGGTGACGCGGAAGGCGGCCTTCGGCTTCGCCGCGAGATCGACGCGTTGTGCGAACCAGGGCGGCGACCAGGCGAGGGGAGCGAAGGTGGCGCCGTCCTCGGCGAACTCGACCGAGGCTATCGCCGAGGCGTCATCCACGCGGGCGACGAGGTCCTCGGGGCCCGAGACAAGGGAGCCCGCGGGCGGCGAGATGAAGGTGACCTTCGGCGGACTCGAGTCGACGCCGAAGTCCCTGAGGATCTGGGACACATTTCCGGCCCCGTCCCTCGCCTCGACGAGCACCGAGAAGGCGCCCTCGCCCGGGAGGTCGGAGAGAGGAAGGGTGAAGGAGAAGGCCTCGCCGGCGCCCGCCGGAAGGGGAAGCTTCTTCGTCTCGCCGGAGGGAAGGAGGCGCCAACCGAGCTCGGCCAGGCCTCCGGCATCCGAAGCCTTGCCAGCGAAGCGCGGCGCGGCCCTGGTCCAGGAACCCTCGGCCGGCTCGGCGAGGGAGAGGGCGGGGGGCGTGGCGTCGGTGGCGAAGACAAAGGGGCCGGCCGCGAACTCGTGGCCCCGATCACTGCGGCCGCGGATCGTCGTCGGCGCCGTCGTGCCCTCGCCCTTGGGCGTCACGACGACCGACTCCCCGTCCAGGCTGACCTCGACCAGACTGGTCGGCGGGTCGAGGCTCAACGAGGCGAGCTTCTCGCGGTAGAAGGTGCCGAGGAAGGGGCGCCGGCTCCCGTCGGCGGCGGGGGGACCGAAGGCGATGCGGCCCTCGCTCCCGAGCCTCTCGTCGACGAAGCGGAAGCCCGTGTCCTCGCGGATGCCGCCGTAGTCGACGACCGAGAGGAGGGCCGAGAGCTCGGCCAGGTTGTCCATCGCGTCCTTGATCCGGACCAGGAGATCGACGAAGCCGTAGGGGAGGGAACGATCGAGGGGGATGCGGAATTTCCAGGCCCCCGGACCGTCGGCGAGGAGGTCGAGCTTGCGCGCGGCTGTGGCGCCGATGGCGTACTCCGACGAGGCCGGGGGATTGGGCGCGAGCACCCTGCCCTCGAGGAATTCGCCCCCGTCCACCTTGACCTCGATGCCCGTGCGCCAGGGCCGGGCCGTAGCCTTCTCGGCCGCGAGACCGCTGAAGGAGATGGAAGGCCCACCCTTGTCGAGGACATAGGGCAGAGACACTGGATCGCCGGCGAGCCCGTTCGAATCGACGGGCGTGAGGACGAGGAGATGCTTTCCCGAAGCGGAATCGGGCAGGGCCAGGGAGAAGACCTCGCCACACTCGACGACCTGGGGCGCCGCGCCGTCGAGGGACCAGCGGAAGGCCGAAACCCCGTCGTCGTCGCGGATGCCGCCCCACACGTAGGCGCCGGCCTTGACCTTGGCGCCAGGGGCGGGAAAGGAGACCGAAAGCACGGGCTTGTCCGCGTTCCGGTCGATTTTCGGGGCCACGACGAGGCGGGTCTGATTGCCGATCTCGTCGGTCGCCACGAGGACAACCTCGGCCTTGTCGGCCTTGACCGGGCCCGCGTCGAAGTCCATCGCGAAATAGGGATCGCCCTTCGTGAGCGCGATCTCGCCCTGCTTGCCGTCGAAGGCCCAGGCGAGGCTCTTCACGCCGACGATGTCGCGGACGCTACCCGCCACGGTGAAGATGCCGTTTACGGCCGCGTCGGCCGCGGGGCGCGCGAGGGCGAGGGTCGGCTTGGTGTTGTCGACATAGAGAAGATATGAACTAGTAGAAAGTGACCCGACCCCGTCGATGCTCCGCATCCTGAAGATCCGGGGCCCGTCCTCGAGCTTCCGCGTGTCGATCGGGACATGGAAGGTCAGCTTCTCGGAGAGCGACTTGCCCCCCGCGATCACCTTCTGCCAGGTCTTGCCCTCGTCGATCGAGATCTCGAGGGAGCGCACTCCGTTCGCGTCGGAGACCGTGCCGTCGATCTGGATCTGCCCCGCCGCGAGGGATCCCGCGGCCGGCTTCTCCACCGTCACCACCGGGGGCTGATGGTCGAGATTGAAGTAGACCTTGGCGACCGGCCCCGTGAGCCCGTTGATGTCCACGCCCCGCGCCGAAACGAGTCGGCGGCCGTCGGGGATGTCCTTGGTCGGCACGAGGAGGGACCAGAAGGCTCCGCCCTCGGCCTTGCGGAATTCACCCGAGTCGATGGCGACCTCGACCGAGGCGACACCGTCGTCGTCGGTGCAGGTGCCGACGATGTTGAGATCCTCGCCGACGCGGAGGAGGGGCGTGGGATTGATGATCGAGGCGCGGGGCAGGTCCGAGGCCGGATCGACGATGACATTGAGGGCCGGCGCGACGCGGTAGTTGCCCGCCTTGTCCTTGGCTCGAATGAGGAGATTGTAGGTGCCGGGGGCGAAGGGGCTGAGATCGATGGCGGCGTCCCAGTCCTCGAGACCGGCCGCGGGCTGCCAGGCTTCCTTCTTGCTTTGGCCCGAGAGAGGGAGAAGGGCGAGAAGGAGGGCGGTCGCGGCGGCGAGGATTCGCCTGTGTCGGATGCTGGGCCTCATGCAAACTCCCTTGGGCAGGTGCGGATCCCGAGGTCGGTGACTCGGCGGAATTGTCGGGACATGGTCCCACCCTTCTTGTATCGGCGAAAAGCTCTCGCAACCGCACTAGTCCCCGGCGGGGGACGCGGCAGGTAGGCAGTCGAGGAACGGGCCGGGAGACCTGAGCGTTTACCGGAATCCGGACCTGGGGTATCATGGCAGGATGAACCGACCCGTCTTCGGATCGCTCGCGCTCGTTCTCGCCCTGTTTCCAGTCGTCTCATGCACGAGACTCCCCGTGCAGGGCGGTCAGGTGAGCGTCGCCATCCAGAGAGAGGACCAGGGCTTCACGGCCCTGGGAAAGGGCAAGAATTACAGGATAGAGCAGAGACTCGGTCCCGAATACTGGCTCCTCAGAATCAACAATGGATTGCGGACCTCCGACATCGCGGACCTCTATGCCGCCGATTGGTCCCGCGACCTCCTCAGCCTCGATGCCGCCGGAACCCTGGCTCCCGGCGAGCGCTTCTGGAAGGGCGCCACCGCCGGCAGCCTTCCGGCCTTCGCCCGGACGCTCTTTCCGCAGGGGGCTCCGGCCTTCGTCCCGACGACCGCATATACCTGGGGCCTCTTCTACAATCGTCGGCTTTTCGCGGGCCTCGCCCGGAAGGAGCCTCGCTCCCTGCGGGATCTCGAGACGCTGGCCGTCGCCGCGAAAAAGACTGGCACCATCCCCTTCGCCCTCGGGGCCGGCGCGGGCTGGCCGGCCTTCGCCTGGTTCCTCTACATCGACTCCCGCTTGAACGGTGGAGACGCGGCCATGGACAGGATCCTGGGATCCAAGCCCTGGAACGACAAGGCTGGCCTCGCCGCGGCGACCCGCCTCGCGGGGCTTCGCGACCAAGGGCTCTTCAGTCCGAAGGCCGCGGCCCTCGGCGTCGACGAGAGCCTCGCGGAGCTCGCTTCGGGCAAGGCTCTCTTCGTGCTGATGGGTGCCTTCGCCGCCGGGCGGACAGCCCGGCCCGAGGAGCTCGGCTTCTGCCCCTTCCCCGAGACCGGGCAGGGTCCGCGAGGCGAGATCGTCTCGCTGGGCGGCTTCGTCGTCCCTTCGCGGTCGGCACATCAGGGGGCCGCGCTCTCGGTGATGGATGCCTATCTGGCCTTGGGAGCGACGCTTCCTCCGGGTGACACCTATCGTCTCGTCCTCCCCTTGCCCTCGACGCCGCCCTCCGGAATCCGCGCCCTGGAGGCGGCGATCATCGGCGCGACCGGCCGCGCCTTGCCGCCTCCGGATCGAGCCCTCCTCCCTCGGATGGCCCAGGACGCCTGGCCCCTCTTTTCGGCCTTCTTCTCCGCCTCGCCCCTGGCCCCGCAGGCCCTGGTCGACGGGCTCGAGGCCCTCGCCGCGCGGGACCGCAGCTGATTCGAAGGGCAGGATCTAGGGCCGCGGCGCACGGTCGACCGCCAGCTGTATCCTTGAGAGGAGGCTGTTTTCCGTGGGCGGATCCGGGAGGCGATCGGTGACCGGGTGAAAGGTTGCGGACCCGGCGACCAGGCGCCGGATCATCTCGCCCGCGGCATCGAGCTCGGGTGCGCGCTGATCGACCGCCAGCCAATGTCCGGAACGACCCGCCTCGCGGACGAAGGCCGACTCGACGAGGGCGCGGGCGAGCCTGACGGCCGCGGCCCTCCCCCTTTCGTCGCCCCGATATTCGAGGAAGAGCACGGGACCCGCCAGGCCCGAGCCCGGCGCGTCGATGGGCCCCGACGAGAGCGGGCGGAAGGCGCGGGCCCCGCCCACGTTCCAGGCCGAGTAATCGCGATAGGTCTCGAGGAAGGAGAGCTTGGAGCCCTCATGATAGATGGAGACGAGGTCGCCGGGCGCGAAGTCCCAGGAATTGGCCACCCAGGCCCTCGCGGCGAGCGCGGGGAAGGGCCTCAATCCGGAGCTCACCTGTCGGAAAAAAACCGTGGCGTCACCGACCCGCGCCTCGTCGGGAGAGAGGCCGAAGAGGTAGAGGACCTGCCGGGCCGAGGGACGGCTTCCGGCGAAGGCGAGGCTGCCAGGCGCCGCCTTCCCGATGAAATCGCGGAAGGGCGGGAGGGGGGGGGCGCCTGCGGAAAAAGTCGTCACGCCCCAGACGTCAAAGAGGAGGGGAATACAGGACCAGGAGCCGTCCGGAAGCCGCGCGAGGGCGGCGAAGGCCTCGGGGAACCTGAAGCCAAGATCCCGATCCCAGCCGGCCGGAAAGGCCCGAAGAGGCGGACTCCCGGCGGGCAGGACCCAGTCTGGCGCGGAGCTGAGTCTGAGGAAATTCCCTATAGGCGCCCTCCCCTCTTGGATCCCCACCCGCGCCCCCCCCGGTTGCGAGGCGAGGGCTCTCTCGAGCGTCGGACCAAGGTCCGAGGCCTCCGGCCCCAGCAGAACGAGGGGGGCCGGCTGGCAGGCCGCGAGAGCGACCAGCCCGATCGCCGCGAAGAGGGGAGCCGCCGAAGGGCGGAACCCTCCCCTCTTCGGGTCAGGGAGCCAGGGCAGAGTCAAGGAGTTCCACCTCCTCCGGATTCGTGCCGTTGTAGCCGACTACGAGGTCGCCGTTTCCGCCGACCGTATTGGCCTTCGTGTCGATGAAGGTCTTGGAGGCGCCGGCCGGGGTCGCCCCGCGGACGGCGATGGACTCCCACTTGCCGGTGAAGGCCCCCGCGGTCGTGGCGCCGTCGCCATACAGGGCGTCGACGCGTTTGTACTTCGGATAGACGAGGCGGAGGGTCTCGGTGGAGCCGCTATAGAAGGAGGAGTAGGTCGTGATCACGGGGCGGTAGTCCACCGCTGCCGTGGAATCGAAGTCGCGTATCGCGATGGAGTTGTACTGGCCCGCGGAGTAGAGGGCGTCCACCAGGCGCGGCGTGTCCGAGGTGAAGGAACCGGGAGTGCCGCTCGTGAAGGTCACGAAGGCGTACTTTAGGTAGCCCGTCGTGCTGTCCTGATAGGCCAGGTGGATGAAGGTCTTGGTCGGATTGCCCGCGTCATAGGGCTCGATGGCCATGGCTACATGCGCGCCCGCCCCGCTCGCCGAATCCACGACATAGGGTGTCACGGTGCTCCAGCTGCCACCCGTGGTAGGTGCAGTGCCTGCGGCCGGGGTCGGGTCGAGGCTCTTGAGGCCGGTGTTAACCGCGATCTTGAGTTGCTTGGCGCTGGCGTCGTAATAGACCAGGAAGCCGAAGTGGGACGCGGTGTTGTCGAAGACCTTGAAGTCGAAGAAGGGGGAGGCCGAGGCCCCGGAAACCACGGGCATCCGACCGCGGGGAGTGAAGAGGCCGGTGTTGTTGTTCTTCTGGGTGCCCGCGAAAGACACCGTGTTACCCGCCGCGCTGTTGGTGAACTTGTCGAGATTGGCCTTCCAGGCCGCCGTACCGTTGCCGCCGATCGGCACGCTGCCGCTCACCGTGCTGCCCGTGTTCGTGTAGACGGCCGTGCTTGCCGAGGGGGTGGGCGTCGTTCCCGACTGGAAGCCGTAGACCACGACCGCCTTCGACTCCGTGGCCGAGTCGTAGTAGGCCACATAGTTGTAATTGGTCGTATTGTCGCCGAGGGTCTGGAGCTTGAGATTGGAATAGCGGTTGACCGAGAGGGAGTTGAAGCCATAGTTGTAGGCGCCGGGCCCGCCTCCTCCGGTGCTTGTGCTTACTCCCCCCAAGTCGGTCCGGATATAGGACACGTTGCCGAGGCCGAGGCGCGGGAAATTCGTGGCGCCGCTGAGGCTCCAGTTATAGGCCTCCCAACCAGCGGGAATGGCGGCCGAGGTCGCCGCCAGCGCGATGCCCGTCGGCATGGCGGCCCATTGCACCGAGCCGGTGAAATTGAAGCTGTCGTCGAGGAGGGTCCAGTGCTCGTTGTTGTTGAAGACGTACTCGAGGGTCTGTGCCCCGTTGTAGGCCAGGGCGCCGCCCGAGAGGGCCAGGCCCCGCGTGAGCCAGTATTCGGTGGCGGCACTCGTCTTGTAATAGCGCAGATCGGCTCCGTTGGTGACGTACATCCAGTCAAAGACGCCGCTTCTGGTTGCGTCGGCGCTCATCACGGCGTCGGTGACGGCGCCGAGGGTCGAGCGTGAGGTCTGCTTCCAGAAGGAGATGTAGCGGTCGTCGGTCAGGGTCGGGTTGGTGGCGGTGCCTTCGAGGTTCTGCGGCTGATTGCTCGACGAGTCGTTGGCGTTGTTCTGGGAACCTACGTTGGTATTGGTCGTCACCACCACCGCCCCCGAGGTCGTCAGGGGGAGAGCGAAGGAGTTCGTGATGAGGAGGGTCGTCGCGGTCCGACTGAGGACGGGCGCGTTGGCACCGCCGATGGTCACCGTCGTGCCGGCGTTGAAATTGAAGCCGTTGATGGTGAAATTGTGGTCGCCGCCCGAGGCAAGGGCGCCGGAGACGATCGGGTAGCGGCCGAGGGCGCTCCGCTTGATGTTCGCGTAGGCGCCCGCGTCCAGACCGGTCGTGATGTCGGAGATGTAGGGCACGATGTGCACGAGAAGCGTCGGCCTGCTCGCGGCCGGGGTAAAGTTCTTGCCGTCGAAGGCGCGGGCCCGGATCGTCACGTCCTTGCGGGCGCTGCCGACGACCGTGGAGCTGTCCCAGGTATAGGCCCAGTCGTAGGTGTAGCCGGCCGCGTCGTTGCCGCTCCCGTTCGTATAGGACGAATTCGGCACCATGGAGAGCGAGTCGGAGCCGAGCGCTACATTGGAGCCCGGGCTCGAGAAGGTCACTGCCGAGCCGCCCGAGGAAGACGCCACCTGGAAGCTGTTCGCGTCGAGGTACTTCACGTAATAGACCGTCTCGGGCGCGACGTTCACGCCCGCGATCTGCGGAGGGGTCGTGCCCGCGATGAAGATCCGCTGACCGTCGCTGAAGGGATGGGCGGTCGCCGTGATCGTGGCGCCCGAGATCGTGACCGAGGCCGAAACGGGTCGCACCGCTCCGCCCACCGTGATTCCGGAGCCCGCCGAACTGAAGGTCAGGGCGGGGCCGCCCGGATATTCGGCGACCTGGAAAGAGGTTCCCGCGACGGCGCCGACGACCCAGTAGGGCTTGGTCGGCGACACGTTCGTCGAGGCGATCTGGGGGGCCGTCGTTCCGGCGACATAGACATACATGCCGTTCGCGAAGGTGTGATTGACGGCTGTGATGGTGAGGCCGGAGATCGACGCCGAGGCGGTCGCGTATTCCACGACCACGGAGTCGGGGTTCGCCGCGTCGTCATGGACGGTGCCCATCACCTTTATAGTTCCCGAGAGCACGGCCTTTCCGTCCGCGAAGGGCGGGTTGTAGGGGGCGCTCAGGTCGGCGTCCTCGATATGTCCGCTGGCCTTGTCGATGAGATTGGTCTGGTAGAAATCATGGAGGACCGCGCTGGGAGGTATCGAGTCGCTGTTGTTGATCATGATGTAATTGGTCTGGGAATTCATGATCCCGTTCGAGTCTATGACCACCGAATCGAGCCGGTACCAGAAGCCCTCGGCGAAGGGAGCCGAGAAGGTGTCTATGGTCTTGGAAGCCGAGGCCGGGGTCGTCGCGCGGGCGCCGATGACGCCGGATCCCGAGCCCGAGAAGGTCAATGCCGCCCCGCCGCTCGATTCGGCCACCTGGAAGGTGTTGGTCGTGGCCCCGACCACATAGTAGCCGGTGCCGGGATAGACGTTCGCGCCGCCGATCTGCGGCGCGGTGGTTCCATACAGGGTCACCTTGTCGCCGTTGGACAACCCGTGGGACGAGGCCGTGATCGTCGATCCCGAGATGGACAGGGAGATCGAGGCCGGCGTGGAAGCGGTGAAGGCATCGTTCGAGCCGGACTGGAACCCGTAGATGTAGCCGTTGGGATAGGTGGAGAGGAAGCCCGGGTCCTCGGCTCCCCTCGTTCCACTGTTGTCGACATAGCGCTTCGCGACCTTGAGTTGGAAGCCTGGTATCGAGATCCCCGAGGCGCCCAGGGCATTGATCGTCAGGCCGATCGAATTCTTGACCTTCGCCTGGCCGCCGGCGCCGAGGGGGCTGACGCCGATCGTGAGATTCGAAATCGAGGGCGGCGTGTTCGCGGCGAAGGTGAGGAGGGAGTAGTGGGTCGCGTTGCCCGAGTTGTCCCAGACGACCGTGTGCACGACGAGGGGTCCATCGGGCAATTTGGTGCTGTCGAGCTGGACCCACCAATCGCGCGCGTTGCCGTTGATAAGGAAGCTCTCGAGGAAGCCGTCGCCGTTGGAATCGGTGAGCCCGATCTCGGAGAGGCTGTCCATGCTGGCGAAGTAGTTCGAGTAGGAGGAGGTATCGGGGTAGACCACTGGCTCGACTGCGCCGGAGTTGGCCATGTTCTTGGCCGTGAGGGAACCGGGGGCGACCGTGGCGCCTCCGGTCTTGATATCGAGGATGCGGGTACCGGCGCCGTTGGTGACGTAGAGGACCACCTTGGCGATGCCGCCGATCGTCCCCGATCCCGCGCCAGTGTCGATGGCGGTGCCCTGGATCTTCTGCGTCGTCCCCATGAGCACCGAGGCGGCGGTGCCGTCGTTCGTTCCCGCGCCGGTCGCCACGAAGGAGGTGCCGGCTACGTTCCAGAGCGCTCCCACGGCCCTGAAGTCGGTCGATCCCACCGATACGATCGAGTAGCGCTGGCCGACGATGAAGTTCCCCGCCGTGACCGTGGCCGGGTTGGTCATGGCCATGGTCGGATAGTAGTTGTCGGCGTTGAGGGTGATCGTCTGGGTGCTCACCTTGGAGGGCGAGCCCATGTCGGTGGCCTCGAGATTGAGCACATACTGGCCGGTGGAGGTTCCCGTGAAGCCCGGGAACACGGCGGCCGTGTTGAGCGTCATGGAGAGCGCGTAGTTGAAGTTGCCCGAGGAGTCCGACTCGATGAAGGACCCTCCGGCCGCGCCGACATTGAGACTCGTGTTGTTGGGAGTGAAGACGGTGCCGGCCGTAGCCGCCGGCGACCCCGCGGCCGTCCAAAGAGCGGCGTCGCTGCCGCCGGCCGTGATGAGCACCTTGACCGTGTTGCCGGCCGGGTAACTCCCGCTGGTCTTGGTCGTCGGAGGCGTCACCGTCGAGGTCCAGTAGGCGCCATTGGAGCCGTTCGTCAGGCCGTAGGAGGACAGGACGCTGTAGAGGCTGTTCGAACCGGCGAGGGGCGATCCCTCGAGTCCCCGGATCTTGGAGACGCCTTTGGACGAGCTGACCGTGGCGGTCAGGACCACCGAGCCCTTGACGTTGGAGCCGGAGGCATAGGTATTCCCCGCCACCTGCACTCCCCCGAAGGAAGGCAGCGTCGAATTGAAGTTGATGATGAGGGGCGAGGGGAGCAGTCCGCAGAGGCTCCCGCGGGTGGCGCCGTCGACCGTGGTCGAGTTCCAGCCCCGTACCTGCACGGTGACGCGCTGGTTGGTGGCCGCGCCCTGGGGATAGGACTCGTCGCCGTTGAGATCGTAGTACCAGATGACGCTCGAACCCGTGGTCGAAAGCTTGGCGGTCGACCAGACGGAGGCGGTCACGCCCGAGCCCGCGCTCGAGAAGGTGAGTGCGGCTCCGCCGGGAGCCGCGGCAACCTCGAAGCTGTTGGCGACCGGGTTCACGACCCAATAGTCCGCCGTCGCGGAGACATTGACGCCGCCGATCTGGGGCGCTGTGCTCCCCGCGAGATGCACCATCATGCCCGTGGTGAAAGGATGGCCGATCGCCGTGAGGGTCGAGCCGGAGATAGCCACGCCGACGGGATTGGCGGGGAAGTTGCCGCCGCCGGCGGGATCGACCGCGATTTCCACGTCGTGCACATAGACGGGCTGGGCGGCCGTCCCCGTGATGCGTTGGGTGCCGCTCAGGTAGAGCCCCGTGGACGGACTGGAGACCGACATGACGGGAATGTTCCCGGCGGGGTAGAGGATCAGATAGTAGGTCGTCAGTTGTCCGAGATTCCCCGCCTTGTCGACGGCCTGGAAGTAGATGGGCAACCGCCAGAGTCCGGTCGGGGAGGCTGGGTTGCCGTTCAGGTCGCACTCGGTCGCGTAGGAAGTCCCGGAATAGGTCGTCATGTCGCCGATGGCGATCGACCAACTATAGGAGCCTCCGGTCACGTTGACGCTGGTCCAGCTCGCAGGGTCGCCGAGATTGGCGTTCTTGCCGATCTGGTACTGGATCGAGCCGGTGACCCCGCTCGGTATCGAGCCGGGGTCGTTGGTGCTGCCGGAGATCGTAAGGAGTCCGATAGTGGCGCTGGAGAGCGCCTTCGGGCTGGTATCGATCCAGCTCTTCGGGCTCGTGATGGAGATGGCCGGGCCGGTTGTGTCGAGGGTGAAGTCGCGGTTCGCCACCGTGGTCTTGCCGGAATTCCCGACGACCCGGAGGTAGGCGGTAAGGGAGCCGTCGGTATTGCCGGCCACCGGCATCGAGGGCACCATCCAGGAGACGGCCATGTCGGGCGACACCGCCGCGACCGCGCTGCCCGCGCCGCTCATCGTGATCGGGGTGCCGCCGGAGGAGAGGGAGATCTCGAAGCTGTCGGGCGTCACGCTGACGACATAGTACGCCTGCCCGGCCGAGGTCGGCGCGGGCAGGGCCGTGCCCTGGAGGTAGAGCACCTGCCCGAGCGCCAGGCCGTGGCCGGGAGCCGACAAGATCGCGCTCCCCGGGGTGGCAGTGACGGGCTGCGCCGGCACGAAGGAGAATTGCGGAGAGGCCACGAGCATCGGAGTCGAGCCGCCCGAGGAAAGGGCGATCGCCCCTCCTCCCGAGGTCAGGGCGAGCTCGAAGGTGGTCGGGGTGGACGCGGTCACGTAGTAGGCCGTCCCCGAGGAGAGGCTCACTGTCCCGCTCACCGGCATCGTGCTCGCGTAGATAAATACCGCGTCTCCGTTCGAGAGGCCATGGGGCAGACTCGTCGTGAAGAGGCCGGGAGTCCCCGTCGATGCCGTGACCGGCAGGGTCGCGAGAACGTCGGTCGTTCCCGAGGAGAAATCGACCGTGCCAGAGGCCACCTTGGCCTTCACATTGGCGGGGCTCACCCCGTTCATGTCGTGCAGGCTGCCGACGAGGGTAAAGGCGGTCTTCTGGAAGGAGCCGAGGGTCGGCGTCGTCACCGTGACCGTGGGCGAACTCCGCGAGAGCAGGAAGGGGACATAGAGGGAGGTCGAGCTGTTGCCGGCGATGTCCGCCGAGGTGACAGCGATTTGATACTTGCCGTCGGGAAGCTTGAGGCCCGAAGAGCCGAGGCTCGCCGTCCAACCGAAGCTCGTCGCGTTGGCCGGCGACCCGAGCGTCTCTCCGGAGATGGTGATCCCCGACTCGCTTACCACCGTGTTCCAGATGCCGGTCTTGGGGTTCTGGACCTGGAGCGCATAACTTGCCGAAGCCACTCCGCTCGCGTCCGTGAGGGTTCCCGAGACGGCGGGGTCGAGGTCCTGGTTTACGGTTCCGCCGCCCGCCTGGATGTTGCTGTAGTTGAGGGTCGGCGGGGTGGTGTCCTTGTTGAAGGAGCCGGACTGGGTCGTCTGGTTGCCGGCGGTGTCGGTCGCCAGGACCGTGACATTGTGGGGCCCTTCCGACAGGGCCGCGAAGGTCGCCGACGAGAGAGTGACCGACCAGGTCGCGCCGACCGTGATCGAGGTCGGCGCCGAGCTGTCGATCTTGTAGGAGAGGGCCGCCACTCCCGAGGGACTGGCCCCGCCATCGGAGGTGGAGCCGGCGATCGAGAAGGCAGCTTTATATGCGGTCAGGGGATTGATGGCCAGAGTGGGTGGTGTGAGGTCGACTTGGAAGGGCACGGCCGAGGCGAAGGCCGATGCCGCATCGGTCACGTTGTCCACATTGTCCACGGTTTTCACCCAGAGCTTCTTCGCGCCTTCGGTCAGCCCTGTAACATTGGCGGTCCAGCTCGAGGCCCCTGGAACCATGGTCCAGGTCGAATACACCTCATTTCTGTGATCGTTCGCCGCAGCGTCGATCTTGTACCAGATCTCCTTCACGCCCGAGCCCGCGCCGTCGGTGGCGGAGCCGATGATCGTGTAGCCGCTGGAATCGACCCACCCGGAGGAGACGGGAGAACTGACGCCGAAGGAAGCCGCGCTGGTATCGACGATGACCGTCCTGGTCATCGTGAACTGGTTACCTGCCTTGTCAGTCAAGGTGAAGAGATAGGTGTGCGTCCCGTCGGACGGTGCAGTCGCCACCACGTGACTCCAGGTACCCGCCGTCACCGTGACGGGGCTCGCCGTCCCGCCGTTGTCGCTCACCGTCAGCGTGTCCACGCCCGAGAGCGCGTCCGTCGCCGTCGAGAAGCCCGAGCCGCCGAAGGTGTAGCCCGAGTTCCGGTACACCGTCACCGCGCCTATAGTCGTCTCGTTCAGCGTCGGCACCGTCCGGTCCACCGTGAAGGTCACCGCGTTCGCGGTGGCCGTCGCTGCGTCGGTCACGTTGCCCGCGTTGTCGAGCACCTTCACCCAGAGCTTCTTCGCGCCTTCGCTCACGCCGGAGGCCGTGTCGCTCCAGTTGACCGTGCCCGCGGCTTTGGTCCAGCCCGAGTAAAGGTCGCCGCTGTGGTCGATCGCCGCGTCGTCGATCTTGTAATGGACTTCCTTCACGCCCGAGCCCGCGCCGTCGAAGGCCGAGCCCGCTATCGATACGCCCGTGGTCTTGAAGTAGGCCAGGGCCGTCGGCGTCGTCACCGTCGATGTCGCCGCCA
>Ga0334722_10002554_pt1 | contig 20431 bp, 18 predicted proteins | sample C3_bottom_MG_FD_207210 | JGI IMG/M metagenome (GOLD analysis project Ga0334722, IMG submission 207210) | Sediment microbial communities from Yellowstone Lake, YNP, Wyoming, USA - C3_bottom | ecosystem: Environmental > Aquatic > Freshwater > Lake > Sediment | place: USA: Wyoming | collected... | reverse complement strand
TTCATACCTTAGGGGCAGTAAAAATGACCAAATTAGAGCAAATTGTTTTTTTAGCCGATTTAATTGAACCGGGCCGGCGCTTTCCGGCAAAAAATAAGATTTTAAAGGAATGCTTTTTAAATTTAGACCGGGGAATGGTTTTAGCTTTAGAAAATACAGTAAATTATCTTAAAGGCGAGAATAAATTAATTGATCCGCGGACAATTTTAGTACTAAATTATTTTCGGGAAAAAGTAGCGAACAATGCTTAAATTTGGCTATAATATAATAAGAGGTAAAAGGAGGTGTTTTTTTGGAAAAAGTTTTACCCGAGCACATTAATCTTGCTATTAATGCAGCTTTAGACAAAAAAGGGTTTAATCTAAGTCTGTTAGAGGTTGCAAACCTTACTTCAATTTGTGACTATTTTTTAATTGTTTCGGCCAACTCTACCATTCAGGTACAGGCCATAGTAGATAATATTGAAGAAAAGCTTTCGGAAATTGGGCGTAATCCCTTACGTCTTGAAGGTAAAAATGCGGCCCGCTGGGTTTTAATGGACTATGGGGATTTAGTAGTTCATGTTTTTATTGAAGAGGAAAGAGAATTTTATGATTTAGAAAGATTATGGCGAACATCCGAAAATTACCTGCAAACTGGTGTTGACAAAGCTTGAGGATTTATATATAATTTCTCATGTGACTAACAAACGTAAAAACGGTGAAGAGGAGTAGTAGCTGTTTTGGGACTTAAAGAGAGCGGCCGGCGGGTGGAAGGCCGTAGTCAAAAACAGTGAACTCGCCTCGGAGTTGCCGAAAGGACAAGTACTTTCGGCCGGAACGGTTCCGTTATCCAAATAAGTGGACAAGTATGTGGGGCTGTAGCGCAGTGGGAGCGCGCTTCCTTGGCATGGAAGAGGTCGCGGGTTCGATCCCCGCCAGCTCCACCATTATTATATTCTTGTCAATTAGGGTGGTACCGCGGGAAAGTACTCCTCCCGTCCCTTAGGGGATGGCGAGGAGTTTTTTGTTATATCTACCTATTGGAGGGAGAATATGCAAGAGAGGTATGATTTTAAAGCTATTGAAGCTAAGTGGCAGAAAAAATGGGAGGAATTAAAACTTTACGAAGTGGATGATTTTTCGGAAAAACCTAAATATTACTGTTTGGAAATGTTTCCGTATCCTTCCGGGAAGCTCCACATGGGCCATGTCCGCAACTACTCTATTGGTGATGTAGTAGCCCGGTATAAACGCATGCAGGGGTATGATGTGCTTCACCCTATGGGCTGGGATGCTTTTGGCCTTCCGGCGGAAAATGCTGCTATAAAACACGGTAATATCCATCCTGCCGATTGGACCTGGGATAATATTGCCAATATGCGGCGCCAATTAAAAGAGCTGGGGATTTCGTATGATTGGCGGCGGGAAGTAGCTACCTGCCATCCGGAGTACTATCGCTGGACCCAGTGGTTGTTTTTACAGTTTTACAAAAAGGGTCTTGCTTATAAGAAAAAGGCTCCGGTAAACTGGTGCCCCGGGTGTCAGACGGTTTTAGCTAACGAGCAGGTAGTAGATGGCGAGTGTGAACGGTGTCATGCGAAAGTCGAAAAGAAAGAACTGGAGCAGTGGTTTTTTAAAATAACATCATATGCCGAAAGACTCCTGCAGGATATTAAAAAACTTAGCGGCTGGCCGGAAAAAGTAAAAATTATGCAGGAAAACTGGATTGGTAAATCCGAAGGGGCAGAAATTACTTTCAAATTAAAAGGTTTTGCGGATACAGTTTCCGTATTTACCACCCGGCCCGATACGATTTTTGGAGTTACCTACATGGTTTTGGCTCCGGAACATCCTTTAGTTGAGAAAATATCCCGGGGAACGCCGCAAGAGCAGGCAGTTTTAGAATTTAAGCGGAAGATGATGTACCTTTCGGAGATTGATAGAACTTCCGAAACTGCTGAAAAAGAAGGGGTATTTACTGGAGCGTATGCGTTAAATCCTTTTACCGGAGAAGAAATTCCCGTGTTGATTGCCAACTATGTTCTGGTGGAGTACGGCACCGGAGCGGTTATGGGGGTTCCGGCTCATGACCAACGGGACTTTTTATTTGCCAAAAAATATAATTTGCCGATAAAAGTGGTGATAACTCCTCCGGGCCAAGAGTTAAAAGCCGAGGATTTAACCGAAGCTTATACCGGGGAAGGAATTCTGGTAGATTCCGGGGAGTTTAATGGGCTACCCAACCGGGAAGCTATCCGGGTAATAACCGCAGAAGCAGAAAAACGGGGTTTTGGTAAATATCGAATAAACTTTAGGCTTCGGGACTGGCTTATTTCCCGGCAGCGGTACTGGGGAGCGCCAATACCGGTAGTATACTGTGAGAAATGCGGAATTGTTCCGGTTCCTGAAGACCAGTTGCCGGTAGTTTTACCATATAACGTGGAATTTCGTCCAACCGGGGAAAGCCCGTTAAAATATGTTCCCGAATTTTTAAATACCACCTGCCCGGAATGTGGAGAACCTGCTATCCGGGAAACCGATACTATGGATACTTTTATCTGTTCTTCTTGGTATTACTTTAGATATACCTCCCCCCGGGATAAACAAAAACCCTGGAGTAAAGATAAGGTAACCCGGTGGCTGCCGGTAGACCAGTATATTGGTGGCGTAGAGCATGCTATTCTCCACCTTTTGTATTCCCGCTTCTTCACCAAAGTTCTCAATGATTTAGGCCTTGTGCCGGTAGATGAACCGTTTACTAACCTTTTAACCCAGGGTATGGTGTTAAAAGATGGGGCAAAAATGAGTAAATCCAAAGGGAACGTGGTAAGCCCTGAAGAAATCATAGAAAAATACGGGGCGGATACGGCAAGGTTGTTTATACTTTTTGCCGCACCGCCAGAACGGGATTTAGAATGGAGTGACCAGGGAGTTGAAGGAAGCTTTAGATTTTTAAACCGGGTCTGGCGGTTAATCTATCAGACCAAAGACCGGCTTTCCGGTGAACTGTTAGAATTTACCGCTAAAGATAAAGAATTAAATCGTCTTTTAAACGCTACCATTAAAAAAGTTACCGAGGATATTGAAGAACGTTTTAACTTTAACACCGCAATTTCAGCTATTATGGAATTAGTAAACGGTTTATACCAGTATAAAGAAGGGGAAATTAATCCTGGACTTCTTAAAGATGCCTTAAATAAATTGACGGTTCTTTTATCACCCTTTGCGCCGCATCTTGCTGAAGAGCTTTGGGAAGCTTTAGGCCACAAAAACAGCGTTCATTTAGAAAAATGGCCGGTATATGATGAAAAAGCGCTGCTTACCGAGGAAGTAGAAATTGTTCTGCAAATTAACGGCAAAGTAAAAGACAGGGTAATGGTGCCAAGGGGTGCCGCGGAAGAACAGTTAAAAGACATTGCTTTAAATACCCCCAAAATTAAAGAATTGACCAGCGGCAAAAAAATTATTAAAGTAATTATAGTACCGGAAAAGTTAATTAATATCGTTATTGCGGGGTAGCAATGGAAAACTGGGAAGTTTTAAAAAAAATCCCCCTTTTTGGGGAGCTTGCAACGGAAGATTTAAAAGAAATTGGAAGTCTTATTTATACGCGGAAGCTAAAAAAAGGGCAGGTTTTATTTGCCGAAGGCGACCAGGGTACAGCAGTATTTTTTTTAAAAAGCGGCCGGATTAAGCTCTACAAAGAGGATCGAGAAGGGCGGGAACACATCCTTCATTATGTAGAGCCGGGGGATATTTTTGCGGAAGTGGTGTTGTTTTCAAAACGGCCCTATCCGGCTACGGCTGAAGTTTTAGAACCGGCGGAGGTTCTGGTAATTCCCAATCCCGAAATGGAAAATCTTTTAAAAAGACGCGGGGAAATTGCGGTAAACCTTATTAAGGTACTTTTATACCGGTTAGATCTGGCCAACCAGAAAATTAAAGAGCTTGCTTTAAAAGATAGTTTAGCCCGGGTTTGCAGTGTTCTTCTACGCTATGGGCCGGTAATTAATCTATCTCAGCAGGAAATTGCCAGTTTAGCGGGGGTTTCCCGGGAAACTGCCAGCCGGATTATCAATGAATTTAAACGAATTGGGGTTATTCGGGCGGAAGGCAGAATGATAGAAGTAATTAACTACGACCGCTTAAAAGATTTTTCTTAAAAAATATTTTCACAAAAGAGGAAAAATAAATTTAAGAGCGAATTTAATACTTAAAACTAAATAAGTCCTCACGGGTGCCCATAATAGGGGTTAAAAGGGAAGCCGGACGGTACAACCGTAAACGGCGCGGGCCCGCCACTGTACTCGGGGAGTCTCTTTTAAAAATGCCACTGTCTCTTGATGGGAAGGCAAAAAGAGACGTTGAGCCGAAAGCCAGGAAACCTGCCCGGGGGGATAAGTTTCTACCTTCGCGGCGAAGGGGGGATTAAGGTATTATAAAGATAATCCGCTTTCTATCCGGGAAGCGGATTTTTTAATTACTAATAAATCAAGGAGGAGAAAAAATGGCGAAAAAAAGATGGGTGGTAGTTTTAGCTCTTACCGTTATTATGCTCTTGGCGCTAACACCGTTAATGGCGGCACAGACCAAAGGAATTACGGTAAAAGACGCTAAAGGTAATGTTTTTAACTTTAAAACTTATCCTAAAAGAATTGTATCTCTTGCTCCAAGTAATACCGAGATTTTATTTGCCTTAGGTTTGGATCAATACATCGTGGGGGTTACTAATTTTTGTGATTATCCAGCTGCAGCCAAGAAAAAAACTAAGGTTGGAGACTCGTTTAACGTTAATGTCGAGAAAATTGTGAGTTTAAAGCCTGACTTGGTAGTGGCCCAGGATAGTATTTCGCCGGAAGCTATCCAAAAACTTAAAAACTTAAAAGTTAAAGTTTTTGTTTTAAAAGAACCCAAGAATTTTAACGACATTTTAACTAATATTAAACTTGTGGGTAAAGCAACCGGGAAATATTCTAAAGCAGTAAGTATTACAAATAACATGCAGGCAAGATTAAATAAACTTACAGCAAATTTAAAAAAATACAGTAAACCTTCAGTACTGGTAGAAATTGACTATGCTTATGGTTTGTATGTTGCAGGTCCTAATACTTTTATCAATGATTTATTGGTCAAGGCTGGAGGGAAAAACGTTATTACCAGTGGGGCCTGGGTTAACCTCTCCGACGAAAAACTTTTAACCTTAAATCCGGACTTTATTTTACTTGCTGATACCGCTTATTTAACACCGGAGCAGCATCCCTACAAACGAGAGCTCTGGCAGGCCTTAAAAGCGGTAAAAGAAAAGAAAGTTATTGACAGCATTGATCCTAATTTAATTGTTAGACCAGGTCCGAGGAGTATTGATGGTATTGAAAAATTAGCTAAAGCCTTACATCCAGGACTTAAATAATATTAGTTTTAGGTGAGAAAATGAAAACTTGGTGGACAAAATTAATCTTTGGAGGAGTAGTATTACTCCTCCTCCTTATTTTTACTGTATTAATAGCTGCCAATCTTGGAGCGGTTAAAATACCTCCGGCCCAAATTTTAACTGAGCCTTACAAAACTATTTTTTTTAAAATAAGACTTCCCAGGATAGCCCTGGGGCTTACGGTGGGGGCAGCTTTAGGTCTTGCGGGGACAGTGTACCAGGGGGTATTGAAAACTCCTTTAGCTGACCCCTACATTTTAGGAGTATCTTCCGGAGCGGCGGCTATGGTTTCGCTTTTAACTTTATTGAAAACGTTCCCCTATTATGCTTTACCTTTAGGAGCTTTTTTGGGAAGTATAGGGGCGTTATTTTTAGTATTTATTATCGCCAGACAGCCAGAGGCTAACCGGTTATTACTTGCCGGGATTATTGTCAACAGTTTTTTAGGGGCAGTGGTTACTTTTGTTTTGGCGGTGAGCCGAGAAAACATGCCCCGGATTATTTACTGGCTGATGGGGGGGCTTGCCAATAAAGGACTTAAAGAAGCGTTGGTACTTGGCGGCTATCTTTTTTTCGGATTTATTTTACTTTTTATTTTTGCCCGGGACCTAAATGCTATGAGCTTTGGTGATGATACGGCAGCGCAGCTGGGAGTAGAGGTTACCAAAAAAAGAGTTGTTTTTCTAATAATTGCAAGTTTTTTAACTGCGGGAGCGGTGAGTTTTGCTGGAACTATAGGTTTTGTAGGACTGGTAGTTCCGCAGGTGGTGGAAATTATTTTTGGCAAGGATTATCGGGTCTTAATCCCTCTGTCTACCTTAGCGGGAGCAATTCTTTTGGTTTTTGCCGATTCCCTGGCCCGGAGTATCTTAGCACCTTCTGAGCTTCCGGTAGGGGTAATTACTGCTTTTATTGGTGCTCCTTTTTTTGCCTATCTTTTTATAAGGCGGGGTCATCATGCTTAAAGGTGTTAATTTAAGCTACGGTTACGGGCATGATTTATTGTTTGAGGGAATAAGTATGGAAGTTTTACCGGGAACCTTTTCCGTAATTTTGGGTCCCAATGGCGCAGGAAAAACTACCTTATTAAAAATTTTGGCTGGCTTTTTAAAACCCCAGTTGGGGTCAGTGGAGATAAAAGAAAAAGCAATAGCTAAACTTTCGGCCAAGGACCGGGCTAAGTTATTGGCATATGTGCCCCAGGAGCCGGAAACCCTGCGGGATTATACTGTCTGGGATACGGTGATGATGGGTAGATATCCTTACCAGGGAGTTTTAGGATTAGAAAGTAAAGAAGACCAAAGGGCAGTAAAAAAAGCTATAGAGACGGTAGGGTTAGCGGGTTTTGAATACCGGGCCCTTTTATCCCTTTCGGGAGGGGAAAGACAGAGGGTTTATATTGCCCGGGCGTTGGCCCAGGAAGCCGATTATATCCTTTTAGATGAACCGACCAACCACCTGGATTTATTTTATCAGGTTAAAATCTTATCCCTTTTAAAGGATTTGGCAGCTCAAGGGATTGGCGTTTTAGCTGTTCTTCATGATTTAAACTTAGCCTCATATTTTGCCGATAAGCTTTACTTATTTTCGGAAGGAAAACTTATTACCGGCGAGGCAAAGGAAGTTTTAACTTTTGAAAATATTTTTAAAGCTTATAGAGAGCCGGCGTTAGTGGTAAACCACCCGGTTTTAGGTATACCGCAAATACTTCCTTTAATCATTAATAAAGTTAACGACGGTCCAAGGAAGGTCCATATCATCGGCGGCGGTGGTATGGCGGGAAACATTATGCTTTTGGAAAGAAAGCTTGGGGCTCAAATATCGGCAGGGGTTTTAAATAAACAAGACAGTGACTGGCAGACAGCGAAGGCTTTGGGGGCTTTGGTGGTGGAAGAAGAGCCTTTTTCGCCAATCTCAACGGAAAGTTACCATAAGCTTTTAGAGGTTTTAAGAGCGGTAGATAAGATAGTGGTGGCGCCGGTACCAATTGGACCGGGGAATTTAAAAAATCTTGAAGCCCTTTTAGAAGTAAATCCAAAGAAAATTTATATTGTAAAGCCTGATGAGATGGAGAAAAGAGATTATACCGGAGGGCAGGCGGTAGAAATAATAAAAGGTTTACTAAAGGCTGGCGCCCGGGAATACCCCTTTTAAACTGTGACGAAAGTCATTGTCTTAAAAGAAAAAATTTCGTTAAAATGAAGAAAAAAAGGTAAGGGGTAGAAACGATGCGCTGGACTAAAGAAGCCTTGGAGTACATGAACAACGTTCCCTTTTTTGTTCGGGAAAAGGCGAAAAAGAAAGTAGAAGAATGGGCAATGAAAAAGGGTGTTGAAGAGGTTACCATGAATGAAGTGATGGAAGCCCGGGGAAAAATGACAGCGCGGGATCTAACGGGTGCTAAACCCCAAAAACCCAAAATAGCTGTAGTTCGCTGTGATATAGTTTCCGAGGTTTGTCCCGGTATTGGCTGTTTTAACAGCTTTAATAAAAGAGAACAGCAGTTTTCTCGCTATGGTCCTGAGGCCGAGATGATAGGCTTTTTTACCTGCGGCGGGTGTTCTGGCCGTAGGGTATCAAGGCTTATTGAAAAACTTTTGCCCTATGAATTAACCCATGTTCATTTAAGCTCCTGTATGCTTTTAGAGGGGGATTTTCCCAAATGTCCTTTCAAAGAGCAAATTAAAAAGACAATATTAGCCAAAGGTGTAGAAGTTATTGAAGGTACCCATCACTAAACCCTGCTCAAGTGCAGGGTTTTATTTTTATAATATATAATATAATTTATTCTAAAAACATATTAATTAAATAAAAGACAAATACACTCTAACATACCTTTAATTAGAAACATTACGACATATTTCGACAAATTTTATTTATATTGAAATAATATAAAATATATTGTAAAATAACTGAGAAAGCTTGTTACTTTCAGGGGGATATTAATGCAGCTGACTAAACAAGGGGAGTATGCTTTAATTGCTATGATGGACCTGGCAAAGTTGCCGCGAGGACAGGTAGTGCCGGTAAAAACCTTGGCGGAAAGACTTTTACTGCCAGAAGCTTTTTTGGCAAAAATTGTCCAGTCTTTGGTAAAAGCTGGGTTGGTTTATACGGTTAAAGGGCCTCAAGGGGGGGTAGCCTTATTAAAAGATCCGCAAAAAATTACAGTTCTAGAAATTGTCGAAGCAGTAGAGGGGCCATTAGTTTTAAGTCAGTGTCTCAATCATCCGGATATTTGTGAAAAAGTCGAGATTTGTCCTTTACATAAGATCTGGTTTAATGTTCAGCAAAAATTAATTGAGGAATTTTCTTCCCATAACCTTTTAATGCTTTCTCAAAACGGCCAGTTAAGCGGCTTTTTAGCGGAGTAGCTATGAATCCTTTTGAAGACCGCTCCAAACTCCCATTGTATGGAGTAATTGTTGTCCTTGTGGGGTTAGTTTTATATTTTTGGTGGTCAAAACCGGAACCTGCCCCAGTAAGGGAAGCGACGGGGCAGGAGGTCACGGTTCAGCAAGCTTCCCCAACAAAAGGGATGCTGGTTATTCAGGTGGCTGGGGCAGTTTATAAACCCGGAGTTTTTACTTTAGAAGAAGGTGCGCGGGTAAAGGACGCGGTAGAGAAGGCTCAGGGGATGTTACCGCTGGCGGATGATAGCAGTATAAATCTTGCCGCCAAAATAACCGATGGTCAAAAAATCTACATTCCTTTTAAAAAGGAAAAGATGCCAGCAACGACTCCTGAGGCTAATGCTTTTAGTAATCAAACCTCAGGCGCAACTTCAAGTAATCCTACTGCTAAAATAAACATCAATACTGCTACCAGCGATGAGTTAGATAAACTTCCAGGAGTAGGCCCAGCAACGGCTGCTAAAATTATTGAATACCGGGAACAAAATGGACCCTTTGCCACTATTGAAGATCTAAAAAAGGTTAAGGGAATTGGGGATAAAAAGTTTGAAGATTTAAAAGATTATATTACTGTTAATTAGAGGATAATATGGACTTTTATCTGGCCTTAATTTTTTACATAGCGGGAATTTTCTTAGCCGAACAGGGTATCCCTTTTCGGTTTTTTTTGTATTTAGCTGGAGGAATAACCTTTTTTACCTTGGCGCTGCTTCCCCGGGCGAAAAAAAGTTTTTTTATCCTTTTGCTGGCCTTTTTATTTCTGGGAGGAGTTAACCTTAGTTTGCATGAAAGTCGTGGTTTTCACCAGGGGGAGTATCAAGGGGTTTGCCGGGTAGTAGAAGGGGCTTTAGTGAAAAATAAACAAATTTCGTACAAAGTTATCGATTTAAAAACCCGGGAAACTTATTTAGTGCGGGAAAAACAGGTTACTTCGCGACTTCCCGGGGATTTATTAACTATTACGGGAACCTTTAAAAAACCCCTGCCTGGGCAGAATCCAGGAGAGTTTGATTATCCCAAATATTTAAAGCGTCAAGGGATATACGGAATATTATATGCCCAAAAGGTAGAAAAAACTGGAGTAAAGTTTTCACCGCTGCGTCCCTTTGCGATCTTAAAAGAGTACCTTAAAAATAAATTAAACCTTTATAACCCTGAGACCGCTGCGTTACTGAAAGGATTATACCTTGGAGCCGATGAGGATATTTCCTTAGAAACGTACGATAGTTTTGCCCGGACGGGCGTGGTTCATATTTTAAGTGTTAGCGGTCTGCACCTTGGATTGGTTGCGGGAGCAGTTTATTTTTTTGGGAAAAAACTTGGCTTGTCCCAAAAAGGGCAAAATATTGCCGCTTTATTGATTTCTTTTACCTATACTGCTTTAACTGGATTTAATTCAGCAACTGTGCGGGCTTTTTTAATGCTTTTGTTTTTAATTGGGGCTTTTTTTCTGGGGCGTGATTATCAGCCGCTTTATCATTTAAGTTTAAGTGCCTTTTTTTATCTTTTCTTAAAACCGCAGGAACTGTTTTCGGCAGGCTTTCTTTTATCGTATTTAGCGACAGCAGGTATTTTTTTACTGGGCTTACCTTTGGCTTCCAAATTAAAGGAAATACTTCCGGCATTTATAGCTGAAACAGTGGGAGTAACCATAGGGGCCCAGCTTTTTACTGAGCCGGTGGTGTTTTACAATTACTCTCTCTTTTCCTTTGTTTCGATTTTTGCCAACCTCCTGATTGTCCCGCTGACAACGATTATTATGGTTTGTGGTGTTTTGGGGTTGGTTTTCCCCCCCCTAAAGCAATTTACCGAACTATTAACTACCTTTACTTTAAAATTAAATAGCTTTTTAGCTTTTACTCCGGGAGCAGCCATAGCGGTAAAAAAACCAACACTTTTGCTAGTTTTTCTTTTTTATGCGGGTTTGTTTTTGGGATATTTTGGGCTGGTAAAAAGAGAAAAAATAAAAGTTATTAACTATTCTCTTTTAGTTTTTGTGGTTTTAACGCTGTTTTTAATCCCTAAAGAACATGGGAAAACGGTATTTTTAGCTATTGGGCAGGGAGATGCGGCAGTAATTCATACCAAAAATGGCCACACCGTGGTGGTGGATGCAGGACCTAAAAGTGAAAGCTTTGACGCTGGACGAAAGGTACTAGCCTATCTTCGCCAAAGCGGCACCGGGGTAATTGACTTATTAGTAATAACCCATCCTCACAATGATCATTATGGGGGGGTAGAGGCCCTTTTAAACGGGGCCAAGATAAAAGCGGTTTTATTGTCCCCATATTTGGGCGGTGAAAAGGAATACCTTGAACTTTTAAACTTAATCCAAAAGCAGAAAATAAAAATTTATACGGCAAAAACTTCGGACGTAATTTTTCTTGACGATGTTTATTTAAAAATCTTAGGTCCAGTAAAAAGCTATTCCGAAACCCATTCGGATGCTAACAACAATAGTATTGTGCTTTCCGGGAAAATTGGGCGCAAAACTTTTTTCTTTGGGGCTGATATGGAAAAGGAAGCGGAAGCAGATTTACGAAGCAATCTTTTGGCGTATTATGATGTGGTAAAAGTTCCCCATCACGGCAGCAACTTTTTTGATCCGGTATTTATGGAAAAATTAAAATTTGGTTTGGGCGTTATTTCTGTAGGGCAAAACAATATTTATGGTTTTCCCGGCGAGGGACTTTTGGGGGTCTTAAAAGCTCGGGGACAACTCTGGCGTACCGATCAACAGGGGGCACTGGTTGTCGAAAACTATTAAGTTGTATTAAAATTAAAGAAAAAAGCAATGAGGTGGTTTAATGCTTGATTTTTCACCTCTTTTAACTTACTACTATCTAACTTTACTTTCACAAATCCTTGAAAAAGTAAATGAAGTATCACAAACCCAAGGGTCGATGCCCGTTACAACGGTAAGTTTTGAAAAATTAGTTGGAGAAAAAGTGGGAGAGCCAGAGATAGCAAGTACAAAGGAAATAAAAGATATGGTAAAAGAGTTAGCTTTAAAATACGATGTACCGTATTCTTTGGTGATGGCGGTAATAAAGCAGGAATCGTCTTTTAATCCTAACGCTACTTCGCCCAGCGGCGCCATGGGCTTAATGCAGTTAATGCCCACAACTGCTCGGATGTTGGGGGTAGAGAATCCTTATGACCCGCGGGAAAACTTAGAAGGTGGGATTAAATATTTAAAGTCCCTTTTAGACCGGTTTGGGGATGTTAAGCTTGCGCTAGCAGCGTATAATGCCGGCCCTGGCAATGTCAGAAAATATAACGGAATTCCTCCTTTTGCCGAAACCCAAAATTACGTCCAAAAAGTTTTAGAGTGGCAGAAGCTATATCAAGGAGACGGGATTTATGATAATGGCCTACGAACGGTTTAAAAATGCACTTGAACGCGGGGTCTTAAAGCCCCTTTACTTATTTTCGGGGGAAGAAAGGTATTTTAAAGAAAAAATTTTTAAAGAGATTAAAAACCATCTTGGCGGCAACGGCGATTTTAGTTACGAGGAAGTAGACGGTCAAGCTGTTTCGGAAGAAGAACTTATAGCCCGGGCGGAAACGGTAGCGTTTTGGGGACAGCGGTTTATTATTGTTAAAAACTGCCGGTTTTTTGCAGGAAAAAATGATGATGACTTACTTTTAAATTATTTTCACAATCCTTCCGGGCAAACGGTAGTTATCTTTTCCACGGAGATGGTGGTAGATAAAAGGAAAAAAATATATAAAGAGTTTTTAAAGGTGGGCGAGGAGCTGGAATTTAACTCATTAAAGGAAGAAGAGGTACAGGCGGTTATTAATGCCTGGGCTAAAAAAAGGGGCTTTAAAATAGAAAAAGAAGCAGTTTTGGTTTTAGCCCAAAGTTTTGGCCAAAGTCTTTTAGAATTAAAAGAAGAGTTTAATAAATTAACCTTATATAAACTAAACGAAAAGGAAATAACCCTTCAGGATGTTTTAGCGGTATGCGGACAGGATAAAGAGATCTCGGTTTTTTATTTAGTGGAAGAGCTTTTAGCCGGAAAAATAAACCGGAAAAAACTAAAAGAACAGCTTATAAACCAGGAAGAAGCAATAAAGTTTACCGGACTTATTGCCAAAAATTTACGGCAAATTTACTCGATAAAATACTTAGAGAAAAAACGGCAAACACCAATCCAAATTGCTCAAGCCCTCTCTCTTCCTGAATGGCTCGTGCAGAAAACATTAAGGACGATGAAAGTTTTAAACCTTGAAAAGCTTAGAACGATGCTTTTAGGGCTTGTGGAGTTAGACGAAAAAATAAAAACCGGCGAAAGGGACCTTGCCGGCTTGTTTGAAAAATATTTTTTAACCCAAATAAAATAAAAACCCGGAATTCCTACCGGGTATTTTTTATGATGCTTTATAGACAGAGTTAAACTTCCGGGTGAGCCGGGATTTTTTCCTGGAGGCGGTATTTTTGTGAATTACGCCTTTGGTTACCGCTTTATCTAAAGCCCGTACAGCTTGCCGTAAAAGCTCTTTAGTTTCTTCAGTTGGCTTTACTTTAAGGGCTAATTCAAACTTTTTAATTGCGGTTTTGACAGCTGAACGGATGGCTTTATTCCGCATGGTTCTTTTCCGGATAACTAAAATCCGTTTCTTTGCCGACTTGATATTTGCCACCAATCTCACCTCCTAACAGCAAGTATTCTACCAAAGATATCAAAAAAATGCAAGAAGAGCACCTGGTTTTTTTTTGCCCAACCGTACCATAAATTGTATAAGATAAAAAATTATGGGTAAAGCTTAAAAGGGAGGTGAAAAATATGGAAATAATTGTTAAAACCCTGATTTCTGCCGTAACCTTAATTGGAGTAAGTTTACTGACCCCGGGTTTTGCGGTTAAAGGGGGATTGATTGGAGCAATTATAGCTTCCTTAATTATTTCCTTCCTTAATTATTTAGCCGGACAGGTAATGGGAGAAAAGGGGAAGGGATTTACCGGATTTGTAATTGCTGTAGTAGTGCTAATTATTGCCCATTATCTTGTTCCTAAGTACCTTATGGTGACTATACCCGGGGCAATTATTGCTGCCTTAATTATAGGTTTGGTGGATAGATTTATTCCAACAACCTTAAGGTGACTCATAATTTTTGGGAAAAACACATATATATTTTTTACCAAAATAAATGGGAGACGTAAAAAAATGGAGTACCGAGCAAAAGCACTGCGGCAAAGTTCTGTTGGGCTTTTCTTGCTAATTTATACTGTGGTGCTGGGCGTAATTACCACGGTTATTCCCAATAACGCTCCGGCTTTAATTGCCCATGGAATAAAAAATAGTGCTTTTTTTGAAGTGTTAAAGGAAAATGTGTGGGGGGAGAGTCGGGAGGTTTATTTACAAAAAACTCTTGGATTAAAGATTACGTTGGATGAAGAAGAAAACCCCGACCGGGAATATGTCCTTTGGCTCTTAACTGGAGCGAAAGTTAACGATCCCTATTCATTGGTTTTAGCCGGGTACCCGGTCTTAAACGGCGGAGAAGAAAAATTGCAGGCGGTCGAGGAGGTAGAAGAACCACCGGTAATTTTAGGAGAACCGCTGGTGGGCATCTACTGTACTCATACCGGTGAGAGTTATGAAGGGGACGGCGGAAGGGAACGGGCTAATAAAGGAGAACCCGGGGAGGTACTGGAAGTGGCACAGGAACTTTCCTGGAAGCTTGAAGAAAAAGGAATTAAAACAATTTTAATCAATAAGGTGCATGATGCTGACTATAACAAATCCTACGGTGAATCTAAGAAAACAGTACTTGAACTTTTACAAGAAAAAAGTTTAAAACTGATTATTGATGTTCATCGGGATTCTCAGGCTTCTCCAAATTATCGCACTGTTAATGTTCGGGGGGAAGAACTTGCACCGGTAATGTTTGTAGTTGGTAAAGGAGAACGACTGCCACAGCCCCACTGGCAGGAAAATGAGTTAGTGGCCAAAAAAATAATGGAGAAGACCGAAGCGTTGTATCCCGGATTAATTCGGGGAATTCGTTATAAAGATGGCAGGTTTAATCAGCATCTGTCCAGCAATATGGTTTTGGTGGAAATTGGCAATGTAAATAATACTGTAGTACAGGCTAAAAAATCTGCTGACCTTTTAGCGGAAGGAATTGCCCGTTATTTAGAGCGTTAAAGCCAGTTTAGCTGGCTTTATTTTTTTACTTTTACAAATTAAGAAAAAGTGATATATTTTTTAAAGGATTTAATTTTTTGGGAAGGGATAGACAATGAGCACAAGAAAAAACGTGGCTAAAGCTGCCGGGATTATTTTGTTTATGGGAATTATTTCCCGAATTTTAGGCTTTGTGCGCGAACAGCTTCTGGCAGTAAAATTTGGAGCAACGGGTATTAGTGATGCTTATGTAGCGGCTTTTACCATCCCTGATTTTCTCTATAACCTCTTGGTTGGTGGGGCTTTAAGTGCGGCTTTCATTCCCGTCTTTTCTTCATATATAGCTCGCAATGAAGAAGAGGAAGCCTGGAAAATGGCCAGTACGGTTATAAACCTGGTGGTCATTATTATGCTTTTTTGTATTGGCCTTGGTTTTTTATTTACTCCAGAGCTTGTGAAGTTAGTTGCCCACAAATTTACCGGGGAGAGATTAAATACTACCATTAAACTTACCCGGATTATGCTGCCCGCGGTATTATTTACCGGTTTAAATGGTTTTTTAATGGGGATGTTAAATTCTTACCAGCATTTCTTAACTCCGGCTTTGGGTAGTGTTATTTATAATATTGTTATTATCCTTGCGGGTTATTTTTTAGCGGGAAAATTAGGGGTTACCTCTTTTGCCCTCGGGGTAGTAGCCGGGATGATTTTAAATTTTATGGTGCAATTACCCAGTCTTGCCCGGTATGGGCTTAAATACCGACCGGTAATTGACATCCACCATCCCGGGGTTGTCAAAATGGGTAAATTAATGATTCCTACCCTTTTGGGGTTGGCAGTAAGCCAGATTAACCTTATCGTAAACCAGAATTTAGCGTCGGGTTTATCGGAAGGGAGTATCATGGCTTTAAGACTTGCCAACCGCTTGATGTATCTACCTCTTGGCCTTTTTGCTGCTGCGATAAGTATGGCCATATTCCCTACTATGACCGGCTTTGCGGCCCGGGGCGAAATGGATAACTTTAAAAAAAGTGTAGCTACGGGTATTAAATCCATTTGGTTTATAATCTTGCCAGCTCAAGTGGGGTTGATGGTCTTAAGTGGGCCAATTGTACGGCTTTTGTTTGAAATGGGGGAGTTTACCCCGGAAATGACTAAAGCTACAGCTTGGGCGCTTTTGTTTTACTGTGTTGGCTTATTTGCTCACTCGGCTTTGCAGGTAATTTTACGGGGATTTTATTCACTGCATGATACGGTCACGCCAGTTACTACAAGTTTATTAACCATAGTTTTAAATTATATTTTAAACATAATTTTTATTCGCTATTTCGGGCATGGTGGTTTAGCCCTTGGTTTTTCCTTAACGGGTATTTTTAACTTTATAATATTAATGTGGCTTTTTCGCCGGAAAGTTGGCAAAATTTATGGTAAAGATATTATTGTTTCAGGATTAAAGTCGCTTATGGCCTCTCTTTTAATGGGGGCAGTTGCTTATTTTATAGCCAATTATTTATCCGGTATTGCTGTAACGAAACACGGGCAATTAATTCAGGTAGGAGCAGCAATAACAGGGGGAGCTTTAGTTTATGCTGCAACTACTCTTTTCTTAAAGATGGAGGAAGCAATGTTTTTCTTAAATCTTATTCGGAAAAAAGTTTAATGGAGGGTGACATGTCCAAAAGACAGGAGTTTATCAGGAATTTTTGTATCATAGCTCATATTGACCATGGAAAATCGACCTTGGCGGACCGGCTTTTAGAATACACTGGAGCCTTGTCGGAACGGGAGTTAAAAGAACAGGTTTTAGACCAGATGGAGCTGGAACGGGAACGAGGTATAACTATTAAAGCTCAGGCGGTGAAACTTACTTATAAAGCTAAAGATGGAAACACGTACTATTTAAACCTAATTGATACTCCAGGTCATGTTGACTTTACTTACGAAGTATCGCGAAGCTTGGCGGCCTGTGAAGGAGCATTACTGGTGGTGGATGCTTCCCAGGGGATTGAAGCCCAGACTCTGGCCAATGTTTATTTGGCCATGGAACACGACTTAGAACTGATTCCGGTAGTGAATAAAATAGACCTTCCTAATGCAGAACCGGAAAGGGTATTAAAGGAAATAGAAGAGGTAATCGGTATTGATACGACCGAGGCTATTTTGGCATCGGCAAAAACCGGCCAGGGGATAGAAGAAGTTTTAGAAGCAATTGTTAAAAGAATCCCGCCTCCCAAAGGGGACGAAGAGCAGCCGTTAAAAGCCCTTATCTTTGACTCCCACTATGACCCGTATAAAGGGGTAATAGCGTATATTCGTCTGGTAGATGGCTTTATTAAGCCTGGGATGAAAATAAAAATGATGAGTAATGACAAAGAGTTTGAAGTAACCGAGGTGGGGATTTTTAAACCGTATCTTACCCCAGTGGATGGACTCTGGGCGGGGGAAGTAGGTTTTATTGCCGCGGGGATTAAAAATGTTCGCGACTGTCGGGTAGGGGATACGATTACCAGTGCGGCAAATCCGGCAAAAGAACCGCTGCCTGGTTACAAACAGGCCAAGCCCATGGTTTTTTGCGGCCTTTATCCGGTGGAAACCAACCAGTATGAAGATTTAAGAGATGCTTTAGAAAAACTAAAATTAAACGATGCTTCCCTTTCTTTTGAACCGGAAACTTCGGTTGCTCTGGGCTTTGGTTTTCGCTGTGGTTTTTTGGGTCTTTTACACATGGAAATTATTCAAGAACGCTTAGAGCGGGAATACGGCTTAAATTTAATTACCACCGCTCCCAACGTTATTTACCGGGTTATAAAGACTAATGGCGAATGGTTAGAAATCGATAACCCGGCCAAATTACCGCCGGTGGGCAAGATTGAGCGCATTGAAGAACCATACGTAAAAGCTACTATTATGGTTCCTAAAGAATTTGTCGGCAACATCATGGATTTATGTATTGAGCGCCGGGGCATCTTTTTAAATATGGAGTATTTATCGGAAAACCGGGTAATGCTTACTTATGAACTGCCGCTCGCGGAAATTATTTATGATTTTTTTGACCAGTTAAAATCCAGGTCTAAAGGATATGCTTCTTTAGATTATGAGTTTATTGGTTATCGGCCCGGGGACTTAGTTAAAATGGATATTTTAATTGCCGGAGAGCCGGTCGATGCTCTTTCGGTTATTGTCCACGAAGATAAGGCTTACTACCGAGGAAGACAGTTGGTGGAAAAATTAAGAGAATTAATTCCCCGCCACCTTTTTGAGATCCCTATTCAAGCAGCAATAGGCTCCAAGATTATTGCCCGGGAGACGGTTAAAGCTTTAAGAAAAGACGTTTTAGCCAAATGTTATGGTGGGGATATTACCCGGAAAAAGAAACTTTTAGAAAAGCAAAAAGAGGGGAAAAAACGGATGAAACAAGTTGGAAGAGTAGAAATTCCCCAGGAAGCATTTATGGCGGTGTTGAAAATTGATACCGACAAATAAAGCAAGGTCGTTATATATACACCTGCCGTTTTGTTTAAAGAAATGCCGTTACTGCGCTTTTACCTCTTTTCCCGGAGCTACGGGTGAAGAGGTATTTTCGTATTTAAACTTACTGGCAAAAGAATTAAAGCAAAGAGAAATTTTTTTGGAAAAGCCCACAACTATTTATGTGGGCGGAGGAACTCCTACTTATTTGTCTTTAAGAGCCTTAGAAAAGTTAAGAGAGATTTTAGCTCCCTTGATTACCGTTGAGCTTTTAGAGTTTACCTTTGAAGCAAATCCTGGAATAATAAATAAGGAAAAAATTCGTTTTTTAAAAGAGATGGGCGTAAACCGCTTAAGCCTTGGCGCCCAGTCGTTTAATGATGCTGTATTGCAAAAAATGGGGCGAGCTCACTCGGCAAAACAAATCTTGGAGGCCTATAATTTATTAAAAGAAGCAGGGTTTATAAATATTAATTTAGATTTAATTGTTGGCTATCCTGGGGAAAGCCGTGAAAGCTTTCTTAGTTCGATTAAGACTGCCATAAAGCTTGACCCCTGGCATTTATCCCTTTATGACCTCAAAGTAGAGGAAAAAACCCTACTTTTTGAGGATGTTTTAAGAGGGGTGTTGGTTTTACCCGATGAAGATGAGGTGGCTTTTTGGTGGGAAGAAGCTATAGAAATTTTGGAACAAGCAGCGTATGAGCGGTATGAAATTGCAAACTTTGCCAAAGACCGGCATTATTCTCTGCATAACTTAACCTACTGGAATAATAAACCTTATCTTGGCCTTGGTGTTTCGGCCCACAGCAAAGTAGGGTTATTAAGGTTTTGGAATCCGGATAATTTAAAAGATTACCAGGAAATTCTTAAAACCCAGAAAGTTTATGGCGAACAACTCCTAACTATTGAAGACGATGCTAAAGAAGAAATTATTTTAAAGTTAAGATTAAAGTCTGGGTTAAATTTAAACGAATACCGTAAAAAATATCAAAAAGATTTTTTAGAAAAGTTTGGGGCAAAGGTCCAAAGGTTTATTGACCTTGGGTTAATGGCTATTGAGGGAGAAAGGCTATATTTAACCCGTAAAGGAAGTTTTGTAGCAAATACAATTTTAATTGAGTTTATCTAAGCTTGACAAAAAATACTGGGCAGTGCTATTTTTAAGTTGAAGTTAGCACTCAACAAAAACGAGTGCTAACAAAAGGGGTGAAGCGGTATGATTGATGAGCGCAAAAGAAAAATCTTAATGGCCATAGTTCAGGACTACATCTCTACCGCTGAGCCGGTGGGGTCGCGAACTATTGCTAAAAAGTATGATCTTGGGATCAGCCCGGCGACCATTAGAAATGAGATGGCTGATTTAGAAGAGATGGGGTACTTAGAACAGCCCCATACCAGTGCGGGCCGTATACCATCGGTTTTAGGTTACCGGTATTATGTTGACTACTTGATGGAAAAACCAACTCTCAGCGTCGATGAGGAAAACTTTATTCGCAAAGTATATGAGGATAAAATAAATAGTATTGGTGAATTGTTGGAAAAGACCGGCAAGGTTTTATCAAATATTACCCGGTATACCGCTGTAGTAATTTCTCCGGAAGCGGGCAAAGTACCGTTAAAACACCTTCAGCTTTTACTTTTGCAGCCGGGAAAAGTTTTAATGATAGTTGTTTTAGAAGATGGTTCGCTCCACCACCGGGTATTTGAAGTACCGGGGAACATTACGGCCCAGGACTTAGAAAAAGTTTCGGCTATTTTAAATGCAAAACTAATGGGGGTAAATCCGGAAAAAATCCGGACTTCGCTAATACGAGAGATTTATTATGAGCTTTCGCAACACCAAAATTTAATTAATATTACGTTAGAACTACTCCGAAGCCTAAATCAGGACGATCAGGAAAATAAAATAATTTTAGGGGGGCTTATTAACCTCTTTAATCAGCCGGAATTTAAAAATGTGGAAAAGGTGAAAACCCTTTTAAGCCTTTTAGAACAGGA
>Ga0334722_10002553_pt1 | contig 20433 bp, 17 predicted proteins | sample C3_bottom_MG_FD_207210 | JGI IMG/M metagenome (GOLD analysis project Ga0334722, IMG submission 207210) | Sediment microbial communities from Yellowstone Lake, YNP, Wyoming, USA - C3_bottom | ecosystem: Environmental > Aquatic > Freshwater > Lake > Sediment | place: USA: Wyoming | collected... | reverse complement strand
GCCGAGACCGACCCCGAGTCCGACGCCCAGGGTGACGCCGCGACCGACACCGACACCGAGTCCGACCCCGAGTCCCACGCCGACGCCGCGGCCGACCCCCACGCCGACCCCCAGTCCGACGGTGCCCCCGCGACCGACCCCGACGCCGGAACCGAGCACGCGCGTCACCCCGCCGCCGCCCACGCCCACGCCGACCCGCTGACGGCGGGCCGGCCAGGCGCCGGACGGCAAACGCGCGGGACCAGCAGACGTCCCTTCCCATATCCCATCGGACGGCCCACCATGCTCCGGATCCACGGCGACATGCACAGGAGGACGCACATGGGTCGACTGCTTGTCCACATCGCCACCGGACCCGAGAATCCGACCCGGGTCGCCCTGGGGCTGCTCGTGGCAAGAAGCGCACTAGAGGCCGGGCACGAGGTCGACCTCTTCATCGCTGGTGACGGCGTCGCGGTCCTGCGTCCGGAGACGCTCGAGGCCGGCAACGGCATCGGGACCGGGAGCATGCGCGAGCACGTCGATGCGTTGATGGCGGGTGGTGCGCGGTTCTACGCGTCGGGGATGTCCAGCAAGGCACGCGGGCTGACGCCGGGATCCCTCGGCGGCATGAGGGTGACGATGGCGCCTCCGTCGCGACTCGTCGAACTCGCGTTCGAGGCGGACCGGGTGATCAGCTACTGACGGCGAGTGGTCGGGGCGAGAGGAACAGCCGGTTTCCTCACGCGCCCGACGGGCGATACCGGATCGATGCGACGCGCCCAGCGCCTCGAGGGTCACCTCGACGGTCAGCAACGCGGTGGTTTCGAACGTGGCTAATCGAAGGGTGGCGTTTCTCGGGCCCGGGCGTCGTACCGGGTGCGTGCGGCGTCGATGTCCTCGGTGTGCCGGTCGGCCCACTCGACGAGCTGGCGGATCGTCGCCAGGAGGGTCTGGCCCATCGGCGTGAGGGCATAGTCCACCCGGGGCGGAACGACCGGGTAGACCTTCCGGGTCACGATGCCGTCGCGCTCGAGGCCGCGGAGCGTGACCGTCAGCATCCGCTGGCTGATCCCCTCGATGCTCCGCAGCAGATCGGTGAAACGACGCGTGCCATCGCCGAGCAGGGCGATGACGTAGGCCGACCACTTATCGCCGACCCGGCCGAGCACATCACGGGCGTGACACGCGTGCTCCGACCGCTCCTGGGCGGGGGTACTGCTGGTCGCCGGGTCCACCACGGTTACCTCCAGGTGCGTCAGGCGGATGCAAGTGCGTTCTTGCGGCCGTCTCGATCGTCGTCGATGATCTCATCGGGCACAAGGGGTTACTGGTCACACTATGAACTACTGAGGAACATGTGGGAACCATGAACGAGGACCTGGGACTCTTCGTCCTTCGCGTGGCGGTTGGCGGCGTCGTCCTCGCCCATGGGTTCATCAAGATCGGCTGGCCGATCTCGATGGGCATGCGCGGCATGTCCGCCGTGCGCGGCGCGGCCGGCTGGTTCGGCGGCCTCGGCTTCTGGCCGCCGATGTTCTGGGTCATCGTGACGATCGTCGCCGAGATCGGCGGCAGCCTGCTCACGATCCTCGGCCTGGGCGGCCCGATCGGCCCGGGCATCGTATTCGGCGACATGGTCATCGTGACCCTCGTCGCCCACCGGTCGCAGGGCTTCTGGGCTGGTGGGGGCAAGGTGGGGGTCGAGTTCCCGATCCCGATCACGGCCGGAGCCCTCTCGATCGCCCTCATCGGTGTCGGCGGCTGGTCGCTCGACGCGGCGCTCTCCCTGACCTACCCCGACTGGCTGATGCCCGCCTGGCTGGTCCTCATGCTCGCCGGCGACGTCGTCCTCCTCGCCATCCGGGCGCTCCGCCGCGTGCCCGCCCAGCAGTCGGCCTAGACGCCCGACTGATGGACGCGAACCTGCTGCTGTGGATCGGCCAGATCCTGCTCGCGTTGGCCTTTCTCGTCGTCGGCTACGGTCACGCGCTCGCGTTCGAGCAGTGGTCCGCGCGCCGAGGCATGGGCTGGATGACGGCCGTGGGGCGCAACCAGATGCGCGCCATCGGTTGTCTGGAGATCCTGGGCTCGGTTGGTCTCATTCTCCCGGCCGCGACGGGGATCCTGCCGTGGCTGACCCCAGTGGCGGCCACGTGCCTGGCCATCCTGATGGTGCTGGCGATGATCGTCCACGCCCGACGCCCGGGCGAAGGGCTGAACATCGTCAACAACGCGGTCCTGGGCATCGTTGCCGCGCTGGTCGCCTACGGGCGGTTCGTCGTCGCCCCGTTCTGAAAGGCACTCCTGCCATCGGGTTCTCGACACGACCGATCCGTACGTCGTGCCATCCGCCAGGTCCTCGCTGAGGAGTCGTCGACACCCGGCGACCGCGCGTGGACCCAGACATTCGTGCCAACGAAGACCGGTTCGGTCATGGAGGTCGTCGCGCGTCCAGGTGCGACCGCGCGGGCCGCTGGTCGCCGCACTCGGGCGAGCCGCGCGAACCCGCTCAGGGCCTCGCCCGTGTCTCCGATGCCTGCGTAGTGGTCAGCTGGCGCCATCGGACGGCGAGGCGAGGCTGTCCCGGATCCGGTGCAGCTGCCCGATGTAGCTGCGCAGGTCCGGATCGGACTGAGACCTGACCACTGGGCGGCTGCGGATCTGGCGCGGCCCGCAGCCGCGCATCCGCCCGGCGCAAGGCGAGCGCGTGTGGGAGTGGTCGGGGCGAGAGGAGACACACCACCAGAACCGACCTTGATGTCCCGGCCTCCCTGCCGCTGGAGATCGAGGTTACCGGGGCGGAGCGCGGGTCGCGCAGCTCGACCGCCTGACGCAGGATCAGCGGCCCGAGTCAGAGTCGAGCTTGATCACCGCCCTCCGCGGGCCTACGGCCACGTCCGGATCCCCGATCAGGACAGCCCGAGTTCACGCGCCGCACCTTCACCCATGTCGGCGGAGGCACCTCGGGCGCGGCTCGGCTCGGCCTCGATGAGCTCCACCATGGTCCGGATGATCCTCGTGCCGATCCGGGGCAGGTTGAACGCGAACATGGGGGTCAGCAGCCTGTAGCCTCCATGCAGGCCGATCTGGACGTGGACGCTGAGATCCGTCGACGTGGCGCCGGCAGGCGCCATCGCGAGCGCGAGCTCGAACAGCATCGGGCCGCCGAGGTGCTTGAACGCGATCATTCGGGGCGGCTCGAAGGCGGTGATCTCGAGTGGCGCTTCGCTCCGCCGGCCGTACTCCTCACGGACCATGATCCCGCGGCTGCCGACGCCGATCGGGCCGTCGGTGACCTTCCGCACCTCGATCACCTCGCGCTCCCAGCGCGGATGGTTCTCGAAGTAGTGCGTGCCGACGAAGTCGAAGACCTCCTCGACCGGCCGGCGTACCGGCAGGTGCAGGTCGTAGGTCAGTGCCATGCCAGGCCAGCCATGGGTCGATCCTCTTAGGGGCTACAACTAGTGGTCACCACTAGTGTTGTCCTGCAGTATCATTCGCTTCATGGCCGATGTCAACAACGCCGCGAAGGGCCGGAGGAGTGCACAGGTACCGGCGACCGCCCTCGATGTCACGCTGGTCACGAGGTTGTCCCCGCGCGAGCGGGGCATCGCCACCCGTCGCCGGATCGCGGAGTCTGCGTACCGACTGTTTGCGGAGCAGGGCTACACGGCCACCACGATGGAGGCGATCGCGCAGACCGCCGGTGTCGCCGTCCAGACCGTCTACTTCACATTCCACACGAAGGCCGACGTCCTGATCGAGGCACTCAAGATCGCCGGCGGGGCGGCGGGCGAGGCAAGCCAGGTGAGCGCCCGCGAGTGGTTCCGCGACGTGGCCGCCGCCCCCGACGGCGCGCGACGGCTCGCGCTCATCTGTGAGCACGGGATCGACATCTACGGACGCCTCGCGCCGATGCTCCGCGCCGTGAGCGCGGCCGCTTCCGTGGACCCGGACGTCAACGAGGCGTGGCACGGTCTCGTCGAGGCACGCCGGAGCGGGATGGGGCAGGTCATGCGAGCGATGGCCAACGGCGGTGAGCTGCGGGCGGGCGTCGACGAGCAGCTGGCGACCGACCTGCTGTTCGGCCTGCAGCGGCCTGAGCTGTACCTCGCCTTCACCGTCGAGTGCGGCTGGAGCCCGGAGTCGTTCAAGGCGTGGATCTACGCGACGCTCTGCCAGCAGCTCCTGCCCGCCGACGACACCACAGCCGCGCTGGCTCCAGGATCGGCGTCGACCATGGGCCTTACCTTCGAAGCGGCCCTGCGAGCCCTGCCGATCTGCTGAGTCGTCCGGCGTACCCGGGACCTATGCCAGCTCTCGATCAGGCAGTCTCGCTCGATGTCTCCAGCCACGCTCCCGCCGCCTCGACTGTGACAACAAGCCCCGGGTCGGGTGGGCGCGAAATCGCCGAGCGCGGTTCCAGGGCCGGCACCATGAGCCACCCGGCGGCCCGTTCCGCGTAGATCAGCTGCTCGGTCGTGAGGCCCGAGTGTGCTCGTAGGTCGGCGAGGTGGTCATCCACCTTCGGGTTCAGACGCGAGGGCGACCCGCCGGTGGTCGTGCCGGATCCTGGGGCGATGCCGCTCGCCACACGGATGTTCGAGCCCTCGGCGTCGGGGATGACCGACCACGAGGGGGCGGCGGCACTCGACGTCGGGCTGTGGGTCGTGCGCGGCTCGCTCGCGAACCCCATATGCATCGGTCGAGTTGGTCGTGACGGTGGGCCACAGCCTTCAGCGCCCCGATTGGCGCCGACTTCTGGAATGCCACACAGGAGCGACGGGCCGTGCGCCGGACCCGGGCACCGGGGAGCCCTCGGCGGGGCGTCCACGCGCTGAAGATCGGGCGCGGATCGCCACTCGCCTGAGGAGCTGGTGGCCTGTCTCCGCGACCTGCCGCGCCTGTGGCGGGACGCGTCGCCGGAGGCCAGGCAGTGATCGCCGCGAGCCTGTTCGAGGAGACATCAGCGCTCGGGTGGGGCAGCTTCGCCTACGGCTGGACGCCGCACGCGATCCGCCGAGGCCCGGGGGAATGTCATCCGGGGGAGCTGCATCTCACGGACGATGAGATGGTTTTGGTCGGGGCGAGAGGATTTGAACCTCCGACCTCATCGTCCCGAACGATGCGCGCTGCCAAGCTGCGCCACGCCCCGACCGAGGTTGCCCGCGGCATCGCACCGCGGCGGCCGGAGTATAGCCGAGGTCCGGGAGTGGGCCAATCTCCTCGGCCATTGTGCGGGGGTCCCTCCTCATACGCACGGGCCCGGAGCAGTAGAAGCCGCGCGGCTCCAGGATGTGCCCCCGCGCCCCCCATGCGCTCACGGGGCGTGCGGAAGAGGGGGATCCGGCGCTCCGGCGCTTCTTGCGTTCCGTGGGCGTGCGTATGAGGCCGCAGAGAGCCCCCTATGGACCCTCGGCCCTCGCCTGCGCCGCGGCGCGCTCGTCGGCACGGATGGGCAGCACGGACAGCGCGGCGAGCAGGAACGCCGCGGCCATCATGGCGAACACGATGCCCAGCCCGGTGGCCTTCCCGAACAGCTCCACGACCACGCCGTATACAGCGACCCACAGCGAGCCCACGCCGAACGCGAGCGTGAAGTAGGCCGCGTACGAGGCATCGCGGATGCCCGCCGGCGCGATGTCGGCCAGCAGCGCCTGGAGCTGCGGGCTCTCGGCGAAGTTGAACAGGCCGAGCAGCAGGATGCCGGCCCACAACCCCACCACGTTCGAGCCGGCGGCCAGGAAGACGGCGAACGCACAAGCGCCCGCGACGTAGACGCCGACGATGAGCGGCTTCCGCCCCCAGCGATCCGACAGCCAACCGGCGACGAGCGGCGCGGGTACGCTGAAGACGACGAGCACGGCGTACATCAGGGCCACGATGGCGTCGTCCAGCCCGATGACCTGGGAGAGGTAGATGGGCACGAAGACGTTGACCACGCCGAGCCCGCGGCCCCCGCCGCCGAGGATCGACGAGAGGTAGAGCCAGAGCAGGTCGCGGTCGCGCAGGATCGTCCGGAAGGCATCGCGCACGCTGCCGTGCGCACGGGCCGCGGCGCGGTCGGTGCCGGCCTCCCTGACCAGCACGAGGATGGCCAGGGCGATGAGCACGGCCGGGATGCCGAAGAGGACGACCGTCCAGCGCCAGCCGACACCGGCGATCAGCCACGCCCCTAGCAGCGGGACGGTGACGGTGCCGACGTTGCCGCCCGAGATGTGGGCGCTGATGGCGAAGCCGCGCCGGTGGGGCGGGAACTGCTCGGCCAGCAGGCCGTTGCCGACCGGATGCTGCGGCGCCCCGCCCACGCGCATGGCGACGTGCGTGGCCGCGAAGGGCAGGAAGCTCGTGGCCGCCCCGAGGAGCACCTGGCCCCCACCGAAGACGAGCCCGCCGACGCCGAGCAGCACGCGCCGAGGCACGTGGCGCGTCAGCGACGCGAAGCTCAGCTGCACCATCCCCGAGGCGAAGCTGCTCACCCCGGCCAGGACGGCGACAGCACCGATGGACACGCCGAACTCGTCGATGATCTTGAGGTAGATCAGCGGCAACAGGACCGCCTGGGCGTGGTTGACGGCATGGGCCGCGGAGAGCAGCCACAGCGTGCGCATGGGGCGCACGACGATATCGGCGGCGGGCCGGAGAGAGGCGGGGAGGTCCACGGTCCCGGAGCGTACCAGTTGCGGCCGAAGGGCCGGCGGACCAGGGCACCGGGTCGGGACCCGCCCGATTCCCCCACAATGAGCGCCTTGCCCGAGACGAGCCAGGAGGAGAGCGACCGATGAGGGCCGGGGCGAGAGCGGGAGCCGCGCGAGCGAGGGCTGCCGTGCGCGGCCTGGACCGGCCCCTCACGCTGCTCGCCGGCATGGCCTTCGTGACCCAGATCGGCGTCGCGGTCATGCTCCCCCTGCTCCCGCTCTACGCCACCCAGATGGGCGCCACGCCCTTCGTCCTCGGACTGCTCACGAGCGGTCACGCCGTCGCGAGCGCGATCGGCCAACTGGCGGGTGGCTTCCTCACCGAACGCTTCGCGCCTCGTCGACTCGTGGCCACCGGCATCGGCGTCTACGCCGGTGCGAACATCCTCATCGCGACCGCGACCGCGGCCGTCCCGCTCATCGCCTTCCGGGCGCTGGCCGGTCTCGGTGGCGGCGTCAACCAGATCGCCGAGCGGCTCTACCTCACCGAGGTGTCGGAACGGTCCCGGCGCGCGTTCGTGAACGGGATCCTGTCCGCGGCAGGCGCCGCCGGCTCGGTCCTGGGCCCGGCGGTCGGGGGCCTCCTGGTCGCCGTCTCCGACCTGCGCGTGCCGTTCCTCCTCGTCGGAGCCACGAGCGCCCTGGCCACCCTCGGCGCCCTCTTCCTGCCACGCCCATCGGCGCGCGCGGAGACGAGTGTCGAGCCCGCGGCCTCGACACTGCCCGACGCGGCCTCGCGCACCACCGAGATCGACCCCGGACACGACCACGGCCGGCGGTCGATCGTGGCCCTGTTCCTCGCCAACCTCGCCGCCATGGCCGGGTTCGGCGCCTTCATCACCACGTACGCGATCTTCGCCACGGGCCCCCTCGGCTGGTCGGCGGCGGAGGTGGGCATCGTCTTCGCGATGTTCGGGCTCGGCAGCATCATCCTCGGACCATGGCTCGCCCGACGCGCCGACCTCACCGGCCGAAGGCGGATGGCGATCCTCGGCTGCATCCCCGTCGTGTTCCTCCCGGTGGTCATGGCCCTCGGCTTGCCGCGACCCGCCATCTACGCCGTGACGATCATCGCCGGCGGCGGACTGACGGCCTTCGAATCGTCGTGGTACGCGCTCCTCGCCTCGGCGACCGACGAGGGACGGCGCGGCCGCATCTTCGGCGTCGTCTCCGCGCTGTCGAGCCTGGGGATCGCGGTCGGCGCACTGGGCGCCGCCCGGGTCTGGGAACTCGTCGACATCCACGTGGCGGTCCTGGTCGCGGCCGCGACCTTCGGGCTGGCCGGGCTGGCCATGCTCGCGCACCCGACCGATCGCATCCCCTCCCCCGCCGCGGCCGGGGACTGACGCCGACCTCGCTACACTCGTGGCTCACGACCCGCAGGAGAGACCGATGGCCCCCGACCGTCCCGAAACGCCCGAGCGCTGGGCGCTCGTCCTGGGCTCGAGCAGCGGCTTCGGCGCCGCCGCCAGTCGCGCCCTCGCCCGCGACGGCTACGGCATCGTCGGCGTGCACCTCGACATGCGCGCGTCGAAGGCCACCGCGGACGCGGTGCGCGACGAGATCGCGGCAATGGGCGTGCCGGTCGTCTTCCACAACGTCAACGCCGCCGACGAAGTCCGGCGCGGCGAGGTCATCGCCGACATCGGGGCCCGTTTCGCCGAGCGGCGCGCGGCGGGCGCCGACCCGGTCATCGCGGTCTTCCTCCACTCGCTGGCCTTCGGCACCACGCTCTCCTACATCACGACCGACCCGGTGAAGAAGGAGGTCAGCCAGAAGCAGATCGAGATGACGGTGGACGTGATGGCCCACTCGATGATCTGGTGGGTGCGCGACCTCTTCCATGCCGGCCTCATCCGCTCCGGGTCGCGACTCTTCGCCATGACCTCGGAGGGCGCCGTGAAGAACGTCCCGACCTACGGGCCGGTGAGCGCCGCCAAGGCCGCCCTCGAGTCGCATTGCCGGCAGCTGGCGCTCGAGCTGATCCCGCACGGCATCACGGTCAACTGCATCCGTGCCGGCGTCACCGACACGCCCGCCCTGCGGCGCATCCCCGGCCACGAGGAGCTGCGCGACTTCGCCGCCGAGCGCAACCCCGGCGGACGCCTCACGACGCCCGAGGACGTCGCCGAGGCGATCGTGGCCCTGGCCTCGCCACGCCTCCACTGGATGACCGGCAACACCATCGGCGTCGACGGCGGCGAGCTGATGGGCACCCGCCAGGTCGGCGTCAAGGAGTCCTGACGGCCGACCCGCCGGGGCCCCGATGATCGAGCCTCCCGCCCGCCCCCCGCTGCCGTTCCTCTTCCGGCTGGGCAACCTGGGCATCCGCGTCGCGCTCGCGCTCATGCGCGTGCGGATCAACGTCGAAGGTGCGGAGCACGCGCCCGACGAACCCGGCGTCATCGTCGCCTCGAACCACCTCTCGATCGTCGATCCGCCCCTGGTGTGCGTCGTCGTGGCCCGGCTGGTCGGACGACGCACGCGCTACATGGCCAAGGCCGAGGCGCTCGACGCGCCGATCCTCGGCCCGGTCCTGCGGGCCTACGGGGGATTCGGCGTGCGCCGGGGCCGCCCCGACCGCGAGGCGTACCGCATGGCGCGCTCCGTGCTGGAGGCGGGGGAGTGGCTCGGTGTCGCGCCGGAGGGGACGCGCTCGCGCAGCGCGACGCTCGGCGAGCCGAAGGCGGGTGTCACCCTCCTCGCGCTGCGCAGCGGCGCGCGGATCCTGCCCGTGGGGCTGGCCGGGACCGAGCGGACCTGGCCCGTCGGCGCGCGCCTACCGCGCTTCGGGACGACGGTCACGGTGCGCTTCGGGCCGGTCTACCGGCCCTCGGAGACACCAGCGGACGGCGGGCCGGCCGATCGCCGCGAGACGCTCGAGGCGAGCAACGAGGAACTCATGCGGCGCATCGCCGCACTGCTGCCGGAGGCCTACCGCGGCCGCTTCGGATAGGGGTCGTGCCCAGCCTGGACGCTAGAACGCGTCGAGGTAGCGGTCGATCTCCCACTCGGTGACCTGGGTGCGGTACTCGTCCCACTCGCCGCGCTTGGCCGCGACGAAGTGGTCGAAGACGTGCTCCCCCAGCGCCCCGCGAACGACCTCGTCCTTCTCCAGCTCGTCGAGCGCCTCGCCGAGCGTGCCCGGCAGCTCGCGGATGCCGTGCTCCGCGATGCGCGCCGCGCTCATCTCGAAGAGGCTCTCCTCGACCGGGTCGGCCAGCTGCATGCCCTTCTCGACACCGTCGAGGCCGGCGGCGAGCATGACCGCGAAAGCGAGGTACGTGTTCGAGGAGGGATCGGGGCAGCGGACCTCCACGCGGGTGGCCTCGACGCTCCGCCCGGGCGACGCCTTGGGCACCCGGATGAGCGCGGAGCGGTTCGTCCGCCCCCAGGTCAGGTAGGTCGGCGCCTCGTAGCCGGGCACGAGCCGCTTGTACGAGTTCACCGTCGGCGCCAGCACCGCGATCATGCCCCGGGCGTGGGCGAGGATGCCGGCCATGTAGCTGCGCGCCAGGTCGGACAACCCGTACTTGTTCTCCCCGTCCGCGAAGGCGTTGCGCTGCTCGGCCAGGCTGTACAGGCTCTGGTGCGTATGCATGCCCGAGCCGTTGATGCCGAAGATCGGCTTGGGCATGAAGGTGGCGTAGAGGCCGTGCAGGTTGGCGATCGCCTTGAGGGTGAACTTGAAGGTGATGGCGTTGTCGGCCGTGGTGAGCCCGTCGTCGTACTCGAAGTCGATCTCGTGCTGGCCGGCCGCCACCTCGTGGTGGGCCGCCTCGACGCGGATGCCGAAGGCCTCGAGCGCGTTGACCATGTCCTGGCGGACTTCCTGCGCCAGGTCGGTGGAGAAGTCGAAGTAGCCTGCCTGGTCGTGCGGCAGGGGCGCGACACGCCCGTCCTCGCCACGGCGGAAGAGGAAGAACTCGAGCTCGGGGCCGGTGTTCCACTTGTAGCCGAGCTTGGCCGCCCGCTCCAGCTGGCGCTTGAGGATGAAGCGCGGATCGCCCGCGAACGGCGCGCCGCTGGGGGTCATGACGTCGCAGATGACGCGCGCCGTGCCCCGGCTGCCGAGCGGGCCGGCGCCCAGCGTGCCGTGGCCGGGTTGCCAGGGGATCTCCGCGAAGGTGGCCATGTCCGGCCGCAGCCACTGGTCGCTCTCGGCGATGCGGGTGAAGCCCTCGATGGAGCTGCCGTCGAACCAGGTGCCGTGCTCCACGGAGCCGGCCAGCTGGTGCAGCGGGATCGTCACGCTCTTGACGATGCCCAGGATGTCCGTGAACTGGAGCTGGACGAAGCGGATGTTGTGCTCTTTCGCCGCCTCGATCTTCGAGAGTGCATCCATGTCCCGCAACTCGATCGTCAACGCCGTCCTCCTTGACCCGATGGCCGGTGTGACGCCCGACGCTAGGGCGTCCCGCACGAGTGGCGGCCATCGTACCCCATGACCGACCGAAGGGGACGGCACCGAAGCCCCAGGCTCAGCCCTCCTCTTGGGCACTTTGCACAAGTCTGACGGCTAGGGCGAGGACGAAACGGAGCTCGGGATCATCGAGGCGCCAGCCTCCGAGGGCCTCGATGCGGGCCACGCGGTAGGCCAGCGTATTGCGGTGGATGCCCAGCGCGGCCGCGGCCTCCGTCAGGCCGGGTCGCTCGAGGACGGTCCGCAGCGTGGACAGGCGTTCGGCCTGCGCCTCGGGTCGGCCGACCAGGATCGGCGCCAGCAACGCCTGCGCGTGACGCACGCCGTCGGGCAGGTTGTGCAGGCCGCCGAGCAACCGATAGGAGGGCAGCCGGTCGGCTCGGACGACGAGCCCGCCGGCCGCACCCAGGGGGAGGTTCGCCGCGGCCTCGAGCGTCGCGCGCGCCTCCTCCTCGGCCAGCGGTCGGTCCTCCGGGCGTTCGAACGGCCGGGAGACGGCGACGGGCCGCGCGGCGGCCTCGGCAACGCGGGAGGCGGCGGTCAAGCCGAGGGGATCCGCCGGTCCCGCCGCGGCGACGACGCGCAGCTCGAGGCTGCCCGCGTCGCCCCGCAGGCGGAGGCGCCGTGCCGGCGCGAGTCGGGCCACGCGCTCGCGAAGGCGTTCGCGCTCGTCGAGCGACGTCTCGGTGCCCGCCACGAGCTGGCGCGCCATGAGCATCACCCACGGCGGGCCGTCACCGGGCAGAGCGTCGGCCCGACGGCGCGCCTCCGTCGGTCGTCGCCCCGCCTGGTCCCGGGCCAGCTCCAGGGCGAGCAGGGCCGCCACGCGGCTGCCAGCGAGCCGCTCCAGCTCCGTGGCGGGCGGCGCACCGAGCACGACCAACGCACCGGAGGCTTCGGAGGCGGGGCCGGGAAGGGGCGTGCGCAGCGCGACGTGCCGGCGGTTGGCGAGGTAGCCCGCGGCGTCGGCGGCCGCGCTCGGGACGCCTGCCGGGGCATGGACGGCGACCGCCTGCCCCTGGGCGCCCTCGATGGCCACCGCCCGCCCCAGGAACGTGGCGATGACCGCCGCATGGGCGGCCAGGTCGCGGCCGTCGAGGGCCAGCGCGGCGAGTCGGTCCTCGAGGTCGGCCGCCCTCCGCTCCAGCTCCGCGCGCTCGTTGACCAGGAAGCCGATGACCGAGCGCTCCACCTGCGCCGGGTCGGGGCCGGCGAGCCGCCAGGCCGGCAGCCCGATCACCCCGGCGCGGCCGAGGGCGGCGGCGGCGATCGGGTCGGCGTCGCCCTCTCCGACCAGCAGGGCGCCGGCGGCCCCGGCCCGATCGAGGGCATCCACGATCGCGGCCGGTTCCAGCCCACCGGCCGCCAGTGCACGCAGGGCCGTCTCGGGCAGGATGGCCAGGTCGCCCTCGTCGAGGGCGTCGAAGGCGGGCACGCGCGCCTTCAGGACGCGCACCCAGGCGACGTCCCGCGAGGCAGTGGCCAGGCCGGCGGCAGCGGTCGGGAAAACGGCGCGGCGCAGTTCCTCGAGGTCGGGCATCGCGGCGCCAGCGTACCCGACGGCCACCGCGAAGGGCGGACCTCGGCCCGCGCGCTCCTTCCGGCCGGTGCGCGACCCCGTGCGGGACCCTGGCAGCCGCCGTGTCAGTAGTACTGTCGCCGTGACGTCTACCGGCCGTCGCCGGCGTCGATCGCCACCGCTCGGAGGCTCGCGATAGTCGTTTCCGGCTAACGACGGCCGCCGGGGCCCGCTGCCTCCTCCCGGTCGCCCCGAATAGGCTGCCGCGTGACAGTAGTACTGACGCGGGTGACGCTCCCGGCCACGATCGGCGGGTGGATCCCGGGTCGGCGCCGCCAGCTCGCTTCCCCGCGCTGTCGCCGGGGATTCCACTTCAAGTGAACAGGATCGGCCCATCCGGTGGACGGCGGTCGGTCCCGACCGCCCGATGGCCCCCATCACAAGGCAGGCGACGGGCCCGCACGCTCGCGATGCACGCATCGCCGACCCCGACCTGGGGGGCCGCACCACCCGATGAGCGAAGAGCGGCCTGATCCGTTCACTTCTCGTGAAAAGGGGGGCGCCGCCGGTGTCACCGCCGCACGGCGACGGCGACGCTCAACGGCACGGCCGCACGCCGCCGGGGCCACCGCCGCACGGCGACGGCGACGCTCCACGGCACGGCCGCACGGCGTGCCGGCCTCAGCCCGGCCGCTGCTCCGGATGGCCGCCGGTCACCCGCGCCAGGTCATCAAGCAGCTGCCCGAACTCCCGCCGCGCGTCGACGTAGCGGTCGGCGAGCATGGCCACCTCGAACCGGCCGCCGGCGAACCGCGCCCAGACGCGGCGGCGCGGGAAGTAGAAGGTGAGCACGATGCCGCTGATCAGGCTCAGATAGGCCAGCCAGATGAGGGGCTGGCCGGGGTCGCGCTTGGCCACGATGCCGGTGAAGGCGCCGGCCTTCGTCCAGCGCATGGCGTAGCCGGCCGTGCGGGCCGGGTCGGTCGTGCCGCCCAGGGCGACCTGGTCGGCGAAGATCGGCACGAGGTTCCCGTCGGCGTCGAGCGTCCCGTCCGTGCCCACCAGGGTCAGGCGCCCGGCGCCCGTGGCGTCGCGGTCGAGGATCACGAAGACGCCGTATGGCGACCCGGGGACGGACAGCAGCCCCTGCGGCTTGCCCAGGATCTGGCCGTCCATGAGCACTGGGGCGTGCCAGACGAGCCGGCCGGCCGGATCGCGGACCTCGAGCGTCTCGGCGGCGCCGAACGTGTTCTGGTGGAAGACGAAGCCATCGACCTCGAGCGGGTCGTTGACGCGGATCGTCTTGCGCGCCACCTCACGACCGTCGCGGTAGACGGCCAGATCGGTGCTGAAGTCGGCGAAGGAGCCGTCGGGGCGGCGCGGCGCAGCGAAGCCGAGGTTCTTCACGAGCAGGTTCCCCGCCGTGCCGACCGGCTGCACCGGCGCCGTCTGCCCCTCCCCGACGAAGAGCACGGTCTCGTACCCGAACGCCCCGGTCACCCCGCCGCCGATGAGGAAGAGGATCAGGCCGAGGTGGGTGAAGAGCGTGGCCATCTTGAGGTACTGGTTGCGGTCGCCGTAGAGGTGGCGGATCGGCGGCGCGCCGTCGAGCCCCGCCTCGACCGCCGGTCGCACCTTGAACCGCCGGCGGCGCAGGACTGCTGCGACCTGGTCGTCGGTGGCCTCGACGGCCGGGAACGCGGCCCGTTCGGGCAGGCGCAGGTCGAAGAAGGCGGGCGGCTGGATGACCCGAACGTGACGCACGCCCCGCCACAGCCGCGGCGTCCGGTCGAGCGTGCAGACGACGATGCTCACGACGAGCAGCGTGAGCAGGAAGGTGAACCAGGGGGCGGTGAAGATGCGGAAGAAGCCTAGCGCCTCGAAGACGTCCACCAGGGTCGGCCCGACGTTGGCCCCGATGATCGTGATCGGGTCGTAGCGCAGGTGGAGGTCGGCGATCTCCGTGGCGTAGCCGATGGGGTTGTTGCGCAGCGCGTAGGCGGGGATCTGCCGGACCATCGTGCCCACCAGGCCGGCCAGGGCGAGGACGATGATCTGGAGCACCGCGAAGCGGACGTCGGTGAGCGTCCGCCAGACGGTCGCCCGGAGGCGGCCGAGCGGGTCGCCGAGGAAGGATGCCCGGTCCCGACCGAGCGCGATGCTCGAGATGGCTGCCTACGCGGGGACCGCCGAGCGCGCCGCGGCCAGCCCGCCGGCAACGTCGGCGACGAGATCCTCGACGTCCTCCAGGCCCACGGAAACGCGCACGAGGCCCTCCGAGATCCCCGCTGCGGCCAGGGCCGCCGCATCGAACTGGCGGTGTGAGGTCGTCGCGGCATGGACCGCGAGCGTCCGGATGCTGCCCAGCGAGGCGGTCCGCTCGGGGATGGCGAGGCCGTCGATGAAGGCGAGGGCGGCGGCGCGGGTCACGAGGTCGATGGCCAGCATCCCGCCGCCCGCACGCAGCAGGCGCTGCGCCACGGCCGCCTGCGGGTGGCTGGCCAGGCCCGGGTAGACGACGGCGCGCGGCCCCAGCGAGCCCTCCAGGAAGCGGGCCAGTGCCAGGGCCGTCTCGGAGTGTCGATCCATGCGCACCGGGAGCGTGGCGATGCCGCGCAGCACGAGGAAGGCCGAGAAGGGCGCCACGATGCCGCCGGTGTCCACCTCGATGGCAGCCACGTCGCGGACCAGGCGCTCCGGCCCGCTGACGGCGCCGGCCAGGACGTCCGAATGGCCGCTCAGCCATTTCGTGGCCGATTCGACGACGAGGTCGGCGCCCAGCTCGAGCGGGCGGCAGAGGTACGGGGAGGCGAAGGTGTTGTCGACCACGACGAGGGCGCCGGCGCGGTGCGCCCGCTCGGCCAGCTCGGGGATGTCCACCACCACCATGGTCGGGTTGCTGATCGTCTCGAGGTAGAGGAGCCGGGCGCCGGGCAGCGCGGCGCTCACCTCGTCCGGGTTCGTGGCGTCCACGTAGGTGGTCTTCACGCCGAACCTCGCGAAGACACGGTCGAGGAGCGAGCGCGTGCTGCCGTAGACGGCACGCGTGGCGACGATGCGGTCGCCGGCACGCACGAGGGCGGCCAGCGCGGCGTGGATGGCGGCCATGCCGGAGCCGAAGGCGAAGCCCGACTCGGCCCCCTCCAGCTCGGCGACCGCGGCGGCCATGGCCGCGGCGGTCGGATTGTCGAGGCGGGCGTACGTGTAGCCGCTGCCGGCGGCGATGACCGCCGCGAACTCCGCCGCGTCGTTCGCGGCGAACGTGGCGCTCTGGTAGATGGGCACGGCCGTGGGGTGCTGTTCGACCTTCGGGGAGCGCGTGGCGGCGAGGATCGCTCGCGTGGAGAAGCCGCGGATGGGGCGGCCGGCGGGCTCGTCGGTCATGGCCGCGCCATCCTACACCGGGCGACCGGCGCCGCCCGGCGGGTCAGGCGGGGCGCTCGTCGGCCTCGAGCCGATCCTCGTCGTTCGACTCCAGCGGCCTGGGGCCGCGGATGAAAGCGCGCATCGTCCGCTCGAAACGCGGATCGGTGTGGTGGAGCACCTCGAAGCGCCTGGGCCCCCGGGTCGCCTTGGGGCGCGCCACGGTCGGGTGCCCGGTCGTCGCCGCCGCCGTCGGATCGGGGGCTGCCGCGCTGCCCTTCGGCCTTCCCTGGCGCGCGGCGGGCTTCGCCGCGGCGGGCGCAGCCGCCGCGACCGTCGCGGCGGACGGCACCTCAGCGGCGAACTCGCGCCCCGTCTCGGGATCGGGCGGTCCGGGACCGCGGCGGTTCAGCATCCGCCGGTCGGCGGCACGGCGGTCCGCGGCACGGCGGTCCGCGGCACGGCGGTCCGCGGCGTTGACGGGGACGGCCACCCGGGAGCCCGGCCGGACCGGAACGCCGGCGGCGGCTCGCCGGTCGGCAGGGGCGAGGCCGGCCCAGACCCGGTCCTTGCCGGTTCGCTTCGACTCGTACATGGCCTGGTCGGCCCGATTGAGCAGGGCGTCGGCCGTCCGTCCATCGTCGGGGAAGGCGACCACTCCAACGGAGACGGTCGTGCGCAGCACGTCGGCACCGGCGAGGACCCTGATGGCGGCGATCCCCCGGCGCATCTTCTCGGCGACCACGAGCGCGCCGCCGGGATCGGTCTCGGGCAGGAGCACGACGAACTCGTCGCCGCCATAGCGGGCGGCCGAGTCGATGACGCGGATGCCGCGCCGGACGACGTCGGCCACCTCGCGCAGCATCCGGTCGCCGAAGTAGTGGCCGTAGCGGTCGTTGATCGGCTTGAGGCCGTCGAGGTCGAGCATGAGCAGGCTGAAGCGGCGCTGGGTCCGCCCGGCGCGGGCGATCTCGCGGTCCATCACCGCGAACAGGTAGTTGCGGTTGTAGAGCCTCGTCAGCGGATCGTGCAGCGAGAGGCGAACGGCGGCGTCGCGCGTGCGCCGCTGCTCGCGCGCCACGACCGAGGCGAGGTAGGAGAGGAGCCACAGCGCCATCAGGTTGAAGCCGAGGCGCACGATCTGCGGGAACTCCAGCGGCGTGGTGCCCTGGACGAGCCAGAGCGCCACGAGGTAGACCGCCGAGATGGCCGCGGCCAGCAGGAAGTTCGCAGTCCCCTCGACCACGAGAGCCGCGGCCGCGGCGATGAGGTAGTAGCCGAAGAAGAACGGGCTGTCGACACCGCCGGTGAGGACGATCAGGACCGTGAACAGCGCGATCGCGGCGGTGGCCTCGAAGACCAGCACGGCGGCGCCCAGGCGCGAGCCGGGCAGGATGTCGTGCACCACGAACACGACGATCGCGCCCCCCGCGAGCAGCGCGTAGATGGCCGGCGCGCTCGTCGCCCAGAGCCCGCCGAGCGCGACGATGACGGCCGTGCCGATGAGGAACCCGTAGCTGACGATGCGCACGACGCGGTCGTACGTCGCTACGCTGATGCCGGCCCGCGAGGGCGGCGAACCCTCCGCCTGGGCAGCGGCCTGGAGGGCGATGTCGATCGGCTCCGGGGGCATCGCGCCGACCGTCGCATCGTCGGGCGGCGGCGAGCGCCGGCGGACGACCGAGGAGACGAGCACGGCCCCCACGAGTGCGAGGTTGACCAGGACGGCCACCACGAGGAGCGCGACGAGGAACCCGTTGGGCACGTGACGAGGGTACCCCGCCCTGCCCTGGGGCGCCAGACTCGACCACCTGCGAGCGGTCGCGAGCCGAGCACAGCCCCGTGAACTCCCGTGGCCTGCGGCCACCACGAGGAGCGATTCTCGTTGTCAGGCCGCACCAGCCGGTGGTACCGTCCCGGACATGACCCAGGTCCGCAAGCCGCTCCCCGCGCGGAGCGGCGAGGGCGACGTCTCGCCCCTCGACAAGCGCATCATCGAGCACCTGCAGCAGGACGGCCGCCGCCCGTTCACGCAGATCGCATCCGACCTCGGCGTGAGCGAGGCGGCCGTGCGAGCGCGCACCAGCCGGCTCATCGAGCGCGGCGTGCTCCAGATCGTCGGCGTCACCGACCCGCTCAAGCTCGGCTACGACCAGATGGCGATGATCGGCGTGCGCTGCGAGGGGGACCGGCTGATCCAGGCCGCCGAGGAGATCGGGAAGCTGTCCGAGGTCATCTACGTCGTGGTCACCGCGGGCGCCTTCGACCTGCTCGTGGAGGCGGTCTGCGAGGACAGCGATGACCTCCTGCGCTTCCTGACCGAGAAGCTCCGCCGCGTGTCGGGCGTGCAGTCGACCGAGACGTTCGTCTACCTGCGCATCGTCAAGCAGTCGTACCAGTGGGGGAACCACTGACCCAGGGCCGTGCGCCCGAGCCGGCCCGCACCACTCCCAGTGGCCGCGAGGCGCCGCGGCGAGCGTGCTCGGTCCGCGGAAACGGCCGTCTTCGCCCGCCGGGCGTGTTCGTCGGGCTTGACCTTGACCCCTGCGAGTGGGCGTCCGGCCGGATCGCGGATGGATCGTGACAGGCGCCTCGAGTGACGGCGCGGCGCGCGAGATGCTGGCCGTGGGGGCGTAGGCCCTCGACGACCCCTGTCTCTACGGCGAGGAGGTGGGTGAGGTGCCGGGCGAGGTGCCGGGTGAGGCGCCGGGCGAGGCGCTCGGTGCCTCGGACGGGGGTGGCGTTGGCGTGGGCAGCGGCACGGTGACACGCGTGACGGATCGCTCGGCCAGCGGGCCGACCAGCGCGCCGAGCGCGTCGGCGAGCTTCTTCGCCGCTTCGACCTTCGTGGCGTCGGGCAGGGCCGGCGCCTGGCCCTTCGTGGTCGGGCCCCAGAGGACCGCGATGTTCAGGCCGACGAACGTGAAGGACGGCTGCCCGGCACCGGGCGCGCCGCCGTCGCGGAACGGGACGTTCTTGGCGCGGGCGGTGGTCGTGGAGTACTCCAGGAGCGCCAGCGGCCAGCCCGCGTACGACGCGTTGATGCGGCTGCGCGGCTCCGTTCCCTCGGTGGCGTTCGTGCCCACGAGCCCGAGGCCGGCCTGGTTCAGCCGCGTGTAGACCTCGCGGCCGGAGGCCGGCTCCACGAGGTGCGTCTCCGGCGTCGGGGTCGCGCTGGGCTGGACCGGTGTCGGTGCCGGCGTGGCGGGGCTGCCGCCGCAGCCGGTGAGCAGGACGAGCGCCACCAGCGCAGCGGCGGGGACGCGGCTGCGCCGGGTCGGAGATGCGGTTCCCCAGGGCATCGTGCCGACGATGCTAGCAGTGGAACACGGTCCCTCCGCCCTACCCGATGGTCCGGGCCGACGCTGCGCTCTTCCGGTACTCCTCGTCCTGCGCGATGACCGCGCCGGGCTCGGTCTCGGCTATCCTCGCCTGAGTGATCACGTCATCCCGGGACGCGGGGACCGCCGTGCGCCTGCCCGCGGGCGAGGACCGCTCCACGTTCGCCTACGTCACGCTCCTGGCCCTCGGCGTCCTCGACGCGGCCGCGTACAGCGTCATCGCACCGGTCGCCCCGACGCTCGCGGCGCAGACGGGAGCGGGCCCCGGCCTCATCGGCCTGCTGGTCGCGACGTTCCCGGCGGGTATCGTCATCGGCTTCGCCCTCGCCGGCAGCGCCATCCGCCGGGGGCGCTACTCGGCCCTGCTGCTCCTGTCGCTCGGCCTGCTCGCCGCCGGGTCGCTCGGCTTCGCGGCGTCGTCGAGCCTGCCCGGCTACGCCGTGGCCCGTTTCGTGATGGGCCTCGGATCGGGCGGGCTGTGGATGGGGGTGACGTTCAGCACGCTCCAGCGCTGGCCCGGCCAGGAGTACCTGTGCATGAGCCGGATCTTCGCGGCGTACTCGGTGGGCGGGCTCGTCGGCCCGGCCATCGGCGCCCTCGGCGGCGTCCGCGAGCCGTTCCTCGTGTACCTGGCCCTCGTCTGCCTCGCGGCGGTCCTCGTCGTGGCGATGCCGCCGTCGAGCCACCACCCGGCATTCGGTTCCGATCGCAGCGCTCTCCGGTTGCCCGCCTTCCGGGTCGCCTCGGCCGGCATCCTGTTCGCCGTCCTGGCCCTGGGGGTCGTGGAGGGCGTGCTGCCGCTGCACCTCGCTGCACGCCTCGACCAGGCCCAGATCGGCCTGCTCTACGCCGCGATGTCGCTGGTCGTGGCCGTCTCGGCCGCGCTGGCTTCGCGCTTCCCGGCCCGGGCCATGCTGCTCGGCGCGACAGGTCTCGTCGTCCTCGGCATCGGGCTCGCGGCGGCCACGGGAGCCGTGCCGATCTGGATCGTCGGCCTGGCTGTCGGAGGGCTCGGCATCGGGATGGCGAACACCGGTTCCATCGGCGTCCTGCTCCAGGGCGTTCCGACCGAGCGTTCGATCACCGCGATCATCGCCTGGTCGCAGG
>Ga0334722_10002552_pt1 | contig 20449 bp, 20 predicted proteins | sample C3_bottom_MG_FD_207210 | JGI IMG/M metagenome (GOLD analysis project Ga0334722, IMG submission 207210) | Sediment microbial communities from Yellowstone Lake, YNP, Wyoming, USA - C3_bottom | ecosystem: Environmental > Aquatic > Freshwater > Lake > Sediment | place: USA: Wyoming | collected... | reverse complement strand
TTCTTCTGTACTGTCTATCTTAAAAGCACATAAAAAATTAGCAGTATCATCTTGCGTGTTTATATAATTTAAGTTATAGTTCAGCCCGGGTAAAACACCAGTTTTTTTAGTTTCTATTTGCAACCCACTTATTATTACTCTTTTACCATTCGTAATCCTGAATAAAGCATCTGGATAGTAAGTATTTCCATAACTCGATTGAGATGTAGATGTTATCTTCGCATCAGGGTCGAATACTAAAGATATACTTTCTCCCTGTAAGTCTATATGCACCTGTGAGTATATTTTATACTGTCCTGAAAATAATATAGTCTTCCCTTTATTAAGGTACAGTGTATTATAAATCGCAGTTGCATCATCGGTAACTCCGTCTCCCTTTGCACCAAACTTTTCAGGCGTTACAATCTCAACTGAATCTCTTAAAACATCTAATACCATCCTTTGGTAATCTCTCCAAGACTTTTGTAGTGTCTGTGAGTAGATTAAGAATGGGAAAAGAACTATTAAGATTAGTTTTTTCATTCTAATTTTCCACGTTTAATTTTTAGAGTTCTTTTCTTTGCCTGCGTCTGTGTTGAGACTAATTTAAACTTATCACTAATAGCCCACGCATCTATTGGTTTGAATCTATAAGTAGCAGGTGGACTTGTGATGGTTAAGACGACAGCATTCCCGTCATCTCCTTTCAATGTTCTGTATGCCCCTATTTTTGCATCGTAAACCTGAACATTTAGGTTTGCAGTAGTCCACGGGGTATCAACCGTAACTGCAATTGGATGCAAATATCCTAACGTAATTACACTTGAAGTCGTTCCGTTAGAATCTATTGTTGCTGTAACCCAATCCTGTGCGAATACCGATACAGAAAAGATTAAGATTGCAAATAGTGTTTTCATTTATTTCTCTCCTTTTGGTTGTTTCTCTGGTGCTTTTTGTTGTAATTCTTCAAATTGCTTAATGTATTCATCATATTGTTCTTTTGTTATACTTCCATTTTCAAGTGCTTTTTCTAATGATAGATTAAAAGAAGCTACCGATTTCCCATACATTTTTTCTTTATCTGCTCTTAATAAAGTGTTTTTTACTTTTATCAAATCGGGATCGTTTGAGTATGTATTACTTGAAAATCCAAAAGAATCTAATATCATACTTGCTATAAAGTTTGCAGAATTAGGATCACTTAATAACTCATTTCCCGTCTTCGCTGGAAATGGGACATACATATTCATTAAACTTTTTGGGACTGTGGGTCTTTGTTTATCTCTGGTTTCTCCCTTAAGATGAGCTACCACTTCTCCTGCAAATGGGGATGTCTTGTTTTCAAGGAAATTATAAAGCAAATCCATCCCATTCATTGACCCATATTCGCCAGTGTTTATTTCTTTTATCTCACCAGTAGCCCTATCTTTATACATTGGGGGCTTGCCTATAAGCAAAGGCGATAATCGTGCCGCTAAAGTTACGATGCCACCCAATCCGCCAGTATAATCAAAGGTTGTATTTCCAACTTTAATTTTCCCCCAATCACTACTTAAAGGATTCGTTTCTGCTGAACCGGGTTTTACTGCGTTAGCAATTGCTTGGATTGAGACAATACCGCCCATTATTTTTAATAGATTATAACCTGCTTGTTTTCTTACAAACGAGGTTTTCCCTATAAGAGGGTCTGTTAAAACATTAATATGACCCATTATCATTTTAGGCGACCAGATAATAGCATTGACTAATCCGGGTTTCTGGCTTCCACCAGTGTTTCCTCTTGCCGTAAGAGAGTTAATCATTTGCCCAACGGCTTCTAATTGTACCTTGTCAGTTAGGTCAACGCCTGTCGCCTTCATTATTGCAATATATTTCTGTGCTAATTTATATCTCATATAATGTGCAGTCCCAGTAAAAGCGTATTCACTTGCTCTATATCCCTTGCCAACCAATGGTACTTTGTCAATAAATTGTATATCGGTTGGGAATGCTTCCTCTGCTGTTGATAAAGCAACTTTCATCTTTTGCATTATTGGATAGTATTTGTCTGCTAACTGTTCAGCAGCTAAAACATCCATTATTTCAACACCTTTACCCTTAAGTGTATTCCCAATAATACTTAAAGATTTACCTAAAGATTTGCTCCAAATATATCTGGGAATTTCGGGATTAGTTTCAAACCTCGTATTACTTAAAATTCTTCTTGGAATAGCTGTAATAAAATCGGGAACATCGCTTGTAAATAAAGCCCTTAAACCTTGTCTCCCTATAAAACTATCATCAAATGCAGATACCATACTTTTAGAAGCATTTAACGATGCCTTAAGTATCTCGCCTGTAGTCTTTATCGGAGAACTCTTAAAATCATCTAATGTTATTTTCCCCGCCCTATGCTTAAGATTTGCTATATATTTATTAAAATAACGCTGTGCCAATCCCCAAGCCATTTCTTCTGGTGTCTTGGGTTCGTTCAGTTCACTTCTTATCGAATTTTCTACTTTTATTTTTGTATCTTCAATGTTTTTAGATAAGTCAACAATTTGTTTAATTTCCTTATCAGTAATCGCTTCTCCTAAATATTTTTGAATATTATTCCATCTATCTCTTTTGTCCTTTAATTCTGCCTCTAATCTCTGCTTTTCTATATCAGTTGGCGGTAATTTTTTCGTTGGTTTAGTAAATTCGCCTCTGTTAATTTTATCGTCAATCTCTTTTATTCTATTCCGTATTGCTGTTTTTGATTTACTTAAAGTTTCCTGTTCTGTAATACCTAAATTTTTTAATTCATTTTTAAGTTGTTCTTTCAGTGCCTGTAATTCTTCACTTGGAGTAGTTTTATTTATAGTTCTTTTTTGTGGCAATTTGCCTGACTGTAAATCTTCAATCTTAGAGATAAGCACCATTTGTTTTCTAAGGTCAGCAACTTGTTTAGTTAGTTCATCTCTGGTTTTTGTAACTTCTTTGCCATATCCAGAAAGTGCATTTCTAATATCTTCTTTTGTTATCCCTTTAATTTTATCGCTTACTTCTGTGTAGATAGCATCAACTATTTCCGCAGCATTAGTTATACCTTCTTCTGCATAATTTTTTAATAATTGCCCCATTATCTTAACTGCTTTGCCACTTAAAGGAACTCCGGCATTAAGATTTGCAGTTTCTTGGTATAATTGTGCGTATAAATCGCTTCGTTCTGTTTTTAACTGTTCTTTTGTATAACTTCTTTTCTCTTTTCTTATCTCCCTTTGCGCTTTTTTAAGTGCCCTATCGGATTCAAGATTTTTTATTTTATCTTCCAGAGTTTTAATTTGTTGTTCAAGTTCTGTTAATTTTTTAGCTCTCGGAGTTTTATTTTGGGTTTCTATAATATCTTTAACTGCTTTTACTGGTGAATAGGGGTCTTGTCCTCTAAGAGATTGTACAAATTGTCCTGCCCTTGTTGCTTGTTCTGATAAATAAGACGAAGTAGCAAGTTCTTTGATTAGATTAATGTCCTTGTTCTTTATAGCATAAGATTCTAATCCTTTATAAACAAATCCGGGCAATAAATCACTTGGTGCTTCTTCTTGTCCTAATGCAATTCTTTTAGCTCTCTCAAAATCATTCGCAATCATATTAGAAGCGGTTTTAATCTGTGGGTCGTTTTTCAATACTTCATAATCAGGCAAGTTCTTTATGCCTTCAACTATATCAGATTCAATCGCTTTAATTTCGGTAGTTTTAGACAATCCCCTTACTTTAGTCTCACCAGTCCCTTGATTTACTTTTTCTTCTTTCCCGCTTTGGAGTATGCTATTGCTACTGCCTGTTTCTGGGGGTAGCCCTCCTTTATCAGTTTGGAGACGTTGCTCGATATTGTTTTCTGGGATTTTCCCTTTTTGAGTGGCATTTTGTACCTCGTTAGTTGTTGGTTGTTCAATTGGTTTTACTTCTGGCGTTTCTACCGTTGGTGTAGTCTCAGCAGGTTTCTCTGTACCTTTCTCGAAGCGATTGGGAAACGCTTCTTCCATTGTCATTATTTTCCCGCCAACTCCTCCGACCTCTTCTTCGTAATATTTGGGTTTACTTATAATTGCCTTTTCTCCATATAGCTCTTTTGCTCTGGCAATGGCTTGTTCGGGTGTTTTCCCGTGTACTTTTGTCCTAATTCCACCCATATAATTTTCTGTGGGGGCAATCCTTGTGTTTTTTTGTTGTTCTTTAGTCAATCCCTTTACATTTACGCTTACTTCATATCCTCGTCTAATTTGAGTGCCTTTGCCAGTGTTTTTAACTTCGTAAAAACCCCTATCTTGCCATTCTGTCGTTTCTTTCTTAATCTTAGTCTCTGGTGTTACAGGTTTTACTTCTGGGGCAACTTCTTTAGGTGTCTCAAGTGGTTTCGCCTCGCTCTTAGGAGGTTGTCCTTTTATATTAAAAGCATCGTAGTTTATTATTTCTATTTTATCATTATCCAGTGCAACGGCGTCATAACCTTCTTTTTTAAGATATTGGTAAAGTTCGGCATCATTTTTTATGTTATGTTCTTTTCGGAAATATATATTATTAACTTTCCAACCATTAGCAACCTTTAACTCCTTGTTAGGGGTCATTTCGACTATTGTCTTGCCAAATTGTTCTGCATAATCTTTGAATGGGGATATAAAAATTTTATCACGTTTTAATCCAGAACGGTTGCCGGATGTTAACTTTTCAGCACTTTCTTTTGAAGTACCGTGATAAAAAGTATTATTTTCTACATTTTTTAATTCTACCGTTGTTTCACCGAACATTTTATCTATTTCGCTTTTAGTCTCTGGTGTTACCGGTTTTACTTCTGGTGCAACTTCTTTCGGTGTCTCAAGTGGTTTCGCCTCTGGCGTTTTAACCTCCGGAGCTTTAACCTCTGGATTTAAGTCAGTTAATTTGTCTAATCCTATATCGCCAACATTTAAGGTTTGCTTAATATCGTTTGGTTGCTTTACCTCTGGGGTTTCTACCTTCGTTTGTTTAGTTGGCTTTACTTCTGGGGCAACTTCTTTCGGCATCTCAAGTGGTTTAACTTGTTTAATTTCGGGTAAAACTTTATCTATATATTTCATTGCTTCACGATGACCCTTGCCCATAAGGAGCAAACCACCAACTTCGGTAATTAAATTATTTATTTTTTTGCTTACATCATTATCCTCAGGTAAAGGCAATCCTATCGTATCAAAACCTTTTTTAACTAATTCCGAAGCTTGTTTTATTGCTTCAAAAGGTAGGTTCATCGTTTGTTCTAAACCTTTAGCAACTTTTTTGTCTAAAGGAGTAGATTCTTTTAACCCACCAGTGGCAGCACCAAATAGGGCAGTGAATGGAAGCATTACCGATTGCAAACCACCGCCTAAAATATCAATTACTCCGCTTAACTGTTTATTTAGGTCTCCAGTTGGGTTTCTTATTCCTCGATGAAGACCTTGACCTAACTCTCTGCCTCCTAAACTAACTTCATTATAAGCTTTAATTATAGGAGAAGTAAATCCTTTCCATATCCCCTCTAATATAGAAGTTTTAGGTTGTTGTATATTACTCATCCGTGTAACAGGTGGCGGAACTACCGGTGAAGCTACCGGCTGATTTATAGGAACTCCATCACTCGTGAACTCTGATGGAGCATAATAAATTTCATCTTTACGCTTTTTATTTTCCAAAGCACTACTATCAGGAAATTCAGATGGGGCATAATAAAATTCATCTTTACGCTTTTTATTTTCCAAAGCGCTACCATCAGGGAACTCTGATGGAGCATAATAAAATTCGTTTTTGGGTCTCTGTTTTCCCATTATTTTATTTTCCCTAAATCATATTTCATAGTTGGATCAAATCCATAATCTTTAATAAAAGCAAACCTTTGTGTCTGAAGCCAAACGCCATCTTTTTTGTCATTCTTATCTTTTATATAATTCTTGTAAATTGTTCCCCATAACGATTCTGGTTTACCTCCAAGATGTTCTTTGTAGTAGCTATAATCATCCATTGCTTGCCCGCCGTTAGATTTCAAATAGTTGTCTAATTCAGCGTTCTTATTATCAATTGCTTTCCGTACCTCATCTGGTGTGTAATAAGCTACTGGTTGACCGAGTTTATCATAAATTTTATATTTACCATTATCATCTGGGGCGTGAGAAAGTAATCCTCTTAATCCATTAAGTTCCTTTACTTTATCTTCTAAAAAACTTTTTGCAATAGGGTCTAATTTATCCTCTTTCTCGCCTGTCTCAATATTTATCTTTTGTTGTTTGAATGTATGAGGAACTGATTGTCCAACAATTTCATTATTTTTCTTCGTTAATTGAACTGTATAGTCGTTTGGATAATTTTCATATCCTTTTATTGTATTAGCTTTTACAACTTCAAAAGATGTTTGAGTATCGGGCTTTTCTGCTACTGGTTTTGTCCAGTCAACACTTCCATCGGGATTTTCTAAATATTGATTTCCATTCCATTCTTTGTATTTAACTTGTTTCGGTGCAGTTAGTTTATTATAATATTCAATGGCATTCTGATTTGTCGGGGATAAACGGGAATAAAGATTGAATTTATCCTCTGTCGTCATCGGGGCTGTTTGAACATCTAAGGGCGCGTATTGTCCTCTATAACTTGCTCCCGTAACTTTTTGCCCGCCTATGATTTGAGACATTATCCCCTGCTGTTCCTGTTGTGCCTTTAATAACTCATTTCTTTTGCGTTGTTCTTCCTGTTGGTCTAAACCAAACTGAAATGTTCTTCCAAAAGTTTGTGGGAAGGTAGAATTTGCTCCCCTTAAAAAGAAATCGCCGAAGTTTGCCATAGTTTTATCCTTAGTTAAATCCACCGCCAGCTTTGGCAGCACCGAATAAATTACCAGCCCATTTAGAACCTAATCCGCCTAAGAATCCACCGCCTAAAGCACCTACTCCCATTCCTAAAACTCCGCCTAATACATCGCCAAAACCTGTCTGCTGTGATTTCATCTGTTCTAATCCTAAAAGCTGTGAAATGGCAAAGTTCTGGTCTTCTAATTGTTTCGTCATTACTTGGTCGTTTATCTGTGTTAATGCGTCTGATTCGGTTCTGTAAGCATCATTTATCTGATTCGCACCCACACCTCTAAATCCAGATTGTGCGTTTTGTTGTAAAATATTTCTTACATTCCTGTCGGTACTCATTCCCACTCTTCTTTGTGCATTACCAAATAATTGGTCGAAAAGCGGATTACTCCCGTACATTTTTTGTTTGAGAAAATTCTCAAGATAATCGTATGATGCCATTTTATTCTCCTTTTATTCTATATAAACATAACCGCCATAGATGGTAGTCAATGGGTTTGTTGCCCAAGTTGGCTGTACGCCTTTAATTTCAAAATAATCACCTGCCGACATAGCGATACTTAAACCAGTGTTTGAAAAAACTCGTTCATTGGTACTAACAGATAATGTTGCTATTAAATAATCGGTAGTATTATTTACTCTGATATAAAGACTCCAGGATTCATTAGTGCCAGCAGTTCCCGAATAACAATAAATTTCTGCAATCTTAATAGTCCCAGCTTTACGAATATAAACTTTAGAAGTACCTGCTACGGTTACAGGTGCTTTAGGTAATGTTCCGAAGTAAACAGTTTGTGCATCTGTTGGCGAAGATGTTAATGCCTGAACGTTTATTGCATATCCAAGTCCGCCACTACTTGCGTGTGAATGTGAACTTATTACGCCTGTTAAAACAGCTTCGATTTCTGATTTTAATATATCGCTATTCTTTTGTGCATTACTTGGAGCGTGTACTGATTGACTATGTGTGTAAGCAGTATCATAATTAGTTTTAAGTGCTGTCGTTAGTGCCTGTTGAATACTATCAAGTGTTGCTTTGTTGCTATGGGTATGATTATTTGTGTATGCAGTATCATAGTTTGATTTTAATGCTGTTGTTAGTGCTTCCTGAATATTATCTAAAGTCGCTTTATTGGAATGTGAATGGTCTAAACTATTTGAATGTTTAAGAGAGATAGCACTTGCAATCTCTGTATCAGCTTTAACCGTTGCTAAATTAACCGCATCGGTTGGGGCGTGTGTACTTTGACTATGGGTATACGCTGTATCGTAATTCCCTTTCAATACAGTTGTCAAGGATTCTTGTATTCCATCCAGAACCGATTTATTTGTATGTGTATGGTCTAATGAATTACTATGCTTCAAAGAGATAGCACTTGCAATCTCTGTATCAGCTTTAACTTGTATTAAAGTCAAATCAGATTTAGCACTCCAAGTATTCTTCTCTGTTTGAGTTACTCTTTTGTAAGTAGTACCATCAGGAACATCATCTAACTTTCCACTAAAAGAACTACTTACCTCAGTCCATACGCCATCCTTCATAGCATATTGCTTGCCATCAGAAGGGGCAATATTCGCCTTCCCTAATATTACAGCATCTTGTTCAGCTATAACTTCGTGTATAAGCGTTGATTTAGGTAAATTCTTAGTCATTATACTTGTTGGAATATTACTTGTGAATTACTATCTACTACTTCTTTCATCCATTTCCCATTTATCATTTTATGCTTTATGTAAGTGTCCCCGCTTTTAAGATAAAAACTTGATTTGTCAGCTACATCTTTAGGATTAGGGAGTTTTTCACCTATCCCGGGTACGGATAAAAAATTATGTTTTAAGTCTTCTATTTGATTTATATCAGCCATCTCGTTTACCCTTTAGTATTGGTTTGATAGTTATTTGTAAATCTCCCCATTCTACAAATCCTGAACCTGTTAGATTCACATAAAATTTTGATGTTTCTTTTAATGAATCGGTGTCCTTTATAGGTGTTTCATATAATTTGAATCCGCTTGCATTAACACTATTTGTTGAATCTGTGTAGGTATTTGTAACTGCCGTATCCGGATTCGTGATTGTTAGTGTTATTGTTTCGTTATCCATTTTTTTATAGTTGAATCTTAATTTTCTTAATCTTACTAAAGAAATTAACTCGCCAAAGGTTTTTGTCCTTAAAATGGGAACTATATCTACTGATGAACCTGTTTCTGTGTCGGTCTCCCCTTTTCCATATTTACATACATATCCACCTTGTGAAACAAGCAAATCTCCGTTATTATCTTTTAATGAAGCATAAGGAATTCCACTCATATTAAAAATATACCAACTTCCAACTAAATAATCGTAAACTAAAAATCCATAACCCTTTGTCATATTCCCCGTAACACCGAACATATACCAAGTATCGTCTGCCATTGAAGAATGCCAAACTGTTACTCCATCTAAAGTGTTCCATATTTCAATCCCTATGTTTTCATATCCACCGTTAGAGTTGAATTTATATATTTCTCCATTCGATACAAATACATAAGTATTACCATATTTTAATAAAGCATTTGGTTCGCTACATCCAATGTTCGTAACTAATTTTACTAATCTCCAATTATCAGGTGAACCATTTGTATATATTTTACATATAGACCTTGTCTTAAATACTAAAATTCCATCTTGGTCGTCATAACTTTCGGTTATTTCATCTCCATCATCTGGAAATATGTTCCTTATATCTTCTAATTTAAATGTTGCCGGTTGTCCTATTTCTGAAAAAGCTATTCCACATTTTTCTATTTCAGATGTTTGCGTTGAGGCAAATATTGTTGTCGGTGTTTTTGTATTATCGTCTAAATAATGAAATACCGACGCATTTAAGTCGATATATTCACCCGTGGTAACTATTCGTTTAGGGTCATAACTATCAAGCAATTGATAATTACCGCCATTAAACTTTCTATATATTTCAGCTCTTTCAATCACATCATAGTCTTCACCAACCAATGGTAAGTATAAAGCAATTTCATCTTCACCACTACCACCCGGAATTGTAACTATATTTGATTCTATATAATCGCTTTGTAGTCCTTCTTTATCATAGAATACAAATAAATATTGATACGTACCTGATGGTAAAGCATTCGCACTTTCATCTACTAAGTTTGCGTGTGAATAATGTGAAAATCTTGCAGGAGTAATCCAATTTTTTACTGTCCTCTGTATATTTGATAAGACAATCCTTTCTTTGTGTAAAGTTATATATTTTCCTGCAATCGGGGCAGAAATAAAGTCTAATACATCTGAACCTAAATCTGAATCTCCTAACCTATCTGTAAAGGTAGTATCTATATTGTTTATTTGAGAATGGAAATAATAAACATCTCCATTAGCAAGTGTTCTATAAATATATCTATACAAAACTCTTGGGTCAGAACTTACTGGCATATTTATAAAATCAACCGCTGGATCAGCAGGGATATAACTAAATGGATTAGAAGGTGGACTTTTATCTCCCTTTGCAGTTACATAAACTATTGAATATTTGTAATATTTATTAGGTGTTAATGAACCAGTCCCACTTGAAGCATTACTCCCGTAAATCAGTGCTATCTCACTATCACTTGGTTTTGCAATCTCTAAATCTACTACCGTTCCTAATGAATCTCCGCTTACTAAAAATGGTGGCACGTTTCCATCTGTGAAAATAAATTCATCTGCATAAGGTTGCATCCTGTATGGCGGTGTCCCTTTATCGGTTACATCACTCCAAGAACCTGTCCCGTTTAAGGATTTTCTTAACTTTCCATTTATCCCCGCTAAAAGATAATTACTTCCATTAGAGGTAACAACTTCGTGTAAAGATAAAATGTTTCCTGTATCGGCTACATTTGAATTATGCCTCTCCCATCCGCCTCGTTTAAGCGGTCTGCCTAATTCTTTGTCTAATACAGCATCTTCTAATTTTACAAGTTCTTCATCTTTTAGAAGTTCCGGTGCTGTAACTTCATTAAGTTTTGTAAATCCTTTTATTTCCATTATTCGTATATATTTATAATTATTTCGGCTTCTCCCCATCCGGTTAGTGGACTTGGCTCAAATGTTATTGTAGTCGTACCTGACTGCGTCCATCCAAAGTCGTGGTTATTAACAGCAGGTTGTACCCAATTAACAAATTCACCGTCGGGGGAAGTAATTACAATTGATGAAATATTATTTTGTACTGTCGGTGTGGTAGTCCATCCTGTTGAGAATGCTATTTCATATCCGCCAGTATCGTCAACTCTTATTCTTATTCTTTTCACGGCATCATCCAGTGAAGTGATTGTTGTTGATGGACTCGTTGAATAAACTTCATATCCCAGTTCTTCATTAAGTCCGCCTAAATTATAGTTTAATGTATCTTCTACTGAAAATTGTCTTGATTCTCTTAAACTCTTTAATTCTTTTTCGTATAAAGGTAGATAATCAGGAAATATCTGTGATAGCATATGATAGATTATCGCTACACTGTATCTGTTTGGAAGCACTAAATTCCCTGAATAAGCAACTCCATTAAACGAACCCCAAACCTGTGTAGCACCTAATGAGGGTTGATAGTAAGATAAATCGGGATAATAGACAATAGTTAAAGTCCCACTTGTAATAGGGCAGTAAATATAAGGTATATGTCCTGAAATTTTAATTGCATAAAAATATCCGCTTTGGCTCATTACTCCCTGTTTTTCAGCCCATTCAATCGGTTTTTCTACTAAAGAAGTTGAACCTACATAAGCGTGTTTTTGTTTCCCGAATGTAACAGGTAAAGCGTATAAATTAGAAGTAGTTCCCAAAGCTATATCTTTAGAACTCTCTACTACCGATAGTCTTCTCTGAATGTCCTGTTGTGCTGCGGAAATATACCAAGCAATTTCTTTTTCAGGAATTATCTCTGCTTTTTGCTGTCTTTGTCTGCTTAATCTTTGATACCTCATTAAAAAGGTATCTCTAATCTCTTGTACATTCATAATTTACTCGCCATTTCTAAAAATAGTTTATAAGCACCATCTGCCTCTGCTCCTCTTAAATCTTTTCTTAATAGGAATGAGAATGCGTAAACTATTATTGGTTCGTGTGTTTCAACTGGAAGTATCGGATTTGTACTGCCATCTATTTCTGTCGGATTTGTAAGATACACAAAGGTATAATCACCTGTTGATGCTGGTTCAAAGTAAATTTTTCTTCCTACTGTCGTTCCTGCTTTTATGTAAACTACTGGGGAAGCTCTATGCGGAGCTAAGTAAGTATTGTTCTTATCTATTAAAAATTGTGTGTCGTAGTCTTTTATATTACAAGGGAATTGAGTTTCTCCGGTAACTGTACTCCAAGTTGCATTTAATAACTCTTTGAAATCACTCGGAAGGGAAATAGCTGTCCCCGATGCACCTATTGCACTCTGTGTTCTTAAAAGAGATTTTAATGCCTGATGATAGGGATTAACCTTGAGAAGAATATTAACAACTTCCCTTTGTCCATCTGATAAAGCATTGTAACATTCAGTATCTGTCCAAAATCCGGCAGAATTTTCATCAAGCAGAGTTCTTAATCTGCTTAACATTTGGGTACTTGTCATATCTCGCCTTTAATTAAGGGGGCTTTCGCCCCCATAGTTTATTTTACTTCAGGTGTTATGCTAAGTGTAACTGTGTTTGCACTTTCATTTGCATCTGCAAGCATTCCAATGTAATAATACGGAGCTGGATATGCTTCGATGTTAAATGAAGCTCCTGCGGTTTTTGCAGAGTTTGTTAAGTCTGCAATTGAACCCGGTGCATCAACTAACAAGAATTTAGTTCCACCAGAGGTATAGGCACCCCACAATGAAATGTCAATGTTTGTTCCCGATACTGCACTTGCCTCTGCAAACAAAGAGATATATCTCTCCTGTCCATCACCTTTTGGTTTTAGGAAGTCTATTACACTTGAATAGGCGTATGTTGCTGAAGCTGCCTGTGTTACAGTCTCAAACTGTCTGCCCATTCCGTTTGCCGTTCTTTTTGTCCAAGCCATTTTATTTGATCCTTTCTTTGATGATTACTCAAAATTCGTCATCCACTGGGTTACTCTTATTCACCCAATTCTTTTTTTAATGATTCGTACTGTTTTATTTCTTCTTCGGAAGCGTCTCTACGATAGCTCCCGTCTTTCTTTAAAAGAGTTGCCTGTAATCTTCCAAACTGAATTAACTTCTCTGGGTCAATTGGCTCTTTGCCTAATTCGGTTTTTGTTTCTGAACTTCGGATTCCTGAAACTACGTGAGGATTTTCTTTTGCACTGATTCCAATTTCCATAAACCTTTTCCCAAATTCGGGGTGTGCTCTTAACTTCTCTGCAAGTTCACTGTCGTTTGTTGCAAATCTCCCCATACTGCCTATTGGCTCAAATCTTACATCATATTCGGGCTGTCCATTAACCGGGGCTCCAAATATTCTGAATCTGTTATTTACGCTTGTGAATGTGTACATACATCTCCTTTAAATTAGGGTGGGATTTCCCACCCGTTTAATTATTGATATAAGAGCCCGCCAAGTTCTTGGTTATTGACTTGTAAACCAATATCTGCTAAGAGTTTGGTTTCGGTTCTGTCTGCACCCGGAGTCTCTACATTAGCTTCGATGCGGAACTTTCTTGAACCTTTCTTATCATTACCCATATGTCTTGGAATTATCTGGTCTTCCTGGAAAATAAATCCTGCATTAGCAAATTTACCATCCATTACGGGGTCTCTTACTATTTTAACATCACCCATACCGTGTAGATATGTGTTTACTCTTCCACCATAAGAACTGTCAATTACTGAAGGGAAAGAACCTTGTTTGTCTTTTGCAATCTTAGAGATGCCATTGAATAGGTTGTTACCTACAACAAATGTTCTCTGTGTATCTCCTTTTGCAAATACCTGAGCAAAGAATGCGTCAAGTGCTTGCTCGGAAATATCACCTGAGTAAGATACTGCATTAGATGTGAAGAATCCTTTCAACCCTTTACCAATTGTTTTCTTTGTGGCGGTTGTTGTTCCTGTTGAAACTGCTACGTTTGAGAAAAGGAAGTTTCTCTCATACATAAGTTTCATTTCTTCCATTTTCTTCATCACTTCTTCATCGTGAGTCTTGCCATCTGTGTAGTTTACACCAGCTTGGTCTCTTCCTGTTGTTCCAATACCCTCGTTAAAGATTGTACAGTAGTTGTAAACTTCAACTTCCTGAGTAGTGATAGAAGTTACTTTTTCGTTGTTTTCTAAGTTCCAAGAACCAACGATTTTAATGTAAGAACCAACTGCGGATGCGTCAATTGCTGTAAGTGCAGTTGGAATTGTTGCGTGAACTTTTGTTAATGTAATATCAGTTGCACTTGCTACTGTTGAAACGAAAGCTAATTCATCGTTTGCTTCAATGTAAACTAAATCGTTTAATTTGAAGAAACTTACATTGGTACAATTTGAACTTGTGAGATTCAAATAATATGTAGATGATAAATTAACTGCGGCAGTAACTGTTGTCTGATGAGGTAAATACTCATCTTCAAACCAACTGAATTTACCGTTTGAGTTTAAAACAACTTTTGATTGTTTGTTTGAAAAATATAACCACTGCATTAGTGGTGTCTGATAAGGTTTTATTAACCTTAATACACTATCTATGTCAGGTTTCTGATTAGCAGCTAAAACGCCTGTTGCTGAACTTCTGACTGTTGATATTACGCCTGTTAAAGCCATTGTTTATCTCCTTTTGGGAATTATCTTCCCTGTGCAATTTTATAAATATTGGCTAACAGTTCATCCTCTGGCGTTGACCTATCTGTTCTTCCAACTTGATTAAATTGGGCTTGTGGTAAGTCCTCTTTGTTCTCATTGGCTTTTTTAAGTGAAGTCTTGATAGTATTATATGCTTTAGTGTTTGCTTCTGACTTAATTGCCATTGCATTCTTTTCAGCTTGTGAAGCTAATTGATAATAGGTTTTCATTTCGTTAATTAAAATGTGCGGATTCTTTTCATAGAAGCCAGCCACTTCTGGTCTAAGTTCTCCTAATTCGTTAAAGAATCTTTCAGCATTAAAGTTTAAGAAATTCTCCCTAACTTTATCAAAGTCAACTTCAGGTGGTAATACTTTTCTTGCCTCTGCTACCCAATCCACTTGCGGTGGAGGGGTAACTTCTGACTTCACTTTTTCAGTATAGTCAGCTAACCATTTCTTAAATTCATCTGGCTCTGCCACTGGGTCGGGAATAGCCGATAATTCAGGAAGTTTCTGTTTCGCCTGTTCTTTTTCTATTTGTTTAAGTTTCTTGTGGTCTTCCGCATAAGCAAGTACAATATTATGATATGCCTTCGGTAAGTCCTCAAGTATTTTCTTACCCCTATACATTTTAAGCGTGGGGTAACGCTCTATCAAAGCGTCATCAATGATAAGTTCATCGGGCTTCGATTGTTTTGGTTCTTCATTTTGAACCTCAGTTGGCTTTTCTTTTAGGTCTTCCTTTGGTTCTTCATCCTGTGCAGGAACTTCCTCTTGGATTGGTTCTACTTCAGAATTCGGATTGCCTTTAAGAAGTTCTCCTATCTGCTCGATTACAGGTGCTTCTTCAACTTGGTTTTCAACTGCTTCCGCTTGGTTGTCAACTGTTGGGTCTGCTTGCGTGTTCTCTGGCATTTTTTATTCCTTTATTTGTTGTTTTTGGTTTTGTGCTCTATAATTCAAATTAGCATTTATTCCATCTTGAAGTATGGCTGCTTTTTTAATATTTAATTCTTGTTGAGCCATTTGCTGTTGTTGTTGATTATACTGTTCAATCTGTTGTAATAATTGTTTCTTCATTCTACTGGAAATATTCGGATCATATTCTAACAACATTTGAATATAAGCGGGCATTTGCCACATTGCTTGATTAGCCCTGCCCATTTCTAATAGTTGTAAGTATTTAAATTCTTTCTCCGATGCAGTTAGTGATGCTTCGGTTACTGTTAGTTCTAATTCTGCATCTTTTAGAAAATCAATTCCACCTACTTTTACATAAACAGATTCTTGGTCTGTCTGTGAAGGCGCTACCATTCCGTTCTGATTTAATATCTGAAGCATCTCTGGTGATAATTCCGCACCCTGCACTTTTATTTGTCTTTCTACTGTATCGTATTCGCTATGTAGGAATAAAGCAAATTCACCCATCATTTGTTTCCATCTTGCAAGGTTGTCTAACATTAAGAAGGCAACTAAAGCACCTTGTTGTTTCTTTAGATTTATCGCTCTTCCGGATTCACCCGAACCTTCACCTAATCCTGAAAAACTTCTTCCACCTGCGAAATCCTCCATTAAACTCTGCATTACAGTTGCAATTTGTAACCATTGAGGATTTACCCCCTGTGCTTTAATTGCCTGCACTATGGCTTCGTTTGAATTAGAAGGAACTACTCCCCCTGTCTGTTCAATTATCTTCTTTGCCTGTTCGTAAGTCATCCCATCAGCTAATGCGTTTACATTTAACTGATAAACTGTTTTTATATCTGAACCGAAGGAATAATCTATCTGTGCTAAAAGTCTATCGTAGAATATCTGCGGACTTTTAAGCACATCCATAAAACTCCAGAAATCATCTTCATAATGGAAACATCTGAATATTTTAATAGGAAATGAGGGATAATCTAATTGTTCGTATTTAACTATTCTTGAATCTGCGAATATGTATTTATCGTAAGCTACTTCTTCTTTCTCTTCTACCTTGCCCATTTTATCAAATCCGTTAGCAACATATTTGAAGTTTGCTTTTCTTAATTCTACATCTGCTTCTTCTTGTGAGTTTAGTCTTTTCATATAAACCCCGTCCCCTAAGAAACCTAACGGGTCAGGATGTATTACATACCAATATTTTCTTGTAACTTTTTGATAATGCGTGAATACCGAAAGTATATCAAATTCACTCTTACCATTTGGGTTTTTAGTTACATAGTAGGAGTTTTTCTCTCTGCCCCAACTTCCATCGTTCTCACTTATTTCTTTACTCTCCCCATATTGCTGTTCAAATTGGAATCTATACATCCTGTCAATCTTTGCCTGCCAAAGTGCATCGGATAAATCATATTCTCTTGAGTTTATATCCCAGACTACATTCTTATAATCTAATTTTCTGAATTTTATTTTAGGAGTTATAGTCGAGTAATCTACATACGCTTCCCCAGCCCCGTATAAGACACCAACACCAGATTGGAATACTTCTGATTCTAAATATTTAAATTTAGATGACTTCTCATCGTCTCTTAGCATTAAAGTGGCTAATTCAGCTTTAATCTCATCATTTGGGTCAACTTTCGCCTCAACTTTATATTGAGTTCTCGCCTGTTTCTGTGTGGCATAGATTGTGCCGAGTTTCGTAATGGCAATCGGGATTGAATATGGCTGTCTCTGCTGATTGCGGATTTTCTTCTTTTTATCAGCATCCCAATTATCAATTTTCTGATAACGTTCATTTTCAGAACCTATTTCCCATTTCTCTGTGAAAAATGAGATTACCTGATCGTGCAGATATTCAAGGTCTGATGCGGATAGTGGTGTATTTTCAATCAAAATGTCGCCTCGTCAACTAAAATTTCTTCTTCAAAAAATGGTCTCGATACTGGTTCTTTAGGAATTTCTATATGGAAATTTGGCATCCAAAGGGAACAATGTATCATTAAAGCATAAGCAATTACTCTATCATCAAAACATTTCGTAGATTTATCTTCATCTTTCCCCTGTGCAGACATTTGTCCTCTTTCGTTACGAACAAATGTTAAACATTCACTCCAAAATTCAGTAGAATCACTCCAAAAAACCTGTTCTCTTATCCACTCATTTAAATTATTTATTACTATTACCTTGGATTGTGCAGATGTCTTAAACCCTAAATCAGAAGAAGTAGATGAATAACCTTTTGTGAATGTTTGATTATAATATTGCTTTAATTTCTTTTTATAAGCACTCACGATGGTGGTTAGTCCGTGGTTGTTCTTCTCGGTGGCAAAGAATACGTCCCCACTTAAAAATTTTGATATTTTTTCCTGTTCATCAGCGAGTAAGTCAGGGTCTATATGCCCGTGCCACTCTAAGACTACTTTCATATTTTTTCTATCAAGTACAGGGATAACTGAATAATCTCCTTGTTCTAATCCCTCAGCTACATCACAACCTGCTGAAAATCTATATTTTTCGTTTTCTTTTAAGTCGGGGTCGTAGAATAATTTTATATATCCTCTTACGTTATCTTGAAACTCTACTTTATCGCCTCTGTAAACTAAATTTCCAATTCTTGGTTTAGCTTTTTTAGAGAGTTCATAATTCCTTGCACAAATTTCATTGTCAAAAACAGGTCTTCCGGATGATATAAATGCTTCTATATCATTGAATGGGTTTTCCTGTTGCATTTTTAAGAGATTATAGTTGTATTTGTTTATTAAACGATGTCTGTACCAATTCATTTGTTCTAAAGTCAACCCATATGTCTCCATATTCTTCTTTTCTAAGTCGGTCATTGATTCTATGAATCTCTTTTTCTCATCTTCTGTCTGAAAATTCCTCTTGTATTCATCTAATTCGTACCAAGCTAAAAAAATAGGTGTAAAGTCTGATTCTCCATTCTTAACTGCCTGCCATCTTTCATAAAATTCCCCGCCAACTCCATTAGCCGTACTCTCTAAAACTATTAAGGAATCTGGAATATCCCCAACCGTCTCCATTAAAGCAGTTAATACTGCGTCTGCATCTCTCCAAAAAGCAACTTCGGTTAGTAATAAATCCTGAAAGTTGTCTGAACGACCTACTGAATCCCCACCCTCTGCTGTGAAAACCTTCATTTCTGACTCTAATTTGGAAAATGCAAGCTTTTTCTCGTTAGATGCCTGTAAACTTGGCTGTAATATGGGGTCTAAATAGTTATAGAACCTCTTTATCATATCGAAAAGGTTATTAGATGCGTCTTTAACGTGTCCAATTACCGCTGTTTTCCAGTATTTCCTCGTTATAGACCTCCAGAACCCTCTCCCGGCAAAATATGTTGAGATTCCTTCTTGTCGTGCTTTAAGAATGATGAATTTTTGTGGTTTCCCAGCTTTTATTGTGTCTTCAACTATCTGATTGACCTTCTTTTGTGCACTGTTTAGTTTGAAAGGAACAATCCTTCCATCTTTTGTCTTGATTTTTAAATACTTCTCGGCAAAAGTTGAAAAAACTTCAACATTCTCCTTTACCCATTTTTGCTCTTGTTCGATCAATTCAATACTATCATTTGATTGTGGAAAATGTAAACTCTGAATTTTACCTCAGAAATCCATAAATATATCCCATCGGGAAAGTCTAATGCGTCTTTATAAACTAAGTCAGATAAAATCATTTATTATATGCCTTTATTAACATATTAAGATACCCATCCGCATCTCTTCTTGTAGGACAGTACGGAGTTCTTATTTCAATTTCATTCCCAGCTAAGTCTTTCCTATACCCCATCCCCATATATTTCCCGTCTTTTTCCATAAACGTAGTAATAAACCCGCCATTCATTGCTGTTAATGTAATGTTCTGTTCCGACCCAACCAACCCCTCATCCCTAAATCTATCGAAGAAATCTGAAACTAATCTCTGTTTTGGAGTTAAACTCGATTTTCTATGATATAATCTCGACCCCTTTGGTGTATATTGGGGAATGAATTCGGTAATCCAAGCATCTTCTTTTTTAGTTATCAATTTATAACCTCTTTAACTTTGATTATTTTAGATTCCTGTTCCCTCTTCTCCCTCTCCATATTTCTCATTACACACTCACAAGGCATATATTGCTGTAACTCAACCATCCAACCTGCTTTCCCCGTCCCGTAACATATCTTGCACCCCTTGTCTGCATACCAACTGAAGTATCTCCGGAAATCCTCGTCCTGCTCTTCCCTACTCTTCTCCATCTGTCGCCTCTATCATTAACTCTAATTTTATCGTCTCAAGTACCCCAATTACCTGCGTTAATTGCATCTCATTCTTATCTATGAAATCATTTATTATATCATATAGTAATGATGCGTTTTTTGTGTATTCTTTCGTCTCTTCTAATGTCATTACATCTCCTAAATCTTAAATATAAAATTTAATGCTAAACGTGAATTCTAATGCTAAGCGTGAACTTTAATGTCAAGTGTGTGTGAAATCACGCTAAAGCCCGATTGCCAAAAGAACCCACCCACTCCGGGACTACCCCCCCCTCCCTTTTCTCTCAGTTCTTCCATAAATGCTCGCTGTTGCATTCTTTTTGCCTCGCCTATATCAGAATACCCCTTTTTTATGGGGATGCGCTTATAACTCATCTAATTGAGTGTTTTTATTCATTCCGTTGAGTGCCTGCCGGAGCTGGGAGGTCTGAACAGCAACCGGTGAATTTCTAAATCCTGTTCTCGGATTGCCTCGCCCTTTGTTCTTCCAGTGACCTAATCGTGTAAGCTCGGACTTCAGCAACTTATAAAGCTCTGTTCTCGTGTCAAAATTATCCTCAATTCTTGAAAGTTCATCTTTAAGCCAAATTAAGCCACCAGTTTTATTCGATGTTATATTAGCCTTCGGTAAAATTACACTGCCCTTTATAATATCCTCAACTTCTTTGATGCTTTTCA
>Ga0334722_10002551_pt1 | contig 20452 bp, 18 predicted proteins | sample C3_bottom_MG_FD_207210 | JGI IMG/M metagenome (GOLD analysis project Ga0334722, IMG submission 207210) | Sediment microbial communities from Yellowstone Lake, YNP, Wyoming, USA - C3_bottom | ecosystem: Environmental > Aquatic > Freshwater > Lake > Sediment | place: USA: Wyoming | collected... | reverse complement strand
TTTTTTCTGGCCTCTCGTTCGCTGATGCCATTTTTGACGGAATAGATCTCCGGCACGAAATGTTCCCAGAAGTAGTCATCAAAATGTTTGTCCAGCAGGGTGCCGTCCATATCGAGAAGCACCGTTTCTACCTCCTGCCAGTTGATCATCGCTTTGCCTCTCCGATTAACTCCGCTACCGTTTTGATTTTCTCTTCTACGAGATAGGCGGTCATGCCTTGCCGTATTTCATCCACAGCCTTGGGGTTAACGAAATTGGCGGTGCCGACTTGGATCGCCGTGGCCCCTGCCAGGAGAAATTCAATGGCGTCTTGCCAGGTGCTGATGCCGCCAATCCCGATGACCGGGATCTTCACCCGGTCGGCGACTTGATAGACCATGCGCAGGGCAATCGGCTTGATCGCGGGGCCGGACAGTCCACCAATAACGTTGGCCAGGATTGGTTTTTTTGTTTTGACGCTGATTGCCATGCCGATCAGGGTGTTGATCAGTGAAACGGCATCTGCGCCGCCCTCTTCCACCGCCGAGGCCATGGAGGCAATATCCGTAACGTTTGGAGACAATTTAACGATGATCGGCAAATTCGTCAGCTTACGAACCGCGCTCGTTATCCCATGCGCCATAGTCTCGCTAGTGCCGAAAGCGACACCACCTTTTTTGACATTGGGGCAGGAGATATTCAGTTCAATACCGCTTACCCCTTCGACGTCGGATAGTCGCTCTGCCAGACTGCAATATTCCTCAATACTCTCCCCCAGGACATTGACGATTACTCGGCATTTTGCTTGACGCAGGAAGGGCATTTTGTCGCTGACAAAACGATCCAAGCCCACATTCTCCAGGCCAATGGCATTCAGCATGCCGCAGGCGGTCTCAACGATTCTGGGCGGCGGATTCCCAGGTCTGGGCTTGAGCGATATCCCTTTAACCACCACCGCACCGATACTGCTCAAGTCGACAAAATCTTCATATTCGCGGCCATATCCAAATGTGCCTGACGCGGTCATGATCGGGTTTGGTAGCCGCAACGCGCCAATGCAGACGGATAGGTCGGGGCGGTCTATGTCCATTTGATATCACCTTCCTCAAAAATTGGCCCATCCTTGCAGACGTGGAGATATTTTCGTCCATCACTATCGTTATCGCTTGCCGCGATGGCGCATCCAAGGCAGGCCGAAATGCCGCAAGCCATCATGGTTTCCAACGATACCTGACATGGCCACCTGTGCTCACGGCAAATGGCGGCCACAGCCCGCATCATTGGGTATGGCCCGCAGGTACAGACCTGCCAGTCAACCGCCTCGTCTAAAACGCTGGGGAAGAGCGCTGTGGCCTGGCCATGGTGCCCCAGACTGCCATCGTCGGTTGCCAAATGCAGCGTGACACCCAAAGCTTCAAAGCCCGGCGTGAAGCAAGAAAGTTCCTCCCGGTTTCGTGCAGCGAGAATGATTTTGAGGGTGAGGGCCGGGTCGTTTTTCGCCTTGCCAAGAAGGGATTTGGCCAAAAACAGCAGCGGTGCGATACCGAGGCCTCCGCCTACCAGACACATGGATTTTCCGGTTTTAAAATGACTTCCTAAAGGCCCAACGATGTTAACGCTTTGCCCACGTTGTAACTTTGCCAAGGCATTTGTACCCTTGCCGAGTATTTTAAAGATAACCTGGACGGTGCCATCCGCGTGGATTTGATTGATAGAAAAGGGACGCCTAAGTAATGGGTCATAGCCTTGGCTCACTTGCATATTGATGAATTGACCGGGCTCGGCCGTGGCCGCGATCATTGGGGCATGAAGAGTGAACCGTACGATATCCGAGCTTAAACGCTCAGTGTTGATAATTTTTACGTCACTTTGTTCCATTATTTTTCCTGGATGATGAGAGACAAGAGCCGTACGAGGTCTTCAGCCGAAAGGTATTCAATTTCAATCTTGCCTTTGCTGCCATGCTGGACGATTGTGCTTTTTGTACCAAAATAATCGGTCAAAGTTTTGGTCACGGTCAGACAGTAAGGAGCTGGCAGGTTTGGTTCGGGCCGTTTGCCAATGGCTTTTTCTTTGGCGGGAGCCTTCATCTTTTTCGCCAAGGCCTCTGTCTCCCGTACCGATAATGATCGGGCTATGATCGTGTCATGCAGTGATTTGATCTGTCCATCATCACTCAGGCTCAGCAGAACACGGGCATGACCGGATGAGATATTGCCATTGTTTAAACTGACCTTCGCATAGTCCGGCAACTGTAGAATGCGCAGGCTGTTTGCCACTGTCGAGCGGTTTTTTCCAACCCGCTTCGAGACCATCTCTTGAGTCAGGGAAAATTCTTCGATCAATTGCGCATAGGCCTCGGCTTCTTCCAGGGGGTTGAGGTTTTCGCGCTGGATATTCTCGATAAGTGCTAACTCTAGGCGATCGGAGACAGTAACATCTTTGACCAAGACCGGCACTTTTTCAAGCGCAGCAATATGCGCCGCTCGCAAACGACGTTCACCCGCGATCAGCTCGTAGTGGTTATCGGCAATTTTCCGAACCACCAGCGGCTGCAGTATCCCCTTCTCTCTGATCGATGCGGCAAGGCTTTCGAGTTCATCAGGGTTAAAAACTTTGCGAGGCTGGTAAGGATTTGGCTCAATAAAGGCGATTGGACATACGAAGTAGGGCGAGTCGTCAGCCATGATTTCGTTTTGCGCCAAGGATAGTTCTTTGTTTTCCGTGTCGGCTGGCAACAGTGCCATTAGGCCCTTACCGAGAGGGGATCGCATTTTCGACATATTATTGCCTTATCTCCTGTTGTTTTTTGACGAATTCCTTGCCCAGATTCATATAGCTCAAGGCCCCAACCGACTTACTATCATATTGGTGGATTGATTGACCGTGGCTTGGGCATTCGCTCAGCCGAACATTTCTGGGAATAACGGCATCATACACTTGGCTCTTAAAGTGTTGCTTAACTTCTTTTGCAACCTGATGGGTTAGCCGATTACGCCGATCATACATAGTTAGCACTATGCCTTCTATGGCCAGCCGCTGGTTATATGAATTTTTGACTAGCCGGATGGTACGAACCAACTGACTGAGCCCCTCCAACGCAAAATATTCGCATTGGAGCGGGATTATCACAGCATCAGAGGCGGTCAATGCATTGATGGTCAACAAGCCCAAAGATGGCGGACAATCAATAAGAATGAATTCATATGAATTGAGAAGGGGCTCCAGCAGTTCACTCAAAAAACGTTCCCGTTTAGGAGTGGTGATCAGTTCCACCTCCACACCGATCAGGTCGATGTGGGTGGGCAGGATAAAAAGTAGGCCGTCCTTGTCGACTTGGCGGATGGTCTGAGTGACGTCGGCCTCGTTGAGGTAGCAGTGATAGAGGTGCTGCTCCATTTTAGCCGTGTTTACACCAAGTCCGCTGGAGGCATTGCCCTGAGGGTCCGAATCAACCACCAGAACCTTGTGCCCAAGTTGCGCCAAAGCGGAAGCAAGATTGATCGTGGTAGTAGTCTTCCCCACCCCACCTTTTTGGTTGGCGAGGCTATATATCTTCCCCTTGTTCCCGGTTTTTTTATTCATTACGCTCACTTTTGTTAAGGGTGACAGCTGCCACGTTTGTGACTTTTCCCAAGGAAACACAGGCACGCCTCGTTGTCAACAGAATGTTTCACGTGAAACATTCTGTATTTTTTGTTGTCATTTTAGGATGATAACAGCCTACGCCAGGGCAAACAATAGCTTTTTTTACCAAAAAGAGCGTAGAAAAAGTGGTCGGCGAGTGCCTACAAGCTTTTTCAATGATGAAACCCCATGCGTCAGACCGCGGAACATGCAAAAATCAATCCCCCCAAACTTAACAGGGGCGCCCAGCATCTTGGGATGAGGATGTCAGGAAGTAATATGACCTATATGGCGACCAATTGGTGGAAGGATAAAAGGCATTCCAGGGGCGCCAATGGTGGCCCCCGAATGCCACACACATTTGTAGCCGTTGCGCAATAGGCAAAACCATTTTGCCTTGACAGGAATCAGGCCATTATGAGAGGATAAACTATCGTAATTGAAGGAAAGCATGCTTATCGACGAGGAAGAGGAGAACCTTGTCCCTCGCGGAAAATGAGCGAATCCTGGTGGCCGATGACGATCAAGACCATTGTCGATATGCTGCAACAAGTCTTTGCTGGGTGCGGCTATCAGTTGTCACCGCGACCGAGAGCCTGACTACCTCCAAGGTTCTCTGTTTACGATTATCAGTCCTGAACAACTGGCGAATTCATCGACAAAACTTGGCGGACTGGACAACTTGGTAAAAAAATTCTCTTTGACTTCTAGGTGGAAACAAAACAGAACCGTTACATTATTTTTATAATACCCACTTAAAACAACAATTATTTTATTGCCGGAAGTGAAAAGACTACGAACGTCAAACCAACGCAGCAAGGACGTTCAAGTCGCGTATCGCTTATGATATATGGGGTGTGACAGAATTTTTTGTGATGTACTACAGGGAGGTATGGTGGCGCGAGACTTGCAATCTTCATAGTAGGGGAATCATTATACCCAGAAAAAATCTACACCTGATAGGGTTATACGGGGACTCGAAACACGAAACCAAGATCGAAACGCGAACCACCCTACATTTTTATTAGGTACATACGACACAATGGGCCAACATCATTTCACAGTATCAACTCTTTTGCCCTCTCCCGAGCAGATCAAACAGGCAATCAGTCCGGAGGTAACAAAATTGCCCAGTTTGCCTGTGGTGGCAATCAAACTCCTCAAGTTGACTCAGGATCACACCTCAGCCGCCGGCGATCTGGTTCGGCTTATAGAAACCGATCCGGCCATCACCGCCAAAATTTTACGGATTGTTAACTCTGCCGCCTATGGTCTGCCGCATAAGATTGCCTCGATCAAACATGCAATTGTGCTCTTGGGCTTTGCGGCTATCCGTTCTCTGGCCATGGACGTGGTTGTTTATGACCAGCTTATAAATCAACGAGGCCGTCACGCCTTCAATCGGGTCCACTTCTGGCAGCATTGCTTGACAGTGGCCACCCTTTGCAGGGCTTTGGCTCAAAAACTTGATTATCCAGATACGGAAGAAGCCTATATCGCCGGACTCCTGCACGACATCGGCAAAATCATCACCGAGACCTATGGTCGGGTCACTTACAGTGACTTTCTGGGCCGACTGGATAACCATGAGGGTATGCTGATTGATATTGAGAAAAAGCTCATCGGTCTGTCCCATAACGACATAGGGGCGTTTGTTTGTCAGCAGTGGGGACTGCCCGACAACGTCGTCCTAGCCCTGAAGCTCCATCACGAGCGCTTTGCCAATTTACCGCTTACCGCTCATCAGCAAATGTTAATCGCCATGGTGTCCCTTGCCGATTTCATTTCCTGGCTTCTGGGTGTTGGTTCAGCCAATATCACCCGCAACGCCATCCTGCAACCCGAGGTTGAGGAGTTGATCCCGATAAAAGAGATCAACATTCAGGAATTGATCAGCGCTGCCAATAAGGAGATTAAGGATATCTCCGAATTTTATAATTTTTCCCTGCCCACCTCGGAGCAGTTTAAGGAGAATTTGCTGCAGGCGAATATTCAGTTGAGCCGCTTTAACACAAACTACTATTACCTGCACAGTGACCTACAGGCCAAGGTCAAGCACCTGACACAAATCAAAAAAAGTCTGGAGGAAGTGCACAAGAGCCTTGATCCTAAGGAGGTCCTCGCCATGACTATGCAGTCCGTGCGAAAGGATTTTGGCTATGATCGGGTATATTTCCTGGGGCTCGACAGTGGCCAGCGCAGCCTTAAAGTGCTCGATGTCTGCGACTCAGTCCAGGGAACTGCGACGCGCGGCATTGAAATCGAGATCAGGCCTGAGTCCACAATCATACTCAATGTCTTGCGCGACAAAGTACCGGCGCTGCTCAGTGACAGTAGTCAGGTAGAAAATGAGATACTCTCCCGTTTCAGGGTTCGCGAGATGGGGGTTATTCCTGTGGTTTGCCATAACACCATCATCGGCATCCTCGGCGTCGATAATATCAATTCGGCCCGACCTCTCGACCAGGAAGATTTGAATACCCTGACCATCATCACCAGCGAGTTGGGCCTTGCCCTTGAAAATGCAAGACGTTTCCATGAAATCCAGACCTTGGCCTTCCATGACGCACTTACCGGTATCCACAACCGGGCCTACCTGAACAACGTTCTCAGCGATTGCTTCAAAAAGGCCAGCGCCCGCAAGATTTCTTTGGCCGTCGGTATGGTTGACGTCGATTTTTTCAAAAAATTCAATGATACCTATGGTCATCTGCATGGCGACTCTGTCCTCAAGCTTCTGGCCTCAACCATGAAAAAATTCTCACGTCCCACCGATCATGTCGGGCGCTATGGCGGTGAAGAATTTATGTTCATCCTGGAAGGCACGACACCACAGGAGGCCTACTATTTCGCTGAACGTCTCCGCAAAGAAGTTGAATCACTGGGACGACTGTTGGTAAAACGCTTTCCGGAACGTTCCCTTACCATTTCTCTGGGGGTGGCCTCATTTCAGCCCGGAATGCACTCAATCAGCGAATTGATTAAAAAAGCGGACGATGCCTTATATCAGGCAAAGGCCGGGGGCAGAAACCGGACGATCAGCGCCGACCGGGGCGATAAAATTATTGGTGTGAAGTGACTCATGGAAAATCATAAATTAGTCCTGCCTGGACATCTGAATCATTACGGATTTCTCTTTGGCGGCAATCTCTTGAAATGGGTGGATGAGTATGCTTGGATAGGAGCCAGCCTTGATTATCCAGGCGCTCAGTTTGTTACGGTGGCCATGGACAAGGTTGAATTTCGTAAAAATATTCGGAACGGCACAATTTTAAAATTTGTGATTGAACGGGGAAGGATCGGCACGACCTCGGTTCAGTATGGAGTGCTGGTCTTTCGAGGAAATGGAGAGGAGTGCGACAACGAGTTGCTTTTTTCCACCAATGTCACCTTCGTCAATGTCGATGAGAAGGGGCAGAAGGTGAGATTGCCAACGTTCATGCAACGACAGGCTGAGTAAACGTCGGGTTTAGGATGAGGGTGTCCGTTTCCAACCCAAGCCATTGTTCTGCGGTGTCCCCTCGGGATGATATTAGGGGCCGTTACGATATAACCATTACATATTTGCCATTTCCGATACGGCCCCTTATGCCGGGCCACCCATGGCGATGCTACAGTTATTTATTTACAACGGCTTAGCTCCGGCTGGCCATGGTGAGGCCTGCCACTACGGCGTAGCGGGCTGCTTTGCCGAGGACGATCAATCCGGCAAAGTACGGGAACTTAAGTTTAAGGAGGCCGGCGGCTAAACAGAGGGGATCGCCGATGATCGGCAACCAGGAGAAGAGCAGAGACCAGGAGCCATATTTAGCATAGATGACCTTGGCCTCTTCGACTTTTTTCCGGTCGATACGAAGAACTTTATCGATGAGCAAAGTTCCGCCCCAAATCCCAACCGCATAGGTCGTGCAGGCCCCTAAAGAGTTGCCCAAGGTGGCAGTGATGACCAACGGCCCCACGGGTAGGCCTTTGGCAATGAGGGCGATAAGCAGCCATTCGGAGCCCAAAGGAATGAGAGTCGAGGCCGCAAAGCTTAAAATAAACAAAGCGGGGATCCCGTGTTCGATGATAAATTTTTCCACGATGGTCAGAAAGCTGGGCGGCGTTTGAGAGGAAAAAACATCTGAGGCTGTTTTTTGAAAAGTGTGTTGTTCGTTCGTGCAAGGAACTTCGAAACAATCCATTTGGAGATCCTCAACGAAAATGATAAATACTCTGCTGATTGCTGAAAATCAAGCGAAGGATGTATTCTCACCCATAGTGCCTGGCTTTCTCCATGATTTCCTTTTTGATTTCCGCCTTTTTCTGCTAGAGTTGAAGACATGGAAGCAGGAAATGGACGGATCATAGCCATAAGCGGAGCCAGTGGTTTTGTCGGCGTCCATTTGAGTCACTCCCTGCACCGTGCAGGTTGGGACGTTGTTGCCTTGAGCCGCCAGGACTTTACCGGTAGCGCAACCACTCTTGCCGAACGCTTGCGTGAGGCATGGGGGGTCATCAATTTGGCTGGCACCCCCATCTTGGGACGCTGGACCCCAGCCTACAAAAAGGTCTTGGCGGAGAGTCGTATCGGGCTCACCCGCCTACTGGTCGAGGCCATGGCAGTCATGCCGGAACGACCAGCGCTTTTTCTGTCGACTTCCGCAGTGGGCTATTATGCCGAGGGGCGCCGCCATACCGAGGAGAGCTATATTCAGTCCGATGATTTCCTCGGCCACCTCACCCGAGATTGGGAGGGGGAGGCATGGAGGGCCAAGGCGCTTGGTCTGCGGACCATCGTCTTCCGGCTGGGGGTGGTTCTGGGGCCTGATGGCGGCGCCTTAAAGCAGATGCTGCCCCCTTTCCGCCTGGGCTTCGGCGGGACTATCGGCAGTGGGGCCCAAGCCTTTTCCTGGATTCATCTCGATGATTTGATTGCCGCCTATCTTGCCGCAGTGGCTGATCCAAACTGGGAAGGGGCCTATAACCTCACCGCCCCTGAGCCCACCACCAATGCCGGCTTGACTCGCGCCCTGGGGGCGGCTCTAAACCGGCCAACCTGGTTTTCGGTGCCGGGTTGTATCCTGCGCTTACGCTTTGGCGAGGGTGCTTCTGTGTTGACCCGCGGCCAGGAGGTCATCCCGAAACGATTGCTGAAAGCAGGGTTTCAGTTTACCTATCCCACCATCGACCAAGCGGTCAGGCAGTGCCTGGCTAACGGGTAGACATCATCACAAGGAATTTACTATGTTTAAAAAAAGATTAAAAACGAAAGGGAAGCCCTCGCGCTTAAGCCGCCAACCCCGACAGGACCGGAACCGCAGGGGTCCAGCTCGTACTGGTGTCCGGGCCACCGAAGGGGCTAGAAACCTCATCAGCCGCGGCCAGGTGTCGGCGGACGATATCGTCGGTTTTATCATGGCCAATGGCGGCCAAGCCGAGATGCCCGAGATCATGGAGGCCTTTGACCTGGGACGCAGCGCCAGGAAGGAGGTTCATACCGCACTCCAGGCCTTGATCGCCCAGAAAATGCTGCGCCTGATCAATGACGAGACCTATGCGGTTCGTGAAGCCAAAGAGTACGTGGAAGGGGTCTTGAGCGTCAACCCCAGAGGCTTTGGCTTTGTCACCCTGACCCCGGCCCCGGCCCGCAATCAACCCTCGGATGTCTTTATCGCCGAACGTAACCTGGGCACGGCCTTGCATGGCGACCGGGTGCTCATCAAGATCAGCGATGTCGGTCGGGAGGGGAAACAGGAGGGCCGGGTGCTCAAGGTTCTGGCCCGGGGCATGACCCTGATTGTCGGAATTTACAAGGCCGGGACACCAGTGGGCATGGTGAGCCCCGAGGATGAGCGTTTTGCCTTTAATATCCTGGTGCGCCGGGAGCAGAGTTGCGGGGCGCGAGACGGCGAGGCGGTGGTGGCCAGAATCACCGAATACCGTCACTTGGGTGGCGTCAACTGCAAGGGCGAGATCGTCGAAGTCCTCGGCAATCCCGACAGTCTGCGGGTGCAGACCGAGATTGTCATTCGCAAATTCCAGCTGCCCCACCAGTTCAGTGCCGAGATAGAGCAACAGTTGGCGGCAGTGAGCGGCAAGGTTGAGGCCGAGCCGGGGCGCCTTGACTTGCGCGGCACCCTGCACATCACGATTGACGGCGAAACCGCCCGCGACTTTGACGATGCGGTGGCCATCGAGACGACGGCCAAGGGCTACCGGCTCTATGTCTCCATCGCCGACGTCAGCCATTATGTGCCGGAGGGGAGCCCCTTGGACGGCGAGGCCTACCTGCGCGGCACCAGCGTCTATTTCCCGACCATGGTGGTGCCCATGCTGCCGGAACGGTTGTCTAACGATTTGTGCAGCCTGGTGCCCAATCAGGATCGCTATGCCTTTACCGCTATCCTGGATTTCGACAAACAGGGCCGCGTGCAGGATAAACGCTTCAATAAATCCGTCATCTGCAGCCGCTACCGCATGACCTACACCCTGGTCAGTCAAATCGTGATCGATCAGGACCAGGCGGTTCGTAGCCAGTACCCCGAACTGCTCGACCCGTTGGCGGAGATGGAGAAGCTGGCTCGCCTCCTGCTGGGCGAGCGGATGGCCAGGGGCAGTATTGGTTTTGAGCTGCCGGAGGCCTTTGTTGAGGTGGACGAGGACGATACCGTCAAAGACATCAGCCGCCGGGAACGGAATTTCGCCCATCAGATCATTGAAGAGTTCATGCTGGCGGCCAACGAGGCTGTGGCCCATGCCATGGATGATAAGCACCTTACCCGCGGCCTGTACCGGATTCATGAGACCCCGGACCCGCTGAAAGTGGCGGAATTCGCCCAGTTCGCCAAGACCATGGGCTTGGCCATTCCGGAGGAGGCGGCAGGTACGCCGGCCTGGTTTGGCCGGGTGCTGGAATTGGGCAAGGGTTCGCCACAGGAGTACATTGTCAACAACCTGCTGCTTCGGACCATGAAGCAGGCCCGCTATTCCTCGGAAAACGTCGGCCATTTCGGGCTGGCGGCAAGCCATTACTGCCACTTCACCTCTCCCATCCGCCGCTACCCGGACCTGATGGTCCATCGGGCGCTGGCCGGTTTTTTGAGCGCTGGTGCCAAAAAATCAGGGAAAAAGGTTGCTGCCGGCAAGGGAGAGGCGGAGCAGGGCGAAGGCATGGGGGCGGGCGAATTTCTCTCCAGCCGCGAACGGGTGGCAGTGGACGCCGAACGGGAGATGGTGGACCGGCTCAAGGTTCGCTACATGCAGGACAAGATCGGCGAATCCTTTGATGCGATTATCTCGGGCGTCGCCTCCTTCGGGCTCTTTGTCGAGCTGATTGACTCTTTCATCAGCGGGGCGGTGGCGGTGACCGACCTCACCGACGACTACTACACCCTAGACGAACGCAACCACCGTCTGATCGGCAAGCGCAGCAACCGGATCTACCAGATTGGCACCTTGGTGCGGGTTACTTTGTCAAGTGTTGAAAAGGCCAGACGCCGGATTAACTTTGTGATTGCGTGAAGTTACGAATAAGGCGACGTTTGCAATGATCTCATGCCGAGCCAAACGGGGAGACTGGTTGGTGTGGTCGACCGTTCTCTTTTTAGGCTTGCCCTATTTAATTTTTTCGATAGCGTGGGTGCGATGGTATCTCGCGATCCCATTTACAGGCGTGCTGTTGCTATCCTTCTGGAAGGCTCTCTCCTCTGAAATGCAAGGCGGGCAGACGGCGCCATTATTGTTGCGCTGGCAGCCTATCATTGCCATTTCCGCGTTAATTCTGGGTTGGAACTACTTTTCCGGGGTAGGCTATTTTTCATACCAAAATGCCGATTGGGAAAAGCACAACGCTATCTTGCTGGATCTTATCCATAAAGACTGGCCTGTTACCTACACCATAATCAGGGGGGGAACCCATTCTTACAATCTGGTGTATTATTTGGCCTACTATTTACCCATTGCAGTTATCGGGAAAATAGTTCAGGCCAAATTTGCCGTCACGTACTTTGCTTACACCTGGAACGTGATTGCAACGGCCCTTGCCGTTGCCTGGTTATTCAGGTTTACCGGCGGTGTTTCTGTTTTAGTCGTCTGCGGGTTTATTTTTTTTAGCGGTTTGGATATTGTTCCCTTTTATATGAAACACCTTAGTCCTTCGTCTGCGCAGCATATTGAAGCATGGACTGGTGTGGGTATGTTACAGTTTTCATCAAACTCTACAACGCTCTATTGGGTGCCGCAGCATGGATTTGGCGCATGGCTCGGAACTTCCCTGGTGCTGCACCAATACCTCAAAAAAAATGACTCCCGAAATACGTTATTTTACTGGGCGTTGTCACTCTTCTGGTCTCCTTTTATCTTTATCGGGCAATTTTTGTTCGTGGCGCTTGATTTGATCTATAAAAAATGTACCAAATTGATCTCGTTTCAAAATATTGTTGGAGGAGGGATCACGATTGTTATTTTAGGATTGTTTTATTCTTCACGATCGGTCAGCAACAAAATTGAGTTCTTTACTCTTCAGCAATTGGCCGATAATTGGTACCTGTTTCTAGTATTTATCACACTTGAGTTCCTGGTTTACCTGCCTTTTATCGCCTGGATATTTCGAACAGGCGTTGAAAAAAGGTATCGGTATCTATGCGTCCCACTTATTGGAAACGTGATAGGTGCGATGATTTTTCATCTTGGCGCCTACAACGATTTTTGTATGCGTGTCTCCCTGCCTGGACTTTTTATCCTGCAAATCCTACTTTTTAAAAATTTTGTGCCATTTGGGGGTACTCAGTGGCGAAGGGTTGCAAACGTATTGCTGATTGCCGTGCTCATAGTTGGCGCCCAGACAAGTATTCGTGAAATATATAGAGGCGTTGCCGGTCCCAAAAGCACCATAAATTTAAGCAACACATTGATGAACGACTTGGATTTCTCCTTCCTCTATTTGGGCTCAATCGATAGTGTCTACAGTAAACAGATTGCCGCGCCTTAAGTGTTCCGCATTTTTTTTCACTCTATCGTAGACAATGCAAACTCTGACTGCCGATATGATTACGAAGATGCGCCTGTTAAGGTGGGGCTGGATCCTGACTGCGACGTGGTGCGTGCTCTTTCTCATCCGCGTTCTTCTCTTCGCGAACGAGTTCGGCTCTCTCTCCCACGATGGCGGATGGATCTCGGGCGTTTCACGGGGGATAGCCGAGTACGGCAAGTACGTCACCTACACGAATACGAGCATTGCCGACGAGCCCGGCGCCGTGGGTTCGATTCACGGTCGTTCCGTTGTGCAGGATCAGGAAGGCCTGACCTACTTTTCGGCAGGGGTGACGGTTGGACCGGGGTTCACGTTTCCGTCCGCGATTTTTGTGAAAATGTTCGGCCCTGGATACTGGGGATTCCGGGCCTGGCCCATCATCGGCTTCATCGGTCTTGTCTTTGTGCTGAGTCAACTCAGTTATTTTCTCGGCGGCGGGCTGGGCAACATCCTCATGATGGGCTGGTTCTGGCTTATCCCCCGGATGTACATGCAGACGGCGTACGAGGCGTACGGCGAGACCGTTGCGATCGCCCTGGTGCTCGCAAGCGGTTTTGTGCTGTTTGACAGAGAGGGGCGGCCGCGGAATTCGTTTCGGAGAAATTTTGCGGCCGGGGTGGTCCTGGCGTTTGCAATCCTCACCAAACTGCTGATGTCACTTTCGACCGGGATTTTTGTCTTCGCGTTCGCGCTTGAGATGCTTCGCCGAAAACGCGTGCTGGCGGTACTAAAGCCGGCAGCGGGGTTTGCGGCAGGCGTTACCACTCCTGCCCTGTTGTATGAGGCCTATCGTTACCTCTATCTGCTGAACAAGTTCGGCCACAAAGCCTGGCAGATGAACAACGAAGACTATCGGCTGACGTTCATCAGCGGCGGCAGCGGATTCGGGGTTCACAATGCGTGGGAAAAAATTCTGGCGAAGCTCACGCTCTTTCAGGTCATTGGACCAACGAACTGGATGGTCGTGTGGCCGGTGGCGCTCTTGTTGCCGGTCCCTTTCTTTCTCCTTCGGGAAACGAGGAAGCGGCTTCCCGCGCTTTATCTCTGGTGTGGAGTGATGGGGTACGGCATCTGGTTCATCTTCTTCAGCGTCTCCCTCTTTTCACGGCACGTGATGCAGATCATGCTCTGTTTCATGCTGCTTTTGAGCTGCGCGCTTGCCAGTGTACTGAGTGAGGTGATCCGGGGGCCAGTCACGCGAAGAGCGATAGCCTTGGCCGGGTCTGTTGTACTTGGTTGGGGGGCGCTTGTTGGAACAAGTAACGCCCAGTACTTCGACGCACCCATGAAGTTCTCCTGGGACTACCTCATGACGAATTGGTATCAAGGCGCCCCGCACTGGGACGGGATGCAGCGTTTTCCCCCCTTCGAGATGATCCCGCTGCCGGACCAGAAAGAGGTGGTCGAGTTCATCGACAAACACCTTCCTGAGGATGCCCAACTCTTTTACCTTGAAGGGTTGCTTGTCGCCGAACTTCCGCCTCTGGTGGGAAAGGTGTTCTATCCCTACTGGCGAATCAAACGCCTCCATGATACATCCCATCCGCACTACGTCATTTTCGGCGGATTTCAGCGGCCACAGTGGCCTTGGACGGTTGTCGACCCTGATTATATCCAACGGGAGACCATGAAGTTCTGCGCCAGGACTGTCTTCGACAACCCGACGTACTTGATCTGCGAAGCGAAAGAGGGCGTGTAATGTTCACCGACATTACCTATATATTTTTTTGGTGGTTAGTTATTTTTTTATTAGGTGGGCTTTCTTTGCCCCTAATTTTTTCCATCTTCAACGATTTTTGGGATAAAGGGTATATCTTTTCAAAAATCGTCTCGGTCGGTCTTGTTACATACGCCCTCCTGGTCTTGGGCGTCTGCAGGATTCTCCCCTTCACCTCACTCTCGATTTTTTCCCTGGTAGCTGTTGGCTTGGTTCTTAATGCCATTTATTTATGCAGAAAAGCCCGTTGGCATGATTTTTTTGGTCTGATCCGTCAAAATTGGCGGGGCTTCCTTTGGGAAGAGTCTATGTTTTTCCTACTGCTGACAGGTTGGTCTTGGCTTCGCGGATTCGCCCCCGACATCGAAGGACTCGAAAAATTTATGGACTGGGGATTTATTAACTCCATGCTACGAAGCAAATTTATGCCCCCCATCGACATATGGTTTGGCTCCGAGCCCATCAACTACTATTACTTTGGGCATTTACTGTTTGCTACGCTTACAAAGCTCACGGGCATGACCTCCGCCATTACCTATAATCTTTCCGTTGCGACCGTCTGCTCTCTAACCTTTATCAGCAGTTTCTCTTTTTCGGCAAATTTGATGTCGTTTCATAAAAAATGGCCTGTTTGCCTGATTCCATCCCAGGCTACCCAGGTTGAGCTTCTTGCGAGTCAAACAAATGAAACTATCCGCAGTCCACACAAGGATACAACCAAACACACTGTTTTTCTTTCATTAGTCTCAGCGCTGCTCCTGACCTTTGGCGGAAACCTCCATACTGTTTACAAAATCGCAACGATTGATATTCAGCAAAACGACGGCAATCTTGTCTTAACCAAAGAAGCTTTAAGTAAGGCCTCGGAAGCGTATCGGTTCACCGATGCAACCCGATTCATCGGCTATGATCCAGAGGTCAAAGAGGACAAGCCGATACACGAATTTCCTCTGTACAGTTTTGTCGTAGCCGACCTTCATGGTCATATGAACGACATCCCCGTCGTCCTGCTTTTCATGAGTTTTCTCCTTGCGATTTATATGGACAGGGAGAAGAAACAGCGGAGAGGACTTCCTGATTCCGGCCTCATTGATTGGAAACTGAGTATTGGTTCAAGCATGATTTTATCTGTTGCGTACATGACTAACGCTTGGGATTTTGCAATTTACGGCCTTTTGTTTGGAACCTCTTTTCTTTTCATCAACCTTCACCTTGGAAATAACGGCAAAACTGCTATCAGCAAAGCATTGGTCAATGGTCTGCTGGTTATTCTATTTTGGTACATTTTCACGTTGCCTTTTTCTGTAAACTTCACCTCAATGGCAAAAGGGGTAAGTTTTTCCGATGCCCACTCACCTTTTTATCAACTTTTTATTCTCTATGGTGGGTTTTGGATTATCGCTGCTCCCTTTTTTTTCTATCTTATCGCAACCTTTTTCTCCAATCGTATTCACCGTCAAAAGCGCCTTAACATCAATGTGAACACCGCCGATGTTTTTGTTTTTTCCATTATTCTTATAGCAACACTATTAGTCATTATCCCTGAAATAGGATATGTTAAAGATATTTACGTCGATGCAGGCCGTCGTTCAAATACGATGTTCAAGCTGGTTTATCAAGCGTTTATCATGTATTCGCTCGTTTCTGGCTACGTGTGTTATCGAACGCTCCTCTTTATCAAGACCGTGCCGTTACGGGCAACCTACAAAACACTCTTTATCTCCGTATTGATCTGCCATGGTCTCTACCCGTATTTTGCAATTAAATCGTACTATGGGCTTACGAATTACAAGGGGCTTTGGGGGCTAAACTTTCTCAAAAGTCAATATCCGGATAACTTCAATGTCGCCAACTGGTTAAACCAAAATGTTGCTGGTCAACCGGTTATCCTTGAGGCCCGGGGCAATAGCTTCACCACCGACAACCAAATCTCTGTCGTCACCGGTCTGCCCACAGTTCTGGGGTGGTTTACCCATGAATGGCTTTGGCGAGGAGGGTACGATCTACCTCATGCCCGGTCGCTTGATGTCGCTAAGATGTACCAGTCAGGGGATCCAAATGAACTTCGAAATATAATCCGGAAATACTCTATCGAATATGTCTTGGTGGGCGATAAAGAGAGAGAAAAATATCAAAATATAAACGAACAAATTTTTATCGATCTTGGTGCAAAAATTGTTTTCCAATCCGGCCAAACCAAGCTCTATCAGCTCGCTTCTCTGCACCAGAGAGATTGATGAAAGGGGAATGTTGATGGGGTAGAGCTGTTGCCCATGCAAGCGGACCGATGAGATGAGACAGCAGATGGGTATCCTGCGATCGCTTTATCTCAGTGATCAACGCAAAGGCTGCCCACTGAGATATGGTTTGTAGGAGGGATAGACGGTAAAGGACGACAGTGCCCCATTGGTGAAGATTGCCTCTTGGAAGATGTATTCCAGGTAACGCTGGTAAGGGCGGTCAACGTACCGCCACATATCGTACCGCCGATCGTAATAGCGCTCCTCCCGGTAATAGGTTTCAGTCTGGGTCAAGGTGTAAAACCATGTCTCCTCGCTCCCTTGGGCGTTCTCGGTAAAGGCCTTGTGAGTTGGCTCTCCCCAGGCCAGGTAGACTTCAGTCGGGGTAAAACCGACCTGGATACGACCTTGCTGAATGAGGCTTTGATGCTCGACCGGTAAATTCTTCAGTAAATCCTGGTTCCTGGTTAGGCGGCTGTCAAGGGTCTCACAAGCGGTCAGCAGAAGGCAGAAAACGAGGCTGCTTGCCAGTAGGGTAAGGCGGTAAAACTTCAACGCTCGGTAATGGTTGTCAGTCAGCGGCAGGCCAAGGCTCATCTGTTTTTTCCTCCAGCAGATAACAGAATTGGTCCCATTCGAACTCCCGTCCTGAAATAGGACAGCGCAGGGTCATCGTGCGTTCACTTAACGCCACCACTTCCCAATCACCAGCTCGTTTCCCCCCGGTGATCCGGATTTTCTGACCGGGGGTAAAGGGGTATGGTCGAAAAATGGCCACCTTGCTCAATCCCCCCTGCTTGTGGCCGGGGGCATCGTCCGTTGCCATTAGTGTCCCTCCTCTTTACAAAACACCTTCTGTGTCTTCTCCCACGCCTCTTTCAGGCGCCTGGTCCGGATGGGCCGTCGTCGTTCAGCCACCAAAAAGATGTGAACCGTGGTGCCTTGGCCAGGGCTTGATTCCAGTGTAATTTCACCACCTTGTTCCGTGATAATCCTCTGCGCCAATGTCAGGCCCATGCCGTGACGTCGCGACTTGCGGCTGAAGAAGGGGGAAAATACCTTGGCCCGGTCAACCGGGTCGATGCCGCAGCCTTGATCAACGATGCTGATCAAATATGGCAAGGACTTGCCGCTGGATGCGATCTCCAGTGAAACCGGTTGCCTCCCGGCCTCTGAAGCGTCACAGGCGTTATCCACCAGGGCTGAGATCGCCTGAGTGAGGAGGGCCAGGTCGATGGAGACTGTGGCAAGGAGCAGATCTTCGGGGCAGTGCAGCAACAGGGGAATGCCTGCGGCCTGTGCCCGTGGGCTGACGGTGGCGGTGATTGCCCGGACGAGGGCGCCAAGGGTCACGGGAGTGATTTTTGGCTGCGGTACCGAGGAAAAGACACTCAGCGTGTCCAGCAGGTTTTCCAGCCGTTCGGCCTCGCCAAGAATGGCGCTGGTGTAGCGGCTGTCGGCCCCGCCCTGCTTGGCCAGACGCTTGGCGAAACCACCGATGATAGACACCGGGTTACGGATCTGGTGGTTGATGTCATCGAGCATCCTGCCCAGCGAGGCAAACCATTCGCTATGCCGCAGGGTCTTTTCGATGCCTTTGAGACCGGAGATGTTATGGATGGAGAGAATGGCGCTAGGCTTGCCAATTTCGGCCTGAAATTGGGAGGTTGAGATAAGGGCGATGAAGCGGGTGCCATCAAAGCGCAGCAGCATGACCTCGTCCTCAAACTCGGTGGCGCTTTTGGCCAGTTGCAGAAGATTTGGGGCCAGGATTTCCTGGTCGTCAGGCATGAACAGCCGAGTGACGGGTTGCCCGATAAGCTGATCAAGATGGCCAGCCCGGAACATAGCGGCGGCCTTATGGTTGGCGAAGGTAATTCGATCGTCGGAGCCGACGATGAGGATAGCGTTATTGATAACGCTGAGGATGGATTCGATCAGGCTGGTCACATCACTCCATCAAGCGGGCAGGCCGGCAAGGAATGCGTCTTCCTCCATCAGTGGAGGACCGCCAAGCTCAACGATAAGCGCTTCAAGGTCGTTATAGGTTCTGACATTCATATTGAGAAACAAGAGGGCGATGCCCTCATCATCCCGTCTGACCACCTCGCCTTTCATGCGCAACGGGTGATTGGTGGCTGCTGCTGCGTCATGAAACTCAATGTCGCATTGGCGGCCTTCCTCCTGCTCAAGGCAGCCAACAACCCACATGCCGATCATGCTGAGGTTTTGGGCGGCGCAACCTACGTAGCGAGCGTCTTTGAAATAGAGGTCCACTTGCCCTTGGTAGGGGATTCGTTGATGCTTACGTTTGGATTGACGAGTCACATGGTTCTCCGAAATTCCACTAAAAATGATAAAATGGCCATGAGCTGACTCCTGTGAGCAGCGTATCCCCATGACGGAAATTGGCCTTGTTGTCGATGACACGAGTGGTTATACTGCCCAGGATACAATATCTGGAAAGCACGGCAGTCGGTTCAACCAAATTTAGCCCATGCCTGGTTAAAAGGCAACTGCTTATCCTCAATCGGAGCATCTTTTCAATACGTCTCTATGTCTCACATCGTGACCTTCATTTCCGCCTGGCTCACCTCCTCTTGGCAGCTTTTGCTGGACTCGGCGCCCTATGTGATCCTGGGCCTGGCCTTGGGGGGAATTTTGCAGGCATTCCTCTCACCGGGCTATGTCGCTCGCCATCTTGGTAAAGGGCGTTTTTTGCCGGTGCTGAAGGCGGCCCTGTTCGGCATACCGCTGTCGATCTGCTCTTGCGGGGTGATGCCGGCAGCGGCGGCCCTCAAACGGCAGGGAGCAAACAACGGGGCCACCATTGCCTTTCTGATTTCCACCCCGGAATCGGGGATCGACACCATCAGCATCTCCTACGCCCTGCTCGGTCCAATCTTGACCGTGGCCCGGCCGTTAGCCGCCTTGCTCAGCGCCTTTGTCGCCGGCAGCCTGGAAAACCTCCTTAACCCGCCCCGGCCGCAACTTGTCATGTTCTCCGCCATCGCCTGTCCGGTTGACAACTGTTGCGATGGCCGCGAATGCCACCCGGACCGCCACCGCCGTCATCACAGCTTCCTGGAAAAAGTGAGGGCCGGTCTGCGCTATGCCGCCCTCGAAATCTGGGGGGATCTGGCGGCCTGGTTCCTGCTCGGCATCCTGCTGGCTGGGATGATCACCGCACTCGTGCCGGAGACGGTGATCACCTCATACCTGGGGGGTGGGATTGCCGCCATGCTGCTGATGCTCCTCATCGGCATCCCGCTCTATATCTGCGCCTCATCCTCCACCCCCATCGCCGCCGCCCTGATCCTGAAAGGGGTGAGTCCCGGCGTGGCGCTGGTCTTCCTGTTGGCCGGGCCGGCCACCAATATTGCCACGATTACCGTCCTGACCGGGCTCCTCGGCAAGCGGGCCACGGCCCTCTATCTGGCTTCAATAGCTGTCGTCAGCGTTCTCTGCGGTTTGGGGGTGGACTGGCTATACTGGACCTTGGGAATCAAGGCCCAAGCGGTAGTGGGTCAGGCGGCGGAGATCATGCCGGTCTGGCTGCAATGGGGGGCAGTGGCGGTGCTGCTGGCGTTTTCGGTGCGGCCGTTATGTGGTTCTTTTTGCCGAAAAAAGGGGAATTAAGGAAATTTTTGCTTGTTCGCCAGAGGACTTATCTATCGGCGGACGAGGGTTAAAAAAATAGAAACTCAGTAACTATCTTCAGTTTGGCCTTTTTTAGGATGTGCTTGAGGCCATCATAACGACCAAGATCACCGGCTGCGGGCCTGTAAATAATTTTGTGTAAATGGTTTTTTCTGATTTTCAATAAGTCGGCATTCTATCTCCGAACAAAATGGAAAAGCGGTTCAAAGCGGCCTT
>Ga0334722_10002550_pt1 | contig 20453 bp, 20 predicted proteins | sample C3_bottom_MG_FD_207210 | JGI IMG/M metagenome (GOLD analysis project Ga0334722, IMG submission 207210) | Sediment microbial communities from Yellowstone Lake, YNP, Wyoming, USA - C3_bottom | ecosystem: Environmental > Aquatic > Freshwater > Lake > Sediment | place: USA: Wyoming | collected... | reverse complement strand
ATGGATATGCCTTATGCCGAGGTCGACCGGATCGCCAAGCTTGTGCCGAACACCCTGAAGATCAAGATAGAAGACGCGCTGAAGGCAGAGCCGCAGATGAAGGAGCTCTATGATACCAACCCCGAGGTAAAGGAGCTGCTTGATGTAGCGATGCGCCTCGAAGGGCTGAACAGACATGCCTCGACGCATGCAGCAGGTGTTGTTATCGCCCCGGTTCCGCTGACTGATTATACTCCTCTTTACCGGAGCCCCTCTGACGACAGTATCGTCACCCAGTTTGATATGAGTTCTGTCGAGGGCATTGGCCTTCTGAAGTTTGATTTCCTCGGTCTGAAGACCCTCACCGTGATCCAGAAGACGCTTGATCATCTGCGGCAGAGCGGCAGGGACTTCGCTATCAAGGATATGCCGCTCGATGACCGTGAAACCTATGAGCTTTTGAGTTCCGGCCAGACGACCGGCGTCTTCCAGCTTGAAAGCGCCGGGATGAAGGATATCCTGGTCAGGATGACGCCGAACCGGTTCGAGGATCTTATCGCGCTGGTGGCACTCTACCGGCCGGGACCGATCGGCAGCGGCATGATCGACGACTTCATCAAGAGGAAGAAGGGCAAGGTTGCGGTAAAATATGACCTTCCGCAGCTCAAGGAGATCCTCGATGAAACCTACGGGGTTATCCTGTATCAGGAGCAGGTCATGCGGATTGCGAACAAGCTCGGGAATTTCTCGCTCGGTCAGGCCGATATCCTCAGGAAGGCCATGGGGAAGAAACTGGATGATGTCATGGCCAAGCAGAAAGAGCATTTTGTGGCCGGCGCTGTCCATAACGGGATTCAGGAGAAGAAGGCAGAGAAGATATTCGACCTTATGGCCCTGTTTGCGGAATATGGCTTCAATAAATCCCATTCTGCTGCCTATGCCTATGTCTCGTTCCAGACAGCATATCTCAAGGCTCATTATCCCGTGGAGTTTATGGCTGCTACCCTGAGTGCCGATATGAACGATACGGACAAGATCGTCAAGTCTATCAGTGAATGCCGCAAGATGAAGATAGAGATCCTGCCGCCGGACATCAACGAGTCGGGCAGTGAGTTCAGGGTGATCGGGAACGCGATCAGGTTCGGACTGGCAGCGGTCAAGGGCGTTGGGCAGGCGGCGATCGAATCGATCATCGAGGTGAGAAACGACGGGGGACCTTTCGCGTCGGTTGCCGATTTCATAACGCGGGCAGATACCCGGAAGGTGAACAAAAAGGTAATCGAAGGCCTGGTGAAGGCCGGCGCCTTTGATTCCCTCGGTATCAGCCGGGCTGCGGCGATGACTATGGTGGCAGACACACTCAACGGGAGCGGGAAGGCGAAGAACACCGACCAGCAGAGCATGTTCGGCGACGAGGTCCCTGAGGCGGCTGCAGATAGCGCGGAATGGGATGAGACTGAACTGCTGATGCATGAGAAGGAGGCGCTTGGATTCTATATTACCGGGCATCCGCTTACGAAATACAGCCAGATGTTGGCGAAGCTGAAGGCAAAGAGAACGTCTGATGTCGAGACTGCGGCAGACAAGGAAGAAGTTGTTCTGGGAGGCGTTCTCCGTGCGATCAAAAAGAAGAATGTAAAATCCACCGGCGACATGATGGCGTATGTCACGCTGGAAGATGACGAAGGCAGTGTCGAGGTTATCATCTTCTACGAACTCTTCAAGAGTGTCAATATGCTTATCAAAAAAGATGCGCTGGTACTCATCAAGGGGAGTATCGACCGGGACGAAAAAGGGGTCCGCGTCAGGGCACGCGAGGTGGCATTGCTCGAAAAGGCCGGTATGAGCGGCTTTAAACGCATCGAGATCTCCCTGCCCGAGACCGGGTCGTCAGGAGAGCAGATGAAGGAAATCAGAGACCTGATCTCCCAGTATCCGGGTGAATGCCAGCTCTATCTGAAGATACGGCTGCACGGAGTCCAGACCGTCATAGCGACGGATATCGGGCTGAGGCCTGACAAGATGCTGATATCGACTATCGAAACCATGACCGGAAGCGGGGCGGTGACCTTCTCATGATAAAATCATATCTCGAATTCGAAAAACCGATCGAAGACCTTGAGCTGAAGGTCGAAGAGTTGCGGCGCCTCTCCGACGGCAAGGATATTAATCTGTCGGGCGAGGTGAAGAAGCTTGAAAAAAAGGTTCGCGAGATGCGGACCGAGATATTCTCGAGACTTACCCCCTGGCAGAAGACTCTCCTCGCACGGCACCCGGACAGGCCATATACCCTTGACTACATTGGTCTTATTGCGGAGGACTTTATTGAACTGCATGGTGACCGGAGGTATGCTGACGACAAGTCCATAGTCGGCGGTATCGGCAGGATACGGGGTCACAGCGTTGTGATCATTGGACACCAGAAAGGGAGGGGGACAAAGGCACGGATATACCGCAACTTCGGCCAGCCCAACCCCGAGGGATACCGGAAGGCACTGAGACTCATGGAACTCGCAGAAAAATTCAAAAAGCCGGTTATAACGTTTGTGGATACACCTGGAGCCTTCCCGGGACTGGGGGCTGAAGAAAGAGGGCAGGCCGAGGCCATTGCGACAAACCTGATGCAGATGTCAAAGCTGCGTACCCCGGTAATTTCCGTGGTAATCGGCGAGGGTGGCAGCGGTGGGGCACTTGCCCTCAGTGTTGCTGACCGGCTTTATATGCTGGAACATGCGGTTTATTCGGTCATATCCCCTGAGGGTTGCGCTGCGATCCTCTTCAGGAAAGACGGCGAGCTTTCACAGGAAGACTATTCCCGTGCAGCGGATGCCCTGAAACTGACAGCCCAGGATCTGCTCGGGTTCAAGATCATCGACGATATTATTGCAGAGCCGCTCGGCGGGGCCCATCGGAATGCCCAGCAGACAGCTGACAACATTGCTGCCAGGATTGTTGCGGCGATTGAAGAGTTGTCGTCAAAAGGTCCGGGCAAGCTTGTTGAGGAGCGGTATAAGAGACTGAAAAAGATCGGCAGTTTTGCCTGATCATTACCTGAGCTACTATGGAGGAATCATGAAAAAACTCGGTATTGTTGTCGTGATAAGCATGCTTGTTGTCGCCTGCCAGAACAAGGAGGAATCAAAGCCCCAGTATCAGTTCCCCTCCGGCGGAGGCGCCCCCAGTGGACCGGTGGGTGGTGGTCCTGTCGGCGGCGGACCGGTCCAGGGGACTCCGCTTCAGACCCAGGATGAGCAGAAGATGCTGAAAGAGGCGGCGGCAAAGGACCCAAAGAATGCGGAGGTCCGGATACGTCTGGGCAATCTGTTGATGGATAACGGCCGGTTTCAGGAGGCCATTGATGCATATCAGGAGGCCCTCAAGCTCGATCCGAATAATGTTGATGTGCGGGTTGATTTGGGGACCTGTTACCGTAATGCCGGCAAGCCCGATATTGCGCTCAAGGAATACCGGAAGGCGGTTGATCTTAATCCGAACCACCTCAATGCGCACAAGAATATGGGAGTAGTCCTTGCCTATGACCTGAGAGACAAGGGCCAGGCGATCAAAGAATTAGAAAAGGTTCTCCAGATTGCGCCGAATGCCCCTGATGCCGCCCAGATTCAGCAGGAGATCCAGAAATTGAAATCGTCAAAATAGCCCTGCGGCCGGATGCTTGAACAGCTCAAAGACATACCGGACAAACCGGGCGTTTATATATTTAAAGATGTAGGTAATGCGGTTCTGTATGTCGGCAAGGCGAAGGGCCTGCGAAGCCGTGTGAGAAGCTATTTCCAGAAGTCCTCGTCCCTGGATGAGCGGAAGACGGCGATGGTGAAGCTGGTGAAGGACTTTGAATATACCGTCACCGGCAATGAGCTTGAGGCTTTTGTTCTCGAGGCGAATCTCATCAAGCAGTACCGGCCGAAGTATAATATCCTTCTTCGGGATGACAAGAGCTATCCTTACCTGAAATTAACGCTTAAGGAAGAATGGCCTCGTCTCGAGGTTGTCCGGAGGATAAAGAAGGATGGTGCACGGTATTACGGGCCATATGTACCTGCCGGGGACATGTGGAATATCCTCTCTTTTATCCGGAACACCTTCAGGATCCCGACGTGCAAATATTCCTTTGAAAAGCGTCTCAGGCCGTGCATTCAGCACCAGATCAAGAGATGTGCCGCACCCTGTGACGGCAGGGTTGATCACGAAGAATACATGGGGATGATCCATGAGATCAGGCTCCTGCTTGAAGGAAAAAACCGGCATCTCCTTGATTCTCTCGAAAAACGGATGCAGCAGTTCTCGGATGAACTCCGCTTTGAGGAGGCTGCGGTGCTGCGCGACCGTATCAAAGCCATTCAGAAGATTTCCGAGTCGCAGAAGGTGGTTGCCCCTGAACTGGGGGATGTGGATGTTATCGGGTTATGCAGGGAGGGGGATAGATCGGGCTTTAAGCTGTTTTTTATCCGGAGCGGGATTATGACCGGATACCGGCAGTTTGTGCTGGATCATACCTCCGGAGAGACTGACCAGAGTCTGATGAAAAGCTTTATTGAACAGTTCTATGCGAAAGAGATAATTCCCCCGCGATCGATTATCTGCAGCGCATTGCCTGAGGACCAGGATATCCTGCTGACATGGCTTTCTGAAAGGAGAGATGCCCGGGTCTCTATCTTTTCCCCTGAACGGGGGATAAAGAAGGAACTGGTGACGATGGCTATTGAGAATGCTGCCATGCTGCTGAAGACGGTCCACGGACAGGACAGGGCCGGCCTGGAAAAGGAGATTGCAGAACTCCTCGGGCTCGTCTACCCTCCGGCTGACATCGGCGCCTTTGATGTCTCGAACATCTCCGGAAGTGAGCCGGTCGCGGCCTTTGTTTATTGGCAAGAGGGCGGCTTCAGAAAAGAGCGCTACCGGCATATAAGGATGGATGCTGTCAAGGGGCCTGATGATTATGCGATGATGCGTGAGATGGTGATAAGAACATTTGAAAAACAGGTGCAGCCGCAAGGGATCGAGGGACAGGAAGGAGACAACGGTGCGGCTGCTGGAAACAGGAACCCGACGGTGCCTGATCTGATTATCATCGACGGGGGCAGGGGACAGCTCGAAGCTGCTACGCAAGCCCTGGCCGAACTCGGCATAAAGACAAATATCATCAGTATTGCGAAGGACCCTGACAGGGCCTTTATCCCCGGACGTACTGCTCCGGTTGGACTGGAGGATGGGCAACGGGGACAGTTGCTGCTGAAGAGGATCAGGGACGAGGTACACCGCTTTGCCATCAGCTATCACAAGAAGCTGAGGGCCCGCCGGATGCTGGAATCTCCGCTCGAGAAAATACCCGGGATTGCAAAGAAGCGGAGGCTTGAACTGCTCAGGCATTTCGGCAGCATAGAAGGGATACGCAGAGCCACCGTTGAAGAGATTGCCGGGCTTAAGGGTTTCAACCGCGTGATTGCTGCAAGGCTCATTGAGAGTCTGTCAGGGGGCCGCCCACCGGGTGACGGCAATTGATGTCTGAGTATAAACTCTTCTATTTGTCTGTCATTCCCGAAGTCCTTAATCGGGAATCCAGGGGGGTATATCTTGTTCTGGATCCCCGGGTCAAGCCTGCCTGCCTGCAGGCAGGCCCGAGGATGACAAACCTAAAAATGACATACAACTTAAATAGACAAGGAGTATCACCGTGAATATATTTATCTCCGGTTCGCTGGCATATGACAGGATCATGGATTTCCCGGGCAATTTTGCTGATTATATACTCCCGGAAAAGATCCATATTTTAAATGTATGTTTTACCGTCAACGGGATGGTCGAAAAATACGGGGGTACGGCTGGCAATATTGCCTACTCGCTGGCATTGCTGCAGGAGCAGCCGGTTATCCTTGCCTCCATCGGCAAAGACTATGACCGATATTTCGACTGGCTGAAAGAACACCGCATATCCTGTGAGCATATCACTATTGTTCCAGCGGAATTTACCGCAGGGGCCTATATAACCACAGACATGTCAGACAACCAGATCACCGGGTTTAATCCTGGTGCGATGAAGTATCCGACTGATTATGATTTTGAGGGCAGCAGGCCTGACGATACACTTGTTCTGATTGCGCCAGGCAATCTGCAGGACATGATCGGCTATGCAAAAAAATGCCGCAATAAAGGGATCCGGTATATCTGTGACCCCGGCCAGTCCCTGACCCAGTGGACGGGAGAGGACCTGCGCGAGTGGGTCAGCGGCTCTCATATCCTGATCTCGAATGACTATGAACTCGAAATGATTATGAAGATAACCGGCCTCGGAAAGAAAGACCTTCTTGGCATGACCGGTTATCTCATAACAACACTCGGCGAGAACGGCTCGGTCATCAGCCGCATTGACGGGGAGACGGTTGTTCCGGCAGCAAAGCCCGGAGCCGTGGTCGATCCGACAGGCGCCGGAGACGCCTATCGGTCAGGGCTCCTGAAAGGCCTGGCAGACGGAAGGGATATCCTGACGTCCGCAAAGATGGGTGCTGTTGCCGCTGCCTTTGCAATCGAACATTATGGCACGCAGGAACATGCATTTACCTTCGAAGACTTTGCCGGGAGATACCGGGAGAATTTCGGAGAGCTGGCATAGGCCCGGGGCCTCTGAAATGGGCTGAGTTTCGAACGCTATCCGGGCTTGAATTTATACTGCGGGAAATTTCAGAATAATAAGCAAAGCGTCTCATTGCTCTGAATATGAGATGAAGATCAGCGGGTTGAGGCAGGGAGGCCAGGTATTATAGATCGGATGTATTATCGGCAGGTGTTTTCGTATCTGGCCGTGGCAATTCTTCTGTTCGGTGCCGGATGGTATACGCACGGCAGGTACTATGGCTGCTCTAAGCCTCGTAAAGACCGGCGTGTGGTATTGCAGGGGTTTCGCTTCACTAGTCCCCTGCTGGATGTGGAACTCCCTGAAGGGGTCGTTATCGGCGATGAGCCGAACCCGTTTAAATATAAAATCAAGGAATTCATTCAGAGGCAGATCGACGCCGGACAGGTGCGAAAGGTGGCGGTCTATTACCGGGACCTGCACGACGGGCCCTGGTTCGGAATCGACGAAAAGACAGAGTTTAATCCTGCCAGTATGATGAAGGTGCCGGTGATGATAGCCTGGCTGAAACGGGCTGAGCGGGACCCCGGAGTACTGATGCGTACTTTTGTATATGACGGCAGGAAAAACATGAGCGCCACACAGAACATTGCGCCGGACCGCACGATTACCCCCGGCCGGAGATATACGGTAGAAGAGTTGCTGCGCTACATGATGAATTATTCTGACAACAATGCCACCTCCCTGCTCTATGAGGGGTTGAGCGTGGCAGAGTTGAATGCCGTAATGGATAGCATGGACGTAAATAACAACCCGAATGATGATAACAATTCTATAAGTGTCCATGGGTATTCAGGTTTTTTCCGCATTTTGTATAATGCATCCTATCTGAGCCGGGAAATGTCGGAAAAGGCCCTGGCCCTCTTGAGTCTTCAGGATTTTCCTGAGGGCATTGCCGCGGGGGTTCCCAAGGGGATCCCGGTCGCCGCGAAATTCGGTGAGGTTGCTCAGGGGAGATATGGCGGAGACAGGCAGCTCCACGAATTCGGGATTGTGTATCATCCGGCGCATCCCTACATACTGGGAATCATGACAGAAGGGAATGATTTTGCCAGGCAGAAGGAGATCCTCGGAAATATTTCCCGAATGATCTATACGGAGGTTGATTCGACTATTGTGAAGGACGATCGTCGATAGAAGTCCTCAGGCCACGCTCTGGTGTTTATGTCTACCGGTATCCACCGACTTTGATATATTGCTCCCAGACCGAGAAGAGTTCTGCCGTTGCCTTGATGTCCCCGGCGCAGTAGCGTGCGATATCGGCATATTTACCCGCCCGGTAGAGGTCTTTTACATCAAACCCCGTGATCCCGTCTTCCTTGGGACTCTTGATGCCGAAGGTCCGGCACCACATGTCCAGACTGAACTTTCTGCGTGTTGCACCGTAGCAGGTGAGCTGGTCGAAGAGGTCGATATGCTGGTCACCGTAACGGTTCGGCATGAGATCGCGCAAGGGTTTGATCCGGTGGACCGCTGAACGCACCATGATGAACGGGCAGTCAAAACCGCGGCCATTAAAGGTGACGAACTGCTTGTAGGTCTTTATCGTTTCCCAGAACCTCGTGATGATCTCTTCCTCGGTCCCGGTTTCATACGTTATCCCCTCATCCTCAAACGGAAGCAGAGGGTCACTGTTGTTCTGAAAAAAAACAGTACCCCTGCCTGAGTCAGGGTTGTACATCCCGATCGCAATAATCTCGCCGGTGAGCGGATAGAAGGACAGGCTGTCCCTGACCTCCTGCCGCTCATCGTCAGTATTGGCCCACTTCAGGAGATAGTCCTGTACAGGCGGTTCCAGTGTGTCAAAGTCCCTGCCTGCGGTCTCAATATCAAATATTATGCGCGACAACGGGTTACGATGCCTTTGGAAGAGCTTTGAATACGTTCCACGTCTTCAGAATATCAAGAGCCCGCTGCAACTGGATGTCGTCCTTTTCATCTACCTCGATCGGGGCCGTCTCCGCCTCTTCAGGTTTTGTCTCGGTCTGTTCGTTTTTCAGGTGGCGCGCAAGATCCTTCTCCCGCAGGACAGGATGTTCCTTTGCCCCGTTCTTGGATTCGAGCTTCAGGATAATATCAGGCGTGATGCCTGTGTTCTGGATCGAGGTGCCCTTTGGCGTATAGTATTTTGCCGTTGTCAGGCGGATGCCCGCCCCGTCGCTTAAGGGTATGACCGTCTGGACAGATCCCTTGCCAAAGGTCTGTGTTCCGAGTATCACTGCCCTGTTCCAGTCCTTCAGGGCTCCCGCAACGATCTCCGAGGCGCTGGCACTACCCTGATTCACGATCACGATCATTGGCTGGGAGTAGGGCTTGTTATCTCCCTCGGTCAGAAATTCGGTCTTCTCTCCGGTCCGTGTTTTCGTATACACAACGAGTTTGCCGCGCGGAAGGAACTGGCCTGATACGTCAATCGAGCTATTCAGGAGTCCGCCGGGGTTGTTCCTCAGGTCGAGGATAACCGCGGTGAACTTTTCCTCGTTCAGCTTTTTCAGGGCAGCGGCCAGATCTGCAGATGTCTGTTCCTGGAACTGGGTCACCTTGATATACCCGATATTCCCCTCAAGCATCTTCGACTTGATGCTTTTCATTTTGATGATGTCTCTGATCAGGGTGAAGTCTTTGGGCTCGTCCCAGCCTTCCCGCAGTATGCCGATGGTGACAGAGGTCTTGGGTGCGCCCCGCATTTTCGAGACCGCATCCTGCATGGACATGTCTTTTGTTGATTCTTTGTTGATGCTCATGATCTTGTCTCCTGCCTTGATGCCGGCGCGGGACGCGGGGGTGTCCTCAATCGGCGCTATCACGGTCAGACTCTTGTCTTTAATGCCGACCTGGATGCCGAGGCCCCCGAACTCGCCTTTTGTCTCTACCTGCATATCCTTGTAAGCATCCGGAGGCATGAAACTCGAGTGCGGGTCGAGCGAACTGAGCATGCCGCGTATCGCTCCGTAGATAAGGTCTTTGGACTTCACTTCTTCGACATAATGTTTTTTGACCATGGACATTACCTCGGTGAATGTCTTCAACTCTTCATAGCCTTCTCCTGCTGCGCTGACACTGCTGACCGACAGCCTGCCGATTGAGATGCCTATCGCAGCGACTGTTATGATCAACAACCAGACTGTTGCTATTTTCCTGACCGCCATGTATGGTGACCTCCTGGGTTATTTCCTTTTGCTCTTATTATTAAGCCATTGGGAGGGATCAAGCGGTTTGCCTTTATATCGGATTTCGAAGTAGAGGCCCGGCGCATTCAGGATCCCTGATGTTCCAACTTTTCCTAGCACCTGGTTTTCTTTTATTATATCTCCAACCTTCGAAAAAATCTCCGAAAGATTGCCGTAGAGTGTATGATACCCGCTGCCGTGGTTCACAATGATCAGCTGGCCGAACCCCTTGAACCATTCGGCAAAGATGATCTTCCCGCTATACGCCGAGTGCACCTCTGCAGACGACGCTGTCTGAATATGTATACCGTTTCTGAAGACCGGGGTGTCGAACTGCGGGTCCCGGTGCGTGCCGTAGGGGACCGCGATCCTGCCCTCAGCCGGCCAGTGCAGCCTGCCCTTCATCCGGCCAAAACCGGTGGCAGCATAGGTGTCGGTCTTTGCTGACTCCCTGATGATATCGAGCATCCGCTGTGAGGCCTCCCGCAATTCTGCAAGTACCCTCTGATGGGAGGCTTTCTCATGGCGGACCGAGCTGAGGATTTCCTCCTTTGACCGCCTCTGCTGCGCGAGTTCATCCTCTTTTGTCCTGACCTGGTCAGTCTGGACCTTCAGTTCTGTCTTGAGTGACTGCAGCCTGCTGTATTTGGTCTTGAGGTTGTTGAGGCTGTCCCGGTAATTTCCCAGCAGCGTATGTTCGTATCGTGTTATATGTTCAAGATACTTCAGGGTTCTCATGGTCTGTGACATGTCTGTTGAACTCATAAACAGGACGATGGTATCGGCCGAATATCCGAAGCGGTGTATTGTCCGGAGCTTCCGTTTCAGCCAGCTCTTCTGCCGCTCGAGGATTGCCTTTGTCTTTTCGATTTCAGCATTGACGGCAGCGATCTCGGACTCGGTCCTGCTGAGATTTTTTCTGAATTTACCCAGGGACGATTCGATCTTCCCAAGCCTGAGGTTTACGTCATCTATCTCGCCCAGAATTGAATGTTCGCGTTCCTGGACCTCGGTGAGTTTTTTTTTCTGTTCGTGCATCTTTTCCTGGAGCTTCCGGTATTCGTCTTCATTTGAGGTACTGTAGGCCAGAGACGGAAGCAGAAGCAGAAGAAGCAGGAGAACAGCCGCACGCATCAGTACCGCAGCCTTCCGATCGCTATCATCGCACCGGTGACACCGAGGAACAGTCCGACCAGCGGCAGCAGCAGAAAAAGGTTCAGAGGGAAGAGGAGTGTGGCGAGCAGCGGGACAGCAGTGCCCAGACGGGCGATGACAGCATAGTTGAGGATGAGAATGCCGCCGAGGCTCGCCAGGCCGCCAGCCATCCCGATGACGCCGCCTTCGATGATGAACGGGGCCCGAATAAAGAATTTGGTTGCGCCCAGGAGCTTGAAGGTTTCGATTTCCTCGGTCCTCCGGTAAAAAAGGATCTTGACCGTGCTGTAGCAGACAAAGATGATTCCTGTGGCTATGATCATAATGATCGAGAGGCCGACCGTCCTGACCCCGGATTTTAACGAGTGCAGGGCCGTAAGAAATTTTTCTCCGTAGTCGATCTCCCTGACGCCTTTGAGGCGTGTGATCTCATCGGTCAGCTTCCTGACCTGATCCGGGTTGACCGCTTCCTGTCTGAGCCGTACCTCGATCGAGTCCGGGAGGGGATTTTCATCGAGGCCCTCAAAGACGTAATTGGCGTTTTTCAGGAGGGACTTCAGTTCTTTCATCGCCTCGTCCTTCCCTATATACCGGACCTGAGCGACCTCAGGCTTCTTCTTCAGACCGGCGAGAATGGCATCTACCTTGTCACGGGTGATGGCATCGTCGAGATAAAGGATCATGGCGAACTTCTCGGGGAGTTTCCGGGTCGCCGCATCAATATTGTATGCAGCAAAGAACGCAATGCCGATGACCAGCAGGCCTGAAGCAATAGTGAAGACCGAAAGCAGGTTTATCCACTTTTCCCCGACAAGGCTCTGGAGGGCCAGCCTGAAGGAATAGGGGGCCACGATCATCCCTGCACCACAGACACAAGGGCCCCGGCCTCGAGCCTGATCACCTTTCTGCCGGTGTTCCGGTAGAGTTCACGGTTATGTGTTGCAATAAGCATTGTTGTCCCGCGGGCGTTTATATCCTTGAATGTTCTGACCACGCCCTCTGCCGTATCCGCATCGAGATTGCCGGTTGGCTCATCTGCCAGGAGGACGGTCGGGTCAGCCACCATCGCCCGGGCTATAACGACCCGCTGCTGCTCACCGCCCGAAAGGCTCCGGGGAAAGCTGTCTGACTTGTGGCGAAGGTTGACAGCCTTAAGGGTTTCGTAGACTTTGGTTTTTATCTCCCGCTCCGGCATGTTCCGGATGCGCAGCGCCATTGCGACATTATCAAAGATGTTTCTGTTTGCAAGCAGCCTGAAATCCTGGAATACAACTCCGATATGTCTTCGCAGAAGCGGAATGCTTGATTCCTTCAGCTGATCAAGGTCAAACCCGGCAACGGATATCGTGCCCTGGTCGGGTCTTTCAGCAGAATAGATCAGCTTCAGAAGCGTTGTTTTTCCGGAACCGCTGGGACCGGTAATGAACGCCATCTCTCCCTTTTCGACGACAAAAGTGATATCCCTCAACGCGGTCTGGTTCTCGTAATCCTTGGTTACATTCGTGAAACGTATCATGATGATGGTATCGCCACTATTTGCCCTTACTGATAATAAAGTCCAGGAGGATGTCGTCGAGACTTCGGGGTGCACCAGGGGCATCTTCAGGTAAAGGCTCCTGTCGGGGTTCTGGCACGGGAGGAGCCGGGGCTGTGAGCTCTGCGTCACCCCCCGGACTCTCCTGCTGATCCTCTGGCATAGTGAGTGACTTCGGGGTGTCTTCCCCTTCCGTATGTTTGCCGCTGATCAGCTCCTTCATCATGGTCTTATGCTGTTCCTTCATCAACTCCCGGACCTTTTCCTTATAATCAGGGCTCGAGGCGATATGGGCATAACTGATTTTTTTTGAGGCCAGGATAGTGCCTTTGATATACAGGAGCGTTATGATAACAGGATTCTTGAGACCGCTGTCTTCGGTCTGAATATGATAAAGGTTTCCCTTGTATGGGACATTGGTGTTATAACCTACAAGCATCGTCTTTGCGTGGATCCATGAATACTATAATGCCTCATAACGTTGTTGTTGTCTTCATAGTATATAAAGTAGCGAGGGGAAAAGGGAAGTACGCAGCAGTGGGGATTACGGTGATTAGACCTGTTTCGAGGTATCGCCACCGGAGAGCCGGAAGGGCCTCAATTCCCTGAGACAATGTCGATCAGCCGGGATTTTTCCTGCATCTGCTCCGTCAGTACTTCACGCATCAGCACGCAGGCCTGAACTACCTTGGGGTTTGCAATGCGGTAGTAAATGTTTACGCCGTCTCTTCGCGAATTAAGGATGCCCTTAAGCCGCATGACTGCAAGATGCTGGGATACATTTGCCTTTGGCACTCCGAGGATCTCGACAAGCTCGCCGACCGTTTTTTCGCCGTCTTTGAGGGAGTTGATGATCTCAAGGCGCTTCGGGCTGGCAAGTGTTTTGCAAACTTCGGATTGAAGTTCAAACAGGGTCTTGTTCTGTTTCATGGTAGATATTCTATTTTTAACCACTGCCAAACGTCAAGCAAAATCAGTCTGATCACGGTATCTGCTCACGGGCCTGAAGGTCCGGACCTCGTTTCTTTACTCAAGAGAATGCTTTATGATAGATTAAATATCCATTTATTTTCGTTATGAATATATCACTGAAATGACAAACATGAAGAAATTTGCCATAGGAATCGACCTTGGGGGCACCAATCTCAGAGTTGCCCTTGTTTCTGCAGAGGGCGAGATTGTCCGCAAGATCCGGAAGACATCGGCCGAAAGGGTATTCGAGACTCTGCTTGAGTCGATCGACGAACTGAGCAGGGCTCATGTCGGGGATAATATTTCCGGTATCGGCCTGGGTGTAGCCGGGCTGATTGACCGCAACCGTGGCAGGGTCTTTACCTCTCCGAATCTCCGTGCCATAGAGGGGTTGGACCTTGTCCATGAACTTAAAACACGGTTTGGCATGCCGGTTTTTATCGAAAATGATGCGAATGTCGCTGCCCTGGGTGAGAAGGTCAGCGGTGCAGGACGCGGATTTAATAATTTCGTGCTTTTGACGCTCGGGACCGGGATTGGCGGCGGAATTATCCATAAAGGTGAACTGCTTGACGTTTCTGCAGAGGTCGGCCATATGAGCATTAATGCCGAGGGAGAGAAATGTCAGTGCGGCAATATCGGATGCCTTGAGAACTATGCCTCTGCCCGGGCCATGATATCCCGCGCGATATCCATGCTTGAAAAAGGGCAGGAGAGCCTCCTGAAGGAATGCTGCAAAGGCAGCATTTACAAGCTGACACCAGAGGATATTTACAAGGCTGCGCTTGAGGGGGACACGCTTTCGCGTGAAATTCTGCGTGAGGCGGGCAAGGCGCTTGGCGTCGGTCTTGCGAACCTTATCAATATCCTGAGCCCTGAGGCGATCATCCTCACCGGGGGCCTGATCGGGGCATGGAATATCTATGTCCAGGAAGCGATCAAAGAGGCGTCCCGCAGGGCGTTTAAAGATCTTGTTGACTCGGTCAAGATCATCCCGTCGTCCTTGGGTGATGAGGCAGGGATTGTCGGTGCTGCGTGCCTTGTTTTTATGGGCCTGTCCAGGACGAATCTCCCGCGATAACCGATGCCGGCACTTATCCGAAATTTTTCGATCATTGCCCATATTGACCACGGGAAATCAACCCTTGCCGACCGGTTGCTCGAGTATACGGGTGCGCTAAGCGCCAGAGAGATGATGGCCCAGGTGCTCGATTCGATGGACCTTGAGCGGGAGCGCGGGATAACGATCAAGGCCCATGCCGTGCGGCTTAATTATAACGCTGAAGACGGGAAGACATACATCCTGAACCTGATCGATACCCCCGGCCATGTCGATTTCTCCTATGAGGTCTCACGGAGCCTTGCCTCATGCGAAGGGGCGCTTCTGGTGGTCGACGCGACCCAGGGTGTCGAGGCCCAGACCCTTGCGAACGCGTATCTGGCAATAGACAATAATCTTGAGATCATCCCGGTCATCAACAAGATCGACCTGCCGAGTGCTGAACCCGAAAAGGCAAAAGAGCAGATTGAGGACGCGGTCGGGATAGACAGTTCAGGGGCTGTTTTGGCCAGTGCCAAGGAGGGGATCGGCACAAAGGAGATCCTTGAGGCGATTGTCAGAAAGATTCCACCGCCGACAGGCGATAGCGCCAGGCCGCTGAAGGCGTTGATATTCGACTCGTGGTTTGACAACTACCAGGGGGTTATCGTTCTCGTAAGGGTTTTTGACGGTACGATTAAGGCTGGCCAGAAGATCAGGATGATGATGGTCGGCATCGAGTATGAGGTTGCCCAGGTCGGTATCTTTTCCCCGAAGATGGAGCCGGTCCCCATGCTCTCGGCAGGAGAAGTCGGCTATATTATATCCGGGATCAAGAACGTCCATGAAACAAAGATAGGGGATACGATAACGGATGCGCTGCACCCGGTGACCGAACCCTGCCCCGGGTACAAAGATATAAAACCGATGGTCTTCTGCGGGTTCTATCCCACCTCGACGCATCAGTATGAGAATCTGCGGGATGCACTGGACAAGCTCAGACTCAACGATGCCTCGTTTAACTTCGAGCCCGAGACGTCACTGGCGCTCGGGTTCGGCTTCAGGTGCGGCTTTCTCGGGTTACTGCATATGGAGATTATTCAGGAGCGGCTGGAACGGGAGTTCGACCTTTCACTCCTGAGCACGGCACCGACCGTTATCTATAAGATCACCATAAAAGCGAACGATATCATCTATATCGAAAACCCTGCACGTCTGCCGGAGCATTTTGAGATCATCGAGGAGCCGTTTGTGCTGACGACGATCTTTGTGCCGAAGGACTATATCGGCCCAATCCTTGACCTTTGTCAGGAAAAAAGAGGAACACAGAAGAGTTTTGGGTATATTGGCAAGGACCGGATCAGGGTTGAATATGAACTGCCCCTCAATGAGATTCTCTGGGATTTTTATGACAAATTGAAGTCCTTTTCGAAAGGGTATGCCTCGATGGACTATGAGTTTATCGGCTACCGGGAGTCGGATCTGATCAAGCTGAATATCCTTCTCAACGGTGAGGCGGTCGATGCCCTGTCCTTGATAGTTCACAAAGATAAGGCGTATTATAAAGGCAGGCAGTTGGCCGAAAAGCTCCGTGAGATCATCCCGCGCCAGATGTATGAGGTCGTTATTCAGGCTGCGATCGGCAACAAGATCATTGCGCGGGAGAGTGTGCGGGCGCTCAGAAAAGACGTTACTGCCAAGTGTTATGGCGGTGATATAAGCCGCAAGCGCAAGCTGCTCGAAAAACAGAAGGAGGGAAAGAAAAGGATGAAGCAGGTCGGGAGGGTCGAACTGCCGCAGGAAGCATTTCTTGCAGTCCTGAAACTGAAATGAGAAAACAGAAAAATCCATCAGGCATCAGGGAGACGATTGAAGCGGTTCTTATCGCGTTTCTGATCGCCCTGGTCATACGCACGTTTGTTATTCAGGCCTTTAAGATACCTTCAGGCTCAATGCTCTCGACGCTCCAAATCGGCGATCATATCCTGGTGAACAAGGTCTTTATGGGAACCCCGATTGATATCCCCTTTACGAATATCAACCTTTTCAGAATGCCCGGGTTCAAAAAGCCGCAACGCGGAGATATCGTCGTGTTCAAATATCCCGAGGATCCCAAGCGGGACTTCATCAAACGTGTAATCGCTGTTGCAGGTGACACGGTTGAAGAGAAGGACAAAATCGTTTACGTCAATGGAAAAGAACTGGTTGAACCCTATATACAGCATGTTGACCCGGAGATACGGCCCCGGGGCGCTGATCCGCGGGACAATTTTGGCCCCACAGTTGTGCCGAAGGGTTCGGTTTTTGTCATGGGGGATAACCGGGACCAGAGTTACGACAGCCGATTCTGGGGTTTTGTCGATGAGAGCCAGATAAAGGGTAACGCCGTTGTTATCTACTGGTCATGGGACAGCACGAAATCCTGGCCGCGATTCAGCAGAATAGGGAGGATTGTGAAATGAGGCAGGGAACGAGGCTGGGCAATCAGGGATTCATTAAGGGTCTGTTGATGTTTGCGGTACTGGTTGGCATTTCCTATGCAATTATCATGTTTGGGACCCCCTATTACCGGTACAATACCCTCCGGTCCCATACCAAGGATTTCCTGGCGCTTGAATCCGCCAATCCCGATCGTATTCCGGCGCTTAAAAAGCAGATACTCGACGAGGCTGCCAATCTCAAAATTCCGCTTACCGAGAACAATCTGGATATGTCGCTCAGCATCACCAAGGTGTGGAAGGTGAAGGCGCGGTGGTCTGAGGTGGTTAATTTGATGGATTACTATTCTAAAAAAATTGATTTTGAGATGGATGTGGAGTATTGATTGTTTACCGGACTTGTCCTCGGCCTGGGTGATGTAGCGGGCATTGTCAGAAGGAGTGGCGGTGCTCGACTGAGCATCGATGCCGATACTCTTCTGCTTGATGCAGCGCTCGGCGACAGCATTTCAGTCAATGGGACCTGCCTGACCGTTGTTGAAATCAGAGGGAGTGTGCTGTCGTTTGACATGTCCGACGAGACGCTCCAATCCTCGAATCTCGGCCTGTTGCGGGTGAGGGACAGGGTAAACCTCGAGCCGTCGCTCCGGCCGAATTCAAAGATGGGTGGACACTTTGTGACCGGGCATATCGATGGAGTCGGCAAAATAGAGTCAAAGAGACTGACCGGCAGTGTTTATACCATTGTCATCGGGGTTGACCGGAAGATTAGCGGCTATCTTGTTGAAAAAGGGTCTGTTGCGGTTGACGGCATCAGCCTGACCGTGGTGGAGGTGCAGAGGGAGTCATTTTCGATCGTGATCATTCCCCATACCGCCTCAATGACCACGATTGGACTGAAGACAACCGGCGATACCGTCAATGTCGAAGTTGATATCTTGGGCAAATATGTTGCAAAATTTCTGGGCAGGAGCAAGGATGCAGACCTCATGCAGGCGCTGGTGCGGGAAGGGTTTGCTTAACCGGAAGTCCGAATAATCCGCAGGCAAGGAGTAAAGCAAGGATGCAAAAACAAACAGTGAACACGATTGATGAAGCGATAGAAGAGATAACGCGGGGCAGGATGGTCATTCTGGTTGACGATGAGGACCGCGAAAATGAAGGGGATCTCTGCATGGCTGCAGACAAGATAACCCCTGCTGCGATCAATTTCATGGCAAAGTACGGACGTGGTCTCATCTGCCTTTCCCTGACACCCCAGAGGGTTGAGGAGCTTGGGCTGCCGATGATGACCGAGGATAACACCTCGTCCTTCGGGACCGCCTTTACCGTCTCGATTGAGGCAAAGAAGGGTGTGACGACAGGCATTTCTGCTGCCGACAGGGCAACGACGATCCTGACGGCGATCAATCCTGCAACAAAACCTGAGGACATTGCCCGTCCCGGCCATATCTTTCCGCTCAGGGCAAAGCCCGGTGGAGTTCTCCAGCGGGCTGGCCAGACCGAAGGGTCGGTCGATCTGGCTCGGATGGCCGGGTTTTCCCCCGCAGGCGTTATCTGCGAGATCATGAACGACGACGGTACGATGTCACGGGTGCCGGAGCTGATGACGTTTGCAAAACAGCACAATCTGAAGATCGTGACGATCAAGGACCTGATCAAGTACCGGACACGGACAGAGCATTTTGTCCACCGGGTCTCAACCACCAAGCTTCCGACTGAGTACGGCGGGGAATTTACCGCGATCGCCTATTCGAACGAGCTGGACAGCAACATCCATATTGCCCTTGTCAAAGGAGATATCAAGTCCTCTGATGAGATCCTGGTCCGCGTTCATTCAGAGTGTCTCACCGGGGATGTCTTCGGTTCCCGACGCTGCGACTGTGGTGATCAGCTCCACAAGGCGATGAAGATCATCAACGAGCATGGCAAGGGTATTATTCTGTATATGCGGCAGGAGGGCCGGGGAATCGGGCTGGTCAACAAGCTCAAGGCATATGAACTGCAGGATAGCGGGTTTGATACGGTCGAGGCGAACATCAAGCTTGGGTTCAAGGCAGATCTGCGCGACTATGGGATTGGGGCCCAGATCCTTGTGGACCTTGGCGTCAGGAAGATGCGGCTGATGACGAATAACCCGAAAAAGATCGTGGGGCTCGAAGGATACGGGCTGAAGGTGGTAGAACGGGTTCCGATGGAGAGTAAGCCGAATGAGAAGAATATCAGGTATCTCAAGACAAAGAAGAACAAACTGGGCCATATCTTGAATAATGTTTAGACGATGGAGGCAGGCATGAAGGTGATTCAGGGAGAATTGCAGGCAAAGGGTTTAACGTTTGGAATCGTTGTCAGCAGGTTTAACGATTTCATAACGAGCAAGCTGCTTGACGGTGCCGTTGATGCGCTGGTCCGGCATGGCGCGAAAGAGGATGATATCGATGTGGTGAAGGTCCCCGGAGCGTTCGAGATACCGCTCGCTGCCAAGAAGCTTGCTGCAAAGGGCAGATACCAGGCGATCATATGCCTTGGTACGGTCATCCGTGGCTCGACGCCTCATTTTGACTATGTTGCGGCAGAGGTCTCAAAGGGCGTTGCTTCGGCCTCTCTTGACACAGGGGTTCCGATAGCCTTTGGCGTGCTGACCACGGACACGATAGAGCAGGCTGTCGAACGCGCGGGCACCAAAAGCGGCAACAAGGGCTTTGATTCGGCCATGACCGCGATAGAGATGGCCCAGCTCATGAAGAAGCTGTAATTGGTGATCAGGGACGGGAGACCGGCAGTGAAGATAACAATACGTGTCGGGCACGGAAAATTTTCTGCTCCTGACATTCTCACAGATAATTTCGGGCGCTTGTCTGCTGATGCCGGCCCCTGTTCACTTGACCCTGGTCACCGTTTATGAACCGACGCAAGGCACGGGAATATGTGTTGCAAAAACTTTTTCAGTCTGAGTTTGACGGTGACCACACCATTCCGCTGCCTGAGGGCCACCAGGCCGCGGTTTTGTCAAACCCGGATCTGAAGAAATTTGCCGACGAGCTTGCCAACGGGACTCTTGAACACATTCAGGAGATTGACCTGATAATACAGAAGGCGGCGGATAACTGGGAAATGAGCAGGATGGCTGTGGTTGACCGCAATATCCTGAGGTGTGCAACCTTTGAACTGGCCTTTCGGACGGATATACCTCCGGCAGTGACCATCAACGAGGCACTGGAAATTGCCAAGAAGTATTCATCTCTCGATGCAGTCCCGTTTATCAATGGCCTGCTCGACAAGATAGCGCATACCGTAAAGAAAACATAACAGTCTTGCCGGGGCAATTCGATGTCATTACATAAGAAGACGAGGAAATCATGATAGCACGTTATACCGGAAAAGAAATGGGAAGACTCTGGGAGCCTGAAAACAGGTTCAGAAAATGGCTGGATGTCGAGATTGCGGCGTGTGAGGCATGGTTCGAACTCGGGAAGATCCCCGGAAAATCCCTTGAGGTCATAAAGCAGAACGCGGG
>Ga0334722_10002549_pt1 | contig 20459 bp, 15 predicted proteins | sample C3_bottom_MG_FD_207210 | JGI IMG/M metagenome (GOLD analysis project Ga0334722, IMG submission 207210) | Sediment microbial communities from Yellowstone Lake, YNP, Wyoming, USA - C3_bottom | ecosystem: Environmental > Aquatic > Freshwater > Lake > Sediment | place: USA: Wyoming | collected... | reverse complement strand
TAATCGATTTCGAAAACTGCTCCCACGATACGAGAAGACAGATCTCTCGTATATAGCCCTGAATTCACTGGCTGCTGCTATGATCGTTCTGAACAAGGTCATGATTATTTATAGATAAGTTCTTAATACCTTTCTGGTTTACTTGCGACAACTCGTGATCGAAAAATTGGCGGAGTTCTTTGCTGGGATAGGATTGTCGCCAACAGGGACTTGTTAAGTTTATCTGGCTTCGAAATCAAGGGCTGGAGAGGTCTGGTGTTCCCAGCCTCTTGATTCCTCTCCATCGGTAAAAATCTCCCCCTCCCTCCTCTCCTTAATTTTTTTTTTACAATTTGACATTCATAACTTGTGCGCGTTGCCGATTCAAGCTATGAATAATCGCAAACGTTCTGTGTCGCATTTGCTGCGCTGTGGAATGTTTGCAATTGCAAACAGATCAGGAGTCATAACCCGGAGTACTTTGGGTATCCCGTCGACATTAGTAACTGACACCCTTCAAGTAAATGGTTCGATTAAAAACCATTACTGCGCTTGAGCCCCTTGAAATACAAAGCCGGTGTTTGTCTCCCGTTTCTTCCGGCAGACGCTAGCCTCCTGTATTTTGACTGACTCCTGGCAGTTATGAGGCTGTAAAATAGTTGCGGCACTAGAATTGAGAAGGCAGTAAAATTAAACTCATGAGAAAGCGAATCACTTCTTTTTGTAAACCATTGTTTCTTGCGCCTAAAAAAATTGGGAAGAATTTTACAGGCAGTAAAATTTATCGGGCAGGCAAGGGCTTCTTTTCCTCATCACCAGTCTTGTTTACCCGTGCAATCCTTGCTAACCCCAGGGCCGTTGGCGCCGCCTGCCCCAGTTCACCTAAGCTTGCGCGCACCATAGCCGATCAAGTTAAGTTGCCCTGCGAAGGACTGATTCTTGAACTTGGTGGTGGAACCGGGGCGGTGACAGCGGCGCTATTACGTCGCGGTGTTGACCCAAGTCAGCTCGTGGTGGTGGAGATGGACAAGTTAATGGCTCGGCACCTTAAAAATCGTTTTAAGGGTGTCGCCGTTATCCAAGGAAATGCAGTCAAATTTTGCCAACTGTGCAACCGATATGATCGGCATGTGTCGACTGTCGTCTCCAGCCTGCCGCTGCTTTCTCTGCCAAACAGCATAGTCGAAGCCTTTGGCAAGGAGATTCAGAAAATGCTCAAAGGCGAGGGCTTGCTTATTCAATACACCTATCGAATTAATAAAAGCCCAAGTCCATTGTCGGCATATATGGAACGGACCGCCACCAAAGCGGTTTGGGGTAATTTCCCTCCAGCTCGGGTTGAGATATTTCGAGCTCGCGATTGATCAATTTTAGTTGTTCAGCCACAAAAAAAGCCGGAACTTATAAAAGTTCCGGCTTTTTTTGTGGCTGGCTGCAATTTGATTTGATTGGGTAGTCTTTGTATTCGGCTTTGATCAGGACTGGTCAACCGACTCGATTCTTGTCCTTCCATGCCTACCTGTCCAGATATGCAAAACTCGTCAAAGATTTATTTGAAGGCAGCAGAAGGGTTGAACGCTAAAGACGAGGTTGAGGAAGCGATTGAGGCAGATCTTGGAGAGGAGATCGGTGAAGAACTTAAGACAATACTTGACACAGCGACAGAAGGGGCTGCACAAGATCTGAACAACATTATTCCGGCTGACTTTATTCCTAACTCATCGAAATAATTAAATAAAATGGTGCGAGAGGGGGGAGTCGAACCCCCAACCACTCACGTGGGCTGGATCCTAAGTCCAGTGCGTCTACCAATTTCACCACTCTCGCAATTGGCGCGCAGAATAATCAACTTTACCATGCCAGTCAAGGTTGGAGTCTAAAATAAATCAATTGACATCCCCCACGTTCCCTGATAGCTAATAGGCTTCTTTTTTCAGGACTAAAGACTCTGCTTTATGCATTTTACACAGGAAATTCAATGAGCCACAATTCAGAACAATCCCCCCTTGAGGGGTGCGGGGGCAAAGACAATTTTAAACCAGCTGCCCGCGCTACACTCATCGGCAGCCTGCCCGTGACAGATTACGACCAGGCCTTTAAGCTGATTATGGGCCACACGCCGGATATCCCGCTCTGGCCGCAATTGCCGTCCAACCCCCTGGAACGGATGATGAATCAATTCGTTGAAGGATTGCCTGGGGTTGTTGAGACAGAAGATAAGACCTATTTCGATCTCTCTGTCACTGACTTTGACACCGAGCAATTGGCCTTTTACGAGGAGTATCTCTCTGTCGCCGAGACTCCTTCCCGCATCCTGTCGTCACGATTCGTCGTCTCGGACGCCAGGGCTAGGGGCATTTACGAACTCAAGAAGATTGCCGGTCAATACCCACAAATAAGGGCTGTCAAGGGCCAAATCACCGGGCCATTCACCCTGCTCACCGGCCTTGCCGATCAGGATCATCGCCTGGGCTATTACAATGAGACCTTTCGTGAGATGGCAGTCAAGGCTCTAGCCATGAAGGGCGCCTGGCAGGTAGAATTTCTTAAAGAACTTCAGCTTCCTGTCATCGTCTTTATCGATGAACCGGCCTTGGCTGGTCTTGGCTCGTCGGCCTTTATCAGTATTGCAAAAGAGACCATAGCCCAGGATTTGGGCGAAGTGATAGGCGCTATCAAACAAGCCGGCGGGTTGGCCGGTATCCACGTCTGCGCCAACACTGACTGGAATTTTCTCTTGGCCCTTGACCTTGATATTTTGAGTTTCGATGCTCACGGCTTCTTCGACCGGCTCATCACCTGCAAAGAGCAAATTCATGACTTTTTAGCGCGGGGAGGGGTGCTTGCCTGGGGCATTGTCCCCACCTCCGATGTCGCGATTATCATGAATGAGAGTTGTGAATCCCTGGTCGCGCTGTGGGAGAGGCAAACCGACCTGTTGGTGGGGGGACGATGGGACAAGGCAGCGATCGTTGAACAAAGTATGATTACCCCGAGTTGCGGCACGGGCGCCATTCCTCTGGAAGCCGCCCAAAAAGTGCTTTCTCTGACTCGAGATGTCTCTGCCGCTATCCGGAAAAAACATCTGGGCGTTTGATAACTGCATTATCGCCGTCGACTAAATCGGGCTGGTTATGAAACCGCCCATCCCTCATCTCCAAGAGACACACCAATATTAATTATGGAAGAATTAAATCAGGTACTGCAACAGCGGCGACAAAAGGCACAGGAGTTGGCCAATCTCGGCGTTAATTTGTACGCCAACGACTACCGGCCATCCCATGCCATTCGCGAGGTGCTGGTCAAAGCCGAGGAGAGTGGCGCGAGCCACCAAGGCGATGGACCGGAATATGCCATTGCCGGACGCATCATGACCGTGCGTAATTTTGGCAAGGCCGCCTTTTTACACTTGCAAGACGCATCCGGCCGGATGCAGATTTATGTAAAGAAAGATGCAGTCGGTGAAGAGGCCTACGCCATTTTCAAAAAACTTGATATCGGTGACATTGCGGGCTTCAAAGGCCCATTATTTACAACTAAAACCGGCGAATTATCGATTGCGGCCACTGTCGTCAAGCCGATCACCAAGTCCCTGCGGCCCTTGCCTGAAAAATTTCATGGTCTGACCGATGTCGAGACTCGTTACCGCCAGCGCTATGTTGACCTGATCTGTAACCCTGAAGTTAAGGATACCTTCAAGAAACGGGTGGAGATCATCCGTCTGGTACGCGATTTTTTGAACAACCGGGGCTTCATGGAAGTTGAGACCCCAATGATGCACCCCATCGCCGGGGGTGCTACCGCCAAGCCCTTCCAGACCCATCACAACGCCCTCGATATGACCCTCTACCTGCGCATCGCCCCGGAGCTTTATCTTAAGCGGCTCCTGGTGGGCGGCTTCGAGCGGGTCTTTGAGATTAATCGTAATTTCAGAAATGAAGGCCTCTCCACCCGGCATAACCCGGAATTCACCATGCTCGAATTCTATCAGGCCTATGCGACCTACCATGACCTGATGGATCTGACCGAAGAGATGATCTCCTGGATCGCCGCCGAAGTGGTCGGCACCACCCAGATCACCTACCAGGGGCAAGAGGTTGACCTGACCCCGCCGTGGCGGCGCTATACCATGGATGAGGCGTTGACCGTCGTGGCCGGGATTCCTGCCGAGGACTTGGCCGACCCAGTCAGGCTCCGGCAGGTGGCTACTGATCACGGCATCACCCTTGACGCCAAGGCCGGGCCTGGAAAGGTCAAGACCGAACTGTTCGAGCTGCTGGTTGAAGAAAAATTGATCGACCCGACCTTCATTACCGCCTACCCCACCGAGATCTCGCCGCTTGCCCGCCGTAACGAAAAAGACCCCTCGGTCACGGACCGTTTCGAGTTGTTCATCACCGGACGCGAGATCGCTAACGCCTTCAGCGAATTGAATGACCCCATCGACCAGCGCCAACGCATGGAAAAACAGATAGCCAATCGGGGCGATGATGAAGAGATCTTCCCTGAGCTGGATGCCGATTTTTTGCGGGCCTTGGAGTACGGGATGCCGCCAGCGGCAGGCCAAGGGATTGGCATTGATCGTCTAGCCATGTTGCTGACCGATAGCCCCTCGATCCGGGACGTTATCCTCTTCCCCCATTTACGGCCCGAAAGCGCGAGTAACTAATCTAGACTGTAGGCGGGTGGAAGATGTCTGATCAGATAGGTACCGCCAGCCTAACAGTCAAAAAGCCTACAGTCTAAACAACCCGAGTCGTTGCCCATGCGCTTTGAATGGTTTGTCTGTCTCCGTTACCTGAGAGCAAAACGGAAGCATAACTTTATCTCGTTGATCTCGATCATCTCGGTGGCCGGCGTTGCCATTGGGGTCATGGCCTTGATCATCGTCCTGGCAGTGATGACCGGTTTCACCGATGAACTGCGGGACAAGATCCTTGGGGTCAACTCCCATATCGTCGTCCAGACGTTTGATGGCCGCATCAGTAATCCCGCCGATATCCAGAAGAAGCTAGAGACGGTACCCGGCATCGTGGCCACCACCCCTTACGTCTTCTCCCAAACCATGATCGCCAGCGGCGATGCCGGCACTGGCGCCATTCTGCGCGGCATTGATCCGGCGAGCGCTAACCATGTGCTTGATCTTGATCGCCACGTGACAGGCGGTCGGATTGCCGATCTGGTTTCATCGCAAGAGAGTGGGCGTCTGCCCGGCATCATCCTCGGCAATGAACTGGCCAAGCAACTGCGTGTCTTTCAAGGGAGTCGCATTCGGCTGATGTCCACTGCCGGGGCGCTGAGTCCAATCGGCATCCTGCCCAGGCTCAAGACCTGCGAGGTCATTGGAATTTTTAAGACCGGCATGTACGAGTACGATGCCTCCATGGCCTATGTCTCGCTCGCCGTGGCCCAGGACTTTTTAGAGTTGGGGACGGATGTCCATGGCGTGGAAGTCAGATTGGCCGACATCTTCGCGGCCCACGACATCGCGCGGCAGATTGAAAAACAGATGGGACAGGGGACTATCGCTCGAGACTGGATCAGTATGAACAAAAGCCTGTTTTCGGCCTTGGAACTAGAAAAGAAAATGATGTTCATCATCATCACCCTGGTGGTGATCGTGGCGGCCTTCAATATAGTCAGCACACTCATCATGGTGGTGATGGAAAAAAATAAAGACATCGCCATCCTCAAATCCATGGGCGCCAACGCGGCCCAGATCATGAAAATCTTCGTGTATGAAGGCCTGATTATCGGCCTGTCGGGCACTATCGTCGGCGTGGGTGGCGGCTTGTTTGTCTGCGATATCCTGCGCCGCTATAAGTTTATCAAACTGCCGGATGTCTACCCTATTTCCACCCTGCCGGTGGAGGTTGTGTATCAGGACGTTTTGATGATTTCGTCCGCTGCCGTTATCATTACCTTACTTGCCACCCTTTATCCTTCGTGGCAGGCCGCAAAGATCGATCCGGCCACGGCGCTCCGTTATGAATAGTCACCAACCGCTCCTGCAGGCCAAGGGCATCTGCAAGTCCTTCCAGACGACAGTTACGATTGAAATCCTGAAAGACCTCGATCTCAGCATCAACCCTGGCGAGATGATCGCGATCATCGGCGCCTCCGGTTCGGGAAAAACCACCTTGCTAAATATCATCGGCACCTTGGAGCGTCCTGATGCCGGTTCCATCCATTTTTCCGGCTCTGATATCCTAGCCAAGGGCGAGCAGGCCCTGTGCCGATTCCGCAACCAATCCATCGGTTTTATGTTTCAGTTCCATCATTTGTTGCCGGAGTTCAATGCCCTGGAAAACATCATCATGCCCGGCGTCATTGCCGGCCTCGATCGGAATGAGTTACGACAGACGGCACATGAGCTGCTTGGCAAAGTGGGTCTGGTCAATCGGGCCGAGCACAAGGTTGGCGAGCTGTCCGGCGGCGAGCAGCAGCGGGTATCGTTAGCCCGGGCTCTGATTATGCGGCCTGCCATCCTCTTGGCCGACGAGCCGACCGGCAACCTGGATCCCCACGCCGGGCTCAAGGTCTTTGATCTAATGACCGAGATGAATGAACTTTTCGCCGTCTCAACCGTCATGGTGACCCACAATTATGAGTTGGCCAAACGGATGCACCGTTGTCTGACCTTGACAGGCGGTAAGCTTGAGGGGTAGGATACATTGAGGTGACGACCAAACAGTCATTTTCGTGCTTGCGGGGATATCGATTAGATTGTAATCTATAAATTATCGGTAGAAAAATACGAGAAAATATAGGTGCTGTGCCTATTGCCGATGCCGTTTCCCTGCGCAACGGATTGCAGGATCTAAAGGCCGCAGAGACCAGAACTGCCTCCTGTTTTCGGATGTTAGCAACAGGAGATGACTAAATTTTTAAAATACAATCCTTTCCCTTTACAAAGAAGGTGGCAAATTGGTAAAACCTAATTATCAGTACGAAAAACGTCAGAGAGATTTAGCCAAGAAAAAGAAGAAAGAAGAAAAAAAGCAGGCTGCGTTGGAGAAAAAAAACCTCCATCCAGAGGCTGATGCCCCTGCGGGGGAAGCGGCAGAATAAGCTTTTTTTGGGGATAGCGCGGCACTGTTTGCATAGTAACTTTTTAGCAGTGCCGCAGATGCCCGATTTGTTGGCCAAAGGTATAGGCCTGCTATGTCCAGCCGTTGCAAGTAGACCTATTAAGAAATTAGACGCCAGTCTCATAGTGAGGCTGGATTTTGGTAATGCCAATCAAGGTTGGCGCTTTTACTTTTTTTATGTGGGGGATGGTTATGGCAGGTCAAGTTGTCAACGGAACGGTTAAATGGTTCAACGATGAGAAGGGCTTTGGTTTTATTGAGCAAGAGGGCGGCAAAGATGTCTTCGTCCATCATAGCGCCATTGTAGGCGGCGGACGTAAAACCCTTTCCGAAGGCCAGAAAGTTACCATGGTAGTCACCCAAGGTGCGAAAGGACCACAAGCCGAGAATGTGACGCCTGCATAAGCGGCGGAAGCGATCGGCAACACCCCATTTTTGCTGGGTTGGCGGCTTTGCCGAGTAGTGCATCCTCCCAGGTGAACGATCACAGCGTGTGGCGCCTGTTTGCATATTCCCCGTAACAGGGGGGCTGCCGCCAGCTTGTGCATTCTAGATGAGTTAATAGCGAATTGGTTATTGATTGGCTACGCATCGACCATAGTAAATCGCAACATCTGCCGCGAGTTGGATGGGTTCGTTTCAGAAATTGAGACATGTTTTTTTGCCCCCTGGTGAACGATTGCCAGTTAGAACCCGATGAGGGGAACCATGAGTGATAAAAAAATTATTACGGACAAAGACCTCCTTTACGCAAAAGTTAAGACCACCCCGCTACGGGTGAAGGTTCATTTAGTCGATGGCACCAGAATCGAAGGGTTTTTGCATCAACCGATGAGCCTGCGGTTGACCGATATGATGAACCGCCATACCCGTGATAATCCATTCCTAGCTGTTACAGACGCCAGTATTATTTTTCCAAACGGCGAGCACCTCCAATATCGCTTTTTCACCTTGAACCGGGAGATGATAGTCTGTTGCTTCCCGGTAGAGGAAGAAGTCGATCAATTTGAGTGAGGTTGCTATTGGATCTCGTCACCCTTCTTTCCCTGAAGCAGGCAGGGGCCATGTGCCTTCTGCCCGTTTCTGCCTGAGTTCTTCCAACAATACCACTAACCCTCCAGCCGTTTGTCGATATAATTGTTGACGAAATCAAGCGCCTCTCGAAGAAGCGGCGTATCGGGCATGGTGGCGGCGAGAGCGCCGATATCGTTTCTTTCCCGCAGGATCTCAAAGCTTGGCCGGAAGTTTATATCGAATACCCAGCTCATCTGCAGCACCTTGAGTTCATTGGTTGTTTTCAGTTCAGTGTAACTCATGGCCCGCCCCTCGAAAAGCAAACTGTATACCTCTTCCCGCACCAAACTGTCCGTTTCCAGTCCCAGGGTGATCACCGGATTGCGCAGGGATTCCTCCATCTGGAATTGCTCGACCATCACCCGCAAGATATCGACCTTGTCGGCATCACGGATGAGTTGGCAGTGAAGAGCGGTGTTCTGGTCCAGACGACATGGAAGACGACGACGGTTATGAAAAATAATAGCACGGCTGATGAGCAGGCGCTCCGCTAGATCGAGAGAGTGGAGTACGCGGTGACGATTCAACTCCCAGAGGGAAAGCTTGGCGTGATTGTCCGAATCAGGGTCGCGGAAGGTTCGGTACTTCCGATATTGGGGAAAACGGCCTATGTCGTGGAACAAGGCCGTCACGAAAGCGATCCGGCGGTCGTTTTCCAAAAGGCCAAGACCTGCGGCAATCCGATCAATAGCGGCACAGACACGAAAGGTGTGCGCCTCCTTCATGTCAATGCTGCGCTGATGCAAGGGGTCAAACTCCCGGAAGGTCAAAACATGATATTTGAACCAGTCCTGAAAAAAATGCCGCTGCTCATCGTTCATACGTAATTCCCTGCCATCACCTATGACTGCTCCAGAGCCTCGCGGACTTTCACGGCAAGGCGCTCCGTGACAAAGGGTTTCTGCAGGAAATGGATCCCTTTATTGAGACGACCCTGTTGGCCGGTGGGGCTAGCAGGGAATCCGGACATAAACAGGCACTTAAGCCCAGGGCGTAAGCTGCTGAGCCGTTTTTGCAGGTCATAGCCGCTCATTTCCGGCAAGATCACGTCAGTCAGCAGCAGATGGATCTCGCCCGTGTGTCCTGCGGCCAGTTGAAGCGCCTGATTTGGTCCGCTTGCGGCCAGCACCCTGTACCCCAACTGTTCGAGGAGTTTTTTGACAAGTTCGAGCATTGAGGACTCGTCCTCGACCAGGAGTACGGTTTCGTCGCCGGTCGGCATTGCGGCGCACTTCCTGGTTTCGGCAATGATCACATCATCCGTCTGGTACACAGGCAGATAGATCTTGAATGTCGTCCCCTTCCCCGCTTCGCTGTCGACATTGATGAAGCCGCTATTAAGCTTGACTATGTCGGTGACTGTCGCCAGACCAAGGCCAGTCCCCATCCCCGGCGGCTTAGTGGTAAAAAAGGGATCATAGATTCGGGCAAGCGTCTCTTTGTCAATCCCGCAACCGTTATCGCTGACCGCAAGCAACAGAAACTTGCCGGGCATGAAACCGGGCATGGCCAGGCAGTAGTCGTCGTCGAATTCAGCCATGCCGGTCTCAATGGTGATGGCGCCGTTACCCGTGATCGCATCGCGGGCATTGACCACCAGATTTGCCAGAATCTGATCGATGTGGGATGGGTCCATCCTCACCCTGCCCAGATTTTTGGTTGGGTTCCAGCGCAGATCAATATCTTCACCGATCAGCCGGTTGAGCATCTTGATCATACTCTCAAGGGTGCTATTGAAGTCCAACACCTGCGGCACGATGGTTTCCTGACGGGCAAAAGCCAGAAGCTGCCGGGTAATATCCCCGGATCGTTTTCCGACCAAAAAGATCTGCTGGAGATCGTCATAGATGGGAGAAGAGGGGTCGAGTGTCGCCAGAGCTATCTCGGCATGGCCAATGATGGCGGTCAACATATTGTTGATATCATGGGCTACGCCACCAACGAGCCGGCCGACGGTCTCCATCTTCTGGGCTTGGTGGAACTTGGCGTTGAGAGTAGCCCGCTCCTCCGCTGCCTGTTTCAACAGGGTGATGTCGCTCAGGGTGATTCGGCACTCGCCATTCGGAATCGGAACAGCCTGTAGATGCACACAGAGCCCCACCCCGCCAGTCGTCAGCAGACGCATATCCCAGGCCTGCGGCGTTCCCGTCTCTTTGAGCTGTTTGCTGTGCAGGGAGTAGATGTCCTGGTCCTCGGGGAAGATAAAGCGGGTTATCGGTTGTTTGACAAGGGCCTTTCGCGCCACGCCAAGCAGAGTGGCGGCGGTGAGATTGACCTCACGGATCACCCCCTGTTCGCTGAGGGTCAAATAACCGACCGGGGCCTGGTCGTACATCTCGAAGTACCGTGACAGCAAGGCATTCAGCTCCCCCTCTACGCGGCGTAGTTCCTCGTTCTGCATCTCCAATTCCGCCTGATACACCCGCAGTTCGTGGAACAGCTTGGCCGATTCTGTAAGCGATAACGGCTCTTGGGGCGTGGCCTCGTTTTTCCTGACTGCTTGCTCCGCCCGCTGGTGCAAGTCTTCCGTCTTATGCCGATAGGGTCTTTCTGCTGGCATGGTCTGTTTTCTCCATATTTTTTGGGTGATCAGTTGGCCGCGATACCCCTTGCGAGGACAAGGACTCCAAAACGTACCCCCGCCCGCCTTTTCATGCCCGCTCAAACGAACTGCTCAATGATCGTTTTTATCTCCGAGAGTAGATACGGCTTGGCGCAGGCCGCGACAAATCCGTATTCCGCGAAATCAGTCATGGTGCGATCGCTGGCATACCCGCTGGAGACAATGGCCTTCACCTCTGGATCAATGTTCTTGAGAATGGCGATGACTTCCTTGCCGCCCATGCCGCCAGGGATCGTGAGGTCAAGGATGACTACCTTATAGGGATCCCCGGCCGCGCTGGCCTCCTTAAAGGCGTTGATCGCCGCATCGCCGTCGAGTGCCGAATCAATCCGGTAACCGGAGAGTCTCAAAAACTTTGTCGTCACTTGCACCACGCCAGGGTCGTCGTCCATCAAGAGAATCCGAGGCCCTTGGCTTCCCTCGTCTTTCGTTGCCTCCATCATTTTGGCAGCGGTTATAACGGCAGGGATGTAAATATGAAAGGTGGCGCCGCTACCCGATTTCGACTTCACCGTGATCGCTCCGCCGTGCTTCCTGACAATCGTATCGCACAGGGCAAGCCCAAGGCCCATGCCCTTCTGGCAACCACGTTGCTTGGTTGAAAAATAAGGGTCGAAGATGCGGGGCAGGTGTTCCCGGCAGATGCCACACCCTTGGTCCTGAATCGAAATCCTCACGTAGTTGCCGGGGGCAAGAGTTGGGTGCTTGCCATGCCGCTCCTGCAGGATTTCATTGACGGCCATGATCTTGATCTTGCCGTCCGGTTTCGAGGGCATGGCCTCCTTGGCGTTCAGCACCATGTGTTTTATGACGTCACGGAATTGGGCCGGATCAACCCTGATGGGCCAGAGGTTATCGGCCAAGTTGAATTCTGCCGCCAGACCGGAACCGCTCAACGCCGAAGCTGCCTCCGCCTTGATGTGGGGCGAGGGTTGGATATCCATCAGTCGTGAGATGCCGCCGGCAGAGAAGGCGATAAGCTTGCAGGTGAGCTTGGTGGCTGATTCGAACACATGCTCGGCGTTTTCCAGAAACGGGAAGGCCTTGCTCGATTCATCGGTATACATCTTGGCAAGCGAGAGATTGCCAAAAATCCCCTGAAATAGATTGTTGAAATCGTGAGCAATGCCGCCGGCCAAGACGCCAAGGGCGGCAAGATTTCTGTCCTTGCTGACCTCAGCCTCCAAACGCTTGCGTTCGGTTACGTCCCGATTGCTGCACCTGGTGCCCAAAAAATGGCCATTTTCATCATAGACAGGCTGGCAGACATGGGCGATCCATATCCACCGGATCGAGCCATCGGCGCGAATGACGCGAAACTCAAATTCCGGGGAAATTTTCTGGTCACGGGCCTCGTGACGGTGTTGGTCAAAAGCGGCCAGGTCGTCGGGATGGACGAGCGCCCGCAGCAGGGATGGGTCTTTTTGAAAGGCCGCTGCCGAATGGCCCGTGATCCTTTGGCAGGAGGGTGAACAGTAAAGAAAATTGTCGTCCGGTCCGAGCCAGTATTCCCAATCATAGTTGAAATCCGCCACGGTGCGATACTTCTCCTCGCTCTTGCGCAAGGCCTCTTCCATCTGCTTGCGGGCGGTGATGTCGCTAAGCACGAAGCGGCACTGAGGCGAGCCGTCAGCGCCATAGGTGAGGTTCGCCTCCAGCCGCGCCCAGAAGATGGCGGCATCGGGACGCAGTAACCTCAACTCCCAAACCTGAGGTATGCCGGTCCCAAAAAGCTGCTGGCAGTTGCGGGAGTAAACATCCTGGTCCTCGGGGAAGATAAAGCTGGTTACCGGCTGGTTGGCCAATCCGCCTCGCGCCACGCCAAGCTGGGTAGCGGCGGTGAGATTGGCCTCCAGGATCACCCCCTGTCTATCGACGGTGCAATAGCCTACAGGGGCCAGATTGTAGAGGTCGAAATAACGCGCCCGCGAGGTCTCCAGTTCTTGTTGGATGCGGCGCAGTTCAGCGTTTTGCATCTCGAGCTCGATCTGGTGCACTCGCAGTTCGTAGATCAGTTGCCCCATCTCTTTGTCTGTGTGGCCGGTTGGGTATGTAATCTTTTCCTCAGCCCGCTGGCGCAGGCCGTCTCCCTGGCTGGAAGCACCCTTTTGTTTCATGTTTACCCGCCCCTATTAAAAATGTAACCATATTGATTAGTTATCGTGACCACCCAGGCCTTGATGCCGTTCCGTGGTGGCAATGGCGTAGACTTGACCTGCCTTATCCAGCAGGGCGGTGGCGGTTATCCACACACGAAAACTCTTGCCGTCTTTGGTGAGCCGTTGGCTTTGGTACGACGAAAGAGTTTCAGCGAGGATGAGTTGCTGAACTTTTGCCAGCTCATCCTCCCGCAGATTCTTCGGGATCAGTTCCCGGATGTTCATCGCCAGGGCCTCGGACTCGCTCCAGCCGTACATCCTTTGGGCGGCTGGATTCCAGGCCCGAATCCTACCTGCCAGATCCTGCATGGTGATGGCGTCGTGCGCATCGTTTACCACCACCGCCAGCCGGCGCAAGGACTCCTGGGCCGCGACCATCTTGGTGACCTCGATGAAGTTGATGACCACGCCTTCCGGCACATTTTCCAGGGTGCGATAGGGCCGGATGCTCATCAGGAACCAGGAGCCCGACTTGGTCTGCACCTCAATCTCTTTTGGGGACAGACTGTTCAGCACCGCCTTCACGTCCTCCTCCAGGCTATGATAATTTACCAGATTGGTTACCGTGTGCCCCACTGGCCGTCCGACATCGGTCGGGATCAGGTTGATCAGTTGGGTGGCGGCAGGGGTGAAGCGCTGAATGCACAACTTCTGATCCACAAAGACGGTGCCGACGCCGGTCCCGGCCAAGAGGTTGTTCATGTCGTTATTAGCCCGTAACAGGTCCACCACCTTGCTTTGCAGCTCGGCGTTGACCGTGGTCAACTCCTCGTTAATCGATTGCAGCTCCTCCTTGGAGGTCTCCAGCTCCTCATTTGAAGATTGCAGCTCCTCGTTGACCGACTGCATCTCTTCGCCCGAGGCTTCGAGTTCCTCGGTGGTGCTCTGCAGGTATTCCTCCTTAGCCTGCAGCTCCTGACGCAAAGAGGCGATGAGCGCCTGGTCCTCCGTGGTGCTTGCGCCTTCAACCGAATCCACGGAGCTTGCCTTTCCTGCCGATCCCTGCTCTGCCGCCGTGGCTTCCTCCAGGACGACCAAGTATTGAAATTGGTCAGCGGTCACCTCATGCCCTACCCTGAACTCGCTTGCGGGTTTGATGCAAGGCAAAGACGAAGCACTTGCACTGAGCGGAGTCGAAGTCCCTGTGCTGAGCGGAGTCGAAGCATCGAATCCCGCTACCGCATCGGGAATCACCGGATGCACCGTCAGATTGACGTGGCTGAAATCGCCATTTGTCTTGACCCGCAGGCCAGGACGGTACACCCGTTCTTTATGGGTGATGGCCGCATGCAGGGCGGTGGTCAAGTCGCGCCGCAGCCCTGCACGGGCCATCTTCAAAATATTCACCCCGATATCGCCTGCAGCCATTTCCAAATATTTGCCGGTGCGGCCATGGAGGTAAAGGATCTCGCCGCTTTTGTCGACCAGGATGCTAACCGGCGTGTAGTGCTGGAGGACGACCCGTTCGGCCAATTCACGCCGCGTCAACTTTCTTTCGGCATGGGCCAGGAGGCTGGCGTTTCGTGGTGCAACCTCGCCCCCTGCCATGGGTTTGATAAATTTCCGCAAGGCTTGGCGTTGTTCGCCATGGTCGCTATTTTTGCTGAAGTAGAGCTTCGCCTTGCGATCGAGGGAGGCAAAGATATCTCTGAAGTCGCCCACACTCTCGGAGGTGCCAAGAAAGAGTATCCCACCCGGGTTCAAGGCATAATGGAACAAGGGGATCAGTTTCTTCTGCAACGCCCCGCCCATATAGATGAGCAGGTTGCGGCAACTGATCAGATCGAGTTTGGAAAAGGGAGGATCCCTGATCACGTCCTGCTCGGAAAAGATCAGCATATCGCGGATGCCTTTGTTGATGCGATAGCTTTGGCCGTCCGCTTGCAGGGTGAAAAATCGTGTCAGCCGTTCCGGCGAAACGTCGCGGGCAATGCTGGCCGGATAGATCCCCAAGCGGGCCGTTTCAATGGCCCGGCTATCAATGTCGGTGGCAAAGACCTGCACCTTGGAGTGATGTTTCGCCAGCGTCGTCTGCTCTTGCAACAGCATGGCAAGGGAATAGGCCTCCTCGCCAGTGGAACAGGCCGGCACCCAGACCCGGACATTTTCGCTAGCCGGCTTGCCCGAAAGCAACTGAGGGCCGATGTGGGCCGCAAGCGCCGCAAAGGCCTCCGGATCGCGGAAAAAACTGGTGACGCCGATCAAGAGGTCGCAAAAGAGCGCCTGCGTCTCAACCGGGTTGCGCTGCAAATAGCGGACGTAATCGCTGAGCCGCTCTATCTGGTGGACCACCATGCGCCGTTCGACTCGACGAATAATGGTGTTCTCTTTGTATTCGGAAAAATCGTGTCCGGTCTGGTCGCGCAACAGAATGAATATTTTGCCATACCCATCTCCCTCCGTGGGGGACGGGGGAATAGCCGTTCTGACCCTTTTTTTGAAGAGGTGGGAGGCGTAGAGAATCAGTTGGGCCGGCATCTCGGCGGGCGGTAGGATGTAGTCCACCAGACCGGTACCGATCGCACTGCAAGGCATGCCATCGTACTCGGCGGAGTCAGGGGTCTGGGCCATAACCATGCCGCCCTCGGCCTTGACCTCCCGCGCCCCCAGCCGACCGTCGCTGCCGGTGCCGGAGAGCACAATGCAGATCGCCCTCTCATGCTGATCCTGGGCCAGTGAGCGAAAGAAAAAATCGATCGGCAGGCGCTGCCCGTGCGGCGTGGCCGGTTGCAACAGGTGCAGCGTGCCGTTGAGACAGGCCATATCGCGGTTGGGCGGGATGATGTAGACGCAGTTGGGCTTGATGATCACCCCGTCCACAACCTCGAAGACCTGCAGGCGGGTGAAGCGTTGGATCAGGTCGCCGAGGATGCTCTTGTAGTCAGGGGCCAGGTGCTGCAGCAGGACAAAGGCCATGTCAGGATCGCCGGCGGCGGGCATACCCGAAAAAAAGGCCTCGAAGGCAGCTAGTCCGCCAGCCGAGGCCCCGATCCCGACGATAGGGAAATCAACCTTGCTGGTTGCATCTTCGTCCTTCCTGCTTTTCGCCCGCCGCGTAACTGGCGGTTTGGCTCGACTGGTGTTGGCAGCGAACCCCGGTTCCGATTTCGCGGGCGCTTGTTTGACGATGGGGGTTTGCTTTTTGGTCATTTTGCATCTCAGGTTGAGCCAGGATAAAAATTGCTGGTCGTTACAGTAGATTATAAAAAACAGACGGGTTTCAGACAGTATCCGCGAAAAGAAAAACGAAGTCAAGTCGATCGGTTCAAAAATTGCTAGAGAAACAATTTCAGCCTGGCGGTCCTTGCCATGGATACTGCCTTAGGCCATCGCTATGCCAAATACTGCAAAGAAATCGGCGGCGTGGTCCTGGTGGTCCTGGGAATCCTTATGGTCTTTATGCCGGAAGCCCTGCGTTGAGTCGTGTTGGATATGGTAGCGCCCTGTTTTCATGGAAGGAGTTACGCACAGGTTTATGGTAAAGCCTTTCCGGATTTTGAGGAGCCAGCGGTTTGTTGAGATAAAATAAATTGAAAGTGATAGATTGAAGGCAGGGAGGCGACAGCTATTACTCATTTTAAATTTTTGATTCAGGGGAAAGCCATGCTGAAAGAGGTGAAAAAAGTTCTGGCGCCAGTGGATTTTTCCGATAATTCGCAGAAGATTTTGGGACGGCGGTCAATGTGGCCAGAAAATTTGGCGCTGAATGGATCTGCATCTTTGTCGTGCAGAGTTTTGTGATTCAATCAAGGGGGCTTCATGAATGAAAAAATTGACCAGCTAATAAGTAAAATCAAGGAGCTGGAGCGCGAGTTACGGCAGGAACTGCAACAAAAACAGGAGGCCTTTCTCTATCGTATTGAGCGGAACAAGGTGCGTTTCGAGACCGAAGTTAAAGAACGCCACCGGAAACTTACCATAACAATCCATCGCTATTTGTTTGATGCCTCACTGCTCAACATCCTGACTGTGCCAATCATCTGGAGCTGTCTGCTGCCCGCCCTGTTCATGGACCTCGTGATCACAATGTTTCAGGCGATCTGCTTTCCGGTCTACGGCATTCCTAAAGTTAAACGTGGGCACCACATTGTCATCGACCGTCATGCCCTAGCCTATCTGAATCCGATTGAAAAAATCAATTGTGTGTATTGCGGCTACTTTACAGGGCTGATCAGCTATATCCGGGAGATTGCCGCCCGCACTGAGCAGTATTGGTGCCCCATCAAACATGCCCGTCGAATCAGTTCGATCCACAGTCGGTATCGATACTTCTTCGATTACGGCGATGGCGAAAACTACCGCCAGAAACTCGAAGAGGTGCGACGCGCTTTTGCGGATATCAGCGATGAAGATTAGCGTGTGCCCCCCTTCGGTTCCGCTCAGGAAACGATGGGAAATTGAGGCGTAACCATGAAACAGGTCATTACGACAGAAAAAAAATCGATCAAACTCTGGCTTGACGATATTGAATCCGGGGCCTTCGAGCAGGTCAAAAATCTGGCAAATCTGCCTTTTGTGTTCAGGCATGTTGCCGTAATGCCGGATGCCCATCAGGGCTATGGTATGCCTATTGGCGGGGTGATGGCCTCCGAGGAAGTGGTGATCCCCAATGCGGTTGGAGTTGACATCGGCTGCGGCATGTGCGCCGTGCGGACCTCGCTCACCAACGTCTCCACTGAAAAACTGAAGTCCGTCCTGAGCGAGATCAGAAGGACTATCCCGCTTGGTTTTCAGCATCACAAAAAGGCGCAGAATCCCACCCTCATGCCAAAGGCCGAGATGCCACTTGCCGAACTGCCAGTCATTGCCAGGGAATATCAAAGCGCCCTTACCCAGCTTGGCACCTTAGGCGGGGGAAATCATTTTATCGAAATCCAGAAGGGAAACGATGGCCATATCTGGCTGATGATTCATTCCGGCAGCCGTAATCTTGGCTTTAAGGTTGCCAATCATTATAATCACTTGGCGATTGATCTAAACAGAAAGTTGGGGTCGAAAATACCGCCGCACTGGCAGCTGGCCTTTTTACCCATTGCCAGCGAGGCCGGGCAGATTTATTTGCAAGAAATGCGCTACTGTGTCAATTTTGCCTATGCCAATCGGAAGATGATGATGGAACGGGTGAAGGAGGCCATCTTGTCGGTAGTCCAGCCTGTGTCTTTTGAGCCTATGATCAACATTGCCCATAATTATGCGGCCCTGGAGGAGCATTTCGGAAAAAATGTCATAGTGCATCGCAAAGGGGCCACCCGTGCGCAGGCAGGTGAGATCGGCATTATTCCCGGATCCCAGGGGACGCCCAGTTATATAGTTCGCGGCAAGGGCAACAGGGAAAGTTTTGAGTCGTGCGCCCATGGCGCCGGCAGAAAAATGGGACGCAAGCAGGCGCAACGGCAACTCGATCTGCACCTGGAAAAGAAACGATTGGACGAGCAGGGAATTATCCATGCCCTTCGCTCGGTCAGCGACCTGGAAGAAGCGGCTGGGGCCTACAAGGACATTGATAAGGTTATTGACAACCAGCTGGATTTGGTGGAGGTCTTGGTGGAGTTGCGCCCCCTGGCTGTGATTAAAGGTTGAGGCGAGTGATCGCAGGATGCCGCATCTGCTGCCAATCCGTCATGCCGGGCTTGACCCGGCAGCCAGAAGCCCTCAGGATATCATAAAAACTCCCAATGGACCAGCTTTCCCCGTCGAGCGGGGACTGAACAGAGCTCGGGAATGACGAAATAGTGTCACATCCCATGTCACTGGAGTTAGTGGATAAGCATCTTCCAGAAAAACCCGGCCAAGGCCGACCCGAAAATGACGGGGATCATTCCCCATTTGAGACGAAACATTCCGCCAAAGGCAATCAGTGCGGCGCACAGGGCGTACCAGTCAAAACCCTTTCCTTCCGGCAGCAGGACATGGGTGGTAAACAGGACTGAAAGATTCAAGACAACCCCCGCCACGGCGGCGGTAATGGCCGAAAGCGCCGCCCCTAATTTGGCATTCTTCCGTGTCTTCTCGATATAGGGTGCGCCGACCAGTATCCACATGAAACAGGGGACGAAGGTTACCCAGGTGGTCAGCAGACCGCCGATAAGACCGGCAAGCGCAGGCGCCAGGCCCTGGGCATGAGTATAGGCGGCAACATAGCCAACGAACTGAGTGACCATGATCAGGGGTCCAGGGGTGGTCTCGGCCAAGCCAAGCCCATCGATCATCTGTTCAGGCTGCAACCAGCCATAATTATCAACCACCTGTTGGCTGATATAGGCCAGTACCGCATAGGCCCCGCCGAAGGTAACCATCGCCGCCTTGCTGAACAGCAGGCCAATAATGACAAAGATGTCATGCCAGCCTCGCCATAGGCCAAGAATGGCGATCGGCAGAAACCAAAGGGGCAGACAGACCGCAACGACCTTCAGCGAATGTTGCCAGGTTGCCAGATTCCCCCGCGACGGTAACGAATCGTTGATGACGTACTCACTACTGGTAGACGGTTTGCCTTTGCCTGCAACAATAAATTTCAATGGGGCAATAACCCCACCGGCCAGACCGATGATGCCAGCGCTCAGGATGATAGCCGGAAACGGGATGTGGAGAAAGTAGATGCCAATAAATGAAAGGGCCGCCAACAAGACGAACACTTCATTCTTCAGGGATTTCTTGCCGATGCGGATAACCGCTTCGGCGACAATGGCCGCTACCGCCGGTTTCAGTCCGTAGAAAAGGGCATCCACTGTCGGCACATTGCCGAGAGCGGCATAGAGCCAGGAAAGGGCAAGCAGGATAAAGACCGATGGCAGCACGAACAGGCTTCCAGCCACTATCCCTCCGGCCGTGCCGTGCAGGAGCCAACCGATATATATTGTTAACTGCTGTGCCTCCGGCCCTGGCAGGATCATGCAGTAGTTCAAGGCTTGCAGGAAATGCTCGTCATCGATCCATTTCTTCTTCTCGACAAGATCCTTGTGCATGATGGCGATCTGACCGGTGGGGCCGCCGAAGCTGATGAAGCCAAGTTTCAGCCAGTAGCGGAAGGCCTCGCCAAACGATGGCTTTTGTGGCATAAGTTTCCCCTTTTACGATTTTTTGGAGACATAAAGCATCTCGAAAACAGGTACAAATCGCACAACAAGTCAATCCAGGCAATAGTGAAAATGAGAATGTTATCTGTTGCTAGAAATACGTTAGCAGAAAAAGAAAAAAGGGGTTACAGGCTTTCGCCTATAACCCCTTGTATTTGTAAGTGGTAGCGGGGAGAGGATTCGAACCTCTGACCTTCGGGTTATGAGCCCGACGAGCTACCGGGCTGCTCCACCCCGCGACACTGTCTATCTGCCTTTTATACCCTTGAAACAGAGGCGTTGTCAATAGAAAACAATCATAAAAATTAGTCAGAATAGGCTTTCCTTTTATTTCCAGACAGTTAATCGTCAAGCTCATCTTCTACAGTTGCAAAAAAATAGTTAAACAATAACAAGGCAATAGAACGCACAAAAAAAGTGTTGGCACTACCCGGCATGTTCGACTCAACACAAATTG
>Ga0334722_10002548_pt1 | contig 20473 bp, 21 predicted proteins | sample C3_bottom_MG_FD_207210 | JGI IMG/M metagenome (GOLD analysis project Ga0334722, IMG submission 207210) | Sediment microbial communities from Yellowstone Lake, YNP, Wyoming, USA - C3_bottom | ecosystem: Environmental > Aquatic > Freshwater > Lake > Sediment | place: USA: Wyoming | collected... | reverse complement strand
ATATACAATAAACGACTCTAACATTTGCTCCTTTAGCTCTTTCCTTCGAAAGGCTACTTCTGGTACCAGGGACCTTAAGCATATCACCGAAAGTTGCTATTATCACATCTTTTAATGCAGAATATTCTATAATCTTATCTATATCGGCATTGGAAGTAACACACACCGGACAGCCAGGCCCTGAAATAAGCCTTATATTTTCGGGTAGAAGTTCCCTAAGCCCAAAACTGGATAATGCCATGGTATGTGTGCCGCATACTTCCATAAAAGTAAGCGGTTCTCCATTATATCCCTTAATCTTCTCTTCCAAAATCCTTATTATTTCAACATTTCTATACTCATCTACATACCTCATATTTCTTTGCCCTCTCTCTTGGCAACTTTTATAAGCTCATCCCATAACTTTCTTTCCTCATTTGCCTCAACTTCATCCACCTTACTTATTGCAAAACCCGCGTGAACTATAACAAAATCTCCTATTTTCACATCGGGAACCATGGCTACAGAGATCCTTCTTTTAATTCCGCCAAACTCCACCACGGCTTCTTTATTGCCAAAGATTTCCAAAACTTTTGCTGGCACTCCCAAACACATTAGTTTCTCCCTCCTAATATAGCATTTAGAATAAAAGCCTGTCCGAGGGCAATTCCCCCATCATTAGTAGGTATTTTTGAATTATAAAAAACCTCAAATTCTTCTTCCCTAAGCTTATTTATTGTCCTATTTAAAAGATATACATTTTGGAATACACCGCCGCTTAAACAAACCCGATTAATTCCGCTTTCCTCCCTAATCAATTTGCAGAGATTTACGGTAAACTGCACCACAGTATTATGGAACTTGCATGCAATTAATCCTATCGGTCTACTCATATTTAAATCATAAAAAATATTCTCGAAAATCGGTCGAGGATTTATTATATACGAAGAATCCTTTAAATCCAGTCCATAGGGATAATATTCATCGGTTTTTTGAATCTTTGATTCCATTTCAACAGCAGCCTGTCCTTCATAGTAGCATACGTCCCTTATACCTAAAATAAAGGATACGGCATCAAAAAGCCTACCCATGCCGGATGTCTTAGGACAATTAATACCTTTCGCTACCTGCTGCTCTATTATCCTCATCTCAGCTGCATCAATTTTTTCAAATATATGTCGTATGTCGTCAGGGATTTCACCGAATAATTCATAAAAGTAGGCATAAGCCATCCTGTAGGGCCTTTTTATAGCCAGAGCACCACCCGGCATTGATACATAATTTAAATGCGCCCTTCTCCTGAATTCATAGAAATCACAAACCATTATTTCGCTGCCCCAAAGTCTTCCGTCGGTCCCGTATCCATTACCATCATAGGAAACTCCTATAACAGGACCTTTCAAATTATTCTCGGCCATGCAGCTTGCTATATGAGCATGATGGTGCTGTACCCTGAATATCGGTAAACCTGTCTTTTCGGCATATTGAGTGGATATATAATCCGGATGCAAATCGCAGGCTATGGCAACAGGATTTATTTTAAAAAGTTTTTTGTAGGTTTCTATAACATCCTTAAAATAGGACAGGGTCTCCTCATTTTCCAAATCACCTATATGCTGGCTCAAAAATACATAATTTCCTTTCGTAAGACAAACGGTATTCTTCTGTTCCGCTCCTACCGCCAAAACCTCTTTTAAACTGTAAGAAACCCTAATGGGAAAAGGTGCATAACCTCTTGCTCTTCTTATGAGAAACTCCTTACCTTTAACAATCCTTGCTACCGAATCATCGATGCGGGTCCTTATCTCCCTATCGTGTAGTAAAAAACCATCGACTATATCCTTTAAATATTCTAATGCAATTTCATTATCCTTGACTATTGGCTCTTCGGAAAAATTTCCGCTTGTCATAACAAGAGGCTTGTCTACCCCTTCCAAGAGAAGATGGTGCAAGGGAGTATAGGGTAGCATTACACCGAGAGTATTTAAATTCATTGATACAAATTCTGAGATATCGATATTTTCTTTTTTATTTAAAAGTACTATTGGTTTTTTAGGGTCCAAAAGAAGTGCTATTTCGTCTTCTGAAACCTCGCAATACTTTGAGACCATATGGACATCCAGCATCATTACAGCAAGAGGTTTCTCATACCTTTTTTTTCTTCTTCTAAGCTCGGAAACGGCCATATCGTTTGTAGCATCCACTGCTAAGTGAAAACCACCCAATCCCTTTACTGCAACTATTTTCCCATCCTTCAAAAACTCTATAGCCTTTTCTAACGCTTGCTCGGTATCGCAAATAAACTCCTTTTTATCATACCAGATCAGCTTAGGTCCACAGACGGGACAAGCATTAGGCTGAGCATGAAATCGTCTATTTTGAGGATCATCGTATTCCGCCTGACATCTTTCACACATTTTAAAGACCTTCATGGTGGTATTTTTTCTGTCATACGGAATATCTTCTATTATAGTAAACCTCGGCCCGCAGTTTGTACAGTTAATGAAAGGATATCTATACCTTCTATCATTGGGATCAAGCATTTCCCTCCTACAATCCTCACATATGCTCATATCCGGAGAAATAGGTATGAACTTTCCTTTTTCTTCTTTGCTCTTCCTTATCTCAAAACCTTCATATCCAATCTTTTCTGCGTCCTCTATAACTACCTCATCTATTTTAGAAAGAACTGGAGCTCTATTTTTTAAATCTACTATAAATTGGGCCAACCTATTAGGTTGGCCCTCTGCATCAATATATACCCCTTCGGAGGTATTTATAACAAAACCCTTTATATCATTCTCCTTTGCAATCTGATACACAAAAGGTCTGAAACCAACCCCCTGAACAATACCAATAACCCTTATAATTTTTCGTATCTCTCCAGATACCTTTCCTTTAACCATTTCATCCACTCTCCAATTCCCTCACCCGTTCTGCATGAAATCTCAAATACGGGTGCATAAGGATTGACAGAATAAACTCCTTCGTAAAATCTTTTTCTATCAAAATCAATGGCGGAAATAAGATCGATTTTATTTAGAATAACAGCATCTGCCTTTAAAAACATCGAAGGATATTTAAAAGGTTTATCGTGACCTTCCGGAACGCTCAAAATAACAAGTTTTATATGCTCTCCCAGCTGAAAATTGGCAGGACAAACCAGATTTCCGACATTCTCTATAAACAATATTCCGCCGTTAAAGGAAAAATTACCGAGAACGTTTTTTACCATATTAGCATCGAGATGACAGGAACCACCGGTATTTATCTGGACAACTGGAATACCTCTGCTTTCAAGAAGATCTGCATCTATCCTGGATGCTATGTCACCTTCTATAACATAAAAATTCATATATTCTTTCAACCGCTCTATGGTATTTAAAATAATGCTTGTTTTACCTGCCCCAGGAGATGCCATAACATTCACGGCAAGTACGCGATTTCCCTCAAAAAATTCCATGTTTGAGCGTGCAATGAGGTCATTTTGGTCCATAATGTTCCTGTATATGTCAATCTCCATCAAATTCTACCTCCATGCTTTCTATATAAAACTCCTGTCCTTTTTCGGCAAGCACGCTTTTGCCACCACACTTAGGACATCTAAAACTGTAAGTCTTTCTTTCAAAAAGATGGCCGCATTCCCCGCATCTAAATTCGGCAGGAATACGCTTAAAAGAAAGCACCGCGCCTTCGGCTATGGTGCTTTTGCTCAATATGTCAAAATAAAATTGTACGGAATCATCCATTATGCTTGTCAAGTCACCCACTACCAGGGTTATTTTCTTTATCTTTTTCGCATTATTTTTTTTTGCTTCTTCCAAGGCAATATTCAATAAACTTTGGGTTACAGAAAGTTCGTGCATCCTTACACCCCAATTTACGCCTGGCCCTCAGCTGAAGCGGCCGGTTTTACTTCCTGCTGATGTTCCTTTATATTTTTTGTATATACAGGAGTTTTATAATGCTCTTTCATGAAAAGGCATTTCTTGGGACATACTTCAGTACAAACACCGCATAGAATGCAAGAAAATTGATTAACTTCCCACTTTTTGTTGGGTCTGTCAACCTTTATACAATTGGAAGGACAGCTTCTCTGACACAAGCCACAAAATATGCAGTCCTCTATCTTTATATCCAGCTCTCCCCTTGCTCCTTTGAAAGGTTCTCTTTTCTCGTAGGGAAATAGCCTGGTTGCCTTTTTGGTAAATAGGTTTCTCAGTATATTTTTGGTCATTTTAAACACGGCTTTCCACCTCCCATTACCTTTCTGTACAGCTTATGCATGGGTCAATGGTTAGTACTACCACCGGAACATCGGCCAGTTCTATACCCGGAAGCATTGCTACAAGTGGAGCAATGTTAGCAAAGGTAGGTGTTCTTACTCTAAGCCTTTCGAGATTCTTGGTTCCGTTAGCTCTGATATAGTACAGAAGCTCTCCTCTGGGCTGTTCTACTCTCGATACGACTTCGCCGGTTGGAAAACCTTTAACCTTTACATTTATTTCGCCATCCGGCATTTTGCTGAAAGCCTGCCTTATTAAATCAATGGATTGGAATATCTCCCTGAACCTTACGACGGTCCTCGCATAGCAGTCACCCGCAGTTTCCACAACAGGTTCAAAGTCAAGATCCCCATATGCTGCATAACCCGTCATTCTCATATCTTGAACTACACCGCTTGCCCTTAGCATCGGGCCGGCACCACCCAACTGATATACCTGTTCTTTTGTAAGAACACCGATACCGACCGTTCTCTTCTTTACAGTATAATCATTCAAAATTGTAGACTTTAGTTGATTAACTTCTTGTTCTACTTCCTTTAAGGTATCGAGAATATATTTTTCCATATCTTTATTTATATCTCTTCTTACGCCGCCGACTACATTGACCGATACTATAACTCTATTACCCGCTGTAGCTTCCTGCAAATCCATTATTTTTTCCCTTACTCTCCAGCACTGCATAAAGAGACTTTCAAAACCGAAGGCATCCGCCAAAAGTCCCAACCATAAGAGGTGGCTATGAATTCTATGAAGTTCTGCCCAAATAACCCTTAAAAACTTTGCTCTTGGAGGAACCTCAACGTTCATCATCTCTTCTATGCCCTGGCAATAAGCAAGAGCATGCATACAGCTGCATATACCGCAGATTCTCTCGACAACATAAACCATCTGATTTATGTCTTTTAAATCTACCAACTTCTCCAGTCCTCTATGAACATAACCTATAGCAGGTAAAGCTTCTTTTACTATTTCATCCTCTACAACCAGTTTCAGATGGATTGGCTCGGGCAATACGGGATGCTGAGGTCCAAAAGGTAATATTGTGCGCGCCATTAATTATCCCTCCTTCTTCTCGGTCTGAACCTTTGTAACTTCTATCTTGACAAAAGGAGTATTGGGTGCCTCATCTCCAATAATAAATTTTCTACCATAGTCAAGAACAAGACCATCGAAATCTATCCCGAACAAATCCTGAATCTCATTCTCCACCAAAAGCGCACAGAAGTAAACTGGTGATATGCTTGGTATTTTGGTTCCTTTTGAAACATTAAGCCTCAAATGAACCAGATTCAAATCTTTATCGAAATGGTAAATCAAATCATGGGTGTCACCTAAATCGACGCATGAAGCGGTTACAAACCTATATCCTTCTTCAAACATCTTCTTGACCATCGGAACCAAGTTGTCAACGGTAACTGTTATTACCTCTCCTTTCATTTTGTTACCTCCTATTATAAGGTATTTTCATTTTTATTTTCTCTTAAGTTTTTCAGTTCATTCAAATTATTTACGATACCTTCATCCACTTTTTTGCCCTTTTCCTCCAACTTCTTAAGAGCCAACACAACACCCTCAATAATGGCTTCCGGTTTTGGAGGACATCCGGGAACATAGACATCAACTGGTATAACCTTATCCACACCACCCAAAACATTATAGCAATCACGGAATATACCACCGGTACAACCGCAAACTCCTATAGCTACTACTACTTTAGGATCCGGCATTTGGTCATATACGTTTTTTAAGACCCTTTTGTTTCTATGATTAACCGTTCCTGACACAATCAAAATATCGGCATGCTTTGGGTTTCCCACGTTTAAAATACCGAATCTTTCCACATCATAAACCGGTGTAAGACAAGCCAAAATTTCTATATCACATCCGTTACAGCTCCCGCAATCAAAATGTACAAGCCAGGGAGACTTAAGCCTGGATGAATTTATCAGAGCAGCTTTCATTCCCATAACGTTTATCCTCCCTTACATAAGATAGAGCCAGATGATATTAACAACTGACAATATAAGCCCTACGGTCATCACGTATTTTAGCATCCATCTCCATGTCATACGTGCCATAACATTATCTATAATAAGCTCAAAGAAGTATGTCAGTACCAACAAAATAGCCGCACCAATCCAATTGGTAGCCCAGAACAACGCAACAATACCGAGTATTAAAATTATCTCGTACCAGTGTGCAACTTCTACTATGGCAAGATACGGACCCGCATATTCCGTCAAAATACCCTTTACAATTTCTTGATGTGCATGGTGGGATGTTGATATATCAAAAGGCGATTTTCTAAGCTTAATTGTCAAAACCAACGTTAAAACTATAAATAATAAGGGTAACGAGAGTAATAATGGTTTGCCGTAATTCAAAATTGAATTTACTTTAAAGCTTCCGGTCACTAAATAAATTCCAACAAACACGAGAATAATAAGCGGTTCATAAGCAAGCATTTGTAGCAGTTCCCTTTGACTACCTATCTGGCTATAAGGCGATTGGGCAGCCAAGGCACCCATAACCAGAAATACTGCTCCTATTGACATAACAAAAAGTATCAAGAGCAAATCAGACTTTATTACCAAAAGTATTAAACTTAATATTGCCGAAAATAGGTAAATATATGCACAGAACACCTGCCATGTATTTACTACCATCCTCGTCTTTCCAAATAGTTTCATTACGTCATAAAAAGGCTGAACTATTGGAGGACCAAATCTACCCTGCAGCCACGCCGTTACCTTCCTATCGATACCGGCTAATAACCCCCCGATGATCGGGGCCAATATAATTGTAGCTATTATTATAAGCAAAGTGCCCGTATTCATAACAACACCACCCCAAACAGTATTATCAATATAACAACAGCCGCTATATTAACCCATTTGGTAAGTTTATCCTCGCCGAAAACCGCCGTCAGATAATAGTTACTTGCCGTAAAATCTTCCCATTTATCCATTGGTGCTCTGAATTTCGAAACGCCGTATTCGGGATGATGTTCTCCACACATATATGGCGTGCAAACAGCTTTTTGATCAACTCTCTTCGAAGCAGCAAGAGCAAGTATAAAAGCAACAGCCAAAACCGCAAAAATCGGATACAAAGAAAATGCTCCCATGTTATTTACAATGGTACCGTTAACAACCGAATAGGACCCCGTTTGATAGTACAGCTGAATTACAGGTACAACAAGGCTTGAATACAAAGTAGTTACTGTCAAGCTCACTATAATTGCCCCTGCGGCTAATATCATAAGCGGTACCCTAATAATGGCTGATTGCTTCTCGGGCTTACCTTCTTTCTTAAATGGCGAACTCAGTAGTATACCTGCCCATCTTGCCCAGAATACCACCGTTAAAGCACTACCCAGTGCAAGCATGAAAAGTACCAGCGGCATTCTTGAAGCTGCTTCTATTGCCATCCACTTGCTGAGGAGAACGCCGAAAGGCGGTAATAGCATTGTTATAATACCTATTATGGTTATTATTGTTGTTACCGGCATTCTATCGTAAAGGCCTCTCATATCCTCAATATCTCTGCTACCGATTCCGTGTTCAATTGTACCTACGCAGAGGAACAGGAGCCCTTTAGATATAGCATGGAATATTATAAGGAGTATTGCAGCGGTAATAGCAGCAGGAGTATTTATTCCTGCAGAAGTTATAATCAATCCCAGATTTGCTATTGTAGAATAAGCAAGAATTCTTTTACCGTTGCTTTGACTTATTGCCAAAGCAGAGGTAGTTAGGAAGGTGAAGGCACCAAAAATAGCAACCAGCGTACTGAGAAGGGTTCCTTGGAAAGCAGGAGCAAGTCTCACTATTAAATAAACGCCGGCCTTAACCATTGTACTCGAGTGTAGTAATGCCGAAACCGGTGTCGGAGCCACCATAGCTCCCAAAAGCCAGCTCTGGAATGGCACCTGAGCCGATTTTGTAAAACCTGCAAAGCAAAGAAGTGCTAAAGGTATTAATAAAGCAGCCAGTGGCACATTCTTTTGTACTATATCCTGCAAAGACAATGTCTCCGCATTCATGAAAAGAATTATTATAGCCGAAACGAATGCGACACCTCCGAGCATGTTCATCCATAAAGCTCTTGTAGCATTCTTTATAGCGATTTCTGTCTGATCATGGCCGATTAACATGAAGGAACACAGCGTCGTTACTTCCCAGAAGAAATACAGCCATAAAATGTTGTTGGCAAATACCAAACCGTTCATTGCACCCAAGAACAGAACAAGGAAGAAGAAAAATCTCGGCTGTCTTGTCTTCTTAAGGTGTAAATGCTCCTCGTGTTCTTCCATATACTTAATGGCAAATATGCAGATCAGAGAACCTACTACAGATATTATGAAATTCATAATCAGAGACAGATGATCTACATAAAAAGCTGGTGTCACTTCTACGTGTTTTGCCATAAAAAATTCAAAATATCCCATCGGAATGATTTGAAGTAATGTTAAAATTCCAATTAATACATTTTTTAACTTAAAAGCGATATAAAGGATTACGAAAAGCAATAGAAAATCGGCTATGGTAATAAGCATACCCACATCAAAGCCTAAAAGAGATTCTGGCGTATAGGAAAACGGACCGTAATTAAGCAACATAATAGAACTTATTGCTAAGGTCAGTCCTGTCAGGGTCACGATAAATCCTCTTACGCCGTGATTTTTGATAAATAGACATAAGATTGCTGCGACAAAAGGCAACAAAATGCTGATACCCATCAACCAATCAAGCATCAATCCCTTTCTCTCCTTTCCTGTTTATATTTTTTATTGGTACTACAAGCACCGTGCCAAACTTATTTTAACACAAATCGCATAAGCATACAATATTTAAAGGTTCTTTAAAAATTTTATTTAATATTTTAAAAATTCGTAAAAATATCATTTTCTCTGAATTAAAACAACGGCTGTTAAAACCATTAAAACACCTAATATCTGTATAAATTCGAGATTTTCGCCCAAAACAAACACGGCAAGAAGAGAAGATATCACCGGCTCAACAGTAGCAATAATGCTGGCTTTGCCAGCTTCCACAAGTTTTAACCCTTTTGTGTAAAAAACATAAGATAAAAGGGTAGGAAAAAGTATTATGTATAAGAGCACCATACTGGGAATTATACCGGGTACAAAGACCACCTTGGTCCTCGTCAATATTAAAAATAAACTCAGAAACAAACTACCAAAACCCAAAGAATATAAGCTAACCGTATAGGGTCTATAATCCTTAAGGCAGACCTTTCCAAAAATGCTGTAAAGTCCATAGGTCAATCCTGATAAAATGCCAAAAATAATTCCTTTAAAATTAAGTCTTAAATTTTCAATATTATAGCCCTTAACCACCAGAAAACAACCTATAAAAGTAAATATAACGCACAAAAACTTAACAAAATCGATCTTTTCCTTAAACAAAAGGAATGACATGAAAAGAACAAAAACCGGAGAAGTATAGAGCAAGATTACTGCGGTGGTAACAGTAGTTAAATCTATAGCATTGATATACACGATGTTAAAAATAGATACGCTTATAAGACCATATAAAGCAAAATAAAGTAAATGTTCTTTTTTTACTTTTAACAAAGTCCTATCGCATAAAAAAATAATAATAAACAGTATTAAAAAAGAAGCACCTATTCTGTACAGAACTATTGAAATAGGATTGAAACCCCATGAAATTAATGTTTTTACCACAATTCCTATGGTTCCCCAGAGAGCCGCAGCCAGCATTATATAAAAATATCCAATATTTCTTTCAAACATAGTATCACCAACCCCAAACATAAAATTCGCCGGGAATTTATCCCGGCAGCCATTATTCTTCCTTTATTGCATTAGTCGGGCAGCCTTCGAGTGCTTCCTTGGCTTCTCCCTCTTTACCAGCAGGAACTTCCGAGACCTTAGCTTCCGCTTTCCCATCAGAACCCCAATCAAAAACGTCCGGTGCAGTATTTACGCAAAAACCGCAGGCAATACACAAATCCTTATCAACAACTACTTTCATAATAAACCCTCGCTTTCTTTTATTTTTGTTTAGATCTTACTAATTATTATTTTAGCAAAATATAGAAAATATTCAAGGGTATACTGAATTTTTAATTTCATCTATATGTTAAGAAAAGTTTTTTAATTTTATACTTTTATTATTTATGAATTTATGTTAATATTATATAAAGCAGCAATTAAAATTAAAAACAGAAGGGGTGCTTTTATGTCAAGCGTGGGAGAAAAAATAAGGAGGATAAGGAAGGAATTAAGACTAACACAGGAAGATATTGCGGGAGAGGAATTCACGAAAAGCTACATAAGTCAAATTGAAAGAGGTATAATTAACCCATCGTTAAAGGCATTAAAATATATAGCCGAAAAGCTAAACAAGCCCATGTCGTATTTCGTAGACAATATAGACGAGCTTGAAAAAGAAGAAAAAGAATCAATTAATAAAATAGAAGAAATACTCGACCTGATTCTTGAAGGTGAAGCATTGTTTAATTCCAACGACTTAGAGAAAGCTTACGATATTTTTAACAAACTTTTAAGCGTATCCCTTTCAAAAGAAGTAGAAATTGCAGCGGCGATCTCCTCCTTCTATTTGGGCAGAATTTACCTTGCACAGAGCAAATTTAAAGACGCCCTCAGTCATTTCGAACAGGCAATACACCAATTCAAAAAACTTCAAAAATTTGATAGATTAGCAGACTCCTATTTTCATCTCGGAATAACATATAAAAATTTGGGAGAATATAAGAAAGCTTACGAACAACTTCAAAAGGGATTATCAGTAATAGAAGAGAAAAATTTAAACATCCCTTCCCTTAAGGCAAAACATTTGGTTAATATAGCATCCCTTAACTATACCTTTGGAAAATATCAAATGGCTCTCGAATATTACAGCAAGGGATTAGAATATTCCATAATCTATGACCTTTGGGACTATGTCGCATTAGCTTATAAGGGAATAGGTATTTGCCATCTCGCCATGAAAAATTATAGAAAATCCCAGCACTATATTAGAAAAGCCCTGTTATTATACAAGCTTGTTGACAGTAAATACGGTATAGCACTAATATATAACAATTTGGGAGTTCTCAATATTCATATGAAGAATCTTGATAGAGCTCTCAAATATCTCGAAACCAGTACAAAACTTTTCAGAGAACTCGATAAGAAATTTGGAGAGGGAAGAAACCTGACCGAAATTGCAAGGATTCATTATTATCAAGAACAATACGACATTGCTATAGAATTCTGTAAAAGAGCTTTAAAAATCATAGAATCAATAAACGACGTTGAAGAAAAAGGCAGAATTTACGACCTTATCGGTAAGATATACATGGCTCTTCAAAATTACGCGAAAGCTGAAGAAAATCTTCTTATAGCATTAAAACTCTTTGAAGAAAACAACATGACGGCTGAACTATCCGAAACCTGCTCTACTCTCGGCGAACTGTATATAAACATGAATCAGCCACAAAAAGCTAAAGAATATTACAATAAATCCATAAACCTTCTAAAAGGAAACGGAACCAAAAATAATTGAAAAGAGCCTGCAGCGACCTACGCTCGAGCCTATATAGATCCCTGCATAGCTTCTGCCGATCTTTCGATCGACAAGAACCATTACGGAACCTATACAAACCCTGAAGCTCGACCAGTAAAAGTACCTATGGAGCTTACTAAAATCTCTCGATCTTAATAAACCCCGAGTTTAAATCCAAAACATAGAGGAAATAAACCTGCGGTACCTCTACTGATCTTAGCTCGACCATCGTAAATCCCTTTTGATCCTGCCGCAATCCTTCGGACCACGACAGAACCATACAAGACCTACGATGATCTTCCCGCCGGCTGCTACCGAACCGTATACGATCCGGCAGCAACCTTTGGCCGACCGCTTAAGAACCGATAAATTAGACCCTTAAGCGATCTGGGCTCGGCCGCTGCAGACCCTTCTTATATTTATTATTCTCATATTGAAAACTATTATTCATTAATCTTTTAAATTTTTTTAAAATTTAAATTTTGATTTAATACATTGACAATTTTAATACTATATCGTATTATTATTTTAGCAAATTAATAGGCTTTGCATTACTGGCGGAAGTGGAATAAACCACAAGGGAGTGCAAAGCTTTGAAATGCCGACCGCCTGGGCAAAAGTTTCAAACTTTGTCCAGGCGGTTTTTATTTTTTAAAATTTTCAAAAAATGGAGGGATCTGCATGAATTCTTGGAGAAATTTTAAAGAAGGTAATTGGATGCAAAATGTAGATGTTAGAGATTTCATCCAAAAAAATTACCGACCCTACTATGGAGACGAATCCTTCCTATCAAAGCCCACCTTAAAAACCTTAAAACTCTGGAAAAAATGCCTTGAACTGATAAAAGAAGAGATTAGAAATGGAGGAGTACTTAATGTAGATACCCAAAATATTATGACAATAACAAGCCATAAAGCAGGTTATATCGATAAAGAGCTGGAAGTTATTGTAGGTCTTCAAACCGATGAACCTCTGAAAAGAGGTATAATCCCCTTCGGCGGTATAAGAATGGTAAAAGATGCACTTAATGCTTATAATTATAAAATCGATCCCCATATAGAAAAGATATTTACTAAATACAGAAAAACACATAACAGTGCGGTTTTCTCGGTATATACCGATGAAATGAAGAAAGCCAGAAAATCAGGAGTCATAACCGGACTACCCGATGCCTACGGAAGAGGTAGAATTATTGGTGACTATAGAAGGGTGGCCCTCTATGGCGTAGATAAGCTCATAGAGGAAAAGAAAAAGGATTTAGAAAAATTGTCAAATACAATGATGACCGAAGAGGTAATCGAACTAAGAGAAAAGATTTTCGAACAGATAACCGCTCTCCAAGAACTTGTAGAGATGGCAAGAGAATATGACTTTGACATCACCAAACCTGCAAAAAATGCAAGGGAAGCGGTGCAATGGCTTTATTTTGCTTACCTCGGTGCTATAAAAGAACAAAACGGAGCGGCCATGTCTTTGGGAAGGGTCAGTACTTTTTTAGATATATATATCGAAAGAGACATTGCTGAAGGGACTTTAACCGAAGAAGATGCACAGGAACTTATAGATCAATTCATAATAAAACTCAGAATGGCAAGGCATTTGAGAACTCCCGAATATAACCAACTCTTTGCAGGTGATCCCCTATGGATTACCGAATGTATAGGTGGTATGGGATTGGATGGAAGGCCTCTCGTAACAAAGACTTCATTCAGATTTCTTAACACTCTTATAAATTTGGGCCCCGCGCCAGAACCCAATATCACCATTCTCTGGTCATCACACCTTCCGGATAATTTCAAAAAATACTGTGCAAAAATCTCCATTCTCACAAGCGCCGTTCAATACGAGAACGATGATTTAATGAGACCCATATATGGAGATGACTATGGGATAGCCTGCTGCGTATCCGCTATGAGACTTGGAAAAGAAATGCAGTTTTTCGGAGCAAGATGCAATCTACCAAAGGCGCTTTTACTCGCGCTAAATGGAGGAAAGGATGAAATTACCGGCGATCAAATAGCACCTCCAATAGAACCCATAAAAGGAGAATACCTTGAATTCAATGAAGTTATGGATAAATTAGAATTTACCCTGGATTGGCTCTGCAGGCTTTACGTCAACACCATGAACATTATTCACTATATGCACGATAAATACGCTTACGAGAGACTTCAAATGGCTCTTCACGATACGAATGTAGGAAGGTATATGGCCTTTGGAATAGCCGGATTATCGGTTTTTGTTGACTCTTTGAGTGCTATAAAATACGCAAAGGTAAAACCCATTAGAAATTCTAATGGGTTAATCGAAGATTTTGAGGTTTATGGTGACTTTCCCAAATACGGAAACAATGATGATAGAGTAGATCTTATTGCAATAGACATAGTGGAAAAATTTATTACTAACCTAAAAAAATATAAAACCTATAAAAATGCCGAACATACTTTATCGATACTTACCATAACATCAAATGTGGTCTACGGATTAAAAACAGGAAGCACTCCCGACGGAAGAAAGAAGGGAGAACCCTTTGCACCCGGGGCAAACCCCATGCACGGAAGGGATAAAAATGGTGCTCTGGCATCTCTCGGTTCTGTAGCAAAACTTCCGTACGAATTTTTAAGGGACGGTATTTCCTATACCTTCTCGGTTGTTCCTAAAGCCCTCGGAAAAACACAAGAAGAAAAAGTGAATAACCTTATAGCATTAATAGATGGCTACTTCGTTCAAGGAGGCCATCATATAAACGTAAATGTATTAGAAAGAAAAACCCTCCTCGACGCAATGAAAGAACCCGAAAAATACCCGCAGTTAACCATAAGGGTATCAGGATATGCCGTAAACTTTATAAAACTTTCGCCTGATCAACAAAGAGAAGTCATAATGAGAACCTTTCATGAAACCATGTAGGAGTGGAAATTATGATAAAAGGAAGAATCCATTCAATTGAAACCTTTGGAACGGTCGACGGGCCCGGAATAAGATGCGTAATCTTTATGCAGGGCTGTTTCGTAGGATGCATTTTCTGCCATAACAGGGACACATGGGACCCTATGGACGGAAAAGAATATACCGTAGATGAAATCCTGGATACCGTTTTAAAATATAAGACCTATTATAAATTATCAGGAGGAGGGGTCACACTCTCAGGAGGCGAACCCCTCCTCCAAGCGGAATTCTCCGTTGAACTTTTTAAAGGATGTAAAAAATATGATATAAACACTGCTTTAAATACATCAGGTTTTGCAGATATAGACGATAAAATTGATAAACTTCTTATGTATACCGATTTAATACTACTGGATCTAAAACACATAGACCCCATCAAACATCAAAAAATCACCGGAAAGGATAATCAGAAAATATTAAATTTCGCAAGATATATAGATAAAAAAAAAAATACCCCTCTGGGTAAGATATATAATCATACCAGGTTATACAGATGAAAAGGAAGATATTGAAAAACTTTGCTGTTTCCTTTCTACACTGAAATCCTTAAAACGTATAGAACTCTTACCCTATCATAGACTCGGCGTTTATAAATGGAAGCAATTGGGTTTAAATTATCCATTAGAAGAAATAAACCCTCCTACCAAGGAACATATAACCGAAATAGCAAAAATTTTTGATTCACATAACTTGCGGGTCATTTATTAGTATGACCCGCTTAATTTTATGGTAAGCCTCATATCGTCGTTATATACTTTTGGTAAAATAGCGGCCACCACTCCACTATATTTTGCACCCCTTTTAATATGAAAAGCCAGTGTTGAAGCTATGCACCTCGGAACATATCCCAAATCAATACCTTTTTCGGTCCAAAGACGAACGGCATTTGGATCATTGGTATTGTTGTTCTCCCATTCCGCAATAACTCCACTGCCTATTTTTAGATAATCAAGATTAAATACCCTATTTTCATAATATAGCCCTGCCGGATGTATGAAAAATTCTCCATTATTTGGAATATATATTTCCTTTGGATTTTTCTCCGAAAGCATGGATATAAATTCTGCAATCTTTGGCTCCTTATTCTTTATCGAATTACCAAATAGAAATTCGGCAAATATATTATCAAGAAGTTTAAAATCGCATATATTCTTCATAAACTCTATTCCTTTTGCAAAGGACGATTTAATCAAAAAGTTTAGTCCGGCAGCAACAATACCATTTTTGAAGAAAAGAAAAGCCTTCAAAATATCCGCAAACCAAAGGATATCCTGTGTCATGTCTTCATCGAAATATTCTACGATATAAAAGCTATTAAGTTCCATCAAATATTCCATTTCTCTAAACCCTTTTAGCGACTCAATAATCCGATTATATTGATCTACGTAAAAGGGCTGTTCGTATTCTCTTTTTTCTATCTCCATTTCTCCCAAATACTCCTTTGTCAATCCCTTCATTTTTATATCATAATAAACATTTTGATTATTAACAGGAATTGTACACCCAAGAATAACCCTGATATTCTTCATTTTTCAACACCCCTTATCAAGATTCTAATTAAATGATAATATAGAGGTTAGACATATGACGTCATTAAAAAAATAAACTCCGAAAAATTTTCGGAGTTAAACTTTTGGATTTATCCCCCTTAATATATCGGCAAATTCTTTCGGCAAACCTGCTTCCTCAATAGCCTTCGCCATCTTTTCAAAATCGTATTCAACTTTTAAAATTTCCACTTTTAAATCATTTTCTAATAACTCCAAAATCACATAGGAAACCCTGTTATCAAAAGTATCTGCATTTTTATCCTCCGGTTTCGGTTTTCCAACACTTCCAGCGTTTACAATCAATTTCCCTTCAATATCCTCAAAATATGGGATATGTGTATGTCCACATACGAGTATATCCGCTTTCAGCTCCTTGACAACTTCATCAAGAACTTCGGAATCTTGATACAAATATTCGTTTAACCTACGCGGACTCCCATGTACAATTAAAATTTTTTTATCTACTATTTCGATTTCCAGATATTTCGGTAAGCCTCTCAAATACTTTTTATTATCATCTAAAACGTTATCTATTGTCCAGTTAAGAGAAAGAGCTCCTAACTCTGCAGCTTTTTGCGAGTTGTAATCACATCCGCAAGCAAGCCTTTCAAACCCTACACCATCATCATAATTTCCCATAACCGAAATTATATTTTTTTCTCTTATAAATTCTATAACCTCATTGGGAAAGGCCCCATATCCAACCAAATCACCGGCAGAAATTATTAAATCCACCTTTCTTGAAATAATATCTTGATAAACCACCTTCAATGCCTCGATATTACCGTGAACATCCGAAATAAAAGCAATCCTCATACAAGATCAGTCCTTCCTTTTACTTCTATTTTTAAATTCTCAAATAATAAAAATTTACTTATACTAATATTTATTTTGGATATTTTATCTCTTTCCTCCACAACATCCTGATACCTTTATAAATTCTCTCGGAATAACGGTAACTTCTTGAATTCCCTTCTTTGTTATATATTCTACAGCTTTTGGGGTAATATTAAGCTTCATATAACCATCTTCCTTCTTAAACAGACCTTTTAAACAACTTATCCTTAGTAAACCTTGCAAACCACACGAGAACCAGCATTACTGGAACTTCAATAAGAGGTCCGACAACTGTAGCCAGAGCTACGGTTGGATTAAAAGCGGTTATAGCTATGGCAATAGCTATTTCAAAGTCCCTACCGGTACTATTGAAAGCCACAGCAACAGAATCCTCATAATTAAGTCCCAATCTCCACGATACAAAATAAACGATTATAAACATGCTCCAGAAAAATATTGTCATGGGCATCGCCATCAGAACTATAAATCCAGGTCTTGCTAAAATCAGGTCGCCCTTTAAAGCAAACATAACTATTAAAGTAAATAAAAGACCTATTATGGAAAGGGAGTCAAGATAAACCCTTATTTTTTCAAAACCTTCCTCCCCTACCTTCCTCACACCTATTCTTCTCGTCAGATAACCAGCTACAAGAGGTATTCCCAAATACAGCAGTACACTTTCTCCTACGACCCACACATCAAACTGAACATTTCCTAAAAGAAGTCTTGCATAAACGGGTATGAGGAGCATCTGTGCTATAGAATTCATGGCAACGAGCACAATTGCCAGCGCATTATTCCCATAAGCCAAAAAGGTAAAGACAATAACCATAGCTATACAGGGTGCTAAGCCGTAAAGCACAAGCCCTACATAGAAATCATGATATCCCGAAAGAAAAATTTTAGCCAATAACAGCATAAAAAACGGTGCGACGGCATAGTTGAAAAACAGAACTATAAATAACTGCTTAGGAGATTTAAAAGCCTTTCCCAAATCTTCAAATCTTATCTTGGTCATGGCAGGATATATCATTAAAAAAAGGCCAATTACTACACCCAAAGCTAAAGTATTAGCAAGAGAAAAGGTATAGGTCCCTTTAAAAAGAGCTTTTATAGCATCTATAGGCGGCGTAAGCTGATAGTTTGATATGTTATATATTTTACCTATAAATATTCCTATAGCCATACTGACTATAACAAAAACAGGAAGCAATCTAAAATCCTGCAATCTTTCCAGGATAGACTTACTTCTCATATCCTACTCCTCCTTTTCTTCGCAATTTCTTCGTTTATAATCGCATTTCTCAGGAACTACTAATAATTCTTTTAAAAAATCCATCAGTTCCTCTATTCTACTTTTATTAAGCGAATAATAAATCCACTTGCCCCCCTTCCTGTAATTTATCAACCCAGCGTTATAAAGAATTTTAAGATGATGAGATACTGTTGGCTGCGAAAGGTCCAGATAGTCTAAAATATCGCAAACGCACATTTCACCGCATCTAAGCATTTTTAAAATTTTAACCCTGTTTTCATCAGCTAAGGCTTTTAAAATCTCCACTTCTTTCATTTAATCCCTCCATTATATTTATATATTTAAATTCATCTATATAATATCAAAAAAAATAAAAAAATAAAAGGGGAATTTTTCATTCAAGAAATAATTTAATGTACAAATAAGACAAATACAAATAAGAACCGTCCCTAATTGCGTTATTCTATAAAAACAGCCGAATACCAATTTTGTACGTCATTTGTATCTTTTAATGTTTCTATAGGAAGGCCAAACTTTCTTACCGTAGCAAAAACATCTATTCCTACGCTGTGAAAGGCAGGCCTTGCTTTTTTGGGCATTCTGCAAGGTTCTCCTTTAAATCCGGCACATTCAGGACAAACCGCACAGTCACTCATGGAAAAAGCAAAGTAATACCCTTTCAAAAAAGCCTCCCTTTCTATTTCAAAAGATACATCCTGAGAAACCTTCTTCTTTGTAGAATGAATTATAATCCCCCAGGAATAATTTTTTAAAACATCTTTATATTCCCAAGGTTTAAGAGAGCCAGGCCTTGAGGGACATGTATGCCCTTTACCCCAATCGGCACAGCCGTACATGCATTTTAAAATTGTCCTGGAATCAAAAACTATATCCTCAATATTAAATATTACAACATCGTCGGCTCCGAGCTCTAAAGCCCTCTTTTTAAAATATTCCTGTGCTTCAATCCTATTCATAAAAAACCCTCCTTCAAAAATCCTTAACAACCAATTTGCTTTTACCTGTTAGCTTATTAATCTCAATATCCTCGACTCTTTCTATGGTATATTCTACATTGTTAAACCTTTTTTCTGCCAAAATAATATCCAGCTGTTTTCTTATAATAGGCTCGATATTTTCAAGGTCTACTTCTCTTTCTATAAGGACCCTCAATACAAAACTTCTCTTGGAGGTCTGAAGGAATTGATATTTGATAAGCCCTTGCGCCTTTATATCATCCAACACAAGCGGATGTAAAAAATCCTCTCTCCCATCCTTATTTATAAACCACATCACCTCTTCGCTTCTTCCTAAAATGCCATCGATATGACTATAGGGATACTGACCTTTAAATGTTCCCGGCGGTTTTAAATTGTCCAGATAGTCCGAAAGCCTGTATTTTATAAGCGGTTGAACAAAGTTATAGAGAGGCGTTATGATCGCCCTCTTCTGTTCATCGGTTTCTACGTAATTTATAGTATCCAGAAAATAAAGACCGTCAGTTTTAGCCGTTCCGAATCCAAGAATAATAGATTCACTACATCCGTATATGTCTATAACCTCGGTCTTTAAGGTTTTTTCTATATATTCCCTTACGCCTTTTACAAGAGGCTCGCCGCCGGTTATGATTCTGAAAGCATCATTTATATGAATTTTACCATCATTTCTTAAATCGCACAATATTTTTACCGCAGAAGGATAGCCCATAATAACATTTGGATTAAATTCATTCAGTTTCTCTATCCAAACATCTAAAGGGCTATTTACATCTATTAATAAAGGGGCATAGGCATAGCTTTTTATACCCGTATAGGCGGCCATGACACCACCATATCTTCCTGAAGTAGCTGCAACATAAAGACATCTTATTTCAGGTATTTTACCCATTAATATATCTTTTATAGGCACATCATCCTTAGCTATCTTAAATCCGGCTGTCAGTATGGTATACCAGGCAGCTCTATCGTATAAAAACTTTGTAGGAGTACCTGTGCTTCCGGATGTATGAACTATATAGTACTTTCCTTTATATGGAATACTCATATCCTGATTTTTTTCTAC
>Ga0334722_10002547_pt1 | contig 20489 bp, 23 predicted proteins | sample C3_bottom_MG_FD_207210 | JGI IMG/M metagenome (GOLD analysis project Ga0334722, IMG submission 207210) | Sediment microbial communities from Yellowstone Lake, YNP, Wyoming, USA - C3_bottom | ecosystem: Environmental > Aquatic > Freshwater > Lake > Sediment | place: USA: Wyoming | collected... | reverse complement strand
CGCAGCAGCCAGGCAGTGCGACCGTTGTTATTGGCCATCACTGATGACGATCCGGAAGTACGGATGCTGGCGGCCGAGGCTCTGGGAAAGTCCGGCGTGCAGGAGTCTGCAGATGCGCTTGTTCCTCTCCTGGAGGATGAGGACCTTTGGGTCCGAGCCGCTGCGGCGCGAGCGCTGGGCAGGAGCGGTGCAGAACGTTTCGGCGCCGTCCTCGCCGATCATTTGAAGGGAGCGAGCGACATATTTCTTCTCGCGCTGATCGATGTAGCGGGCAAATCGCCCATTCGCGAAGCATTGGACGGTCTTCTTGGCCTGGAGTGCCATCCGGATCCCGAAGTACGCAAGACCGTACTTCAGGCCCTTTCATCCTATGATTGGGTCCGCGTTCGTCCTGTTGTTCTTGCGCGTCTTTCCGATGCTCACTGGAGCGTTCGTAAATCGGCAACGGAGATCCTGAAGCAGCGAAGAGATCCTGCCACCGACCTCCTGCTCGAGCAGCTGGCCGCAGCAGATCCGGATATGACCGTCCGGCAGGCAGCCCGGGACGCCTTGGGGAAATAAATGTTCAACGAACAACTCATCCCGCTTCCCGAGGACGTTTTCCGGCTTCTGCGGGACTTTATTCACGATTACTGCGGCATCTTCTTTGATGACGGCTCCAAGTTCCTTCTGGAGCGGCGGCTCAATCGACGCCTTGAGCAGCATCAGCTGAAGAGCTTCGAAGAGTATTATCACTTTCTTCGGTATGACCGTCGGCGCGAGGAAGAGATCGTTGTCCTTGTGGACAATCTCACGACGAACGAAACGTATTTTTTCCGGGAAAGCGCCCAGCTCAAGGCGTTCTCCGACGAGATCCTTCCCGAGCTTCAGAGCAGGCATGCCGGGAAAAAAAGCCTGCGTATCTGGAGCGCGGGCTGTTCGACCGGCGAGGAGCCGTACACGATCGCGATCCTTCTGCTGGAGTCCGGCACTTGGTGGCATGATTGGCAGGTGGAGATCATGGGGAGCGACATCAATCAGCGAGTTCTCCATACGGCACGCAAAGGGATGTACAAAAAAGGGTCCCATCGGGCGACGCCGCCTGACATGCTTCGTAAGTACTTTGTCGAAGAAGGCAAAGGGGACTATCGGATCATCGATGCCGTGCGTCAGCTCGTCTCATTCAGTTATGTCAACCTGCTGGACCCCTATAAGACCAGCTTGATCCGGGACCTGGATATCATATTCTGCAGGAATGTCATCATCTATTTTGATCGCGATGCCAAGAAAAAAGTGATCGCGACCTTTTACGACAAGCTGCAGGAAGGCGGCTATCTCCTGCTCGGGCACTCGGAGTCCCTGATCAATATTTCCACCGCGTTCACCCTGCGCACGTTGAAAAATGATATGGTCTATCAAAAACCGGTTCGGGTGCGGACCGGATGACACTCCAGGAATGATGCGGATATGAGCAGTTCGAAAAAGATCAAAGCACTTGTCGTCGACGATTCGGCGTTCAACCGGAGCGCCCTGTCGCAGATGCTGGCAAGCGACGTCGGCATCGAGGTCGTTGGTACCGCCACCGATGGAGTGGACGCCATCGGCAAGACGCTTCGTCTGATGCCGGACGTGCTGACGCTCGACCTCGAAATGCCGAATATGGACGGCTTTACGTTCCTTCGCTGGCTGATGAAGGAACGACCTACGCCTGTCCTGGTCATATCCTCCCGCTCTGACAGCAGGAGTGTGATACGTGCCCTTGAGCTGGGTGCAGTGGACTTCCTTGCCAAGCCCGAAGCGCGGATATCAAAGAGCATCGAGGGCATCCAGGACGAGCTTCTTGCCAAGGTCCGCTCCATCCTTTCCCTCGAAATGCGCAAAGTTCAGTCGGCCATCGCCTTGCTTAACCAGGAGCGTGTCGCACCTGTCGTTAACAAAGAGATTGAGGTGGTCCCGCGGCGGAGCGACATCGAATTAGTGGCCATCGCCTCTTCCACGGGCGGTCCTCCCGCCATCCAGGCGATCCTCACCGGGCTTCCCGGGGATTTTGGAGCAAGCATCGTGATCTCCCAGCACATGCCGCCGGGATTCACCCGGAGCTTTGCTGAACGTTTGAACAAGATATCTGCGCTCGTCGTGAGCGAAGCTGCGGCAGGCGACCGCATCAAAGCGGGAATGGCATTTGTTGCACCCGGCGGCCATCATCTCCTTGTCAGGCGGGACCGTGACGGATTGTTCGCGGAGCTCATTCCGCGGAGCTCTGATGATAAGTACGTGCCGTCCGCGGACCGGATGATGATATCGGCAGCCGAGGTATGCGGGGCGTCCACTCTTGGGGTGGTGCTTACGGGGATGGGAAATGACGGCGCAAAAGGTGTTTTGGCCATCAAGAAACAGCAGGGGCAGTGCGTTGCCGAGAGCGAAGAAAGTGCCGTCATCTTCGGGATGCCTCACGAGGCGATCCGAACCGGAGGTGTCGATAAGGTCCTGCCTCTGGCGAAAATGGCCGAAGAGATATTGACCCGTTGTTCAGGCAGGATTGACAATACGTAGACGTGTTTGGACGGAGGAAATACGCTTGATAAATTAATATATCTCGTCTATAATTACTTACTATTTGCCCTGCCCGACGTCGATTACATCGGCGCTGCATGGCATCGCACTATGCGGTTCCCCGGCGCGGCAGACACTGCTGCCATCGTACGGGTTGAATTAAGGAGGACTGGATGGATAAGGACGCCGGCTCCCTGAACAAAAAAGTTGAGGATTTTCTCCAGGTTTTCAGAAAAGGAGAAGAATTCACCCAAGAGCTGCTTCGGGAGAATGAGAAGCTCAGGTATCGCCTTGCCAAACATGAAGAGGTGTCGAAGTTCTCCGGCCGCGAGGAGGATTTCAAGCTGCACTCTATGGAAGAGCGGCTTAAATTCCTTGAGGATGAGAACAAGAACCTGTTGGACCGTTACCGCCAGGTCGAGGAGGAGAACAAGGACTTTGCCAGCCGTTACATTGAAGTGGAGGCAGAGAACAACAACCTGGCGAACCTGTACGTTGCGAGCTACCAGCTGCATTCGACGCTGGATTTCAATGAATCGCTGAAGATCATCCTTGAGATCGTCATGAACCTCATCGGGGCCGAGGAATTTTCCATCATGATGCTCGATGAGAGCACAAATGAGCTGTCGATCGTCGCTCAGGAGGGCATGGGGCCGGAAGCACATGACAATATCAAGATCGGTGAAGGCATCATCGGGGATGTGGTAAAGAACGGCGAAGCGTTTTATCGTGAAGGAGACCCCACCGACCTCAGCGGCGTAGATTACAGCCACCCGCTGGTCTGCATCCCGCTCAAGATCAAGGAACATGTGATCGGAGCGATCGTTATATACAAGCTTCTCATACAGAAGACGCGGTTTTCCAACATGGACTTTGAGCTGTTCTCCATGCTGGCCGGCCATGCTGCGACGGCGCTTTTCTCTTCGAAGCTCTATTCCCAGTCCGAGCGCAAGCTCTCAACCATCCAGAGCTTCCTCGATCTGCTGAAAGAGAAATAACGGAGGTTTTACATGCCGGAATACAATTTTCTGGTCGTTGAAGACTCCCCCACCATGCGGCAGCTCATTACCTTTGCCCTGAAGCGCATTCCCGGGAGCAAGGTCATCGAAGCGAACGACGGCATTGATGCGCTCAAGAAGCTTTCGACCCAGAAGTTCGACATTATCCTTACCGATATCAACATGCCCATCATGGACGGTCTTAAACTTGTTTCCATGGTCCGCAATGATCCGGTGCACAAGGCTATTCCCATCGTTATCATCACGACCGAGGGCGCTGATGAGGACCGGAAGCGAGGTCTTGCTTTGGGTGCCAATGCTTACATCGCCAAGCCGATCCAAACGGCCGACCTCCTGAACGTGGTGAACCAGATCATCAGCGGAGCTGGTGCCTGAGAAAAAATGGTTGTTGATCGATAGTTAAAAGGCGGGATCGCATCCCGCCTTTTTTTTATGTCTTGTGCGCTCGCGGTAACCTTGCTGAGAGGAACAGCAGAATTGTTGTGCGGTGTGGATCAAAACATCGGGGTGTCATCCTAGACATGAGGGAGACGGGATGCAGTGCAACGCTAAGTGCGGCTGTTGTCAGCAGCCCCATCCTCCGTTGCCGCCCGTTCCCTGAGCTGCCCGCAGGCGGCGGAGATGTCCCGGCCGCGCGATTCACGTACCAACGCGGTGTAGTGGTGGTCCTGCAGGATCTTCTGAAAGCGTTTCACGGAGGGGTCCCCGGGCCGCTGGAGCCCGCTGCCGGGAAAGGGATTGAAGGGAATGAGGTTGATCTTGCACTTGATGCCCCTGAGCAGACGGGTAAGCCGCAGCGCGTCGTCCTCGGAGTCGTTTATTCCCTTTAGCAGCACAAACTCGAACGTAATGCGCCGTCTTGGATCGAGCGGAAATCGCCTGCAAGCGGCTAGAAGTTCTTTGAGAGGATAGCGCTTGTTAACAGGCATGATCAGATCACGCGTTGCGTCGGTCGTGGCATTCAGCGAGACAGCGAGATTCACTTGTGCCCCGGCCCGTCCCAAAGAGTCCATTTCGGGAACGAGGCCACTGGTCGAAAGTGTGAGCCTGCGGCCAGAAAATCCAAGCGCCCGGTCCGAGGTAATGAGACGGATCGCTTTTATCACTTCGTCAAAGTTTGCCAGCGGTTCCCCCATTCCCATAAGCACGATGTTGGATATCCTGCGCGTTCCTTCATCCTTGAGGATGCGTGATGCCTCCAGGACCTGGTCGGCGATCTCATAAAACAGAAGGTTCCTCGAAAAACCTCCCTGTCCGGTCAGGCAGAAGCGGCAAGCCTGTTGACACCCTACCTGGGAGGATATGCAGAGCGTCATCCGGTCGTCGTCCGGGATAAGTACGCTTTCGACGGTGTGGCCGTCCTCGAGCTTGAATAGAAATTTGCGTGTACCGTCCGACGATAGCTCCGCTTGCAATAACGTAAGGGTAGAAATAGAAAAAACCGCGGCAAGCTGGTCGCGATCGATCTTTGATATGTTCGTCATTTCGTCGAACGAGACTGCATAGCGCTGATAGATCCATGAGATTATCTGACCAGCCCTGTATGCCTTAAGGCCCCTGCTGACCAGGTTTGCTTTAAGCTCATCAAAGCTCAGGTGCTTTATTAGTATCTTGTCTATTACGTGCATTTTGTCGCAGCTCGTCGAAGATCTTTTTAGGCAGAGTATCATTATTCCTTTTCAATTGCAAGGTTGACGATTCCCGGCAGAATCGCTGCGAGTACTGTCGTATATTCGGTCAGTTGAGAAGATAATTATTAAAGCAATCAACTGATTTTATGATATAATTCAACAAGCATGAATGTTGCATTCTGCCCACTGCGTAAGCAAACTAATTACTGGAGAATCAATTAGCTACATGGGTGATGCAACCGCATTAAAGCGGATCCTCATAGTTGACGATGAACCGACCATTCTTCTTACGCTTTCTTACGCGCTGCGGACCAAGAACGTAGAAGTGATCACAGCCAGCCGACTTGAGCCTGCCGAAGAAGCACTGAAGCGGTATCGCTTTGATCTCGTGATCGCCGACATCCGTATGTCCGGCATGCTGGGTGTTGAGGGACTGGAACTTCTTACCTATATCAAGCGGTATTGGCCGGAAACATATGTCATTATCATGACCGCGCACGGTTCCGAGGATATCCAGCACGACGCTTACGAGCGTGGTGCGACCTATTATTACCAGAAGCCTGTAGACATTCGTGAGTTGATGCGAAAGATCGAGGAATTAGGGATTCATCTCAAAGAATAGACATGTTGTCCGAAGATCAGACTAACAGTCAGAATAACAAGTTGAGCAGGAGGGAGACGCGATGCTTAAGAAAGTCCTGGTGGTTGATGATTCTGCTTTGATACACCAGATGTATAAAATGGTGCTCATGCGCTACCGATGCGATATCGTTCAGGCGCTTAACGGACAGGACGGTCTCGATAAACTGGAGAAGAACCCCGATGTAGGCATGATGCTGGTGGATATCAATATGCCGCTGATGAATGGCCTGGAATTCATACAAAAAGTGAAAGCGCTAAAAAAGTACGACACCATTCCCATTATTATCGTCAGCACAGAAGGCAAGGAGGAGGATACAAAGCGGGGGCTTGCCTTGGGTGCGCAGGGATATGTTAAAAAACCTTTTCAGCCCAGCGATCTCCATTCGCTGATCGGAAAATTATTCGGTGCAGCGCCTGCCTAGCCTTACCTGCCGAGCAAGAGCTGAACGATGTGGCTCAGTGTATTTATTGACCTGTAGATAGATCGCGTCATTATTGAGCCGCATAAAACCCCCGGCTCCTGCCGGGGGATGTAGCGGCTATCCAGACGAGATGGTATTTGCTATGATAGGGCATGCGATATCGAAAAAGTGCCCATGCCATATATAAAACAGAGTACCATCTCGTTTGGATACCGAGATATCGGCGGAAGATCTTTGTAAAGGGCGTCAAGGAATATGCAGCCAAGACGCTTGCGCATGCCCCCGAGCTCTATCCCGATATCGAGGTAATCAAACTTAGTGTGCAGATAGACCATGTACACATGGTGATCGTCGTACCACCGAGAATTGCAGTTGCCGAGGTCGTACAGTACATCAAGTCTCAGTCGGCAAAAAAGCTTAAGGCAAAATTTCCTTTTCTTCATAAAACATACGCGAGCAAAGAGGGCATCTGGTCACGAGGATATTGCGTATCGTGTATTGGGCTCAATGAAAAGGAAATTCTTGCCTATGTCTCCTATCAGGAAAAGGAAGACAAAGGGCAACTGCAATTGACGTTGTGATTTAAGAAACCCCCAGCTCCTGCTGGGGGAGGGTCATTGTCCCCCGGCAAATAGCGATGAACGAAGGCCTTCCGCCATTATAAAAACGGAAGGCCTTTTTCTTGATATAGAGTTTCTAATATTCGTTACCATTTGTAACCTTAGGTAACAAAAAACCCTTGACACTTCCTCTTTCGTGATGCTATTTTGTTTAGTCATTTCTTCAGGAGAAATTCCGTGAAAATTGCGATTACCGGCAAAGGTGGCGTGGGAAAGACCACGCTTTCCGGTTTGCTGGCAAGGCTTTATGCTGCTGAGGGGCGGAATGTCCTTGCTGTTGATGCTGACCCCGATGCCAACCTCGCTTCTGCGCTCGGTATCTCGCCGGAGGCGGCGAAAAAGGCCGTTCCGCTTGCCGAACAGGCGGATATGATAGAAGAGAGGACCGGCGCACGTCCGGGTTCTTCGGCCAAGGTGTTCAGCATCAATCCTAAAGTCGACGATATTCCTGAAACCTATAGTGTGCAGCACGAGGGTGTCAGGCTCCTCGTCGTCGGTAAATCGCGCGAGGCGGGCTCCGGGTGCTTCTGTCCGGAGAACACGCTGCTCCGGAGGCTGATCAGTCATCTTATCCTTCGGCGCAACGAAGTAGTGATCCTTGACATGGAAGCGGGTATCGAGCACTTGACACGTGGTACTGCCGGGAGCGTCGATGCCTTTATCGTGGTCGTGGAGCCGGGGCAACGGAGCCTGCAGACAGCGCGCCAGATCGAGTCCCTTGCACAGGGTCTCGGAGTGAAACAGGTCTTCGTCGTGGGCAACAAGATCCAGCGCGATACGGATAAGGAGTTTGTACGTCAGAACCTTCCGGGCATGCAGGTCCTCGGTTTTATGAGCTATACGCCTGACACGGTCAAGTCCGATCTCGACGGCAGGTCTCCGTTCGATGCGTCCCCCGGGGCCGTGGAGGAGGCAAAGAAGATCAAGGCCACCCTTGATCAACTTATAAAGAAATAAATGGATCAGGGTGGCCTTCGCGGAGTTGTTGGATCATTTATTTCTTGTTGGCATACGATTTCGTAGATAAATAATTGAAAGATAAACTGAGAAAACAGGTTTTGAACGCAAGGTTCAGCCTTACACCGGAACAGCGGCGATCTGCAAGCGCCCAGATCGAAGCGAGGCTGTTCGGGCTTGACGAGTTCCGCTCATCGTCCATGGTCATGTTCTACTCTTCCTTTCAGAGCGAGGTCGAAACGCATCATATGATCCGACGTGCCCTCGCAGAGGGGAAGCGGGTCGTACTCCCCCGGGTTAAAGGGAAGGAATTGGAATTGCTTGAAATAGAGAATTTTGACCGTGAAGTCGCACCAGGAGCGTGGGGTATCCTGGAGCCGGACAAGGGAAGGTCCGCACAGCTTGATGATATCGGGCTCATCGTTTTGCCCGGTGCGGTTTTCGACGAACAGGGAAATCGCATCGGATATGGGGCGGGATTTTATGACAAGCTTCTTCCTTTCTACAAAGGAAGAACGGTTGCGCTTACCTTCGACCTGCAGATTGTGCCGGCGGTTCCCGCCGATGCACACGACATCCCGGTCCAGAAGATCATTACCGAGAAGCGGGTCATAGACGCACGACGTCCGTAAGGTTCCTAATACAAAACTCAAATGGATACTAAAAAAATAGAAAAAGGTGTGCGGCTTATCATTGAGGGCATCGGGGAAGACCCCGGCCGGCCAGGCCTCAAGAGCACACCCGAGCGTGTTGCGGAGATGTACCGGGAGATCTTTTCCGGGATCTCGGCCGATACGAGCGAATTGCTCAAGCCCATGGCCGGTGAGAACCACGACGAGATGGTGATGATCCGCGATATCCCGTTCTACTCGGTCTGCGAACACCACCTGTTGCCGTTCTTCGGGAAAGCTCACATCGCCTATATCCCTGGCGCTGGAAAGATAGTCGGCATCAGCGCACTTGCCCGTGCGCTCGAGGTTTTCGCCAAACGGCCGCAAGTGCAGGAGCGGCTTACTACACAGTTTGCCGATTATATTGTGAGCAGCCTGAAGCCCAAAGGAGCCATGGTCGTGATCGATGCCGAGCACCTTTGCATGAGCATGCGCGGTGTAAAGAAACCCGGCTCTCGCGTGGTGACGTCGGCGGTCCGGGGGGTCTTCCGCACCAAAGAGTCCACGCGCATGGAAATGCTCGAGCTCCTGAAGGAACGGTCATAGCGAGAGCGGTTCAATGTAAGGGAGAGAACATGTCATCGTCAGCTTTAAAATATGAGGCAGCAACCTCGACATCGCTTCTGACCGAGGTTTCCAAGCGCTCGGGCCAGAACCTGCAAGCCTGCTATCAGTGCCGCCGCTGCGCTGCCGGATGTCCGGTCGGCGAAGAGACCGGCGTGACGCCGGACCGGCTGATCCGGATGATCGTGTTGGGTGACCGCGAAGAAGCCTTCAACAACCTACTCGTCTGGAAGTGCGTTGCCTGCTACACCTGCGGCACGCGCTGCCCGAACAACATCCAGACGGCACGTATCACGGAGACCTTGAAGCAGATGGCCAAGAAGTCCCATGCAAAGCCGCTTATTCCCCGCATCGCCGATTTCCACAGCGCATTCATGACCTCGACCCGCCACCTGGGCCGGTTCAACGAGATCGAGGCACTGACCATCTACGAGACCAAGACCGCGATCAAGGAGCTGTCGCAAGGAAAAATGAAGGCGGTCATCGACGAGATGATCGGCCAGGCCCGTCTTGCGCTGGACATGATGAAGAAGAAGCGGCTGCATCTCGGCGTGGACAAGGTCAAGGCGCGGTCGGAAGTACAGGCCCTTTTCGCAAAGGCAAAGGGCCGCTAAGGGTCCCCGGAGAATTTCATGACACAACTCGCTTATTATCCCGGTTGTTCCCTGCACTCGTCGTCGGAGCTCTATGACGTGCAGTGCAAGATGGTGTTCAAGAACCTGGGCATCGAGCTCAAAGAGATCGAGGACTGGAATTGCTGCGGCGCCACGGCGGCGAGCAAGACCGACGAGTTCCTTGCAGTCGCATTGCCTGCTCGAAACCTCGGACTTGCGGCTGCCACTGGGCTTTCCGAGATCGTGATCCCCTGCTCATCATGCTACAGCAGAACGCTGGTCTCGCAGATGACCCTGGCCGCGGACCCCGGCCTCAAGGCTTCCATCAACGACGAACTTTCCCAGAAGATCAAGGGAGACATCAAGGTCTCGAGCATCCTCGAGGTACTGCTGCCCAAGGCGCGATCCGGCGAACTGGCTGCAAAGATGACGAAAAAGCTCGAGGGGCTCAAGCCCGCGTGCTATTACGGCTGTCTCCTGACCCGCTTTCCCATCGATGTGAACGTTCCCGACGATGTGGAGAACCCTCAGGGCATGGAGACCGTCCTGAAGGCCCTGGGTGCGGCACCGGTGGACTGGGGCTATAAGACGGATTGCTGCGGGGCCTCGGCATCGGTGAACGACGCGGACCAGTCCCAGCTCCTCATGTCACGCATCTTCAACGACGCGGTGGGGCGTGGCGCGAACTGCCTTGTCACCACCTGTCCGCTCTGCCAGTTCAATGTCGACGCGTACCAGGACGCGGTAGGGAAAAAGTACGGTATCGAGAAAAGGCTCCCGGTCTACTTCATCACCGAGCTCATCGGCACGTCCATGGGGTTCGATCCCATTGAAATGCAGGTCGACCGGCATTTCGTGGACGCGATGGGACTGTTAAAGGAGTTGAACCTGCTATGAGCGCATCGAAGACCAGCAAAAGCGGTTCGGTCCTGATCGTCGGCGGCGGCATCGGCGGCATGCAGGCGGCGCTCGACCTTGCGGACAGCGGTTTCAAGGTGCACATGGTCCAGCGGGACACGTCGGTCGGCGGCACGATGGTCATGCTCGACAAGACCTTCCCCACGGGCGACTGTGCCATGTGCATGATCTCGCCCAAGATGGTCGAGGTTGGCCGCCATCTCAACGTCGATATCCATACGCTCTCCGAGGTCACGTCGGTATCCGGCCAGGCCGGCGACTTCACGGTCAAGGTCAAAAAGGCAGCGCGGTACGTCGATCCCTCGAAGTGCACTGGATGCGGCGACTGCGAAGCGAAGTGCCCCAAAAAGGTGCCGAGCGAGTTCGACCAGAAGCTGGGACCGCGCAAGGCGGTCTTCTCGCTCTTTCCGCAAGCCGTTCCTAACACCCGCGCCATCGACGCCAGCGTCTGCCTCTGCCTTACTGACCCCCAGCGGAAACGCTGCCGCCTCTGCGAGAAGGTCTGCAAGGCCAACGCTATCAAGTTCGATGATATGGAAAAAGTGATCGAGCTGAGAGTCGGCTCCATCGTCCTCGGTCCGGGTCTTTCGCTCTACGATGCGCGGGTGCGTCCCGAGCTGGGCCTCGGCCGCTGGCCCAACGTAGTGACGTCGATCCAATTCGAGCGCATCCTGTCAGCGTCAGGTCCCTATAAAGGCGTGGTTCAGCGTCCGTCCGACCAGAAGCATCCCGTCAAGATCGCCTGGATCCAGTGCGTCGGCTCTCGCGACAATCACAACGCCAACCCCTGGTGTTCGTCGGTCTGCTGCATGTACGCCACGAAACAGTCGATCATCGCCAAGGAGCACGACAAGAATATCCAGCCCACCGTCTTCTACATGGAGATGCGGGCCTTCGGCAAGGATTTCGACAAGTACGTGGAGCGAGCCAAGAACGACTACGGCGTCAAGTACCGCCGCGCCATGGTCTCGGCCGTCCGCGAGGAGCCGGGGACAGGCAACCTTATCCTTCGCACAGCGGGTGAGGACGGCAAGCTCACGAACGAGACCTTCGACATGGTCGTTCTTTCCGTCGGCTTCGAGCCTCACAAGGACGCAGAGGCCTTCGCCAAGACCTTCGGCATCGAGATGAACGACTACCGTTTTGCGAAGACGTCGCATTTCACACCGGTCAAGACCTCGCGCGAGGGCGTATTCGTCACGGGCATCTACCAGGGACCGAAAGATATTCCCGATACGGTCATGCAGGGAAGCGGCGTGGCCGGAAGCGTCATGGCGCTGCTGTCCGAGGCGCGGGGGACCGAAACGGTCAAGAAAGAATTGCCGCCCGAAATGGACGTGTCCGGCGAGGCGCCGCGCATCGGCGTGTTCGTCTGCCATTGCGGCACGAACATCTCCTCCACCGTAGAGATCGACCAGGTCGTCGAGGCGGTCAAGAAGGAAAAGGGCGTCACCTATGTCACGAACACCATTTACGCCTGCGCGCAGGACAACCAGGAGATCATCAAGCAGACGATCAAGGACCAGAACCTGAACCGCGTCGTGATCGCGTCCTGCACTCCCCGGACCCATGAAAAGCTGTTCCAGGAGACGATCCGCGAGGCCGGCCTGAACAAATATCTCTTCGATCTCGCCGACATCCGAGAGCAGTGCTCGTGGTGCCATAAGGGCCAGAACGAGGTGGCGACTAAGAAGGCGATCAAGATCGTCAAGATGGCGGTTGCCAAGTCGCGTCTTCAGGAGCCGCTCAAGAGCGAGACCGTGGGGGTGACCCCGGCCGCGCTTATCATCGGCGGCGGTGTTGCCGGCATGACCTCGGCGCTTGCGCTTGCCGACCAGGGTTTTCCGGTCCATATCATCGAGAAAGACCAGTCGCTCGGCGGATTGGCAAAGAACCTCTACCGGAGCCTGGACGGCTCCGATGTTCCGCAATTCCTTGCAGCGAAGATCGCCGAGGTTACGGCCCATCCCAAGATCACCGTGCATGCCGGCTCCGAGGTGAAGAAGACCGACGGGTTCGTGGGCAATTTCGAAACGGTTCTCACCAACGGTAACACGATCAAGCACGGAGCGATCGTGCTTGCGACGGGCGGCGTGGAATACCAGCCGACAGAATATCTTGCCGGCAAGAGCTCAAACGTTATTACGCAGCGCGACCTGGAAAAGAAACTTTTCGGCGAGAAGCTCGTTCCGAAGTCCGGTGAACGTTATGTCATGGTCCAGTGCGTGGGTTCCCGCGAGGAACCGGCCCAGTACTGCTCGCGCGTATGTTGCCAGGATGCGATCAAGAACGCCATCGCCATCAAAGAGAAAAATCCCGCTGCCGAAGTAGTTATCATCTATCGGGATATCCGGACCTATGGTTTGCGCGAGGATTATTATAAACAAGCGCGCGACCTGGGCGTGCTCTTTGTTCGGTATGACGTGGATAGAAAGCCGGTCGTCGAGCAGGCGGGAAAGAAGGTGCAGGTCACGGCCTGGGACTTCATGCTGAACAAGGAACTTCAATTCGATGCCGACTGGCTCGTGCTGTCCGTTGGTCTCCGGCCGCATCCGACGACCGACAGCGTCGGTGCCATGTACAAGGTGACGCGGAATCCCGACGGCTATTATCTGGAAGCGCACGTCAAGCTCCGGCCCGTCGATTTTCCGAGCGAGGGACTATTCGTTGCGGGCCTCGGCCACGCACCGAAGAACCTCGACGAGACCATCACCCAGGCGCTGGCGGCGGCCGGCCGCGCGGGCGTGATCCTGTCGCACGAGAAGCTTGCGGTCTCGGGTATCATTGCCAAGCACAAGCGCGAGCTCTGCATGTCCTGTCTCTCCTGCCTTCGGGTCTGCCCCTTCGGGTCGCCTTACATCGACAAGGACGGCAAGGTCTCGCATAACGAGGTCAAGTGCATGGGCTGCGGCATCTGCGCTGGCATCTGCCCGGCCAAGGCCTTCCAGGTGAACAACTTCCGGGATGATCAGATCGTGGCCATGATCGACGCGGCGGTTGAGTCCGAAGAGGCGGGTGTCATCGGGGCGTAGAAGCATCTCTGTATCCACGGGTCCCGATTTCATCGGGACACACAGATAACGGCGGAGTGAATTTCTCAAGCTTGTTTTGTTATTAAACGTGTGCGGCGAAGCCGCCAGTGGTCCGTAAGCTGTTGCTGTTCTTTTCTCTGCACTTCTGTATCTCCGTGGCAGAGATTGATCTTAAAATCCTTTTGAGAGGAGCGCATCCATGGCTGTAGCAGCAGAAGCCCCGACACAGGCCGCGGTCCCTTCCATCGAGAAACCGCACGAGACGCCTGCCGGTTGGGAGCCCAATGTCCTGGCCTTCGCGTGCCACTACTGTGCCTTTGCGGCAGCGGACCTTGCCGGCGTCATGCGGCTGTCCTATCCGCCGAACGTGAAGATCATCCGCCTTCCCTGCACCGGTAAGCTCGACCACATCCACATTCTCCGGGCCTTCGAGCGGGGTGTGGACGGCATCTTTGTGGCCGGCTGACTGAAGGGCCAATGCCATTACCTGGAAGGTAATAAGTTCGCAGCACGAAGGATCGAATACGCACAAAAACTACTCAAGAGCGTCGGCATCGACCCCGCGCGTCTCGAGATGTTCAATCTCTCCGCGGCGATGGGGCCCCGATGGGCAGAGATCTGCATCGAGTTCACCGAGAAAGTGCGGAAGCTCGGGCCCTCGCCGGTCTCGTCGGCACTGAAGGGGAAAGCGCGTTGAAACGCATGCTAAAAATATTGGAAGCGGGCACGATGGCGATCCTCGTTGTTGCCGCGTTCGCGGTGCCGGTCTCTGCGAGGGTGGATCTGTGCAGGCAGTATGTGGACAGTAAGGATTACGACCGTGCTATCGACGAATGCAGCAGAATGCTGACGTCTCCAGCCTATCCGGCCGATGAAGCGTACAACAACCGGGGGATCGCGTATGCGGGGAAGAAACAGTACGACCTGGCCGTTGCGGACTATTCTCGGGCGATAGGGCTCAACCCCGCATTCGACAAGGCGTTCATTAACCGGGGGAATGCGTACTGGCACCTGGGTCAATACGAAAAAAGCTTCGAGGCATATAAAGCGGCCATCAAGCTGAACCCTGATGACCCGAACGCCTACTATAATATGGCGTGCAGGCATGCGCTCAGAAATAATGAGAAAGAAGCCTGTACATGGCTTGAGAAGGCGGTCGCGAAGGGTTTTGCGCAGTGGGAACTTATCAAGAAGGACAGCGATCTTGACGGGATCCGCGGTGCAGCCTGCTATAAACAGATCCTGAACGGAAAATAATGTTCCCTCCCGAAAGGGTCGGAACAGTATCCATGTTCAAAGCAAAGGAGCAAGGAATACCATGATCGTCGGTCAACAAAAACCATTTGATGAGATCTGGGGCATGGTCAAGGCCTTCAAGAAGGTCCTGGTCTTCGGCTGCAACACCTGCGTGGCCATCAGCCATGCCGGCGGCAGCAAAGAGGCGGAGATCCTCGCGTCCATGCTGCGGATGAAGGCGACCCAGGAAGGCGTGGATATGGTGGTGGATAACGCTGCCATTGAGCGTCATTGCGAACCCGAGTTCTTCGAGCCGCTCATGGAGAAGGTCAGGACCTATGACCTGGTGCTTTCCACTGCCTGCGGCGTGGGGGTGAATTTCCTGTCCGACCGCATCGGCAGCATCCCGGTCTATCCCGGTGTGAACACGACCTTCTTCGGCGCCGTACCTAAGGCCGGCTTTTTCGTCGAGCTTTGCGGCGGATGCGGCAACTGCATACTTCATCTGACGGGCGGCATCTGCCCGGTGGTGCGCTGCTCCAAATCGCTGATGAACGGGCCCTGCGGCGGCACCGACAAGGGCAAGTGCGAGGTGGGCAAGGACATCGACTGCGCGTGGTATCTGATCGTGGAGCGGATGAAGGCGCTTGGCAAGCTCGAGGAACTGTTTTCCATCCAGCCGCCTCGCAACTGGGCAACGGGAACCCATGGCGGTCCGCGTCGGCTCGTGTACGAGCACATCATGGACCTGGAAGAAGAGAAGAAGAAGGGCTGATTTCGGCAAATCAAATAAAGTCCTGAACCGCCAAGGCGCGAAGGACGCGAAGGGAATCCAATCCATGAAGGCCGGTTTTGCCGTCCTCGCGCTCTTAGCTCCTTCGCGGTGAATGGTGTTGGTTTTCGGTTTTGTCTGATTGGCAGTATATAACGGCTGGAGGAAAATTCGAATGAAGAGCGGAAGCAATCTGGAAAAGGTCATTGCAAGCGGCAAGCCCGCGGTCACGGCCGAACTGGGGCCGCCCATGAGCGCCGACGGCGCAGAGGTCGTTGAAAAGGCCCACAAGCTGAAGGGCTTCTGCGACGCGGCGAACATCACGGACTGTCAGACCGCCGTGGTTCGCATATCGAGTATCGCGGCCGCGGTCATTGCCCTGCGCGAAGGGCTTGAGCCGGTCATGCAGATGACCTGCCGGGACCGGAACCGCATCGCCATGCAGGCGGACCTGCTGGGCGCCGCTGCGCTTGGCCTCAAGAACTGTCTCTGCATCGCCGGCGACCACCAGAAGTTCAGTGCGGCGGGCAAGCTCAAGGGCCACCCGGGCGCAAAGAACGTCTACGATGTGGACACGACCCAGCTCGTCGGGATCATGAAGAAGATGCGCGACGAGGGCCTGCAGGAAGGCGGCGACAAGATCGAGGTCGCGCCGAAGTACTTCATCGGCGCCTCCTGGACGCCCATGGGCGATCCCCTCGATTTCCGTCCCTACAACCTCAAAAAGAAAGTGGACGCTGGCGCCGACTTCATACAGACCCAGGGCATCTACGACGTCGAGATATTCAAGTCCCAGATGGAAAAGGCACGGAACCTCGGCCTGCATGAGCGGACGGCGATCCTCGGCGGCATCATCGTGCCCCGGAGCGCCATGATGCTCAAATATATGGATGCTTCCGTCGCCGGCGTAACCGTTCCGAAGGCGTTGATCGACCGCATGAACAAGGCGAAAGAGGCCGCGGGCGACGACAAGAAGAAGATGCGCGAATTGCAGGAGGCGGAAGGCCTCAAGATCACCGTGGAGCTTATCCACCAGATCCTCGAGATCCCCGGCATCAAGGGAGTGCATATCCAGGCCATCGAGTGGGAGAGCGCCATGGAAGGGATCGTCAAGGCTGCCGGGCTCTATCCGCGGCCGCAGGTATAACGGGATGAAGCGTCTTTCTGTGTGCGTAGCGCTTTGCATTGTTCTGGCGTGGTCCGCGGTTGCTGTTGCCGCGTCGCGCGGTCCTGTTGAAGGAGATCCGCAGCGGTCATACGGCGCTGTCGACGTCATCATGTATCAGACCAGTTGGTGACCCTATTGCAACAAGGCGCGGGAGTTCCTGCGCGGTATGGGCGTCAGCCTGGTCGAATATGACATCGAGAAGGAACCGCAGAAGCGCGAAGAGATGATGGCGAAGAGCGGCTCGCGCGGCGTTCCGGTCGTCGATATCGAGGGGATCATCATCCGCGGTTATTCACCCGAGGCGATGAAGGATGCGATCGAGCGTAAAAGAAGGCAATAGAGCAGCAGGCCCTTAACGGGTTTTCTCAGAAGGGCCACGGGTCACCAGGTATCTCATGCCCAAGATCACCGTACCTGACATATATAAGAAGAAAGCCGAGGGCAGGAAGATCACGGTCCTGACGGCCTACGATTATCCCACTGCCCAGATCGTGGACGAGGCGGGTATCGACATAGCGCTCGTGGGCGATTCGCTCGGTATGGTGGTGCAGGGCGTTGACAGCACCCTGCCGGTGACCATGGACGAGATGATCTACCACACGAAGATGGTATCGCGGGCTGTAAAGACCTGCCTCGTCGTGGGTGACATGCCGTTCCTGTCTTATCAGGCCGGCCGGGCCGAAGCGGTGAGGAACGCCGGCCGGTTCCTGAAAGAAGCCGGGGCGGAAGCAGTGAAGCTCGAGGGCGGCGTTGCCGTGGCTGAGACGATCAGGGCTATCGTCGCGGCGGGCATCCCGGTCATGGGGCACATCGGGCTTACGCCGCAGCATGTGCACGCGCTCGGCGGCTATAAAGTTCAGGGCAGGGAGGAGGCGGCTCGCGAGAAGATCCTGGCTGATGCGCGTGCCGTTCAGGAATCAGGCGCGTTCAGCGTTGTGCTCGAGGCGATTCCGACATCCCTTGCACGGGAGATCGGCGGCATTCTCTCCATCCCGACGATAGGCATTGGCGCGGGTCCGCATTGCGATGGTCAGGTGCTCGTGCTTCATGATATGCTCGGCTTGTTCGACCGCTTCACGCCGAAGTTCGTAAAGCGGTATGCCGCCCTCAAGGACGAAGCGCTTCGCGCAGTAAAAGCGTACAAACATGAGGTCGAAAGCGGCGTTTTCCCTTCGGAAGAGCAGGGTTTTAAATAGCGGTTTAATCGATTGGCGGAGCGGATCTGCGATCCCCAATATAATGGCAAGCAGTTGCTCATGATAACGCATGTGCAGGGGCTTATTTTTCTTGACGGAGCAAAAGGGTTGTCTATATAATGATTTTCCCCGCAATCGTACTGTCGCATTGTTTCTGCTCTATATTATAGAAGATAGAAGAGAGAAGCGTTTTTCGGAATGAGGCGAAAGCCGAATGGAGGTCGTGCCGATGCCTGAAGCGGCATTGAAGGTTGTTCTCCTCCGGCATACGCCGGAACCTGAAGAGGTCGTGGCAATGGCCGCGAAGCTCTGCTACAGCCCGTCGGGTGTGGAGGAGCTCAAGGAGAAGATCGAGGCCAAGGACCAGGCTGCCTTTGTGGAAAAGCTGGCGTCCATCGGCCACCTTTCGCCCATCGAGCATGTCTCATTTACGTTCGGTATTGAAGGGATATCGCGGGCCTGCTCCCACCAACTCGTCCGGCACCGTCTGGCTTCTTATTCCCAGCAAAGCCAGCGGTATGTGAAAGCCGAACAATTTGAGTACATCGTTCCGCCGAGCATCAAGCAGGACCCGGCACTCGCGCGGGAGTTCGAACAGTGCATGGCCGAGGCCCAGGATAACTATAATAAGGTTTTGAAGCGGCTTGATGAGCTCGGGTACAAAGGGGAGTCAGGGCAACAGGACGCGCGGTATCTGCTGCCGAACGCAGCCGAGACCAGGATCGTCATGACCATGAATGCCCGGGAGCTGTTGCATTTCTTCCGGGTGCGCTGCTGCAACCGGGCGCAATGGGAGATACGTGAGATGGCGGAGCGGATGCTCGGCCTTGTTAAGGGTATCGCGCCGACGATCTTCGGCAGGTCCGGTCCGGGCTGTCTGTACGCTGCCTGCCCTGAGGGCAAAATGACCTGTGGCAAGATCGAAGAGGTCCGGAAAAAATACGGAATAAAGAAATAAGATAGTATTTGCCACAGAGCACACAGAGGACGCCGAGAAACATGAAATCAGACCAACAAAGATTTTCTCTGTGCTCTCTGTGGCCTCTGTGGCAGAATAGATTTTACTGTATTTGAGGTAGTAATGGGTTTTTCCATCGCAGTAGCAGGCAAGGGCGGCACGGGCAAGACAAGCCTGTGCGGTCTTACCATCCGCTATTTGACAGAAAAGAAGACGGGTGCCGTGCTCGCCGTTGATGCAGACGCGAACGCGAACCTGAACGACGTGCTGGGCGTAAAGGTCCATGCCACGGTGGGGAAACTGCGGGAGACCTCGCTCGAGGCGGTCAAGTCCACGGCTCCGCGGCCGGGCGGCATGAGCATGGAGCAGCTCTTTGACTACCAGATCCAGCAGGCGCTGATCGAGGCAAAGGGATTTGACCTCCTCGTGATGGGCAGGCCCGAAGGGGCAGGCTGTTATTGTGCGGCGAACAACATCATCCGCAAATACATGGACAAGCTGGCCGACAACTATCCCTATACGGTCATGGACAACGAGGCCGGCCTTGAGCATCTTTCGCGCCGGACGACACAGGATACGGACCTGCTGCTCATCATCAGTGACTCCTCCGTGCGGGGCGTGATGACCGCGGGACGCATCGGCGAACTGGTGAAGGAACTGGCGCTGAACGTCAAGCGGGTGGTGCTGATCGTGAACCGGGTGCAGGACGGAACGAGCACAGATCCGTCGCTGCTGCGTGCCATCGAACAGCAGGGCGTGGAATTTGCCGGATTCATTCCGGCGGACGAGTTGATCTTTGAATACGATCTGGCCGGCAAGCCACTGGTCCAGCTTCCGGCAGATTCGAAGGCACTTGCCAGCTATTTTGCCGTGCTGGACAAACTGATACCCTAGCCTATGAGCGCGAAGACCGTTGCCATTATCGGTGCGGGCAGGGTCGGCGGTGCATTGGGCCGCCTGCTTGCGAAGGCCGGTTACACCGTAACCGCCGTCGCCAATAGAAACCGGGAGGCCGCGGAAAAGGCGAGGGCCTTCATCGGGGCAGGTGAACCGCTGACCGACGTGGTGAAGGCTGCCTCCACGGCGGACATCATTCTTCTTACAACGCCTGACGGGGCCATCAAAGGGGTCTGTGACGCTATAGCCGCAGGCGGTGGTTTTCGGAAGGGCTCCGTCGTCGTACATACATCGGGCGCGCAGACGATCGACCTTCTGGCGACGGCGAAGGAAGCGGGCGCCTACCGCGTGGTCCTCCACCCGCTCCAGTCGCTCCCGAGCAGGGAACTGGGCGAGAGGAACATCCCCGGTTCGTATTTCCGGATCGAAGCGGACGCTGAGGCGTCACAAACTGCCCGCGAACTGGTACATGCCCTGGGTGGCATCGAACTGAAATTGCCCCGGTGGGATTCCGACAAAGGTTCGGCCGCCCTCTACCACGCCGGGGCTGTTGCGGTCTCCAATTTTTTTGTCGCCCTCGTGGATTTCGGACTTCGCTACTATCAAGCGCTGGGAGCGGACAGGAAGGAAGCGCTAAAAG
>Ga0334722_10002545_pt1 | contig 20496 bp, 18 predicted proteins | sample C3_bottom_MG_FD_207210 | JGI IMG/M metagenome (GOLD analysis project Ga0334722, IMG submission 207210) | Sediment microbial communities from Yellowstone Lake, YNP, Wyoming, USA - C3_bottom | ecosystem: Environmental > Aquatic > Freshwater > Lake > Sediment | place: USA: Wyoming | collected... | reverse complement strand
CGGGGAAGCGTCCCGTCCTGATCGTGGACGAGGCGCAGAACCTGCCCCCGGGGCTTCTGGAGCAGGTCCGTCTTCTCTCCAACCTGGAAACGGAGAAGCGCAAGCTCCTCCAGATCGTCCTGATCGGCCAGAACGAGCTCAAGGGAAAGCTGTCCCTCGCCGCTCTCCGGCAGCTGAACCAGCGGGTCACCGTGCGCGCGGAGATCCGTCCGCTGACGCGGAAGGAGACCGCCCGGTACATCGGCCACCGGCTCGGCGTGGCGGGCGGGGGAGGGCGTACCCTTCTCTCCCCCGGGGCCGAGAAGGCGATTTTCCGGCGGGCCGGCGGGGTGCCCCGGCTGATCAACATGCTCTGCGACCGGGCGTTTCTTTCCGCCTACCTTCGAGCTTCCGCGAAGGTGGAGCGGAAGGATGTGCGCCGGGCGTCGGAGTCGCTGGCCGCCGGGGGAGGCGCGGCGAAACGGATGCTTCGGTGGGTCCCGTGGGTGGCCGCGCCGCTTGCCATCCTTTGCGGACTGCTCGCCGCGTACGGGAGGATCTTTTGAGCCTCCTGCAGGACGCGCTTCGCAAGGCGCAGAAAGGGGAGGGGGGCAATATCCCTCCGATCGGGAGTTCTCTTCCGGCCGGGGGCGGCGCACGGTCCGCCAGGCGCTGGCGGCTGTGGGCGGGCGTGGGCCTTGCCGCCGTATTCCTGCTGGGCGCGGGAGCGGCGATTCTCCTCACCCGCTTCCCGCGGGAAAGATCGATAAAGGCATTGCAGCCGCCCCCCCAGGCTTCCGCGCCGTCGGCGCAACCTTCGCCGTTACCCCTCCCCTCCCCGTCTCCGTCCCCGCCGGAACAGAACCCGCCCGCCCAACAGCCCGCGCCGGAAATGTCGCTCCCGGCCCCGCCGGTCCCGGCGCCGGCCCCGCCCCGCGCCTCGGCGAGGATCTCCCGGGCCGCGCCGCGTGTCCGCGCAAGGTCTGCCGTGAAGTCTCCCAGGGAGACCGCTCCCTCCGTGCCGGCAGCTCCCGCGCCGGCGGAAGGCGGCAGGGCTTTGCAGCTCACACGCTTCAACGAGGGAATCGCCGCCCAGGCGGGGGGAGACTGGGAAGCCGCCGCCCGCCTGTTCCAGGAAGTGGTCTCGAAAGATCCGTCGATCGTCGAAGGGTGGAACAACCTCGGGAACGCGTTCCTGCGCCTCGGAAAACTCCCCGACGCGGACCGGGCGTTCCGTAAGGCCCTCTCTCTCGATCCGAACTACCCCGCGGCGTTGTTGAATGCCGGCCTCCTGCGCCTGCAGGACGGACGCCCCGCGGAAGCGGCGCCGTTTTTCGCACGTGCCGCCGCGCTCGACCCCCGCAACCCGGCGCCCAGGGTCGACCTGGCGATCTCCCTGGCGAGGCGAGGGGCGCTGACGGAGGCCGAGGAGACGCTTACGGCCGCCCGGCGAGCCTTTCCGTCGAACGCCGACGTCCTCTACCACCTGGGGACGGTCTACGAGCGGGCCGGGAACCGCGACAAGGCGAGGGAGGCCTACGCCTCGTTCCTGGCCGCTTCGAACGGCCGACGGCCGGAGATGGAGCGACTCGTCCGCGATCGGTTCCAGGAATGGGGTCCCTGAGGAAGATCGCCCCGCCGGGCTTGACTGTTCCCGCCGCGCCCGGCAGAATGAAAGCACAAATCGGAAGTTCCCGTCGGGCGCCCATGATGGGCGACAAGGGAAGATGGTGAAAATCCATCGCTGCCCCGCAACTGTAACCGGCGACGAAATCCGCGAATAGGCCACCGGGGGATGGAACCCCAGGGAAGGCGCGGAGAGTAGGCTCGAACCGGAAGCCAGGAGACCGGCCCGACAGGGATTTTCCCGGAACACCTTTCGCGGGCGAAGGGTCGGGACGGCAATGCGCGTGACACATCTTCCCCCCCACCCTTTCTCCGGCGAAGGAGAAGAGGCTCTGGGGGATTTCCATTGCGGCGCATTCCGGGCAGTTTCGCAGTCGTCCTGCTGGCTCACCTGGTTCTCGTTCCCGCAGCGCGTGCCGCTTTCCCCATCGAGGTGAAAGACGATCGCGGCGTTGCCGTGAGGCTGCCGTCCGCACCCCGCCGGCTGATCTCCCTTGCCCCGAGCCTCACCGAGATGGTCTTCCTTCTTGGACAAGAGAAGAAGCTCGTCGGAGTCACCCGGTACTGCAACTATCCGCCGCAGGCGAAGGCTCTGCCGAAGATCGGGGGAATCGCCGACCCCGACATCGAGAGGATCGTCGCGGCCGCGCCGGATCTCGTCCTGTGCACGACGGACGGCAACCCGAAAGAGAAGGTGCGGGTCCTCGAGGAAATGGGGATCCCTTGCTTCGCGGCGGCTCCGCAGGACCTCTCCGGAATCTACTCGGCTCTTGAGAGGATCGGGGCGCTTCTGGGGGTCCCGGACAGGGGACGGCGGGAGACAATCGCCTTGCGGGCCCGCGCGGACCGGGCCGCAAGGCAACCCGCGGATCCCGTCCCGAGCGTGCTTTTTACGGTCTCGACCTCGCCGATCATCGCGGCGGGGAAGGGGACTTTCATGGACGAGCTCCTTCGCCTGGCGGGGGGAAGAAACGCCGCCTCGTCGTTTTCCGGGCGGTATCCCAGGTTGACCGTCGAAGACCTGCTGGCGGGAAAGCCCGACATCATCTTTATCGCGGCCATGGCGGGGGTCGAAGCGTTCTCCCCGGACGTGGCCCGCTGGAAGGAGATTCCCGCCTTCCGGGACGGGGAGGTCGTTTCCCTCGACGGCGACATGGTTACGCGGCCGGGACCCCGGATGGTCGCGGCGCTGGAAGAGGTGTCGCGGGCCGTCTCCGCCTGGCGGGAGCGCCACGGAGGCACCTCCGGAAGGAAGAAGGAGGGGAGAGGGCGATGAGGCGGACCTCGCCCATCCTGGCGGTGCTTCTAGGCGCCTTTCTCGGTGCGATCGCCCTGTCGGTCTCTACGGGACCCACGGCCGTCTCCCTCCGGCAGGTCGTCGACGGGCTCACGGCAAACGGGTGGCGCGGGATCCCTTCTGACACGGGCGCCCGGGTCGTCCTCACGCTGCGGCTTCCCCGGGCGCTCCTGGGGGCCCTCGTGGGGGGAGCGCTTTCCTCCTCGGGGGTGGCCTTCCAGGCGCTGCTGCGAAATCCGCTGGCCGACCCGTACATCCTGGGGGTCTCCGGGGGGGCCGCCGTGGGGGCTCTCGCGGCATTTTTGCTCCTGCCGGGGGACTCCTTTCTCCCCCTTCCCCTGTGCGCGTTCCTCGGGGCGGCGCTGGCCGCCTCGGGGGTATTCCTGATGGCTCGGCATCGCCGCGGCGTGTCGAGGGAACGGCTCATCCTCATGGGAGTCGTGGTCGGGGCGTTCCTGAACGCCCTCATCATGCTCATGGTCGCCTTCTCCCCGCCGGGAAAGATCCCGGGAGCCCTCTACTGGCTGATGGGCGACCTGGGGCTGGGGACCCTCCCCCGTGTCGGGGTGCTCCTCCCGTACGTTGCCGTCGGGACCGGGATCCTCTTCCTCCTCTCCCGCGGCTTGGACCTTCTGCTCCTTGGGGACGAGCCAGCCTTCACCTCCGGCCTCCCCGTGGAGAAAGTGAAGACAGCCGTCTATCTCACCGCGTCGCTTCTCGCCGGTTCGGTGGTGGCCGTCTCCGGGCTCATCGGGTTCGTGGGGCTCATCGTCCCCCACGGGGCGCGGGTCCTTGTCGGATCGGGGCACCGGCGCCTGCTCCCCGTGGCCTTCCTCCTCGGGGGGACGTTCCTCATTCTGGCGGACGTCCTTGCCCGGACGGCCTCGCCCTCGGGCGAGCTGCCGGTGGGGGCGGTAACCGCTCTGTCGGGAGCGCCCTTTTTCCTCTACCTCCTGCGGCGCAACGGGGGAAAGCCGTGAGCGCCGCGCTCCTTTCCGCCACGGGAGTCCGCTTCCGTTACCGGGAGCAGGAGGTTCTTGCCGGCGTGGACCTGGAGATGGGGGAAGGAGAGATGGTCATCCTCCTGGGGCCCAACGGCGTGGGGAAGAGCACGCTCCTGAAAATCTTTTCGGGGCTGCTGCCCCCTCATTCGGGAGAGGTGTCCCTGCTGGGGCGCCCGCCGGCGTCCTATGGCCGCAGGGAGATGGCGCGCCTGCTGTCCGTCGTGGGACAGGATCTTCCCGTCGACTTCCCCATGGCCGTGGAAGAGTACGTGGCGCTCGGGCGGTTTCCGCATCAGGGGTTCTTCGGCGGGTCGGCCGCGGAGGACCGGGAACAGATGGAGCGCGCGCTGGTGATGACCGGGCTCATGGAATTGCGCCGGCGCGGCCTCGGCGAGATCTCGGCGGGCGAGCGGCAGAGGGCCGCGGTCGCCCGGGCGATCTGCCAGGGGGCGAGGGTGATGCTGCTGGACGAGCCGACGGCGTTTCTCGACATTTACCATCGGGTTGCCTTCTACGAGATCCTGACGCGCCTGAAAGAGAATTGCGGCATCAGCGCACTGGTCGCCTCGCACGACCTGTCGCTGTGCGCCGAGTACGGAGAGCGGATCCTCCTCCTCTCGGGCGGCAAAGTGATGGCGTCGGGGAAGCCGGAGGAGGTGTTGACCCCGGAAAACGTTTGGGAGGCATACGGCGTGGCGGTGACGTGCGACCGCAACCCGGCAACGGGAGCGGTCCGCGTGACCCCGCTGAGGAGTACGACATAGGGCGGAAACCGGGGAAGGCGGTGGGAATCCGTCGCTGCCCCGCATCTGTAACCGGAACGAAACCCGCGGCATCGCCACTGGGGGAGAGAATTTCCCCCCGGGAAGGCGCGGGGAGTAGGAGGCCGGAAGCCAGAAGACCCGGGCCGCTCGACATCCAAAACGCCCCTTTCGAGGGAGAGGAGGGAAAGATGGTCGGAATGAAGTCGGGATGGAGGAAGGTTGTCGGGTCGCTGTGCTTTGTGGCGGGATTGTGGGGGGCCGCATTCGCGCAGGAAGCGACGAAGCTGGAGCCGATCGTGGTCACCGCGACTCGCATCGAGCAGAAGGCGTCGGAGCAGGCGTCGTCGGTAAGCGTGGTGACGCGCGAGGAGATCGAGATGAAGAACCCCGCCGTCGCGGGAGACGTCCTGCGAGGAATTCCGGGTGTGGACGTCCAGCGGAGCGGGAGCCCGGGCAACCGCGAGAGCATCAAGATCCGCGGCGGCCTGGCGGCGCACACCCTGGTGATGATCGACGGCTTTCCCGTCAACAGTCCCACGCTCGGGTCGTTCGACATCGGCTCGCTTCCGGTGGACGATTTCGAGCGCGTCGAGGTGGTCCGGGGCGCGCAGAGCGCGCTCTACGGCTCCGGCGCGATGGGGGGAGTGGTGAACTTCCTCCCGCGGAAGGGAGAAGAGGGGCGGCAGTACGGGCTGGGGCTTTCCGGGGGGAGCTTCAACTCCGCCAAGGGGAGTGCATTCGCGCAAGGGGCCGGGAAGGACGGAAACCTTCGCCTGGGGGTCGGCGGATGGCGGAGCGACGGCATCCTCCGCAACGACGACACCTCTCTCGTATCCTTTCTGGGTACCGGCGAGGCCGCGATGGGCAGCCGCAGCCGGGTGCACGCGATCGCGCTTTCCACGGACCAGGAGAAAGGGATCCCCATCGACTTCGGGAATCCGAGGGACACCAACCATCGGCTGAACCGGCGGAGCTTCCTGTCCGGGGCACGTTGGGAGACGGCCGTCTCGAAGGCGGTGACGATCTCGGCGTCCGGGATGGTGTTCGACGAATTCTTCCACGAGAAGGACCCGGCGGACCCGGGGGAGGTTTTCCCCTTTGTCTTCGACGACGTGACCAAGACGCGGAAGATGGATTTCCGCCTCGAGGGACGCTACGCTCCCGGCCCGGTCTCCGCCACGTTCCTCGGGGCGGAGTACGAGAAGGACCGCGCCACCGAGGTCTTCCGGTCGGATTTCGGCGACACCAACCTCGCTTCCTCGACCTTCAACCGCTCGGTCTTCGTCCAGGAGGAGTTTCGGCCGTGGAAGCACACGGGCATCAGCCTCGGCGCCCGCCTGGACAGGAATTCGGAGGCGGGGACGCAGTTCAACCCGAAGGCGGCGGTCTACCGCGAGTTCGGGGAGGGCGGGATGAGGGTGCGCGCGGCCGTGGGGCGCGGCTTCCGCGTCCCGACGATCTCGGAGAAGCAGGACGTCTTCGTCGGGAACCCGGCGCTTTCCCCCGAGGTGGTGGTTTCCTACGAGGCGGGTTCGGACGTCGCGTTCGCCGGCAAGCGGGGGAAGCTTTCGGGGACCTGGTTCTACCAGGCGTTCCGCGACCTGATCCAGTTCGACTCCGCGGTTCCCGGACCGCTCGGCTTCGGACAGCTGCGGAACAAGGGCCGCGCCTTCTCGCGGGGGGTCGAAGCGGAGGCTTCGTTCCTCGTCGCGCCGCAGGCGGAGGCGGCGTTTTCGTACACGTACTCGGACACCTGGGACGGGGCCGGCGGAAAACGCATCATCGGAATCCCCAGGCACCGGGCCGCTACGACGCTTCTCCTGTCGCCGGCTCCGTCCTTCCTGGCGCGGGCGGACTGGCTTGTCGAGAGCGACCAGGTCGACGCTCCCCTGAACGGCACCGCCACCCGGCGCCCCGGCTACGCACGCGTGGACGTCTACTCGAAGTACCGTTGGGAGGTGCCCGGCGCCGACGTCCGCGAGATCGCGCTCTTCGGCAAGATCCAGAACCTTCTGAACCGGAAATACGAGGAGCGGATCGAGTTCCCCGCCCCGGGGATCAACTTTCTCCTGGGCGCCGAGCTGAAAATCTGACGGGGCGGAGCCCATCGGAAGGGGGGATGCTGCGATGCGGGCAGGGCGGGAAACGGAAAGCCGGGCGGCCGGGATCGGACGGCCGCTCATCGGTTCGGCGGCGGGGCATCTTGCATTCCTGGCATGCTTCCTCCTTTGGGGCGCGGCTGCGGGCCCGGGTCTTCCCGGCGTCGTCCAGGTCGTCCTCATCGAGGGAACCACGGACGACGTTTCATCGGGAGAAAAAACCTTCGCTGCGGCCGCCGCGGGTGTTCCGCGGCGGCCGGGGATCCGCCCGGAGACGGAGAGAACCCTTTCGCCCGCCTCTCCCATGTCGCTGCCCCCGCCGTTTCCCCCTGCGACAGAGGATCTCCCCACTGCGCCCGCGGCGGCCGTCTACCGGGATCCATCTCCGGCCGGTCCGGCGCCGCAATCCACCGGCCTCGCCCTGCGGACGGGCGGAGAAGCGCCTGTTCCGGCGCCCGTTGGAACGCCGGGAAGGACGCGCGAGGCCTTGCCGCGGGATGCGAAACTTCCCGGCGGCGGGCGGGAAGGGGCGGAGATCCTCCTCCTGCGGGAACGGATCGAGTCGCGCATCGACTACCCGGAGGAGGCGATCCGCCGCGGACAGGAAGGGGAAGTGCTTCTGCGCATCCGCGTCGGCGAAGGGGGAATCCCGAAGGAGATCCGCGTGGCGCGCAGCAGCGGCGCCAGGGTGCTCGACGAGGCCGCCCGCAACGGCGTCGTCCGCGCCGCCCCCCTCCCGTCCACACCCGGCTGGTTCGAGGTTCCGGTCCGGTTCCGCCTCCGCTAGACTTGCTTTGCACCCTCCCCCGAAAGAGGATAGATTATAATTCGGTATAGCGTCTCTTCCGGGGGCAGGCGATGGACCGCAGGGTCCTGGAAAAATGCCGTGAGGAACTCCAGCGCCAGATGGACGAGCTTCTGGCGGGTGCGGGCAAGACCGTGTCCGACATGACCGCCGTCCTGGAGGAAAACTTCCCCGATCCCACGGACCGGGCCCTCCTCGAGTCGAACCGGAACTTTACCCTCCGGATTCGCGACCGGGAGCGCAAACTCCTGGCGAAAGTCAAGGAGGCGATCAAGCGGATCGAGAACGGGACGTTCGGGATCTGCGAGGGGTGCGGGGGAGAGATCGAGGAGAAGCGTCTGATCGCGCGCCCGATGACCACGATGTGCATCGACTGCAAGACCGTGGCCGAAGAGGAAGAACTAAAATAAGCCCTTCCTGTCCCTTCCGCGCCCTTTCGGAGGATCTATGACGGAGTTGCGAAAAGACCCCATCGTGGGCCGGTGGGTCATCATTTCCACCGAGCGCGCGAAGCGCCCCCACGAGTTCCCGCAGGAGCAGCCTGTCCGGAAGGAGGGGATGTGCCCCTTGTGCCCGGGAAGCGAGCGGATGACCCCCCCCGAGATCCTGTCGTTCCGGCAGTCCGGCACCGAAAACGAGGCGGGGTGGACGCTGCGGGTGGTCCCCAACAAGTTCCCCGCGTTGCGCATCGAGGGGGACCTGGGCAAGGCCGGCGACGGGGTCTACGACCGGATGAACGGGATCGGGGCGCACGAGGTCGTGATCGAGACGGAGCGGCACGACATCGACCTGTTCGACCTGCCCGAGAATCAGTTCGAGGACGTGCTCTGGGCGTACCGGGACCGGGTGCTGGACCTGAAGAAGGATCGGCGCTTCAAATCGGTCATCATCTTCAAAAACCACGGCGCGGCCGCCGGTGCGTCGCTTTCCCACAGCCACTCCCAGCTGATCGCCCTGCCCGTCGTCCCCAAGCGGGTGATCGAGGAGATGACGGGCTGCCGGGAGTATTTCCGTTTCCGCGACCGGTGCCTGTTCTGCGACATCATCGTCCAGGAGATGGAGCAGAAGACCCGCATCGTGGAGGAGAGCGGGGAGTTCCTCGCCTGCGCCCCTTACGCCCCCCGGTTTCCCTTTGAAACGTGGATCATCCCGAAGCGCCACCAGTGCGCCTACGAGATGATCGAGCGGGACCAGGCAAAAGGACTGGCCGCCATCTTCCGGCGGACGCTGCGCAGGCTCAACCTGGCCCTCGAGAATCCCCCCTTCAACTACATCGTCCACAGCGCGGCCTTCCAGGAAGGCGCCGCGGATTATTTTCACTGGCACATCGAGATCATGCCCAAGCTGACCAAGGTGGCGGGGTTCGAGTGGGGATCGGGCTTCTACATCAACCCCACCCCGCCGGAGGAGTCGGCCAAGTATCTGCGCGAACTCCCCGAGTGAGGGAAGCGAGGCAAGACCCATGAAAGTCCTGATCGCATCCTCCGAAATCGTTCCGTTCGCGAAGACCGGCGGGCTGGCGGACGTCACGGGAGCGCTCTCCAAGGCGCTGCGGCGCATCGGCGTCGAAGCCGACTGCGTTCTTCCCCTCTACCGGTCCGTCGACCACGGCCGGTTTCCGATGACCCCGGCGGGACCGCCGGTTCGCGTTCCCCTGGGGCACCGGGAGGAGACGGGAAACATCGAAGAGACCGATGCGGGCGGCGGCGTGCGCGCGTTCCTGGTCCGAAACGACCGGTACTTCGACCGGGAGTTCCTGTACGGCACCAAGGACGGGGAGTATGCCGACAATTGCGAGCGTTTCACGTTCTTCTGCCGGGCGATCATGGAGTGGCTGGCGCGCACGGGCCGCAAATACGACGTCCTGCACTGCAACGACTGGCAGACCGCTCTCCTTCCCGCCTACGTCCGGACGCTCTACTCGCAGGAGGAGGCGTTCCGGGAGGCCGCAACCGTGTTCACGATCCACAACCTGGGGTACCAGGGCCTGTTCTGGAACCACGACCTGCCGCTGACGGGGCTCGGCTGGGAGCTGTTCACCCCGCAGGGGCTGGAATTCTATGGAAAGCTGAACCTGATGAAGGCGGGGCTGGTGTTCGCCGACATCCTGTCCACGGTGAGCCCCACCTACAGCCGCGAGATCCAGACTCCGGAATACGGGCACGGGCTGGAAGGGGTCCTGTACGAGCGCCGGGAGGATCTGTACGGGATCATCAACGGGATCGACGATGACGAATGGAATCCCGCCACGGACCGCTGGATCGCCGTTCCTTTCTCCCGGGAGGATCTCTCGGGGAAGAAAAAGTGCCGGGCCGACCTCCTGGCGGAGTTCGGATGGACGGGCCCGGCGGAGGAGCCTGTGATCGGCATGGTCGGCCGCCTCACGGCGCAAAAGGGACTGGACCTTCTCTCGGAGATCGGGGAGTGGCTTGCCCGGCAGCCGGTGCGGGTCGTCATCCTGGGATTCGGCGAGCGGCCGTACGAGGAGGCGATGGCGGAGCTGGGCAGGAAATACCCGGACCGGATCTCCGTCCGCCTGGCCTACGACAATCGGCTGGCCCACAAGATCGAGGCCGGCGCCGACATCTACCTCATGCCGTCGCGCTACGAGCCGTGCGGCCTGAACCAGATCTACAGCCTCAAGTACGGCACCATACCGATCGTCCGGCGCACCGGCGGGCTCGCCGACACGGTGATCGACGCCGACGAGGACCCGCAGGGCGGCACGGGATTCAAGTTCCCGGGGTACGACGCGGCGGAGCTTTCGGACGCCGTGTCGCGGGCCCTTGCCGCCTACGCCGACCGCCCGAGATGGGGAGGGATCGTCCGGAGGGCGATGGAGAAGGACTTCTCGTGGGGCCCGTCCGCGCGGGAATATGCGGCGTTGTACGAGAAGGCACTCCGGAAGAGGGGCCGGCAGGCCTGACGCGGCTCCCGATGGACATCCGCCCGGACAAGCGGTTCGCTCTTCTCACGCGAGTGGTCGAGATCTCCAACTCGAACATCCTGATCGAGAACCGGCTCAAGTACCTCTGCGACTTCCTGGCGCGGGAAACCGGCGCGGACTGCGTCTGTATCTACAGAAGAGAACACCGCGGGGAGGACCTGCTCCCCTGGGTCTCCTCCCGCATGCAGATCGACGAAAGCACGCTCTACGATTACCGGATCCGGGTGGGGGAAGGCGTCGCCGGGAAGGCCGCCCAGAAGCGGGTGCCGGTGTTCTACCCGGACGTGCAAACGGCCCCCCCCCCGCTGGCGGTCTCCCAGGAGCAGCGCGACTTCCTGTCGATCCTTTCCGTCCCGGTCATGGACGACGTGTACCTCTACGGCGTGATGAATGTCTCCACCGTCGCGCCGGTGCACTATTCGGAGGAAACCGTCCAACTGCTGCGCGTGGTGGCCACCGAAGTCGCGGGGGCGATCCGCAACAGCCGGCTCTACCACGACGCCCGGAAGCGCGTTTCGGAGCTGATCACGCTGAACGAGATCGGGCGGGCGATCACGTCGACGTTCCACGTGCGGGACATCCTGGCGTACGTGGCGAAGACCACCTCGCGGCTCCTCCTGGCGGATGGCTGTACGGTGCGCCTGGCGTCGGAGGGGCGCGGCGCCCTCAAGGTGATGGTCGACGAAGGGTACGCCCGCCCGGGCATGCGCCGCGAACTGCGGGCGCACGGAAAGCTCCTGGCCGGCCAGATCTTCCGCGAGAAGCGCCCCCTCCTCGTCAACGGGCCGGAAGACTCGCCCATGTACCTCGCTCTCTCCCGGCAGGGGATCACCTCCTTCCTCGGACTCCCGATCCTCTCCAAGGGGAAGGCGCTCGGCGTCATCAGCTACTACTCCAGCTCCCCGAACGTCGCTTTCGACATGGAAGTCGTGAACCTGATGCAGACCGTGTGCAGCCAGCTGGCCAACATGATCGAGAACTCCGCGATGTACCGCGAGGCGCAGGCGCTGGCCCAGGCAAACCAGATCAAGGTGCAGCAGCTCTCCACGCTCTACAACCTGGCGCGCGCGCTGATGTCCACCGTCAAGACCGAGCGTCTGCTCCACATCATGATGCGCTCTCTCACCTCCCCCACGGGGCTGAATTTCAGCCGCGCGATCCTGTTCCTGCTCTCCGAGGACGGGCGCAATCTTGCAGCCCGCATGGGGATGGGGCCTCGGGACAGGAAGGATGCCCGGCGGGCCGCAGATCTTCCGCAGGAGGCGCCGGAGAATGGCGAGACGGCGGCGGAAGGGGAGGAATTCCGGAAACTTTTGTGGGAAGACGTCGAGCAGATGAGCCTCCCGCTCCTTGGCTCCGAATGTCTCGTGTCCAGGGCCGTCCTGGAAAAACGGCCGGTCCGCACCCAGACCGGATGCGGCCTCCCTCCCCTGGAGACTGCCCGGCTGTTCTGCGGGAACCACCCCAAGGTCTTCGCCGTTGTGCCGCTCGTATTCAAGGGGGAGGCACGCGGGGCCATCTACGTGGACAACCTGTTCCGGGAACGGGAGATCACGGACGAGGACATCCAGATCCTCACGATGTTCGCCTCCGAGGCCTGCCTGGCGATGGAGAACGCGTCGCTCTACGAAAGTCTCGAGAATGCGCTGGAGAACCTGCGCGCGACCCAGGACCGGTTGGTGCAGAGCGAGAAGCTGGCGGCGCTCGGGGAGATGGCCGCCAAGATCGCCCACGAGATCAAGAACCCGCTGACGGTCATCGGCGGCTTCGCGGCGAGGCTGGCGCGCAAAGGACAGGGAGAGGAGCCGGACGGCGCGACGTCCGGCCGCTACACCCGCATCATCCTCAAGGAGGTCCAGCGGCTGGAGAGGATCATCCACCAGACCCTGTACTTCTCCCGGGAAGTGGTGCCGGCCCTCAAGCGCGTGGACATCAACGACGAGATCCGCGAGGCGCTCGCGATGTTCCGGGAAGATCTGGAGGAGGCGCGGATCCTGACCGTCCTGGATCTCTCGACGGAATCCCCGAGCCTCTCCGCCGACCCGGATCAGCTCCGCCAAGTCCTGTGGAACCTGGTTTCCAACGCCATCCAGGCGATGGAAGGCGGAGGGAGGCTCACCGTGGCGACCCGCCCCGCGCTGCCGGACGAAGGGGACGGCGTCGTCTTCCTCGTCGGCGACACCGGCGGCGGGATCCCCCATGACGTGGTCCATAATATCTTCAACCCTTTCTTCACGACGAAGGCGAAGGGGACGGGCCTGGGGCTTCCCATCGTCCACGCGATCGTGGAGAAGCACGGCGGGTCGATCCAGCTGGACAACCGGGAGGGCAAAGGGGTAACCTTCTCGGTCTTCCTGCCGCGCGTTCCGAGGGAGGCGGGCGCGGAGGAGAGGATCCTGGAGCAGATGCGCAAAGGCGGAGGCGATGGAAGCGGCGTTAAGAACCATACGGGATAAGGTATTCGCGGGGGATCGGCTGTCGGAGGAGGACGCCCTCGCCCTCTTCCGCACCCGGGACATCCTCTCCGTGGGAGAGATGGCGGACTTCGCCAACCGGCGGAAGAACGGAGACCAGGTGTACTTCATCGTCAACCGTCACATCAACCCGACCAACATCTGCGTCAACCGGTGCCAGTTCTGCGCGTTCAGCAAGGCCAAGGGAGAGCCCCTGGCCTACACGATGACGATGGAGGAGGTCCTGCGCCGGGCGGAGGAGGCCAGCTTCCAGAAAGCGACGGAGCTCCACATCGTCGGCGGGCTGCACCCCGACCTGCCGTTCGACTTCTACCTGCTCCTGCTGCGGACCCTGCGGGAGCGCTTCCCCGCGATGCACATCCAGGCCTTCACCGCGGTGGAGATCGACTACTTCTCCCGGATCGCGGGCCTGGCGCTTGACGAGGTCATCCTTCGGTTGAAGGAGGCGGGCCTGGGGAGCCTGCCGGGAGGCGGGGCCGAAATCTTTGCTCCCGAGATCCGGAACCGGATCTGCCCGGAGAAGATCTCCGGGGACCGGTGGCTCGAGGTGATGGAAGCCGTGCATGCCGCGGGGCTGCGCAGCAACGCGACGATGCTGTACGGACACGTGGAGACGCTCGAGTCGCGGGTCGACCATATGCGGCGCCTCAGGGAGCTCCAGGACCGGACCGGCGGGTTCCAGTCGTTCATCCCGCTGGCGTTCCACCCGAAGAACACCCAGATCGCCAAAGGGTACACGACGGGCCTGGAGGACCTCCTGTCGCTCGCGGTGGGGAGGCTCTACCTCGACAACTTCGCGCACATCAAGTCGTTCTGGATCATGGTGGGCCCCAAGCTCGCCCAGGTCTCCCTCCACTTCGGCGTGGACGACATCGACGGGACGGTCGTGGAGGAACACATCACCCACGCCGCCGGAGCGCAGGCGGGCCAGGAGATGACCGTCTCCGAGCTGGTGACGACCATCCGGCAGGCGGGACGTGCGCCGGTGGAGCGCGACACGCTGTACAACGTCGTGCGCGAGTGGCCGGAAGGGCGGGCCTGATGGCGGGAGGCGCCGTTCCGACGGAGGGAGAAATCGCACGCCTGCTCCGGGAGGCGCCCCTGTTCGAGCTGGGACGGGCCGCGGATGCCGTGCGGCGGAGCCTGCACCCGGACGGCGCCGTCACCTACATCGTGGACCGCAACATCAACTACACCAACATCTGCGTGTGCGGCTGCTCCTTCTGCGCCTTCTACCGCGACCGGTCGGCCCCCGACGCCTACATGCTCTCCGAGGAATCGCTGTCGAAGAAGATCGAGGAGACGCTTTCGCTCGGCGGGACGCAAGTGCTGCTCCAGGGGGGCTTGCACCCCGACTGGGGGATCGGGGAGGCGGAGCGCCTTGTCCGCGCGGTGAAGCGTCACCCGATCCGGCTCCACGGGTTTTCCCCCCCGGAAGTCTGGCACTTCGCGAACCGCTCGGGACTCACGATCCGGGAGGTCATCGCCCGGCTGATCGCCGCGGGGCTCGACTCCATTCCCGGCGGAGGCGCGGAGATCCTGGACGACGAGGTCCGTGCGAGGATCAGCCCGCGAAAGATCGGCTGGGAGCAGTGGGCTGCGGTGATGCGCGAGGCGCACCGGCAGGGCCTGCGCACCTCCGCCACCATGATGTTCGGCAGCGTCGAGGCCCCGGAGTCGATCGCGAGGCACCTGCTCCGCGTCCGGGCCCTCCAGGACGATACCGGCGGTTTCTCCTCCTTCATTCCCTGGACCTTCCAGCCGGGGAACACGGCCCTGTCGGGCGATCCCGGTTTCGGGAAGAGCGCTGCGGCGGGGTTCGGCCACGCGGTGGGGTATCTGCGCGTCCTCGCGGTCTCCCGGCTGCTGCTCCCGAATGTCCGGACGGTCCAGGTGTCGTGGGTGACCATGGGGGCGAAGGTGGCCCAGCTGGGGCTGTTCTTCGGGGCGAACGATTTCGGGAGCACGATGATCGAGGAGAACGTCGTCGCCTCCGCGGGGGTCGCTTTCCGGATGTCGGAGGAGGAGATCGTCGCAACGATTCGGGACGCCGGATTCCGGCCGTCGAAACGGGAGGGGCCCCCATGCTCGACGTGAAGTTCGTCCGTGAAAACATCCCCGCCGTCGAGGAGGCGCTGCGCCGGCGTCGGTCGGCGACGCGCCTCGAAGGGTTCGTCGGGCTCGACCGGAAACGGCGTGAGCTCCTCGGGAAGGTGGAGGTCCTGCGGGCGGAGCGCAATAAAGCCTCCGAGGAGATCGGCCGCCTGCGCCGGGAGAAGAAGGACGCCTCCATGCTCATGGAGAAGATGAAGGAGGTCGCAACCCGGATCAAGGAGATGGAGGACGGCCTTCCGGAGCTGGAGCGCCGGATGGAGGAGGTCCTGCTGAACGTCCCCAACGTCCCCGATCCATCGGTTCCCGAGGGCGCGGGGGAAGAGGACAACGCCACTGTCCGGACATGGGGGACGCAGACGTCATTTTCCTTCCCGGTGCGCGACCACGTCGACCTCGGCGTCGGCCTGGACATCCTCGATTTCGAGCGGGCGGCGAAGATCGCCGGCGCGCGGTTCTGCCTGAGCAAGGGGGCCGGGGCGTTGCTGGAGCGGGCGCTCATCAACTTCATGCTGGACGTCCACACCCGGGAGCACGGCTATACGGAGGTTCTGCCTCCTTTTATGGCCAACTCCGCGTCCTTCTTCGGCACGGGGCAGCTGCCCAAGTTCGAGGAGGATCTCTTCCGGGTGGCGGGGACCGACTACTTCCTCGTCCCGACCGCCGAGGTGCCGGTGACCAACATCGTCCGCGACGAGATTTTGCCGGGAGACAAGCTTCCGCTGAAGATGACGGCGTACACGCCCTGCTTCCGCGCGGAGGCGGGCTCGTACGGCAAGGACGTGCGGGGGATGATCCGGCAGCACCAGTTCAACAAGGTGGAGCTGGTGAAGGTCTGCCGGCCGGAGGAGTCGTGGGCGGAGCTCGAGTCGCTCACCGCCGATGCGGAGGACATCCTGCAGCGGCTTGACCTGCCCTACCGGGTCGTGACGCTTTGCACCGCGGACCTGGGCTTCTCCTCCGCCAAGACGTACGACCTCGAGGTGTGGCTGCCCTCGCAGAACCGGTACCGGGAGATCTCCTCCTGCAGCAACTTCACCGATTTCCAGGCGAGGCGCGCGAAGATCCGCTTCCGCGACTTTGCCTCGGGCAAGACGCGTCTCGCGCATACGCTGAACGGCTCCGGGCTGGCGGCAGGGCGCACGGTCGTCGCCATCCTCGAGAACTACCAGCAGGCGGACGGCTCCGTCGTCGTCCCCGGGCCTCTGCGCCCCTACATGGGCGGGATGGAGCGGATCACCAAGCGCTGAGTCCGCGCCGACGGAACTTTTTTCTGCCGCTGCGGGCGGGGGTCTGATACAATTCCCCCCTGTGACGAAGCGGTGGGAATGCGTCATCTGCGGGTATATCCACGAGGGCGAGGAGCCGCCGGATATTTGCCCGGTGTGCGACGCTCCCAAGGAGTTTTTCCGCCTGCTGGAGGACTGACGCCCGTACCCGGTCCCGGGAAAGCGCAGAACCGTTCGGCGACACCGAGCATCTAAAAAACACGTCTGTGGCGAGGGAAAGCGTGCGTCTCGCCGGGTTGCCGGAGGGTTCGGGTGAAGCTGCCTGAGGGTCTTTATTTTCATCCCGTTTTCGTCCACTTCCCTCAGGCGCTCTTCCCGGTGGCGTTCGCATCCTTCGTCCTTTACCTGGGCACGGGGGAACCCGTCTTCGAGAGCGGGACGCACCTGATGACCGCTTTCGGCCTGGCCGCCGCACCGGTGACCATGATCACGGGCTATATCGACTGGAAGGTCCGGTACAAGGGATATATGACCCCGGTGTTCCGGATCAAGATCGTCACCGGGTTCGTCCTGATCGGGCTCTCGCTTGCTGTTGTGCTGCTGCGCGCGTTCGTACCGGAGATCGCCCGGCTGCCCCTGTCGGGGCTTGGCTGGCTCCGCGCGGGGCTTCTCGCGGGCTGCGTGGCGTCCTGCGTGGTGGAGGGCCATTACGGCGGGAAGCTGGTGTTCCATTGAAACGGATCGCATGAGGCAGCCACTTCACCGATAAGGGGGACCCAACGCATGCAGGTGCCGGAGATCGTCGTCGTCCTACACCGTGCGATCGACAAGGAGAAGGAAGCCATCACCATGTATCTCCAGCTGGCCAAGGCCATCAAGGACGTCAAGGCGAAGAACGTCCTCATCAATCTTGCGTCGGACGAAGTGGGGCACATGAACAAGCTCGAGGATCACCTCTCCTCCTATCTCCAGGGGAAGACCTGGGTGATCCCCCCCGCCGAAGAGGCCGAGGCGGTCGCGGCGGTGCTCACGAAGAGCGCCAAGCTGGAGAGGATCGACCCGGGGAAGCTGGCCCGGGCGGACGAGATCCAGATCCTGGAAATCGCCATCGACAAGGAGATCGCGGCAAACCAGTCATATCTCAATCTGGCCAGGAACGCCGCATCGAAAGAGGCCAAGGAGATGTTTCTCGCGCTGGCCAAGGAAGAGGACCTGCATGCCAGGATCTTAAAGGCCGAGGTCGATTCCATCGGGCAGAACGGTTTCTGGTTCGACATGCAGGAATTCACGATGGAGCAGTAGGAGGCCGGGGAGTACGTTGGATTTCCTGCGAGAAGCAAGAGAGAGGCTGGAAGAAGAAGCGCGACGACTCGAGACCGAGCTGCGGGTCAAGCTGCCAAAGGAGATCAACGCCGCGATGGCCCACGGCGACCTCTCCGAGAACGCCGAGTACCACGCCGCCAAAGAGCGTCAGTCCACCTTGCAGGCGCGGCTGGGACAGATCCAGAAGCGCCTGGCGGACCTTTCACGGATCGACGTGTCGAGCATTTCGCGGGACCGGGCGGGCCTGGGAAGCGAAGTGACGGTGGAGAACCTCGACACGGGCGAGACGATCTGCTACACCTTGGTGATCCCGGAAGTCGCCGACGGGAAAAAGAATTTCGTCTCCGTCGCCGCGCCCATCGGCCGCGCGCTCCTCAATCGGGTCGTCGGCGATACGGTGACGGTAACCATTCCGAAGGGGATCTGCGAGCTCGAGGTCCGAAAAATCGTCACGATCTTCGGCGACGTCTTCGGATAACCCCTCCCGGGGGACCTTCAGGCGAGCGCGGGAATTTTCCTGCGAACCTCCTCCGCGATCCGCTTCACCTCTTCCGAACGGCTCTTCGGGCAGATCAGGACGGCGTCTCCGCTGCGGACCACGACCACGTCCTCCATCCCCACCGCGGCGACGAGGCCGCGGTCCGACCGGATGAGGGTGTTGCGGCACTCCGACAGGATGACGTTTCCGAAGATCACGTTCTCCCCCGGCGTCCCCAGAAACTCGTGGAGCGACCGCCAAGTCCCGAGATCGCTCCAGCCGAAATCGGCCGGGATGACCAGGGTCCCTTTCTCCTTCTCCAGGATTCCGTAGTCGACGCTGATGGACGGGATGCGCCGGTAGGCCGCTCGCAGCTTTCCCCGGAACTCCTTTTTTCCGAACGACCGGAATGCCGCCTCCATTGCCGCGTGGACCTCCGGGAGGAACCGGGACAAGCGGTCCAGGAACGTGTCCGCCCGGAAGAGGAAGATGCCGCTGTTCCAGGAGAACCGGCCGGATTTCACGAACCTGCGCGCCGCGGCAAGCGCGGGCTTCTCGGTGAACCGCCGGACGTTGTAGACGGTTGCGCCGCGGTCCGCGAAGGGTTCCCCGCGCTCGATGTACCCGTAGCCGGTGGCGGGGTGCGTGGGGGGGATTCCCAGGGTGACGAACCGCCCCGTCCGGCGGGCGACGCGCAATCCCTTCCCGAGCACCGAGCGGAAGGCGCGTTCGTCGGCGACGGCGTGGTCGGCGGGAGCGGCGGCAACAATCGCGTCAGGATCGTGGCGGACGATGCGGGCGACCGCCAGCGCCACAGCCGGGGCGGTGTTCTTCCCTTCCGGCTCGAGCAGGATGTTCCGGGCGGGGATGCCCAGGGCGCGGGGGGAGAGATGCGGTGCGTCCTTTTCCCCGGCCACCACCCAGATGTTCTCCTTCCGCAGGAGGGGGAACAGCCGCCGGATCGTCTCCCGGATCATGGGCCCCCGCCCCGTGAGGTTGAGGAACTGTTTGGAGCGGCGTATGCGGCTCTCGGGCCAGAACCGGGTTCCCGATCCGCCCGCCATCACGACCACGTGATCCATGGGCTTTCGACCTCCGCGGTGACTTAGGATAGAATACATCCGTGCGGATCAACCTGAAAAAGAGTTTCATCACGGGGGTCTTCGTCATCGGCCCCCTCGTGCTTTCCGTCGCCATCCTCATCTGGTTCTTCGAGAAGGTGGACGCCCTCTTCTCGCCGGTCATCGACGGGATCATCGGGATGGCGATCCCCGGGAACAAGCACATTCCGGGGACGGGGATCCTGGCGGGGCTGGTGATCATCCTGCTGGTGGGTCTCTTCGCCCGGAACGTCGTCGGAAAGCGGGTCCTCGACGCGCTGGACAACCTGATCAACCGGATCCCGGGATACCGGACGATCTACACCACCATCAAGCAGCTCACCAACGCCTTCTCGCCGGACAGCACGCGCTCCTTCAAGGAGGTGCTGCTGGTGGAGTACCCGAAGGAGAACAGCTACGCCCTCGGCTTCCGCACCGAGACGGTGGAGAAGGACGGGAAGAGGCTGGCCGTCGTGTTCGTGCCGACGAACAACCTCTACCTCGGGGAGGTGCTCTTCATCCCCGAGGAGAGGGCGCAGCGCCTGGACTTGACCGTCGAGCAGGCCGTGCGGATCCTGGTCTCCGGCGGGATCGCCTCGCCGAAGGAAATTTTCCTCCGCAAAGATCGCGCTTGACAAACCGCTTCCTCTCTCCGTAGTCTGATAAATACTATGGTTATGACGTTGCTCACGCAGAACGACGTTCGGCTTGGCGGTCTCGCCCTACTGGCCCTACTTTGGGGGCCGGCCCGCCGCCGTGTGAGCGCCTGACGCCATAGTCTGATCGCTCATTGCAGGCCGCGGGAACCGGCAAGGTTCCCGCGGCCTTTTTCGTTTAGGCCGCCGGGAATCCAGCTCCCGGCGGCTTTTTTTTCGGGACGGTCCTGTGTGAGGGCTTGGTAGGGCAACAAATGGTTCGATGTCACACAACAGGGGTTGATAAGGAACCGGGGGACGCCAGGACCGTCCCGGTTTCTCAAACGGAAGAAAAAAAGGAGGAACAGATGGCGGAGAAGGTATTCATTTTCGACACGACGTTGCGCGACGGGGAGCAGGTTCCGGGGGCGAAGCTCGCCAAGGAGCAGAAGGTGGAGATCGCCAAGCAGCTCGCGACGTTGAAAGTAGACATTATCGAGGCGGGGTTCCCCGCGTCTTCGCCGGGAGACTTCGATGCCGTGCGGGAAGTCGCCCGGGTGGTGAAGGGTCCTGTCATCACGGGGCTGGCGAGGGCGGTGCGGAAGGACATCGACACCCTGTGGG
>Ga0334722_10002544_pt1 | contig 20498 bp, 19 predicted proteins | sample C3_bottom_MG_FD_207210 | JGI IMG/M metagenome (GOLD analysis project Ga0334722, IMG submission 207210) | Sediment microbial communities from Yellowstone Lake, YNP, Wyoming, USA - C3_bottom | ecosystem: Environmental > Aquatic > Freshwater > Lake > Sediment | place: USA: Wyoming | collected... | reverse complement strand
AACGTGGTAAAAGCCCCCATGAAGCCGACAAGGATAATAGTGCGGGTCAGCACGGGTATCGCCATCCTCTCCTCGGATAGCGACCATACGATGCCGAACAGCAGGCAGCCTATGACGTTGACAGCAAAAGTGCCGTAAGCGAAATTAGCCCCGAACACCCTGTGGGACATCCCGGACACGCCGTACCTGGCCAGGGTGCCGACCGCACCCGCCGCCGCAATCAGTAATAACTTGCTCCACATGCCTTAATACCGCCTCCACGAAGTCCGTGCCAAAATGCCCAGCCCGACACCCGCAAATCCTACTAAATTATTGAGGTTATGTCAAGGATTACCAGCCCAAACAGCTTGACACGGCCACCCCGCCGGTGTTAATATTCGTGGTTCAATATTACAATTTCACAGAACAAGGACCCCCATGGACTATAAAGACACGCTAAACCTGCCAAAAACCGATTTCCCAATGAAGGCCAACCTCGCGAAAAAAGAGGTAGAACTGCTTAAATTCTGGCAGGAACAGGGCATTTACGAAAAGGTGAGACAGAACGGCGAGGGCAGGCCAAAGTTCATACTGCACGACGGCCCCCCGTACGCCAACGGACACATACACATCGGCCACGCGCTGAACAAGATACTGAAAGACATCATAGTCAAATACAAGACGATGACCGGCTACTCTGCTCCGTACGTACCGGGCTGGGACTGCCACGGCCTGCCCATAGAGCTACAGGTGGACAAGGACCTGAAGGGCCAGAAGGAAAATATGCCCGCGGGGGACTTCCGGGGCCACTGCCGCCAGTACGCGGCCAAGTTCGTGGACATACAGAAAGAGGAATTCGTAAGGCTCGGTGTGCTGGGCGACTGGGAGAACCCATACCTCACGATGAACTACCCATACGAGGCCGCGATCGTCCGCGAGTTCGGCAAGTTCGTGGGGAACGGCGGGGTGTTCAAGGGCAAGAAACCGATACACTGGTGCGCGTCATGCGGGACAGCCCTGGCCGAGGCCGAGGTCGAGTACGCCGACCATACCTCGCCTTCGGTATACGTGAAGTTCAGGCTCGACGACAGCCTCGCCTCCTTTGCCGGTGCGAGAAATCCCCAAGCCAAGGAAACACTCAACACCTTGAAAGGTGCCTCTAAGGGCCGGGCAGTATCTGCCGTCATATGGACGACGACGCCCTGGACTATCCCGGCTAACCTCGCGCTATCGGTAAACCCCGAGTTCCATTATTACCTGATAGAACTGCCGGGCGAGGGCGAGCTTTGGCTTGTCGCCGAGGAGCTGATGGAGCAGTTCCTGGCCGCCGTGGCAAAGGCGAGGAAGGTCGAGCAGGGCGAATCCGCGGAGGTACTGGCGAAGTTCATCGGCAGCGATCTCGAGGGTCTCAACTTCAGGCACCCGTTCATAAACCGGCTTTCCCCCGTCCTGACCGGCGGGCACGTCACATCAGAAGCTGGGACTGGCATTGTGCACACCGCGCCCGGACACGGCCAGGAGGACTACGAGATAGGCCTCCGGTACGGCCTCGACATCTACACCCCGGTGGACGACAAAGGCAAGTTCATCGCCGAGGTAGAGGGCTTCGCGGGCATGCACGTATTCAAGGCCAACGAGGCTATCATAGATAAGCTCCGGGAGAAAGGCGCGCTTCTCGCATCCGAAAAGGTGTCCCACTCGTACCCGCACTGCTGGCGGTGCAAAAACCCGGTGCTCTTCAGGGCGACCGAGCAGTGGTTCATCTCGATGGAGAAGAACGGCCTCCGGGACAAGGCCCTGGACTTTATAGAAAAGGTGAACTGGTACCCCAAATGGGGCAAGGACAGGATAAAGGGGATGCTCGAGAACAGGCCCGACTGGTGCATCTCGCGCCAACGCTCCTGGGGTGTGCCCATCACCATATTCTTCTGCCGCTCATGCGGCGAGCGTCTGATGGAGCAGTCCGTCGTAGAGCACGTCGCATCTCTGATGGAGAAGTCGGGCGCCGACATCTGGTTCACCAAAAACTCGAAGGAGCTCCTGCCGCCGGCCACCATGTGCCCCAACTGCGGCGGGGCCGGGTTCGACAAAGAGACGGACATACTCGACGTATGGTTCGACTCCGGCGTGAGCCATGCGGCGGTCCTGCGTGCCCGGCCGGAGCTTTCCTGGCCTGCCGACCTGTACCTGGAAGGCAGCGACCAGCACCGCGGCTGGTTCCAGAGCTCGCTATTGACGTCGCTCGGCACGGTCGGAGAGCCGCCTTTCAAGGCGGTGCTGACCCACGGCTTCACGGTGGACGGCGCGGGCAAGAAGATGTCCAAGTCCAAGGGCAACGTCGTAGCGCCGCAGAAGGTCATAGACTCCTACGGGGCCGAGATACTGAGGCTGTGGGTGTCTGCGTCCGACTACACCGAGGACGTCAGGATATCGGACGAGATATTAAAAAGGCTGTCCGAGGCGTACCGCAGGATAAGGAACACCGCCCGCTATATCCTCGGCAACATCTACGACTTCGACCCGGTAAAGGACATGTTGGCGTACAAGGATATGCTGGAGCTCGACCGCTGGGCGCTGATGCGCTTCCAGCTCCTTAACAGGAAGATACGCCAGGCATACGACGACAACGAGTTCCACATGATATACCACGCGCTCCACAACTTCTGCTCCGTGGACATGAGCGCGTTCTACCTGGACGTGCTCAAAGACAGGCTGTACACCTCGCGCCCGGACGGGATGGAGCGCCGTTCGGCGCAGAGCGCGATGTACCTTATACTGGACGGGATGACCAGGCTGATGGCCCCGGTGCTGTCGTTCACGGCCGAGGAGGTATGGTCGTTCCTGCCGGCTGGCGCGGGCCGGGAGGAGAGCGTCCACCTCGCGCTATTACCGGAGCTGCATGCTGACTGGGAGGATGAGGAGTTGGCTGGACGGTGGGACAGGATACTCGCGGTACGCTCCGAGGCGTCCAAGGTGCTGGAAAGGATACGCGCCGACAGGGTCATAGGCCATTCGCTCGACGCGAGGGTGGACCTGTACGCAGGTGACGAGACCTTCCATTTACTTACAAATTACAAGCCCGAGCTGCCGGCCATACTGATAGTGTCGGACGCGGCGCTTCACCCGGCCTCCGAGGCCCCTGAAGGGGCGTACGAGAGCGAGACGGTGCCGGGCCTGAAGGTCACGGCCTCGCCCGCGGAAGGGACTAAGTGCGAGCGGTGCTGGTGCATAAAGAAGGACGTGGGAGGGTCTGGTACCCACCCGACGCTTTGCGGAAGATGCTCCGGGGTGTTGGAAGGGTAAATACCCCCACCCGGCCCTTCGGGCCACCCTCTCCCATTACAGGGAGTGGGGAGTGTGGTATTAATTTTAATTAATTCAACAAGTTAGAGATTTCCCTTGCCTTTGACGCGTAAAAGTAAGATAATAATACCGGTTGCCCTGGCGGTCTACATAGCGGACAGGCTCACGAAGCTTGTCATTATGGATAATTTCGGGCTGGACCAGTCCATGCCGGTGATAAAGGGGTTTTTCGATATCACCTACGTGAGGAATCCCGGGGCGGCATTTAGCGTGTTTTCCTCTATGCCGGACTCCCTCCGGCTCCCCTTCTTCCTGGCATTGACCCTCGCGGCCATTGCCATGCTGGTCTTTTTCGTCAGGCAAACCCGGCCCGAGCACACCGTTACGCTTGTAGCACTCGCCATGATACTCGGCGGTGCGGCGGGCAACCTGACAGACCGGCTCTTGTACGGCTCGGTCGTTGATTTCATATGCTGGTCTGTAGGCAGGTACCATTGGCCTGCCTTTAACATAGCGGATTCCGGCATTACTGTAGGCTGCGTACTCCTGGGCATAGAGGTGTTCTTCGGGGGAAAACAGGCGGAAACATCCGGGCCCTAAACAAGCGAGACTGCAATGGACGTAAAAGACGTAACAAAAGAAAGAGAAAAACACTTCAACAAGGGCGTTACGGCCCTTGAAAACGGCAACTGGCTGATGGCCGTCCAGCACTTCAACAGGTGCAAGGAGCTGGACAAGGACTTTGTGGACACCTACCACGAGCTTGCCGACATATACTATTACAACGGACAACTGGACGCCGCACTGGGCGAGTTGAAAAGTGTCCTGCTGATTGACCCGAAGGACTCCGAGGCCCGGTTCGCCATGGGTAACATCTACATGTCCCAGGAGAAGTACACCGAGGCGCTGAGGGTCTTCAAGGCCCTGGAGCAGGACGACGATGCCGGCGAGTTCATCCCGGAGATACTTTATAACATGGGCCTCGCGTACAAGCACCTGGGCTACCCGGAGCTTGCGCTCGAAAGCGTCGAAGCCGCGCTCAAGGAGGACCCGTCCTACTACGAGTGCCTTGAGGTACTGGGCAAGCTCCACCTGGAGGCCGGGCGTCTCAAGGAGGCCGGGAAGGCCTTCGCCGAGCTGATAGAGGTGGACCCCGCGCATATCAACGCGCACCACATGCTGGGCGTTGTGTACTCCAAGGAGATGAAGTGGAAGGAGGCCATCGAGGAGTGGGAGACCGTCCTATCTCTGGCCCCCAACACGGACGAGGCCCTGCGTGAGCTCGGCTGGGCGCTCAACATGGCGGGCGAGTACGAGAAGGCGGTAACCGCGCTAAAGAAAGCCATAGACATGAACCCGCACAACCTTCAGGCGCGCATTGACCTGGGCGCGGTCTTCATGAGCAACCTCCGCTTCGAGGAGGCCATCAAGGAGTGGGAAGAGGCGCGTCACGAGGACCCGGGCAACCCGCTCATCAAGAAGTTCCTATCCGACGCCCAGGACCTGAAGAGGTCCAAGGAAGGGCAGGGCAAAGACTAAGGTATGCACCCTGTACTGTTCAGGCTCGGCCCTCTCACCATACACACATACGGCGCGCTGATTGCGTGCGCATTCCTGGTCTGCATATTCCTCGCCACGCGCGAGGCCAGGCGCAAGGGTATAGACCCCGACAGGGTAACGGACCTGGGCCTGTATATCCTAATCGCGGCAATCGCAGGCTCCAGAATCCTGCAGGTTGCGGTCGAGTACCGCTACTACATGGAACATCCCGCCGAGATCATCCAGATATGGAAGGGCGGGCTCGTATTCTACGGCGGGTTTATCGCCGCGCTATTCACCTCGGTCTGGTATCTCCGGAAGCACAGCCTCCCCGTATGGAAGATGGGCGACACGCTCGCCCCGTTCATACCGCTCGGGCAGGCGATAGGCCGCCTCGGTTGTTTCACTGCGGGCTGTTGCTACGGCGCTCCGACGGACCTCCCCTGGGGTGTAACGTTCAGTGACCCGGACACGCTCGCAGTAATGGGCGTACCGCTCCACCCGACACAGCTCTATGAATCGGCAGGCTCACTCCTGATATTTGTCGGCCTGTTCGCATACAGGAAGCGTGCGAAGTTCGAGGGCCAGGTGTTCTGGCTTTACGTAATGCTGTACTCGGTGCTTAGGTTCACTGTAGAGTTCTTCAGGGGCGACACCGAGCGCGGCTTCGTGCACTTCGGGGGGTTCGATATCTCGACCTCTCAGGCGGTCGGGGTCGTGGCGTTCCTCACGGCGGTCGTAATGCTGTCCAGGCTGAAGGCGGTTGGAATGAGCCAGGCGGCAAGGAATTAATATGCAGCGTGCATGCGACATAGGCAAGCGCAACAAGCTCGACCCGATGCTTCGGAAGTACACCCTCGTATGCGCCGCGTCGCTCGGGCTGGTGGGGCTTATTGCGGGGTTCTACATAGGCTTCGCGTTCATATCAAACGACGCCGCGCTGAACGCGCCGATTTTCGAGAAGTTCTTCCTGAACACATTCTTCGCGATATCTTCCGGCGCCGCGGGCATGATTATCGGGGCGTTTATAGGGAGTACGATTTATCGGTTTAAGGAACGAGCAGTGAAGAAGCAGCAACAATAGTATTCCAATTGTAGGGGCCGTACCAAGCGAAGCGCGTGTCGGCCCTTCTTTCTTTACAAGCAGATTCCTCGGCTTCGCTCGGAATGACAAACGGGCCGACACTACAAGAGGGTTCCCCTCACCGCCTCATCCAGCATAATTAGAATGGCTTTGAATTCTCCGCCGAAGCGCTTGGAGGATGAGAACAGCTTCTCCCGCAGCGCGTCCACGGCCGGGTCGTGGCTTTTTATCGAACTCATGCCGCCGTTCATCATCGCGTGCCGCTCCTTCAATAACAGCCGCTTCGCGTCCTCGAAGAACGGCATGACCCGCCCATGAAGGGTGATAAGCTTTTCGGTGAGCGCCGGGTCAGATGACTTGCCGCTCTCCTTGAGCTGCTCAGCTATCTCCTTAATCATCCCGTAGAGCATGGAGTACTCCACGCCGCGCACGCCGCGCCGCCACTGGAGCACCCAGGAGTTACGCCAGTACCACAGGAAGTTCCGCTCTCCGAAGGCTATAAACTCCCTGGCGGCAATAAGCATCTCAGCCGATACCCTTACAGCCTCCGCGTCTACTCTATAGGACTTCCGCGAGACTTTTGTCTTTACCTTGGATGCGCCCTTAACGGGTTTAAGGTACTCGACGATATTCAGAAGCGCACGGTTGCCCTTCCTGCTCCCCGGCGTCTCCAAATGCAGGTATGACAGGAATACACGGCCCTTGCCGTACGTGGACTCAATTATCGCCGGCTCTCCGGCCAGCCTGCCTGGGTCGAGGTTTATGCCGTAGCTATTCTCCCAATCTCCCCAGCCCTCGCCGTATGAGCCGACATCGAGTGCGGGCAGGTCCGCGAGGCAGAAGTCCTTGCCCGGACTGCCGTACGTGGCAAGCACCTTCACCCCGTCCCCGTCAGCAATATGGAACTGGCCCGGCCACCATGCATGGAATGCATACGGCGGCCTGAGGCCAGACCACATGGGGTGGGATTTGTCAGCCGGGACGAGGTTTATATCCCCGCTGAAGCTCGGGACACGGTGCGCGGTAGGAATACGCGATACGTGCGTGAGCGAGAGGCCGCCCTGGACGTCCAGCGCCAGGCCCGCCCCGCCGCAAAAACCCATGTAGCTCCCGCCCGACTCCACAAAAGCGCGAATGGCCCTTGCCCCGTCCTCGCCCAGGGCTACGGTCTTGTCCGATGACCAGCCGCCCGGCACGAACAGGATGTCGAAACCCGACAGCGCCCCTGCCCGGACATCCGAGGCGGTAACTATGGCGGGAGCGAGCCCCAGCCCCGTAAAACTCTTGTACGCCATAAGAGCCCAGAGGAACGACTCGTCCCACAGAAACGCTATCCTTGCCTTTGACATTTAGGTCTCCCGTAATATTTCAATCACCCTCACCCCCGGCCCCTCTCCCGCAGGTGGAGAGGGGAGATGAGGTGACAACCGACAATAGAAAAGTAACCCTGCCCCGGCACAATGTCAAGGCATTTTTAATAAAATCGCCCGGCTTCCTTGACACTATCGGGATGCCCTGTTATCTTTTAATCAACAGTACATACCATTCCCAAAAGCAAGGGATTACAACGCAGTGTTTCAAACCAAAAGGAGGAAAGGGACATGTCCAAAAAAGAAGATATGGTAGTCAGGAGGGCGGCTTTCGAGAAGAACATCAACAAATGGATGGAGATAGAGGAGCTGACCGTCGGCAGCTGCGACGCTATAATGAAGAAGTCAAACAGCGCGGTGGTCAAGGCTATGATGAAGGCTATAAAGATGGACTCCCAGAAGCACAAGGAGCTCCTGCAGGTCGTCCTGGACTGCCTGGACGGCACCGTGACCATGACTCCGGACGAGCTGGCCACCGTATCGAGCCTGCTCGATGGACACACGAAGGTCGAAAAAGACGCCATAGACCTGGCCGAGAAGACCCTGGCCGACAGCAGGCACTTTGTGATATCCCATATCATCAAGTACATACTGGATGACGAGAGGAAACACTTCTCCATCGCCACCGACCTGAACGCCTACAAGGCGCATATATACCCCTACGCCTGAAAAGGCGCCCATTGGGGCCTTTTTAGGATTGACAAAGTATGCAAAATGCCCTATAAATATAGTGGCCCCGAGCGGCGGGGCCATTTTTTTGTTCAGCAGCCTTTTACATGGTGAGACAGTGGCGACCGAGATTATGGAAGAACTACTGGACAAGCTCAAAAACGGCTCGACGGCCATACGCTACACGGTGGCCAACAAGCTCGGCAAGATGGGCGACAAGACTGCGGTAGGCCCGCTCATAGAGGCCATCGACGACCCGGACGACAAGGTCGTGGACAACGCGATTTACGCCCTGGGCGAGCTTGGCGACAGGAAGGCCATACCCCGCCTCATCAGGGCGCTTCGGTCCGGCAAGAACGAACGCATAAAGAAAAGCGCCGCCAAGGCACTCGGGATGCTCGCGGCAAAAGAGGCCGTAGACACCCTGATATCGGCTCTCAGCGACGAAGACTTCCGTGTAAGGAAGTCCGCCGCGCGTTCTCTCGGCCAGATAGGCGACAAGAACGCCGTGCCCGCGCTCAAGAAGGCACTGGGAGACCCCAACTTCACGGTCACCAAGTACGTGGAAGACGCGATCGAACGGATTCAGGGATTATAACTCAATAATAATACAGGGAGGGAAGTTAGATGGCCAAGGAGAAGAAGGCAAAGAGGGTGGACAAGTCCAAGAAGGTCATGACGGCAGAGGAGAAGGCCACGGTAAAGGCTGGCCTCAAGGCGCTCAAGGCCGAGAGGGACGCCGCCATAGCCGAAGGCGACAAGAAGAAGGTGAAGCAGGCCCGCTACAAGATGAAGAGGGTCAACTTCAAACTGAAGCGCGCTGTAGTACCCCCTGCGGCCCCCAAGGCGGAGGCCAAGCCCGAGGGCGAGACTGCGGCGTAAAACTCCCCCTCTCCCTAACCCTCCCCCGCAGAGCCTGCCCTGAGCGGAGCCGAATGGGTGGGGAGGGAAAACAGGGAAGGAGGACAAATTTATACGGGCGGGTAGCTCAGCTGGGAGAGCAATGCCCTTACAAGGCATGGGTCGCAGGTTCGATCCCTGTCCCGCCTACCATCTTCCTCTTTCTTACTGGAGTTGCACGGGGATTTACCGTGCAGCTCCTTTTTTATTTGTAAATCTGTTAGACTTTGTATTATATGGAGGTGCTAAATGAAATGGATTACCCGTGAACGGGTCAAATAGGACGACGAACCGATGAGTAATCCGATATTCAGTCCCGACGGACGACTTCTATTCGCCACACGGAGCCTGCGCCTTTTCGCATACGGGTTCCTATCCGTGGTGCTGATGATATACCTCTCGCAGCTCGGCCTGAGCGGGGCCAAAATCGGCCTGCTGTTTACCCTCACCCTGCTGGGCGACACGGCCATCTCGCTATGGATTACAACCATCGCCGACCGCAAGGGCAGGAGGTACATGCTTATCGTCGGCGCATTCCTGATGGTGTTCGCGGGCGTACTGTTCGCCGTCACCGATAATTTTGTGCTCCTTCTTATAGCGGCCACGATAGGGGTGATAAGCCCGAGCGGTAACGAGGTCGGGCCGTTTTTGTCAATAGAGCAGGCGGCGCTGTCCCACATCGTAACCGACGAGCAAAGGACGCGCATATTCGCATGGTATAACCTGGCGGGCTCTTTCGCGACCGCGGCAGGCGCGCTGTTCGGCGGGTTCATGGCGCAGGCCCTTCAGGGGTTCGGCGTAGCGCCTATTGGGAGCTACCGCGCCATAGTGGCAATATACGCGGCGGTAGGCCTGGTACTCGCGTTCCTGTTCACCCGGGTTTCGACCGGCATAGAGGTCCCGCGCCCGGCCGGCCCCGGAGCCCCTTCCGAGATAAAACGGTTCCTTGGCCTCCACAAGTCCAAAGGGGTGGTGTTCAGGCTGTCCGCGCTTTTCTCGCTGGACTCGTTCGGGGGCGGGTTCGTGCTCCAGAGCTTCATGGCCTACTGGTTCCATGTACGCTACAACGTGGAGCCAGCGTTGCTCGGCGGCATATTCTTCGGCGCGAACATACTCGCCGGGCTCTCGTCGCTGTCGGCCGCATGGGTGGCCTCAAAGATAGGCCTGATAAGGACGATGGTATATACGCATATACCGTCTAACCTGCTTCTGATAATGGTGCCGCTGATGCCGAACCTGCCGCTTGCCATAGCCGTGCTCATGCTCCGTTTCAGCATATCGCAGATGGACGTGCCCACGCGCCAGTCCTATACCATGGCTATAATAAGCCCGGACGAGCGCTCGGCCGCCGCGGGAATAACAGGCGTCGCAAGGACTACCGGCGCGTCAATATCGCCCCTGCTGGGAGGGCCGCTCCTCGCCAGCGCCGCGCTTATGAACCTGCCATTTTTCCTTGCCGGGGGCCTCAAGATAATATACGACCTGTTACTTTACAGGAGTTTCAGGCATTTGAGACCGCCGGAGGAGGAATGAGGTGGAGGACGGCAAAAGAAAAAGGCCGCCAATAAAGGCGGCCTTGATTTTATGGCGGGGACGACGAGACTCGAACTCGCGACCTCCTACGTGACAGGCAGGCGCTCTAACCGACTGAGCTACGTCCCCATTAAAACCCGTAATTTATACTATATTTGAGGGGCTTAGTCAACCCTTTTTTTCTTTAATAATATTAAGGTATTAAAGGCTCTCTTTCGCGGCCGTCTCAAGGTATCCGCAAAAGCACCGGCAGGACGCCGCTTTCGTGCAGCCGCTCCACGATATATGCGACTGGGAGCATCAGTATGAATACGCTCCCGTCCATGAAGTTCTTGAACATCAGCCTTGCCGAGTAGTCGGAGAGCTTTCCCAAATTAAGCCCGGTCAGCTTCGGGAAGAACGCGGGGCTCGCACCCTTGTATGCCACGAACTCCGCGCCGAAGATGGACTCGAGCCGCTTCTCCTCGGAGCGTATTACGTTCGGGTAATAAAGCGAGAAGGCCAGCACATAGAGCCCTATAAGGAGCAGGTTCTCGAAGGCGACAGTCACCCCGAGGCCTGCTATGAACGAGAAGAGGTAGAGCGGGTTCCTGCACATGGAGTACGGCCCGGTGGTGACGAGGGTGCTGTTCTTCTTCCCGCCTATGTACATCGTCGCCCAGACCCGGCCCAGCACGCCTTTTGCCACAAGGATGACCCCGGCCCAGTCGAACACGGTGTCCACCGTCCCGCCTTCAACCCATGTATGCTGCGTCACAAGCACTAAAAACAGCCCTGCGACGAGGAATACGGTGGACAGCGCCCTCCTGTGGTACTCGAAAAAGCTGAAACCCTCTTTCATCAATACCGCCTTGCTTATTGCTGGTTATTCGTGGCTTCCGCCTACGACAATATCCGTTATAAAAAGCGTAGGCTGTGCATCCGCAACCGGCGCGCCCTGCCCGTCCTTGCCGCACGTGCCTATCGCAAAGCCCAGGTCGGAGCCGACCATCGTGATGCTCTTCATCACCTGCGGCCCGGTGCCCACGAGCGTCGCGCCTCGTACCGGCTCGCCCACCTGCCCACCTTCCAGAATATATCCCTCGTTGACCTCGAAGACGAAGTCGCCGTTGACCGTGTTGACCTGACCGCCGCCCATCTTGCTCACCAAAAGCCCCTTGTCGCACGCCTTTATGATGTCGGCGGGGTCGGTATCGCCCGGCGCTATCATCGTGTTGGTCATGCGCGGGATGGGCCGGGACTGGTAGGACTCGCGCCTGCCGTTGCCGGTCGGGGCCGCTCCGTCCTTCATCGCGGTCAGCCGGTCGTAGAGGAACCCTTTTAAGACACCCTTCTCGACCAGCACCGTCTTCTGCGCATCGACGCCCTCGTCGTCGAACCGGAACGAGCCGCGGCTGTTGGGTATGGTCGCGTCGTCCAGCACGGTCACAAGCGGGGATGCTATAAGCTCCCCTATCTTTCCGGTATATACCGAAAGGCCGTTCTGGGAGAGGTCGGCCTCCAAGCCGTGTCCTACCGCCTCGTGTATCATAGTGCCGCCCGCCGTGGAAGACAGCACAACGGGCATCCTGCCGCCTGGCGCCTTCCTCGCACTCAGCATCATTACAGCGCGCTTGGCCGCCTTCTCCGCAAGCTGCACCGGTGGGGTAGCCGAAAATATCTCGAAGCCTATGTTGCCGCCTGCCGACTCGTAACCGGTCTGCACCACCGAGCCATCCCGCACGACCACGTTGACCGCCGCCAGGGTGTAATACCGCCTGTCGCTCGCAACGGAGCCGTCCGAGGACGCTATCAGCACGTCCTGCGCGGTGTCCCTGTACATCACGGTGACTTGCGATACACGGCCGTCAACCGCACGCGCCGCCCTGTCCGCATCCTTGATGAGCGCGAGCTTCCGTTCCACCGCCACGCCCTCGGGAGGCTCGGCTATCGTGTAGCCCACGACTGGAGTCTTTACACGGAGGTCGAGCGTGACATCGCGTGGCCCCTGCCCGCACGCGCCCGCCACCTTGTCAGCAATCTCAAGCAATGCACGCTCGGATATTTCGTTGGTATACGCATAGATGGTCTTGAAGCCTATGATTACACGCAGGCCCGCGCCGGACTCTATGCCCGTTACGACGCGCTCCACCTTGCCGTCTTCGAGCATCAGTGCGGTCGGGCGCGTGTTCTCTACGAAGAGGTCGGCGTACTCGCCGCCCTTCGAGAGCGCCGCCTTCAGAATCTTTGCGTGGTCAATTTCCATTAATGCCTCAAAAACAACGGGGAACAGTTATAAAACTATTCCCCGAATTATAACATAAAATCCCGGCCATACCGGCTATTTTATCAGCGTCTCCGCTATCTGTACCGCGTTGAGCGCCGCGCCTTTTCTCAGGTTGTCCGCGACGACCCAGATGTTCAGGCCGTTCTCTATGGACTCGTCCTCGCGGATGCGGCCGACGTATGTGTCGTCCTTCCCGGCCACGTCGAGCGCGAGCGGGTATACGTTCTTGGAAGGCTCGTCGAACACCACCACGCCGGGCGCGGCGGCGAGTATCGCCCTCGCCTCGTTCGCTGTAAGCTTCTTCTCAGTCTCTATGTTGACCGACTCCGAGTGGCACCTGAATACCGGGACCCTGACCGTAGTCGCCGTAACCTTTATGTTCGGGTCGAGCATCTTGTGCGTCTCGTGCACCATCTTCATCTCTTCCTTGGTGTACCCGTTATCGAGGAAGACGTCTATGTGTGGCAAGCAGTTGAATGCTATCTGGTGCGGGTAGACCTTGGCCACCGGCTCCTGGAAGTTCAGAAGCGATACGGTCTGCGCCATCAGCTCGTCTATGGCCTTCTTGCCCGTGCCGGACACGGACTGGAACGTGGTGACCACTATCCTCTTTATCTTGGCCGCGTCGTGCAGGGGCTTCAGCGCGACGAGCATCTGTATCGTCGAGCAGTTCGGGTTCGCTATTATCCCCTTGGGGATGTCCTTCAGGTCCTGCGGGTTGACCTCCGGCACTACGAGCGGGCATTCCTTGTCCATACGCCACGCGCTGGAGTTGTCTATAACGATGCAGCCCGCCGCGGCCGCCGCCGGTGCGAACTCCAGGCTGCGGGACGCGCCCGCCGAGAACAGCGCGATGTCCACGCCCTTGAACGAGTCCTTGGTCAGCGTGTGGACGGTGACCTGCTTGCCCTTGTAGTCCAACCGCTTGCCCTCGGAGTTGGCCGATGCGAAGGCCTTCAGCTCCGATACGGGGAAGTTACGCTCCTCGAGTATGGACACCATCTCCATGCCGACCGCGCCGGTCGCGCCTACTACCGCTACGACGTACTTATCCTTCTTCTTAAGCATCTTACTTCGCCTCCCGGACGAACTTCGCCACCATGCTGCCTACTTCCTTTGTACCCATCCCCATCTTGCCCGCGGCAAGGCTGTCCATCTTCGATATCGCCTTCACCACCGACTGCTCTATCCAGCCAGCGGCCTTCGCCTCGCCCAGGTGCTCAAGCATCATCTGAGCCGCGCATATTGCCGCCAGCGGGTTGATTACGTTCATCCCGGTGTACTTCGGCGCGGAGCCGCCTATCGGCTCGAACATGCTGACGCCCTTGGGGTTGATGTTGCCGCCCGCCGCAATGCCCATTCCGCCCTGCGTCATCGCGCCCAGGTCGGTTATGATGTCGCCGAACATGTTGTCCGTCACTATGACGTCGAACCACTCGGGGTTTTTCACCATCCACATGGTAGTCGCGTCAACGTGCGCGTAGTCGGCCTTTATGCCTTTGTACTCCTTCGCCACCTCGTAGAACGCGCGCTCCCAGAGGTCGAACGCGAAAGTCAGGACGTTGGTCTTGCCGCAGAGCGTGACCTTTTTGCGCTTGACCTTCTTGGCGTACTCGAAGGCGTAGCGGATGCAGCGCTCCACGCCCTTGCGGGTGTTTATGGACTCCTGTATGGCGACCTCGTCGGCCGTGCCCTTCTTGAGCACGCCGCCCGCGCCCGCGTACAGCCCCTCGGTGTTCTCGCGTACGACCACGTAGTTTATCTCCTTCGGCCCCTTGTCCTTCAGCGGCGTCTCGACGCCGGGCAGGAGCTTCACAGGACGGAGGTTGACGTACAGGTCGAGCGCGAAGCGGGTCTTGAGCAGTATCCCCTTCTCGAGTATGCCGGGTGCCACGTCCGGGTGGCCTATCGCGCCCAGGAGTATCGCGTCGAACTTCCTAAGGCCGTCTATCTCGGCGTCGGTTATGGTGACGCCGGTCTTCTTGTAGCGCTCGCCGCCGTAGTTGAAGCTCTTGAAGGTGAGCCCGAAGCCCGCCCTCTTCGCCGCCGCCTTTACCACCTTCACCGCCTCGGCGACCACCTCCGGCCCCGTGCCGTCACCACCTATGAGCGCTATGTCGTAAGTCTTTGCCATTTCGTCTTAACCCCCGTTTCGATATATATTATTACAACTAAAACAGCTTTATTCATTAATGCCGGGCCGGATTCGGATGCATATCGAGGCGGCGAGTAGGAGGCGACACAGGCGTACCGGGGTACGTCGAGGAGCATCCGACCGAAGCCAACGACGATAGGCGTCGAATACGGCACGGCTATGCGACTTTTTTCTTGACCCATGCCATAAGTCCGCCAGCAGCAATAAGCTCCTGCATGAACGGCGGGATAGGGGCGGCCTGGTAGGTCTTGCCAGTGGTCACGTTCTTTATTTTTCCCGTTTCGGCATTCACCTCGAGCACGTCGCCTTCCTTTATGCCGTCAACCGCCTCAGGGCACTCGAATATCGGCAACCCCATGTTAAACGAGTTCCGGTAGAATATCCGGGCGTAGGTCTTGGCTATCACGCAGGAGACGCCGGCCGTCTTTATGGCGATGGGCGCGTGCTCACGCGAGCTGCCGCAGCCGAAGTTCTTGTCGGCCACTATGATGTCGCCCCTCTTCATCTTCTTCATGAAGTCCGGGTTCTTGGAGTCCTCCATGCAGTGCTTCGCAAGCTCCACGGGGTCCGAGGTGTTCAGGTACCTCGCGGGTATTATGGCGTCGGTGTCTATGTCCGCGCCGAACTTCCAGGCCTTGCCTTTTAATTTCATAACAACCTCCTTTATTAACCACGGATTAAACAGATTGGACAGATTTAAAACCTTAAAAGCGCCTTCTTGGATTTATGCATTTAAGGTTTAATCTGCGTTAATCCGTATAATCTGTGGTTCAATTATCTTAGTTCGTCCGGGCTGCCTATCCTGCCGAGCACCGCCGATGCCGCCGCGATTGCCGGGTTGGACAGATACACCTCGGATTCCGGGTGGCCCATGCGGCCGACGAAGTTCCTGTTGGTCGTGGCTATCGCCTTCTCGCCCTTGGCAAGTATTCCCATATGCCCGCCGAGGCACGGCCCACAGGTCGGGGTGGATACAGCCGCCTGCGCGTCGAGGAATATATCGAACAGCCCTTCCTTCATCGCCTGCCTGTATATCGCCTGCGTCGCCGGTATGATTATCATCCTGACGTCCGGGTGCACTTTTTTACCCTTAAGGACTTTCGCGGCTACGCGGAGGTCTTCAATCCTGCCGTTCGTGCATGAGCCTACGACCGACTGGTCTATCTTTATGTGTGAAAGCTCGCTCACGCCCTTTGTGTTCTCCGGCAAGTGCGGACATGCGACCTGCGGCTCTATCTTCGAGCAGTCGTACTCGCGTACGTCCACGTAGACCGCCTTCGCGTCAGATTTGTAGAACTTGGCCTTGCGCTGTGCGCGTCCCGTCTCGTAGGCCTGTGTCGTCTCGTCCGGAGCAATTATGCCGTTCTTTCCGCCCGCCTCTATGGCCATATTCGCCATCGTCATGCGGCCGGACATGTCCATCCTGTCTATAGCCTCGCCGGTGAACTCCATAGCGCGGTAGAGCGCGCCGTCCACGCCCACGTCCCCGATGGTAAAGAGTATCAGGTCCTTGCCGGAGACCCACTTCTGGAGCCGCTTGCCTTTGTATACGAACTTTATGCTCTCCGGCACCTTGAACCATATCTCGCCTGTAATCATCGCGGCTGCCACGTCCGTGCTGCCGACGCCTGTCGCGAACGCGCCGAGCGCGCCGTATGTGCAGGTGTGCGAGTCCGCGCCTATCACCACGTCACCGGATACCACTATGCCCTGCTCCGGCAGGAGCGCGTGCTCGACGCCCATACGGCCGACCTCGAAGTAGTTAGTGAGCCCATGCTCCTTCGAGAACTCGCGCAGGAGCTTGGACTGCTCGGCCGAGTTAATGTCCTTGTTCGGCGTGAAGTGGTCCGGCACAAGTACGATGCGCTTCTTGTCGAAGACCTTCTTTGCTCCGACCTTCCTGAATTCCTTTATCGAGATGGGCGCGGTGATGTCGTTCGCCAGGACTATGTCTACCTTCGCGTTTATCAGCTCGCCCGGCACGACCTCTTTTTTGCCGCAGTGCGCGGCCAGTATCTTTTCGGTTATGGTCATCGGCATGGTGCTAACGCCTCCTTTAAAAAGTAATTTAAGCGTGTAAATATACCACTACTCACACATCTTTTCAACAGTTTTTTCATCCTTTTTCCCCAGGTAGACGAGCCTGTTGAGCGCGTTTACGTATGCCTTTGCGGACGCAACGATGATGTCCGTGTCCGAGCCCTGGCCGGTCACACGCCTGCCCTCTTCCTCAAGGCGTATGACTACCTCGCCCTGAGCGTCCGTGCCGCCGGTAATGGCCTTGACCTCGTACGCGAGCATCTTGCTCTTCGTACCCACTATGTCGGCAATGGTATGCAGCGCGGCGTCCACCGGGCCGTCACCGCCCGCCTTCATGCTCACCTCTTTGCCGCCCACGGCGAGCACCACCTCGGCCTCGGGCTTGGTGTCCGTGCCGCTTTTGACGTTGAGCTTTATCAGCTCGTACGTCTCCGGTATCCTGAATACCTCTTCGGCCACTATGGCGACCAGGTCCTCGTCAAATATGTCCTTCTTCTGGTCGGCAAGCCGTTTGAACCGCTCGAAGGCCTTGTTCAGCTCTTCTTCGCTCAGGTCGTACCCCAGGCCGGTAAGCCTGTCACGGAACGCGTGACGGCCGGAGTGCTTGCCGAGCACCAGCATGCTCTTGGTGACTCCGACGGACTCAGGCGTCATTATCTCGTAAGTGGACTTCTCCTTCAGGAAGCCGTCCTGGTGTATGCCGGACTCGTGCGCGAAGGCGTTCGCGCCGACTATCGCCTTGTTCGGCTGTACCGCCACGCCGGTCACGTTCTTTATCAGGCGTGAGGCGGACATTATCTCCTCTGTGATTATGTTGGTCGTAGCGCCGAAGTACGCCTCGCGCGTCCGAAGCGCCATGACCACCTCTTCCATCGCAGCGTTGCCCGCGCGCTCGCCTATACCGTTGACGGTGCACTCTACCTGACCCGCCCCGTTCAGCACGGCCGCGAGCGAGTTGGACACGGCAAGTCCCAGGTCGTTGTGGCAGTGTACCGATATTACGGCCTTGCCTATGTTCGGCACGCGGTTGACCAGCCCCTTTATGCGTTCGCCGTACTCCTCCGGTATCGCATATCCTACGGTGTCCGGTATGTTCACAGTTGTCGCGCCAGCCTTGATTACCGCCTCGACCACCCTGCACAGGAAGTCCATGTCCGAGCGGGTAGCGTCCTCGGCAGAGAACTCAACGTCTGGGGTGTATTTCTTTGCGCGCTTGACCGCCGCGACCGCCATCTCCAGCACCTCCTCGCGGGTCTTCTTCAGCTTGAACTGGAGGTGTATGTCCGAGGTCGCCAGAAACGTGTGTATGCGGCCGCGCTCGGCCGGCTTAATCGCCTCGGCGGCACGGTCTATGTCCTTGTCGGTCGCGCGGCAGAGCCCGCATATTACCGGGCCTTTGACCTCCGTCGCTATGCGCTTGACCGCCTCGAAGTCTCCTACCGAGGCTATAGGGAAACCCGCCTCGATTATATCCACCTTCATGCGTGCCAGCTGGCGCGCAACCATCAGCTTTTCCTCTATGTTCATCGAGCAGCCGGGCGACTGCTCCCCGTCCCTCAGCGTCGTGTCGAATATGCGTATTATGCGTGGCATGTTTCCTCCGGTATTGTATGGGCCAACCCGCATGTCGGCCCTGCTTTAAATCCCCCTCTTTCCCCCTTTGACAAAGGGGGATGAAAGGGGGAATTGCCTTTGCCGTCATTCCCGTGAAAACGGGAATCCAGGTTTTGTTTGTCATTCTGAACCCGTTCGGCTTCGCTCAGGGCGGGCTCCGTGAAGAATCTCGAGGTCAAAGAATTAGTTAACCCGGGATTCTTCGGCTGCGCCTCAGAATGACATTCTATGCATTCCAGATACCATCTGGTTCCCCATACCTATTACCTTCGTCATTTCCTTTAAGGAAGCCTAACTCTATAAATGGCCACATGGATACAATGGGCACAAGCAAAAGGAGGGTAAACCAGCCGGACCTGTTCCTGTCGTGCGCCCTCTTTATGTTGACCATAATAATTGGATAAGCAGCCATCAACACAAGGATGTCGGACCAATGAAACATATCGTCCGCCGAGCCAGGGAATAAACTTGGAAGACACAACAGCGATAATGGAATCGAGTATATCCAGAATGTCTTGCGGCAAATCCTGCCATCCCAACTCAGATATACCTTCTTGAATTTACCCATTACCTGCCTCCTTTGGAAATCAAAAAAACGCGCTTCTTAGTTTGTCATTCTGAACCCGTTCGGCTTCGCACAGGGCGGGCTCCGTGAAGAATCTCGGGGTCAAGAATTAGTTAACCCGGGATTCTTCGGCTGCGCCTCAGAATGACAGGCACGGGCACGCAAGCGCCCAGGCCGACAGGCGGTGCCTGAAGGCCGGTGTTCTCCTAATCATTTCCGAATATCCTCATCAAAAAAGGAATAACAATAGCCGCTAAAACGCCTATTATTCCGACACCAAAAAATAACAAGAACTGAGCTATGGCGTCTTTTTCAAATATGCCTTTCCACATAATTAAAAAGCCCCCGCCCCTTTAAACGCACGCATACACGTACATAAAAAGGGACGAGGGCTAAAATTTTGCTCCCGCGGTACCACCCTGGTTCGCCCCGGATAACCGGGACGCGCTTTATTCGCCATTGACGCAGGCTCACGTGTGCAACTAACGGGGGGAAAAACCTGGATTCCCGCCTTCGCGGGAATGACGGCTATTTATGCCCCCCTCGCGGCACCGGCTCCGAGGCGAGTTCAGCGGAGCATGACACCGGTTCGCACCAACCACCGGCTCTCTCAAAGTCACGCCGCCCGCCTACTGCTCCTCTTCACAGCCTTTGAAGCTATATACTAATATACCTTGTCCGTATTTCCTTGATTGCAAGGTCGTGGTCCTTGACCTTCCTGCCAACGTCGAGCACGGCGTCCTTCACGGTGCCGAGCTCCGACTCTATGTTGTCGAGCCTGACCTCTACCTTGTCAAGTTTAATTTCTACCTTATCGAGCCTTGTTTCAATCCTGTCGAGCCTGCCGTCCATGCGGTCGAGCCTGCCATCCATGCGGTCGAGCCGCTCTTCCACATGATCGAGCCTCACGCCCAGCCCGTCGACCTTCGTCTCGATGCGGTCGACGACGTCGAGCCTGTTCCTGGTGTCCACCACAAGGTCGAGGATCTTTTTTAAGTTATCTTCATTCATATTGCTTTGATTTTAGCCCGTCTCCGCCTGAATGTCAAGACATACTCTATCAGCGCCCAGGAGACATATAACACGCTGAAAACAAAGAGCATCACCGGCGGGTGCATCGCGACCGAGACCAGGATGACCAGCGCCACGAGCAGCATCCAGAAGGGACGCCTGTCCCGCACGTTCAGCTCCTTGAGGCTGTGGAACTTGATGGTGCTTATCATCAGGGCTGCCAGCACGAACGTCATCAGGAGCGGGACGTAGTCGTATTCCGGCCTGCCGCCTATTACGTCGGTGTAGAATATGACGAATGTGGCCACGACACCCGCGCCGCCCGGTATGGGGAGGCCGGTGAAGTACTTCTTCTCCGAGCCGACCATCTGGACGTTGAAGCGCGCGAGCCGAAGGCCCCCGCAGGCCGCGAAGAGGAACGCGACCAGCCAGCCTACCCTGCCGAAGGGCTTGAGCGCCCAGATGTACAT
>Ga0334722_10002543_pt1 | contig 20506 bp, 18 predicted proteins | sample C3_bottom_MG_FD_207210 | JGI IMG/M metagenome (GOLD analysis project Ga0334722, IMG submission 207210) | Sediment microbial communities from Yellowstone Lake, YNP, Wyoming, USA - C3_bottom | ecosystem: Environmental > Aquatic > Freshwater > Lake > Sediment | place: USA: Wyoming | collected... | reverse complement strand
CAACGAACATCTGCGCCAGATCGCCGCGACGATGGCGTGCCACGCGGCCGTCAAGGCCAACGATTCGCTGACGTTCGACAAGATGTCGCACATCCTCGAAGAGCTGAGGCAGACCGCCTATTCCACCGTCTGCCCGCACGGCCGGCCGGTCATGCTTCGGCTCTCGCGCCGCGAAATCGAGAAGAACTTCCAGCGAATCTAGATGATTCCCAACCAGGTGATCTTGCCGAGGCCGGTGACGACGGGGTAGCAGGTCCAGCGAAGCACGATGGTGTCGCCGTTCTTTCGCCGGTGGGGGATATCTTGAGCAAACGGCAGGTCCGACGCGAATCGCTTTGCCAGGCCCTCGACGAAATTTCGTTCAAGTAGAATGGCCGATGGCTTTCCTATCAGCTCTTCAGGCTCATAACCGAGCAGATCGCCCAGCCGCTGATTGCAGCCAGTGATGACCCCTCCGCAAATGGTGCCGACGGCGACGTTCCCATCGCAGATGCTGCACAGTTTCTCGCCATCGGTGCGGTTGCCCACCTCTTTCTCAGACGGCGGCGGCTGGACTTGCGAAAACAGATCCTCCGGGTTTGCGAGGCCGAATCCAAGGGCCAGCTTCCGGATCGTTTCGCGTTCGTAGTTGGTCTTGTTCTGTTCGACCGACGAAATGGTGAACACGCTCAGGCCACACCGCTCGGCGAGTTCGGATTGGATCCAGCCGCGTTGCTTGCGAAGCAACTTGACTATTTCTCCAAGCGTTGGCATAAGACGCATTGTTATCGAAGATTGCAGTTATGGCAAGAATTTCGGCTCGAAGGGAGACAATGTCGTATCACGAAATGCCCCGAACGACATTGGGCTGAATTTCAGTTAAGGTAGTTAATTGCGATCTGACTGCCAGAAAAATATAGCCACAGCCAATAAAGATATGGGAATATGGGCCGCGAAGGTGTATCTTATTTGCGACTTCGCCAATGCTATCGGCGGGTTCACGTTTCGAATATTGACGACAGGTCACGACAGGCATGCCTAAGGACGACAACTTCCAACAGATCGCCACAGAGGCTCCGACTATGCACTCGGAATTTGGTGGTCGTGTGCTCCGTTGCTGGAAGGACATCGCCAGGCATCTCGATGTGAGTGTGCGCACCGTCCAACGGTGGGAGCGCGAGTTCGGCCTCCCGATTCGCAGAGTTTGTCCGGGGCACGGCAAGCCTGTCCACGCATTCGTGGCTGAACTCGATGCCTGGCGCACCCGCGTCGAGGCGGCCACGCGTGTTCGAAGCGAGCAGCCTGACCGGTTAGCAGGTGAGGCCCGGCCCCTCGCAGCGATGACAGCCGTGTCTTCGACGCTGAAGACGATTGCGGCCGGCTTGATCGGCTGGATCGGAAAGTAAGGAAGACTCGGAGTTCGTCCAGACCGGTTCTACTGGCGGCGTTTGCGTTTGAGTTCCGCCCAGCCATCCAATCGGCGTTTCAGTTCTCTCTCGAAACCGCGGTCTGCAGGCTCGTAGTACTTCCGTCCGGCGAGTCCCGGCGGCAGGCAGTCCATCCCGGTGATGGCGTCGGCCTCGTCGTGGGCGTATTCGTACCCCTTGCCGTACTCGAGCGTCTTCATCAGCTTGGTCGGCGCGTTGCGCAGGTGCAGCGGAACGGGCTCGGCGCGATCGGTGTGCGCATCGGCCGCAGCCTTCAGGTAGGCCCGGTAGACGGCGTTGCTCTTTGGCGCGGTCGCGAGGTACGTGACGGCCTGCGTCAACGCGGTGTTGGCTTCGGGCATCCCGATGAAGTGGACGGCCTCCTTCGCGGCGACGGTGATGGCGAGCGCTTGCGGGTCGGCGTTGCCGACGTCCTCCGATGAGAAGCGCACGAGCCGACGTGCGATGTACATCGGGTCCTCGCCAGCTTCCAGCATGCGCGCCAACCAGTACACCGCGGCATCGGGATCGCTGTTGCGCATGCTCTTGTGCAACGCGGAAATCAGGTTGTAATGCTCCTCGCCAGCCTTGTCGTAAATCAACGCCCGGCGGGCCACCGACGACTGGAGGAACCCGGTGTCCACCAGCCCGCGGCCAGCGACGATGGGCGCCGAAGCGGCGGCGAATTCGAGCAGGTTCAGAGCAATTCTGGCGTCGCCGTTGGCGTACCGGGCAATCGCCGCCAGGGCCGCCGGTTCGACGTCCACCGGGTCGGCGCCCAGGCCGCATTCGGCGTCGGTCATTGCCCTCGTCAGCACCCTCAGGAGATCGGCTTCACTCAACGGCTGCAGGACGAAGACCTGCGATCGCGACAACAGCGGGGCGTTGACTTCAAACGACGGGTTCTCCGTCGTCGCGCCGATCAGGACGATGTCGCCGCCTTCGACGCGCGGCAGAAACGCATCCTGCTGCGCCTTGTTGAACCGGTGGATTTCGTCGACGAACAGGATTGTGCGGCGGCCGCGCGCGTGGCGCGCGCGCTCGGCTTCGGCCATCACTTCCTTGATCTCCTTGATGCCCGCGAGCACTGCCGAGAACGCGATGAAATGCGCCTGGGTCGATTCCGCGATCAGCCTGGCCAGGCTGGTCTTGCCCGTGCCTGGCGGTCCCCAGAGAATCACCGACTGCAGCAGGTCGCGTTCGATGGCCTCGCGCAAGGGGCGGCCGGCGCCGAGCAGGCCGTCCTGGCCGACGTACTCGTCGAACGAGCGTGGCCGCATTCGGTCCGCCAGGGGGGCACGCGAGGCCTGCGAAGGCGGATGCTCGCCGTCAAACAAATCGTCGGTGGTCACGCTCGCTCCCCGGCCAGTCGTTGCCGGCGCGCCTCGAAGAGGATGACGCCGGTCGCTACGGCCACGTTGAGCGATTCGACCGGTGGGTCCATGGGGATTCTCATCCGGGCGTCTGCCGTGGCAAGGAGGGCCGGAGGCAGGCCGCCCCCTTCTCCTCCGACCAACAGCAGGGTGGGAAGCGAGAGATCAACCTCGAAGAGGCTCTGGTCTCCGGACGGCGTGGTCGCGATGACGGCGAGTCCCCGCGCGCGGGCGGTCGCGACGAGCGCCTCGACGCCTGGCCCCGAGGCGACCGGCATTCGGAATACGCTTCCCATCGAGCCGCGAATCGCTTTCCATCCGAGCGGATTGGCCGATTGCCCGGCGACGACCACGCCGGATGCGCCTGCCGCCTCGGCGGCTCTTATGATGGCGCCCACGTTGCCGGGATCCTGAACGTCAATCACGGCAACAACGAGCGCCGGAACGTGCGCGAACACGCGATCAAGCGGGCTAAGCGCAAACGTCGCAATTCCGACGACACCGGACGGAGTCCGGACAGGACTCGCCGCGGAGACGCTGTCGGCAGTTGCGTCCAGGACGGTTCCGCCGGCAGCCGACACGTGCTCGAGCAGAATGGCGATGTCTGGCTGATTCCGGGCATCGGCGCGCACCGCCACGGTCAGGCCTTGCAGCCCGGACTCGAGCGCCTCACCGACGAGGTGCACGCCGTCGAGCAGTATCTCGCCGGTTTCGGGGTCGTACCCCTTGGCAAGCTGGCGGCAGCGTTGAACGAACGGATGTTGGCGATTTCGGATTGACACGTAAGAATCGGGCGGTTTCACGGCCCAGGAAGAGGATACCAGATATGCTAGACTCGAAGTTTAGGTCCGTGTTCGCGGGCCCAATCGTGGACTGATCGCCATCGCGCCCCAGCGGATGGCGGACGGGAGTTCGCATGGCGGGAAACGACGGCAGCCGGTCGGGTCGAGACGACGGGATGAAGAATCGGATTCTGAAGCGTCTCGAGGACGAATCCGGAGAACTCGACCGGGAGCTGCGGACAGAACTTCCAAAGGAAATCCAGCGGGCACGCGAACTCGGGGATCTCAGTGAGAACGCCGAGTATCAGGCCGCCAAGGAACGCCAGACGTTTGTCCAGGCACGGCTCGGCATGCTGCGAAAGCGGATGGCCGAGATCTCGCTGATGAACTTCGATCGCCTCCCGCGCGACCGCGCGGCCTTCGGATCGACGGTGGTCCTGCAGGAAGAAGGCAGCAGTGGGACGGTGACGTACCAGCTGGTCATGCCGGAAGAGTCGGATGCGTCAAAGGGGCTGATCTCGACGAGTTCGCCGATTGGCAGGGCGCTCGTCAACAAGCAGGCGGGCGACGAGGCCGTGGTGGCGACGCCAACCGGCGAACGCCGCTTCGAAATCATCAAACTGACTACCGTTCACGACGAGGCCTGATGGCCGGGCGCGAGCCCTATTCCTCGAAAACGCGCACTGCGCTGGTGTTGACTGGCACCGGAACGGCAGGCGCCTACCATGCTGGCGTGCTCAAGGCACTCGGCGAGGCGGGCGTCCGCATCGACGTGGTCGCTGGTCACGGCATCGGCGCGGTCGGCGCCTGCTTCGCCGCGATCGATGGAGCGGAGCCATTGTGGAAGGCGGACGGGTTCTGGCGTCATCCTGGAGTGGCCCGGCTCTATCCGTGGCGCCGCATTCTGCGAGCGCTGGGATGGCTCGGCGCGGCCGTTGCCGGCGTGATTGTTGTCCCGTTGGCGCTGCTGGCCCTCGGCCTGGTCGTCTATCCGGTCTCGTTTCTGCTGCGCCTCATCCAGTCCAATGCCAGCAGTGCGCTGGCCGACGGATACGCTGCGCTCGTGCACGAGGCGTTCCTGCCGAACCGCTTGCCGTCGTGGATGGCCGACATCAGTCTCCTGCTGGGTCTGCTCGGCGTCTCGGTCGTGGCCGTCAGTGCGGCCCGCGGCCGGCTGCGCGGCCGACATCGCGAGCGGGGTCGTTTCTGGTGGCGCGCGTTTGGTGCGCCGATCAGTTCTCGCGAGGCGATCGATCATTGGCGCCTTGGCCTGTGGCGCCTGATTTCAGGCGGGGCGAAGGCCCCTCAGCCCGACTCGGTGCAGTTGTCGCGCCGCTACTCGGAGTTGCTCGCGGACAATGTCGGCCAGCCCGGCTTCAGGGAGGTGATCGCCCTGGTCCACGATATCGACGCCAGGCGCGATCTGATTGCCGCATTGCTGGCAGAGCCACATCGGGCGGCCTTCTTCGGCCGGCGCCGCCGGACGACCGGCTGGCCGGACCGGGCGAATGAGACGCTCGACCTGGCCGGGGCAGACCGGGACCACGTGGTCGACATCATGGCTGCGGCGCTGTCGCTTCCTGTAGTCACACCGCCCTGGCCGGTGACATTTGCGCCGGAGAGCTATTGGTGCGGCGAGACACACCGGCTGTGCGATCGGCCGGATGCGATCATCAGGTTGCTAGAAGAGGTTGTCGCCGCGGGAGCCGACCAGGTGATCGTCGTGTCGGCAACGCCGGCGCCAGGCGAGCCGCATGCGCTCATCGATCCTCGCGTCGACGGGCGAGGCAGGCTTGGCCAGTGGCTGCTCTCGCGCGATACCGCGACGATGCGAGATGCGCTGGCGGCGCGCATGGATCAGTTCCATAATCTCCATTTGATCCGGCCGGAACACAACCCGCTCGGGCCGCTGGATTTCGACGGGGCCTACGACGGTCGATCGGACCGGATGGCGCGGCTGAACGAACTGGTTGAGATGGGTTATGCCGATGCCTACCGCCAGTTCGTGGAGCCGGTGGTGGGCGCGGCCGACGTCACGCCCTGATCTATTTCTTCTTGTCACTAGGGATGTGGTCGCGAAGATACTGCAGGGTCAGATCGCGGATCGTCGTGTTGATCTGTTCGTCGGTCAGCTGAGAATATCGTTCGACGAACGCGGACATGGGAATCACGGCCTTCGCCATGGCGCGGTGGCCGCCCGCATTGCCGATGTCCCCGAACAGTTTTCGCACCAGTTCGCCGGCGTTACGGGTGTAGCCGAGATTTCTCACCGAGATGATGAGCGTGTCGTTGACGACGCCGGAAATCACCGTCCACTTGACGTCCTCGAGTTGCAGATAGAAGTCGGCGACGTACGGGATGAAATCCTCACGGGGGATGGTGCCCAGAAACGCTGAGAAGACCTGGTCGCCCGCCATTCCGGCATGCTGGGCCCGCGTGACGTACTCCAGCCGCTCGAACGTGATTTCCGCTCCTTCCATCTTCCGGATCATGGCGGCATCGGCCAGCGGATACAGGAACGAGAACGCTTCGATATCGACGCGGTTGGCCTGGCGGTTGAAGAACAGCGTATCCGACTTGATCGCGTACAGCATCGCCGTCGCCGTGCGCTCGGAGATGTTCACGTCGACGGCCCGCAGGTGCTCGGTCAGAATCGTGCAGGTCGATCCGTAGTCCGGCCGGATGTCCTTGAACAGTGCCCCGTATCCCGGCTGAGGAGGATGGTGGTCGATCACGAGATCGACCTTGTCGAGCAGGCCCCCGAAGTAGTGCGGCTGGACGTCCACCATCGCGATGCGCTCGAATTCCTTGACCGACTGCGGAGTCAGCGTCTCGACCCCGATGTCGAGCAGGTTGACCATGCGCTGGTTTTCGGGCCGCGTGACGCCCTGGAGCGCCCCGATGATGGCGGTGGTCTTGGTGCGCCGCAGCACGTTGCGCAGCGCCAGCCCGGAGGCCATCGCGTCGGGGTCGGGGTCGTTGTGGAGCAGGATCAGGATGCGGTCGGCGTCATTGAAATAGCGCTGGTATTGCTGGACCCTGGCGCGCGTCAGCGAGCGGCTGACCTCGGTGACCAGCGGTCCGCCGACCAGTTCGGCCAGCGACAGAAATCCCAGCTCCGGAAACTGCGCGCGCAATTGGTCCTCGCGCTTTGCGGCGCTCCCGCTGGCGGCGACCATCGGCGTTGCGAGAACGTAGATGAGGGTGCCGCCGGCTCCCGTGATGGCCTGCAGCACCCGCTTGAGGCTCTGCTTGCCGTTGTCTTCGACAATGACGCAGGTGTTGGGAGAGAGATCAGCCCTGACGAACGTGTCGGTCTTCTGGAGATCCCCCGCAGCGACGGCGACGCCGGCCTCGTGGAGCCGCCGCGCGAGGGGGCGGCTGTCGACGAGGAACTCGACGTCGAACTGGGGCGGCAGGACCTGTTCGAGCGTCCTGATCACCAGCTCGCTGTGGCAGACGGACAGGCACTTCATGAGGCCGGGACTCGCCGATCAGGTGCGTGCGGAATCATCACAAGAACCTGTCAATTATACGCCGGGCAGCGAAAACCACTCCCTGAGTGGTTTTCGGCTGGGTCTTCGGTCCGCAAAACCACTCCGGGAGTGGTTTTCGGGCTGATAAGATGGTGACAGGGAAGAGCTTGGCAGCGGAGGGAGACGCGTGAAACTTGCGGTGGCGGCGGTTGGCATGCTGGTTCTCGCGGTGCCGCTCCGTCCGGGCGCACAGGTGTTCCGCTCGAACGTCGATCTGGTCAGCCTCGGCGTGACCGTCACGGACAAGCGCGACACGCTGGTGACCGACCTGGCGCAGACCGACTTCGAGGTGTACGAAGACGGCAAACGTCAGGAGCTGAAACTGTTCTCGCGCGGAGGGGAATCTGGATCGTCTCCAGAGCTCCACCTGGGCCTGCTGTTCGACACCAGCGGAAGCATGGACGAGGACATCGCGCTGTCGCGGACCGCGGCCGTGAAGTTCCTGAACGCGCTGCCCGAGGCGGTCGACGTCACGCTCGTGGATTTCGATACCGAAGTGCGCGTAGCGCGGTACGCGCAGAGCGACTTCGAACGCCTGATTGAGCGGATCCGTCGTCGAAAACCCGATGGGATGACGGCGATGTACGACGCGCTGGGCGTGTACCTGCACGGCGCGGGCGCCCAGGAGGGCCGCAAGATCCTGCTGGCGTACAGCGATGGCGGAGACAACAGAAGTTCGATCAATTTCCCGGAGACCATCGAACTGCTCAGGGCCTCCGACGTGACCATGTATGTCGTCGGATTCCTCGACCATCAGAGCTCAACGTACCAGCTCGAGGCCCGATCCCGCATGCAGCGCCTGACAGCGCCCACCGGCGGCCAGGCCTTCTTCCCATCGTCGGTCAAGGAGATTGAGGCGGCGTACGACAAGGTGCTCGCGGAGGTCAAGGCGCAGTACACGATTGGCTACCAGTCGACCAACGTCCGCACCGACGGCAAGTGGCGGAAGATCGCGATCAAACTGACTCGGCCGGGCCTCAAGTCGCGATCGCGCCAAGGGTATTTTGCGCCGTACCGACAACGTCCCTGATTGGGCCTCTCGTCCTGCGGTGGGTATTTCGGCATGCCATCCCCGACCGACCGATTCGACATCGTGTCCGACTTCGAATTGAAGGGCGACCAGGCCCGAGCCATCGACGAGCTCGAGGCCGGGCTGCGGCGTGGCGATCCCTACCAGGTGCTGCTTGGCGTGACGGGCTCTGGCAAGACGTTCAGCATGGCCCAGGTGGTGGCGCGGGTGAATCGACCCACGCTCGTGATGGTCCACAACAAGACGCTGGCGGCGCAGCTGTTCCAGGAATTTCGCCGCTTCTTTCCGCACAACGCGGTGGAGTACTTCGTCAGCTACTACGACTACTACCAGCCGGAGGCCTACATGCCGGCCACCGACACGTACATCGAGAAGGAGGCCACCACCAACGACGAGATTGATCGCATGCGCCTGTCGGCGACACGATCCCTGCTCGAGCGACGGGATGTGCTGATTGTCGCGAGCGTGTCGTGCATCTACGGCCTGGGATCGCCAGAGGCCTATTACGGCATGTTGCTGCCTCTGGAGCGCGGTCAGCGGATCGGCCGCGACGAGATCCTGCGGAAGCTCGTGGAGATTCAGTACGAGCGCAACGACTATGAGTTTACCCGGGGCACGTTCCGCGTCCGCGGGGACATCGTCGAGGTGTTCCCGTCGTACGATGAGTCGGCGATCAGGATCGAGTTGTTTGGCGACGAAGTGGATGCGCTGTCCTGGTTCGACCCCCTGACCGGCAGGGTGCGCCGCCGATTCGAACGCCTGGCGGTGTATCCCAAGACGCATTTCGTCACGCCGCGCGACCGCACGCGGCTGGCCGTCGAATCCATCAAAGCCGAACTGACAGAACGGCTGGCGGTGTTGCAGGCCGAAGGGAAGCTGGTGGAATCGCAGCGACTCCATCAGCGCACCATGTTCGACCTCGAGATGATGCGCGAGATCGGGTATTGCCACGGCATCGAAAACTACTCGCGGCATCTGACCGGCCGGCAGCCGGGCGAACCGCCGCCGACGCTGCTGGAGTACCTGCCGTCGGACGCCCTGGTGATTGTGGATGAAAGCCACCAGACCGTGCCCCAGATTCGAGGCATGTTCAACGGGGACCGGGCGCGCAAGGATGTGCTCGTCAATTACGGATTCCGATTGCCATCAGCGCTCGACAACCGCCCGTTGACGTTTGACGAGTGGGAGTCGCGGGTTCCCCAGGTGGTCTTTGTCTCGGCGACGCCTGGGCCCCACGAACTGCGGAAGGCGGGCGGCGTGGTGGTCGAGCAGATCATCCGCCCGACGGGCCTGGTCGATCCCCCGATCGAGATCCGACCGGTGCGCGGACAGATTGACGACCTGCTGGCGGAAATCCGGGCGCGCGCCTCCGCAGGAGAACGGGTGCTGGTGACCACGCTCACCAAGCGGATGGCGGAGGACCTGACCCAGTACTACCACGAGCTTGGCGTCCGCGTGCGCTATCTGCACTCGGATATCGAAACACTCGAACGCGTAGAGATTCTCCGCGACTTGCGTCGGGGCGAGTTCGATGTGCTGGTCGGCATCAACCTGCTGCGCGAAGGGCTCGACCTCCCCGAAGTCTCATTGGTGGCGATTCTCGACGCCGACAAGGAGGGCTTCCTGCGATCCGCCGGGTCGCTGATTCAGACCTCGGGACGCGCCGCACGTAATGTGCACGGGGTGGTCATCATGTACGCCGACAAGGTCACCGATTCGATGAAGACCGCTATCAGTGAGACGTCCAGGCGCCGGGTGATCCAAGAGGCGTACAACGAGGCACATGGAATCACGCCCACGTCGATCATCAAGGCGATTGACGGCGTTCTGAGCAGCGTTTATGAACGCGACTACCTTGGCGTGCCATCGGTGGCCGACCGGGGAGAGCCGTTTATGACCCAGTCGCAGATTGACGCGAAGATCGCAGAACTGGGCCGTGAGATGAAAGCCGCCGCCGCCAACCTGGAATTCGAAAAAGCGGCGTCGATTCGGGACCAGATCAAGCGGCTCCGCGCCAGAAGTCTCGGCGTCGACGACGAAACCCTGCTCCCGGGCGGGGGCGTCAACGCGATTTCCTAAGCCGGACGGCATTCCCGGCGGCGTCGGCGCCAGACAGTTGTATGATGGTCTGGAAGGGTCGGGAATCCGTTGGACCCAAACGCGAAGGAGTGTCAGACCATGTCAGACGATCGACACAATGGAGCGGGTGGTGTGGTAGTCGCCTTCACGCTGGGAGCATTGCTCGGGGCGGTCGTCGCGCTGTTGTTTGCGCCGGCGAAGGGTGATGAAACCCGGGAGATGATCAGCGAGAAGGCGCGTGAACAGGCGCAGAAGACGCGCGACTTCCTCAAGCAGCAGCGCGAGCATCTCGCGTCGGCTGTCGAACGCGGGCGGGAAGCGTATCAGGCCGTTCGCGGCGAAAAGGAGCAGGGCTAACTTGACTGGCGAGAGTACCAATCTCTTTCTGGGCATCATCGCCATCGCGACGGTGGTCATGGCGTTGGTGCAGGTGGGCGCGATCCTCATGATGGCTCGTCTGGCGCGGCGCATGGAGCGGCTGTCGGGCCAGATCCAGCAGGAGATCGGTCCGCTGGCGGATCGGCTCAGGCTGGTGGCGGAGAACATGCAACACGCCACCAGCCTCGCCAGCGTGCAGGTCGAACGGGTCGACCGCCTGCTGTCGGGCGTCACCAAGCGTGCCGAAGACACCATGGCGGTTGTCCAGGGCGCCATTGTGGGGCCAATGCGCGAAGGGCTGGCAGTGGTCGCGGCCGTGCGAGCCGTCGTTTCAGCGTTCCGATCGTTTCGGGGCAGCGACGGTCGCCGCGGCGCGAGCCGTTTCGACGACGAAGACCCGCTGTTTATCGGCTGATAGTTGTCCCTTCGGCGGTGATCGGGCTGCCCCCGCCCGCGCGACCGCCAGGAGGGTCAAGGCTGCGCCCGTGCATCCCGCCATTGACCGGGAGCACCGCGCGGTGATAGAACGTCCCCATCGTACCGGCCCTCCTCACGAAGGTGACTCTCATGACTACGAGCCTGCGCCGTACTTCCTCCCTCTTGATCGGCCTGATGGTGATGGTGGTAGTGAGCAGCGCTGCCTACGCTCAGGATGCCAAGTCCGTGGGGCTGGCAAAAGAACTCAGCCACGTGATGGAGGCCAAGAAGCTGTCGGCCATCGCGGCAAAAGACGCCGCCGAACCCGACTTCTATGTGGCGGCGATGTATTTCTCCGGGAGCCAGCTCCTCGTCGTCGGCGCCAAGTACTCGCCGGCGGTGTTGATCGACACCAAGCTGCGAAACCGGGAGTACCAGGATGTCTACATCGACCTGAACAGCGCCGCCAAGCCCGGCACCAAGATCTTCTTCGAGGACGCCGGAGCCGATGGGCTCAAGAGCGATCACGAAAACAACAAGGCCGCAGATTCGATCGACCAGGGCGGGAAACAGTCGAGATTTGACGACGACTGGAGGAAGGATCAGAAGCTGTCGGATGCCGACTACAAGAAGCTGTTTGATGATGCCGACAAGCTGTACTGCAGACTGCTCACGGCGCTGATCGCGGAGGCCAAGAAGTAGTCAGCCGGTCTGCCACTCACGGTCGAACCACCCAACCGCCGCCGCAAGATCGGGTGCTAGTGGCGCATCGAATTCGAAGCGCGTGCCAAGCGCTGTCGCGGGAATGACGAGGCGACTGGCGTGCAGCGCGAGGCGCTGGCAGGGGACATCGGCCAGTTCGCTGAGTTCGATTCGTCGTCCGTACAGCCGATCGAAGAGCAGCGGCGTGCCAATCGCGCGGAAGTGCACGCGCAGCTGATGATGGCGCCCGGTGCGCGGTCGCGCACCGACCAATCCGACACGATCATCTCCTCGCCGCCAGCGCTGCTCGACAGCGTAGACCGTGAGTGCCTCGCGCAAGCCAGGCTCGCCAGGGTGTGCGGGACGGGTCTTGCCGCGACGGGCGGCGTGGAGGGGAATCTCGATGGTGCCTTCCGGCGGTTCCGGAACCCCCGCCGTGAGGGCCACGTATGTTTTCTCAACGTCCCGGTTTTCGAAAGCCAGGCACAAGGCTCGATGGGCATAGGCGGAGCGCGCGAAGACGACGACGCCTGACGCGTCGCGATCGAGGCGATGCACGACCCAGAGCTTGCATCCGAGCTCCTGCTCGAGGCGAGTCCTCAAGTTGTCGTCGGGCACGGACGGGGGCGGTGCCTGGATGACAGCAAGCCCGGAAGGCTTGCTGACGGCGACGATGTCCTGGTCGGCGAACAGCATGACCGCCGTTGGGTTCATGATGCCCACCCGTGCTACTGGCGACCCGCGCCGGGAACGAGACCGAAGACGAACGCCGCGATCGTGTCGTTGCGCAGGCGGGCATAATCGCTGATGCCGCTGAGGCAGTCGCCACTTTCTCCAGCCGACGTGACCCCGGCAATGCTCCACGTCCCGGCTTGCTGCAGCAGGAGCGGGCCGCCCGAGTCGCCGCTGCAGACGTTGCTCACGTCGCCGGAGAAGTCGGAAATGATGAAGTTCCCGATCGTTCGAAGAATCGTCACCGTGCCTGCGCGCAGAATGCCCTGGCTCTGATTCCCTGTCGCATCAATACCGTAGCCGGCGACGACACCCTGTTCGCCTATCGCCCCGTCGCGGCTGACGAGCAGCGGCAGCGGCGTTCGCCCGAGGCTCTGCCCCACGATGACGACGCCGACGTCCGGTGACAACGGCACGTCGGCGTTGTAATCGGGAATTGGTGCAAAAGACGAGGCCACGATCCGCTTGCCTCCCAGCCCGCCCAGCTCGATCTCAACGCGTTTGATGTCGGTCGACAGGCAGTGGGCAGCGGTGAGGACCGCGTTCGACGCGATCACCGTCCCCGAACAGTACTTGGTGACCTTGCCCGTCGCATCCTCGAGAAGAACGAGCACGACCGGTGACGTGGCAGCCGAGCAAACGAGGCCGTTGATGATGCCCTGCGGGGCGCCCAGGAACCCCCCGATCGCTCCGCACACGAACGCGCCCGGAGGCACTGGCGTCGGCGTGGGCGTGGGAGTTGGGGTGGGCGCTGGCGTCGGCGTCGGCGTGGCTGGGTTCGAGGAACTGCCGCCGCACGCGGCTGCAGACAGCATCGCGAGCAGCAGCCCGACGAGCAACGGCGTGGTCCGCGACAGCGTCGCACCGTGACGCGTCAGTGTCATTTCATCCAGTGTAGCGCCGGGGGAGTGGGGCGGCAAGCTCTCTGAGGGTCTGCTGCTTTCGGGTTGTGCCGCCGGGCGCGACAGGCCAGAATGGGATCAAGAGGAAGGGATATCCATGAACCTTCGGAATATCGCAGGGACCGCGTTGTGTCTGTCGGTTGTGCTGGCGGGGTCGTCTCCGGCGGGCCGCTATCTGGCCAGTGCGCAGTCCGCCTCTGCCCAGGGGCCAGCCGCGACCGCGCCGCTCGCCCAGGCTGTTCCGGTCGATGCTCGGATCACCATCGGCTACCTGCCGAACGGCCTTCGCTACTACATCAGGACCAACGAGCGTCCGGCTCAGCGCGCGGAGCTTCGGCTGGTCGTCAATGTCGGGTCGGTCGTCGAGGACAACGACCAGCTGGGTCTGGCCCACTTCGTCGAGCACATGGCGTTCAACGGCAGCGTGCATTTCCCCAAGCAGGATCTGATCAAGTTCATGGAATCCATCGGCATGCGGCTCGGGCCGGGGGTGAACGCCGACACGGGCTTTGACGAGACGGTGTACATGCTTCATGTTCCGACCGACAACGCCGAGGCCATGCGCAAGGCGTTCGTCTTCCTCGCCGACGTGGCGCACGGGTTATCGTTCGAGCAGGACGCGATCGACAAGGAACGCGGCGTGATCATCGAAGAATGGCGGCAAGGACGCGGAGCCGACGCCAGGATGCGGGATCAGCAGCTGCCTGTGCTCCTGAGGGGATCGCGCTACAGCGAGCGCGTACCGATTGGTACGCGGGAGAACATCGAGTCGTTCAAGCCCGAGGTGTTGAAGCGGTTCTATGCCGATTGGTACCGGCCCGATCTCATGGCGGTCATGGCCGTCGGCGATTTCAACAGGTCTTCGGTCGAGGCCATGATCAAGTCGCAGTTCGGCGATATTCCGGCGCCGGCAAAGCCCCGGCCGCGGGCCGCATTCGACGTGCCCGATCACGCAGAGACGCTGTACGCCGTGGCCACGGACCGGGAAGCGACGATGACGACGGTGGGCGTGTACAACATGCTTCCACTTCGGGACCAGACGAGCATCGGCGCATATCGGCATCAGCAGGTTGAGCGGCTCTACACGAATCTGCTCAACCAGCGACTGTCCGAACTCACCGTGAAGGCTGATCCGCCCTTTATCAGGGGGCAGGTCGGGCGGGGCCTCTTCGTGCGTACGAAAGAAGCGGCGACGTTGATGGCGCTCGTACCGGATGCTGGCGTTGAGACCGGGCTGCGTGCGCTGGTCACCGAGTCGCAGCGCGCAGCACGGTTCGGCTTTACTCCGGCCGAACTGGAGCGCGAGAAGCGCGACCTGATGCGCCTCTACGAGAGTGCATTCGCCGAACGCGACAAGGAAGAATCGGCGGATCTGGCGGCGGAATACATCCGGAATTTCACGCAGCAGGAGCCGCTTCCCGGCATCACGTATGAATACGGCCTGGTGCAGCGCTTCGTGCCGGAGATCACGCTGGACGAGGTCAACAAGGTCGCCAAGGATTGGACCGGCGGCAGCCGGGTGGTGCTGGTGAATGCGCCCCAGAAACCCGGCGTCGCCGTGCCGGATGCCGCGAAGCTTGCTGCGGCGATCAAGACCGCAACCGAAGTCGACGTGAAGCCCTATGTCGAGGTCGCAGCCGGCCTGTCGCTGCTCGACCAGCTCCCGAAGCCGGGCTCGGTGGTCGACACGAACACGAGGGCCGCATTCGGCGTGACGGAATGGGAGTTGTCCAACGGCGTCAGGGTGGTGCTGAAGCCGACCGATTTCCGGAAGGACGAAGTCGTGTTTCGCGCGACGAGTCCCGGAGGGACGTCACTCGCCAGCGACAAGGACTTCGTGGCCGCGATGACCTCCCCTCAGGTGATCGGGGCCGGGGGGCTGGGCCGCTTCGACGTGATCCAGCTCCGGAACGTCCTCGCCGGCAAGGCCGCGTCGGTGCGGGCCTTTGTCGAGGACACGGAAGAGGGCGTGATCGGCGGCGGTTCCCCCAAGGATCTGGAGACGGTGTTCCAGCTGATCTATCTCACGTTCACCCAGCCCCGCGCGGACCCAACCGTGTTCGGGGTGATCACGTCGCAGATGAAGGCGATGCTGGCCAGCCAGCAGGCGAGCCCGGAGTGGGCATTTGGCGAGGCGCTGCGGACGACGATGGCCCAGAATCACATCCGGGCGCGCGCCATGACACCGGAGCTGGTCGGCGAGATGGATCTGCAGAAGTCGATGGCGTTCTATAAGGATCGCTTCGGAGACGCGAGCGACTTCACGTTTGTGTTTGCCGGCAGCTTCGATCTGGACACCATCAGGCCGCTGGTCGAACGGTATCTCGGCGCGCTGCCGTCGCTGCGGCGGAAGGAAACATGGAAGGACGTCGGCATCAAGACGCCGAGGGGCGTCGTGGAGAAGACGGTCAGGAAGGGCATTGAGCCCAAGAGCCAGGCGGCAATCGTGTTTACGGGACCGTTTCCTTTCGATTCCCGGCACGAGGTCGTGCTCGACGCGCTGAGCGTGGTTCTCGAAACGCGGTTGAGGGAGCGCCTGCGAGAAGCGCTGAGCGGAACCTACGGCGTTCAAGTGGCGGCCGACGCCGCCAAGATTCCTGTCGCACGCTACAGCGTCAACATCGATTTCGGATGCGATCCGGAGCGGACCGAGGAACTCGTCAAGACCACGTTCGCCGAGATCGAGGGGCTCAAGGCCAACGGGCCGACCGATAAAGAGGTTCGCGATACCCAGGAGGCGCTGCGCCGGAGGCACGATAGCGATCTGGCGGTCAACAATCGTCTCGTCACGGAACTGTCGGCCCGGTACGAGAACTCAGCCGACATCAGGGAGTTCTTCGAGTTGCCCATGGAATACGACAGACTCTCGGCCGGGGCGATTCGCGATGCCGCGCGCACCTATCTTGATACGAACAACTACGTGAGGGTGACGCTCCTGCCCGACAAGCCGACGAAATAAGCGGTGGTGGGTCAGTTCGCGCGGCGGCCCCTCGAACCGAGCCGCTTGGGCGTCAGTTCACAAAATGAGCCGTGAGGGCCGAGTCACGCTGCCGGGGATGGGGGCCCCCGGGGATCGTCAGTTCAGCTACGAGCCCCGGAAGGCTCGTTTTGTCGGCGAGCGTGAGCGGGGACGACGTGCAAACTGACCCACTACCGACTACGTCAGAGAATAGTGAACAAACGGTTTGCGGGTAACGTATTGACCGACATGGTCACCACACACACCGACAATACGACTGCCCAGAAGCCGCTTCGCCTATGGCCCGGTGTGGTCATCGTCGTCGTGCAGTGGCTCCTGTGGTTTGTTGTCCCTGTCGTCGCGCCAGACGCCGGCCTGATTGGGATGCTTGGCGGGGTCGCTGGCGCGCTGGCTGTGGTTGTCTGGTGGCTGTTCTTCAGCCGGGCTCGCTGGTCCGATCGCCTGGGTGCCATCGTCCTGATGATCGTCGCGGTGATCGCGACACGGTTTGTTCTCCACAAGTCGATTCAGACCGCGGGGCTGGGGAGGTTGTTCTTCATCTACGCCCTCCCCGGCCTGAGCCTTGCCTTGGTGGGCGGGGCGGTGGCCGGCCGTCGCCTCGCGGCCGGATCGCGACGGGCCGTGATGGTTGCGGCGATCCTGGTCGCGTGCGGGGTGTGGGCGCTCCTGCGGACCGATGGCGTCATTGGCGTCAGTGCGCAGCTGGCGTGGCGCTGGACGCTAACCGCCGAGGAGCGGTTGCTCGCTCAATCGCGAGCCGCGGACGAACAGTTAGAGCCTGCCAGGGGCGCGGCGACTGTGCCGCCTCCGGCTCCCGCATCAGCGAAGACTCCCGAGAATCCACTCGTCGCGCCGGCCGGGGACAAGCCCGTCGACGCTGCTCGGGGCGCATCGCCGGCGATCGCGGCCGCACCTTCTGCCGTGCTGACGACCGCCGAGTGGCCCGGCTTTCGCGGCCCGGAGCGCGACGGCATTGTTCGCGGTGTGCGCATCAAGACCGACTGGTCTCGGTCGCCGCCGGTCCAGATGTGGCGCCGTCCGATCGGTCCGGGCTGGTCGTCGTTCGCGGTCAGCGGCGATCTGCTCTATACCCAGGAGCAGCGCGGAGACGACGAGATCGTGGCGTGTTACCGAGTGTCCACAGGCACGCCTGTGTGGAGACATCGCGATGCGACACGATTCTGGGAGTCGAACGCCGGCGCCGGTCCGCGTGGGACGCCGACGCTCAGCAATGGTCGCGTCTACACATTCGGCGCGACCGGGATACTGAACGCGCTCGACGCGGCCAACGGCGCCGTAGTGTGGTCGCGCAACCCGTCGTCTGACACCAGCACCGCCATTCCGATATGGGGTTTCTCGAGTTCGCCCCTGGTGGTTGACGATGCCGTGATCGTCGCCGTGTCCGGAACGCTGGCCGCGTACGACCTCGCCACTGGCAAGCCACGTTGGGTCGGCCCCCGTCGCGGCGGGAGTTACAGTTCCCCACAGCTCGCGACCATCGCCGGAGTCCCGCAGGTCCTGCTGCTTAGCCCGCCCGGCGCGACGAGCGTCGCACCCGCCGACGGCGCATTGCTCTGGGAGCATTCGTGGCAAGGCGGTGCCATTGTCCAGCCGGCCCTGACGGGCGACGGCGGCGTTCTCATCAACGCGATGGACGCATCCGGCGGACAGGGAACGCGCTTAATCGCCATCGCGCACGGGGCCGGTGGGTGGACCGTCGCAGAGCGTTGGTCGACGACCGGGCTGAAGCCCTACTTCAACGATCTCGTCGTTCACAAAGGCCATGCCTTCGGATTCGATGGCAGTATCCTCTCGTGCATCGATCTCCAGGACGGCAAGCGCACGTGGAAGGGCGGACGCTATGGCAACGGCCAACTCGTGCTCTTGGCCGACGATGACGTGCTGCTGGTGCTGACGGAGGACGGTGAGCTTGCGCTGGTCGCGGCGACACCCGACAAGTTCACTGAGCTGGCGCGATTCCCCGCGATCGAGGGCAAGACCTGGAACCACCCCGTGCTGGTTGGCGACGTCCTGCTGGTTCGTAACGGCCAGGAGATGGCCGCGTTCCGGCTGTCGCTCGCAGCGCGCTGACGGGAGATCCCTTCGCGGCTCGCGCGTCGTGCTCCTACGCCCGCACTAAATGAGAGGCCGCCACGGCTCCGAATCCTGGCCCGCATTAGCTTTGACTCGAGTTCCCCTCACGGCGCACAATCCTCCCGTGAGTTCACATCATCCAACGGAGATCACCATGCGGTATTGGTGTGCGACGGCACTGATCGTTGTTGCGGCTGGGATCATGGTGGCGGCCCAAGCGAGCGGCCAGGCCCCGGTCCAGGTGGCGTGGATGGACATCGCCAGGACGCCGCCCATGGGCTGGAACAGCTGGAACAAGTTCGGCTGTAACGTGAGCGATCAACTCATTCGTGAGATCGCCGACGCGATGGTCACGACCGGCATGAAGGATGCGGGCTATCAGTACGTGGTCATAGACGACTGTTGGCAGGTGTCGCGCGATGCGGAAGGGCGGATCGTGGCGGACCCGAAGCGGTTTCCGTCGGGGATGAAGGCTCTCGCCGATTACGTCCACTCGAAGGGCCTGAAGTTCGGGCTGTATTCGGACGCCGGGGCCAAGACGTGTGAGGGACGGCCTGGCAGCAACGGGTACGAGACGCTCGATGCGCAACAGTACGCCGCCTGGGGCGTGGACTACTTGAAGTACGACTGGTGCTCGAGCGACGGGGTGGATCCGAAAATTGCGTACCCAACGATGCGCAACGCGCTTCGGGCGACTGGGCGACCGATCGTCTTCAGCCTGTGCGAGTGGGGGAGGAGCAAGCCGTGGGAGTGGGCGCGTGGCGTCGGTCACTTGTGGCGAACGACTGGCGACATCGCCGACTCGTGGGGCAGCTGGACGCGGCTGCTCGATCAGCAGGTGGAACTCTACAAGTACGCGGGCCCCGGCGGCTGGAACGACCCCGACATGCTCGAGGTCGGCAATGGGGGCATGAGCACAGCCGAGTACCGCGCGCACTTCAGCTTCTGGTCGATCCTGGCGTCGCCGCTCATCGCGGGCAATGACATCCGCACGATGACGCCGGAGATTCGCGGCATTCTGCTCAACAAGGACGTGATCGCGCTCAACCAGGATCCGCTCGGGAGCCAGGCCCGCAAGATTCGCGACGACGGCAACTACGAGGTGTGGGCGAAGCCGTTGCAAGGCGGCGACTGGGCGATTGCGCTCTTGAACCGGGGCAGGGAAGCGCACGAGATCGGTGTGGCGTGGCTGGAGCTTGGGATGAGCGCTAACGCTGCACCCGGCGTCCGGGATCTGTGGACCAAGCAGGACTACGGAGCCGTCAAGTCGGTCTTCGCGCCAACCGTGCCGTCGCACGACGTCGTGCTGGTGCGCGTGACGCCGGCGAAGTGAACGCGGGCGCGCAAGGTGCTCGTTGCAGGACCCGACCTCGATGGGCGCGGGCCACCGGCTTGTCAGGAGCGACCCCGTAGCTGCCGAAGGCGAGACCGGCCAATACCGGGTGAGCCGGCGGACACCTCAGCGCTTATCGCACCACGTGCGCCGTGCCTGAGTTGTTTCGGGGGGCGTCGGTGGCGGCGTCCACGGAAGAGACACACGCACCACACCGGGGCGAAGATCCTTCACATCCGCCTGCCAGACCACCTGATCACCGTCGCACAACCACACCGAGGCCCACATCTCCGGGAAGAACGGCGAAACAGTTGTCCTGCCACGCTGATCGGTGGAGCCGATTCTGCCGGAACAGATCATGCACACGCATTCACCCTCTCCCATCAACGTGAGTCCCGGCGCCGGGCGCCGGTCGCGACGCACCTCGACGGCAAGGTCGCGCCGGACCACACGGTGCAACGGCACGACGGTTCTTGGGCCCGTCGGCCGAATGACGACATGGCCGTCGTCGCCGATCGAGTCCTGAACGAACCTGTAGCGGAAGGGTGCCCGGGTGGGGAGTACGAGGGCGTAGTCGAATTCACCGTCTGGAACAGTGACGTCACCGTTGCGGTCAGTCTTGCCAGCCATGAGCGAGTCGGCACCAGCAAGTACGCCACAGTGGTTCGAGTGCGACCAGAACATCAGCGCTTGCACATCGAGACCACCCACCGGCGCACCTGACTCCTCGACGAATCTCAGCACGCGGGTCTGTGGCCGGCG
>Ga0334722_10002542_pt1 | contig 20508 bp, 17 predicted proteins | sample C3_bottom_MG_FD_207210 | JGI IMG/M metagenome (GOLD analysis project Ga0334722, IMG submission 207210) | Sediment microbial communities from Yellowstone Lake, YNP, Wyoming, USA - C3_bottom | ecosystem: Environmental > Aquatic > Freshwater > Lake > Sediment | place: USA: Wyoming | collected... | reverse complement strand
GAGGAGAGCTTCCTATGGCGCCAATCCTACATCACGACATTCCTAGAGAGGGATATCCCCAATCTGGGATTTCAAATCCCCCCTCAACAAATGAGGCGCTTTTGGCTCATGCTAGCGCACTACCACGGGCAGATCTTCAACGCCAGCGAGCTAGGAAAATCCCTTGGCATCTCCGACCACATGGTCCGCAAGTATCTCGACATCTTAGCAGGAACCTTCATGGTCCGCGTGCTCCTTGCTTGGCATGAAAATTTAGAGAAAAGGCAGATCAAATCCCCAAAAATCTATTTTCGCGATAGCGGCATCCTCCATGCCCTCACTGGGATTCACAATCAGGCAGAGATGGATACCTATCCCAAAATGGGCTCATTTTGGGAGGGGTTTGCCCTAGAAGAAATCATCCGTCAAACAGAGGCTGCTCCCGAAGAGTGTTACTTCTGGGGCACCCAATCAAAAGCAGAACTTGATCTACTCATTCTCAAAAATGGCAAACGCATCGGGTACGAATTTAAGTATTCCGACGCTCCCAAAATCACCCCATCCATGAAAATTGCCCACCACGACCTTAAACTAGACCACCTCTACGTCATCTACCCCGGCAGCAAAACCTTCCCCCTTGCAGAAGCGATCACCGCCCGCGGACTCTAACCTGACTTTCAAAGTCGAGTAAAGATTGCATAAATGCATCCGATTTGCTATTCTAGCCACCTCTTACACCCCCACACGAGGTGCTTTTTGATAAATCTTAACCTTGATCCTGCTCGAGAGATGCTCCTATGCTCCATTCGATCCATGGAGCACGAGGAAGCGAAATTACACGGCTTGAGCGATAATTTGACGACTATAAATCTTGAGATCAAAATCATCCAAGATGTGATGAATACGCTGGCACACGCCAAGCAAAAAGATAAGAAAGCAGACTTTTCAAATGATGAGACAATGCGTCGCTATATCACGCATATTCATAAAAATAATGACACAATTTTTAACAACCTCGTTGAAGGATTCCCAGACGATCTCCCCGATAGTGGGCTTGATCCCTTGACAGGTGCGCAGATCACCCTCGACAACCACTTAAACAGAAGTCTGTACGAGGTCGACATGAGCAAAATTCAGATTCCAGCGCTCAGCGAAAATCAGATCGATAAGATCATCCAGGGTCTTGATGCGGAGCTAAAACTGCATTCTGCTGAATATAACAAACATTTGATGACGATCAATAGAACGTACGACGATCGTTCCAAAGTATGCGAGTCGACACAACAGAGCACAAAACAGGACGACGACTTGAAAAAGTTGATCAGTCGCAACTCAGTCAAGCACTAATGACAACAGCGTTCCAGAAAGAGGTCATGCAGATATTGGGGATTTCTGAATCTCAAGTCTCTTGCATCCCCCCTGCACAGGAGCGCTCTTTCTATGCGGCAGCATTTGATCTCTACGAAAACAGCGATTATCGGGGTGCCGCGCCACTCTTTATGCAGCTGGTGCTGACCGATCCCTTCTCCGAGCACTATTGGCTAGGATTTGCTAGCTGCAAGCAGATGGCAAAAGAATATGAGGCCGCCCTACATGCCTGGAGTATGGTTGCCCTGCTCAAAGAGGGGGATCCCATGCCCCATTTTCATGCGGCAGAATGCCTGCTTGCGCTGGACGAAAAGCACGACGCCTTAAAAGCGCTCGATGCGGCCTTAGACTTTTGCAGAGATGAACCGCTGCGCGAAAAAATCCACTCATTAAAGATGACCCACTATGCCAAGCATTAGCCCCCTCTCCTCTCACACACACCCGCTGCTTCCGCTAGATGCACCTACTCCGGCAGAACCCGTAGAGAGCCCTGCCGACGCGCCCAGCACACAACCTCCCGAGCGCCCCCTCTTAACACCTCCTAATGCTCTCCCCTTCAGCGACCATCGCCTACTTGGGATAATAACAGAGACGAGCCGGCTGGGAAATCAGCTCCTGGATACCTTAAACACGCGCCTCTCTGGCATAAAAAGTAAAATTCGTGAAATCTCCGCAGAAAACATTCAGAAACTCCAAGAAGCGGCGGAAAGAGCCGAGGCGAGCGACTTCTGGTCGCTGCTCAAAAAGGTGGCTACCTGCCTGATTTCTGTTGTGTCGATGGTGTTTGGTGTGGCGCTGCTTGGATCAGGTGGCGGAGCGTTGATCGGCGGTTCCATGATCGCATCGGGTATCCTATCCCTTGCTAATTTTACACTCTTAGAAACGGGCGGCTGGGACTGGGTGGCAGAGCAGATTGCACGCGACAACGAAGACCTTAAAGCCAAGCTCAGGATGATTCTGCCAGGCGCCGTCGGTATGCTTGCAGCTGGCATCGGAATTGCCGGATCTGTCAAGGGGATCGCCTCAGGCGCCATCCAGTTTGGTGACAAGGTAGGCCTTGTCATAGAAGCGGCCCTTGCCACGTTTGACGGGATCACGACCTTTGGCAAAGGATACGCAGATGCTAAGTTACTGTGGGTAAAGGCTGAACACAAGCTCATCGACACCAAACTTACAATCGAGCGCGAGCGCTACACGATGACGCTAGATGAAATCAAAAGCAGCCTAGAAGAATTCAAAGCAATGAACGCAAAATCTAAAAAAGCAATCGACACGATCTGCCAATTAAACATTCAATCAGCTAGACAAGCTTAAAATGAGGTAATATGGAAGCACTGGATAGAATTTTTGCAGAAATGGCTGCCTATAACAAAGAAATGGGAAGCCTTCATCACAACTATCTCGAACTTGTTAACAGAGACATCGACCGCTTCAAGGAAATGACAGACGAGCAATACGACCAAATGAATTGGCAAGCGCGGCTTGTGCTTTGCTTCACAGCACTGAGCGGCGCTCTTGCAGTGGCAGGTGCAGTGATTCCGAAGGGCTCCACTCCCCCATCATCATCCTCCTCATCCAGCAGTAATTTTGCTGCAAAGGCACTCAAAGCAGTTGGCGACAAACTAAAAGACAACGACTTTCTGCGCGAAACCTGCAAAACCGCCTCCCAAACCTTTCAGGGCATCACCCCCGCAGTGAACGTCTGGCAACAGGGAAAAACCACTAAGATCGAAGCTGCGCGCGAACTCCTCCGCATGCTCTTCCAAGAGGACCAGCAACAGAAAGGGGTCTGCAGCCAAGAAGCCAGAAAAGTCCAAGAACTGGCACTCTCCATCCTGCAGTCTAGAGCAAAAGGCAACTAGAACAGACGCGCACCTTCCACAAATTGCAATTCCAGGGTCCCTTCGGGCCCTGTTCCGATGCGCCGAGCCTGGTCGCTTAGGCTCCCTAGCTTAAGCGCACCGGCTTCCCCTCCCTCACACCTTCTTTCATTCCACCCCCACCTTCTGTGTTTCCCTCCATTAACACATAAATGCAAACATCTGCAACTCAACGACTTAACAAAACTCCTAAAAAATACCTTTCCTTTAACTCCACTGTGGAATTAAAATTTTACCCATTCACAACCTTAATTTTAGGAGATTTATGAGTATCGATTGCGTAGCAGCTGGAGATGAGGTAACAGACGACGGCATTGCGGAAGGTTTTGATGAGATCAATTGGAATGAAATCCTCAATCTTCCCCTATGGAATGGTCGAGAAATTCAACTAATGAAGCACGCCATCAAGATACAATCTGCCCTTAATCGCATACGCACACTCGCCGATCAAAAACAATTCTACGACCATCAGTGCATTAAGACAAATAGCGGGCGCTATGAAGTAATGCAGCTCGACGACGAAGAAGAAGAGCTCGAAGAACACTTCCAACTTGCCCCATATCAGCCTGCTGACGAAGAATTTTCTCTAGCCGACTCCACTCCGCTAGAGTTTCAAATGCAAGAGTGTAAAAGTCTCCTTAAGAAAATCTGGAAGACTGTCAAGAAAACAGCAAAGAAGGTGGTGCACTTTGTCGAAGACCATAAAGAGGAGATCTTAATTGCAGCCGCCATTGCGGCAGCAGCGGCCGGAGCATACCTCCTAGCCAGCGCGCTCAGTGCATCTGCAACAGTCGACAACAACACTTCCAGCGGCCGCAAAAAAGAAGACGAGGAGCCAAAAACTGACAACACCCCTCCCCCAGAGCCCATCATTCCCCCTCCCTGCCTCCCCGAACCGACCCTACCTGCAGCTCCCACCCCATCTGCCCCAATCGACACCACCGCTATCTTCCAAGGCGCCTTAGGAGCCGTAAAGAGTGGCTTGGATCTCATCGGCCACAATATCACCACCTTGGACACGCAAAACTCTCCGCTACCCGTTCATCCCTTCCAAGGTTCCTTGACTCAAGAGCAGCACTCCGACCACCACGTGCTACCTGCCATCAAAAGCGGGATTGCCAGTGTATTAGAAGCACTCAACCATCCCACATTCGGACTTATAGGAGCGCTTGCTCCCCATGAGCACGAAACCTCTCGCTTCTACAAAACGGAAGGGAGCAGCATAGAAGACAAGGACATCTCATTGATCAACGGCATAGATAATACGTTTGAAGAGGCACTAAGTAGCGCCAATTATATCCGCTCCCTAGGAACTGATTTGAGTATCGAGGGGACCTACAACCACTCCAATGGAAAGCTAATGGATCTCCTGGAGGTATTCACCTGTAATTACAATGGATTTTCTCCCAACACGGGAAATCTTCTAATCAGTCGCTGGACCAATTTTTACAATAGAAACATAGACAGACCCAATGCCAAAATTCTGCATTTCTGTCATAGTCAAGGAGCCATCCACACGAGAAACGCCCTGATGAAGCTTCCTAAAGAGATCAGAAATCGCATCATCGTAGTCAACATCGCCGGAGCAACAGTGATTCCTGAAGAAATGTGCTTCCACGCTCACAACTATGTCAGTAAGAAAGATATTGTCCACTATGGAGAAGACCTCGCACTAAGTATTGCCTTACTCGCGGATGACGAGGATAGAGCTGATTTCCTCAGAAGTTTTGTAGACAACAAGAGCCAAATCATCTATCTCGAACCACATGAAGGTGCCACAGGCATTGACCACTCAATCCTAAGTCCTACATATGCATCAACAATTCGAAAACATCTCATTGAATATCTAGAAGGAGAGTATGAATGAAATTATATGTGTTCGTTGCACTGACTCTGCTTATTGTTAGCTGCGGAAAAATCAGTAATGACATTGACCTCTCCCCTAATCCAGGTAAAATAATAGCGTTTGAAATTGCTAAAGAATTATTCTTTAAATTAGCAAAAGAAAAGCAATTGTACGTCTGTGAATATGGAGGAGGTGGTAAAAAACCCATCGGATTAATTCATTGTGGACTTAACTATTACAAACCGATTGAAATAGAGGAAGCCCGTGAGTTACTTGTTACAACCACAAACCAACTCCTTCATGCCTTTAATGAAGACGTGCGCATTCACCCCTATTTGTCCACCTATCCATTTAAACCAGAAAATGTTCAAATTAGAATTTTCTTATACAACGCAGACGGCTCGTTATGTGCCAAAGAAAAATTACACGCAATTTCAAACCTAAGGGGAAGATTGGATTATATGAATGAATGCCCAGACAAACGCTGGCTGCAGAAAGTTCTTGTAGAAACCTTCGAGGAGGCTGAGGCCAAGCTTAAAGCTCCCATGCAACAGGCCATTTAAGCAAATTGTGTCCCTTCCGTTTCAACTTTATGGAAAACAGGAATGAAATTTTATATGTTTGTGGCACTGGCCGTACTCATCGCCAGCTGCGGAAGACCCAACAATGATATTGACCTCTCTCCTGATCCAGGAGAAAGACTAGCGTTCGAAATTGTTAAAGAATTGTTCACTAAATTAAAAAAAGAAAAACAATTGTACGTCTGTGAATATGGAGGTGGTGGTAAACAACCCATCGGGTTAATTCATTGTGGACTTAACTATTACCAATCGATTGAAATAGAAGAAGCCCGTGAGTTGCTTGTTACAACCACACATCAACTCCTTCGCGCCTTCAATGAGGACGTGCGCATCCACCCCTATTTATCCACCTATCCATTTACACCAAAAAATGTTGAAATTAGAATTTTCTTGCACAACGCAGACGGCTCATTCTGTGCCAAAGAAAAATTACAGGCAATTTCGAACCTAAGAGGAAAATTGGATTATCTGAACGAACGTCCAGACAACCGCTGGCTGCAGAAAGTTCTTGTAGAAACCTTCGAAGAAGCTGAAGCCAAACTCAAGACGATGTAATCACCTGAGAAACTGCTGTCGACCGCTATCTAGTCACCCCACTTGAAAAATATACAAGGCTGACAACACTGCGCACGCGTTGTTGATCTGTTTTTTTTCCTCAACGAGGAAAAAAAATTGGGCGGCAATGCGGAAACGGGGGTGCAGGGGGTGATAAACCCCCGACAAAACCTCCACATTTTACTCCTTCCTTTCCCCCTCCTCATCCTCTCCCCCTCTATCTTACCCCTTCCTCTCCTACCCCACTCCCCTCCTCTAAACAGATTTGACCGCAAATTGCCTCTTCCTATAGACTTAAGTGTAAAGTAATAATTTGAGTCACCCCCTTCTTAATGGCGATAGAAAACACGAACACAAACACGAATAACAACAATTCGATCCGGGCAAAAATTCTCGTGCGCCTGCGCGTGATCATCGCCGTGGGCGAGTGGATGACGCTGATTTTCAATGTGGCTAAGGCAACGGTGCGCCGCCCTCCCTCTGTGAAACTGATCCTGCAGCAGTTGTACGATATCGGCGTCTCCTCACTACCTGTCTGCGCAATTACGGGGTTTTCTACGGGGCTTGTGCTGGCGGCGCAGTCGATCTACCAGCTATCGGATAAGGGGCTGACCTCCGTGACGGGGCTGATGGTGACCAAGGCGATGATGACAGAGCTTGGACCTGTGCTCACAGCGTTCATGGTGACAGGGCGGGTCGGCGCTGCGATGACAGCAGAGCTTGGGACGATGCTTGTCACAGAGCAGGTCGATGCGCTCCAGACGATGGCGGTCAATCCCCATCGCTACCTGATCGCTCCCCGCTTCCTTGCAGGGATGTTCATGATGCCACTTTTGACGATCTTTAGCATCGTGATGGGGATTTTTGGAGGGTATCTGATCTCTGTCTATTATTTCGGGATGTCGCCCAACACGTATATGGATCCTATCCCTCAGCATGTGAAGTACTTTGATCTGATGACGGGGATCATCAAGGGGTTCATCTTCGGCATTCTCATTTTAACCATTGCCTGCTACAAGGGGATGCGCACAACGGGCGGGGCTGCAGGTGTTGGAAAGACGACAACAAGTGCTGTTGTCATCACCTATTGCGCCATCTTGCTGACCAACTTTTTTCTCACTGTTGCTCTGAACGTCCTGCACGATAAAATTGCTGGGTTTCTATGATCAAGATCAGAGATCTGTGGAAACGTTTTGGCAAGTTGCAGGTTCTAGCTGGCATGGATCTAGATATCCAGGAGGGAGAAACCCTGGTCATTTTGGGGCCGTCTGGAATTGGAAAGAGCGTTTTGTTAAAACATATCATTGGCCTCTTAAAGCCCGATCAGGGGACCATCGATGTTGGCACCACCCGCATCACAGATCTCACTGGGCCAGATCTCTTCAAAGCGGTACAAAACATGGGGATGCTCTTTCAGGGAGGGGCGCTATTTGATTCGATGAATGTCGAGGAGAATGTCGCTTTTTATCTGCGTCAGCACACCGATCCTGAGACGGGGCATAAAGTAGGCCGGACGGAGATCAAAGAGCGCGTGACCCATGCGCTAGAGGTGGTCGGCTTGCCAGGGACAGAGAAAAAGATGCCCTCCGAGCTGTCTGGAGGGATGCGCAAGCGAGCCGCCTTAGCGCGCCTGATCGTCTACCGCCCCAAGATCGTTCTTTATGATGAACCGACAACAGGCTTAGATCCTATCATCGCCATGCAGATCAATGAACTGATCGTCAAGACAAAAAAGGAGCTGAAGGCAACGAGCATCGTGGTGACGCACGACATGTTTTCTGCTCTCTACGTCGGCGATCGCTTAGCACTGATTCGCGATGGCAAAATCGCTCAAATTGCAGATCCTGACACCTTTATTAAAATCGATGACCCCCTCATCAAATTCCTCCACTATACGATCTCTGAGGATCCAAGGGCCTTAAAGGAGAAAAACCACCATGGGTGAACAGACGAAAAACATGTTGATTGGCGTCTTTGTGCTCGGAGCGTGCGGGGTGATCATCTGGCTCATCCTCTTCCTCAAACCTAGCGTTGGCGATGGAAAAGAGACCCTCTATGTGCGTTTTTCTCAAATCAATCAGATCAATGTTGGCACCCGCGTGCTCTTTGCAGGAAAACCGGTGGGAGAGGTCGTAGCTGTGGAAGAGATTTACGATGCGCGCAAAAAACCCATTGCAGATGTGCTCGGCGAGATCTACTGCTACCAGCTCGTCCTTAAGGTCGATTCTAGTGTCAAGGTATATGACACAGATGAGGTCATCGTGCAGACCACAGGTCTTCTTGGAGAAAAGTCAATTGCGATCATCCCTAAGATTCCCCCCAGTGGGACCTCTCCTAAATTGATCACAACACAGCCGATCTACGCACAATCGGTCGATCCGATTGAAAACGCTTTTTCCCAGCTCTCGAGCTTGTCCAAGGATATGAAAAAGACGTTTCAGCAGGTCTCTATCTGGTTGCAGAAGAATGGGGATGCCCTAGGTAACACGATCCGCTCTTTTGGATCGACGATGGATGAGATCAAAATTACCGTCAAATCCCTGAATGATCAAAATTTAGCTCCCGACATCAAGGCTGCCATCACCACATTTACAAGCACACTAGAAGGGATCAAAGAGGGAGTGGCCGAGCTTAAACAGGGGAATGTCTTTGTCAATGCGGGCGATGTGATGCAAAATCTCAAGTGTGCATCGCATAACGTGAAAGAAATTACAACAGAGATTGCAGAGGGCAAGGGAACACTCGGCAGGCTGATTAAAGGAGATGACTTCTATTTGCATATGCAGTCAATTTTGAGCAAAGTCGATACATTGATGAATGATATCAACCACTACGGGATCCTCTTTCATCTCAACAAGTCGTGGCAGCGGCAAAGGGCGCAGCGGATCACTGTGCTCAATGCGCTCAATACCCCTGAAAACTTCAAGAGCTATTTCGAAACGGAGGTCTCTGGAATCAACACGGCGATGTCTCGCATCTCCATGCTCATTGACATGGCAGAAGAGAGCCCTGAGAAGGAGGAGATCTTGAGTGACGAGCGGTTCCAGAGAGACTTTAAGGAATTGCTCCTGCAAGCAGATGCGCTCTCAGAGAACTTGAGGCTCTACAACCAACAACTGACGGAAGCTGGAGAATAATGGAGTCCTACACGCACCTGACCAAAGGCTCTTTTCTGATTGCCAGTCCCAATATCGATGCGGGGATCTATTTCCGCAGCGTGATCATCGTCTGCGAGCATAGTCTTGCTGGCTCCTTTGGCCTCATCATCAATAAGCGGTTAGATGTCGATCTTCCCGAGGAGATTCTCAGCAGTAGGCAGTCCACCAATCCCAATGTCCAGATCCGCGCTGGGGGGCCCATCCAGCCCAACCAGATGATGCTCCTGCACTCCTCCGACCACATCCCTGAACAGACCCTCAAACTCTGTGAAGGGGTCTTTCTGGGAGGAGATCTCCAATTTCTACAGGAGGTGCTCAGCGATACAAGTGGTCCTGCCGTGCGTCTTTGCTTTGGCTACTGTGGCTGGGCAGAGGGGCAGTTGGAGGGGGAGTTTTTAAGTGGCAACTGGTTTTTGCATCCTGCAAGCGCTAAACACATTTTTGAAACTCCTGCAGAAAAGGTCTGGCAGACGCTGCTGCGCGAGATGGGAGGCAAGTATGCCACCCTTTCGATGATTCCTGAAGATCTCAGGTTAAACTGAGTGTAACTCCTTGAAAAAAGGGGGTCTTGTAGAGCTTGGCGCAGGCAGCTACTGTCTGTGTGAAGTGCGCCTCCACTTCGGCGTGTGCAGTGGCAAGAGCGCTGAGCATCCTGTTTAACCCTTCAGAGGCAATTGCCCTCTCGCGCATGCCAAGGGCAGGTGCATAGAGCATCCAGAGCAAGAAGTCCTGCTCCTGCTTGGTGAAGGAGGAGGGGTCGTTCATCATGCGGAGGAAAGCAAATAACTCTGCACTGGCCACAGGTCCCACATCAACCCCATCCTTACAGGTAAAGCTCAGGGTGTCGGGTTTGAACTCCTCAATCAACTTGAGGGTGAGCATCTGATAAAAAATCTCGATGAAATCCTGGCGGTTTTTCACCTCCAGCCGCTGCTTATCGGCGAAGAAAACAGTGTGGATGACCTGGATGGCTTCTCTTGTGAACTTAAGGAGCTGCTTCTGATCGATTTGTGGGGGGAAATAAAACCCACACTGCTCTCCCCCCTCTACCTGGCTTTGCAGGAGTTTCTTAAATTCTGTCGCATCATCCCACTGCTTGTAGCTGCCCGATTGCAGGTAAAATTCTGTAGTTTTGGGCAGGGTAACAACCTGCAGGCTGGAGGAGGCAAAGTCTGCTTGCTGCATCTCTTCTAGGGTGACGCAGCGGGCGTGGGAGAGCCAAGAGGTGCGGTCTTGCAGATTGATGAGCAGGTGGCGCTGATTCCTCTGCGGAGCGCTCAAGGAGCGAATAAAGCTGCTGAATTCAGGAGCAACCTCTGCGTGGACAAGGTTGACTTGCACGGTGGGCGAGGGAACCTGGATGCAGCTGACATGCATCTCTCCGCTTGACAGCGTGTACAATTGGCTGGGGTTATTCAATTGGGCCATCGGGTCAAACCCGCGCATCTGTTCATCGTTTTGAAACAGGCTCAGGGTCTTCATCAGGGGGCCATTTGGATACCGCCTCAGCAGGGAGCGGATGGAGGCATCTTGGTCGTGCAGGTGGTCCCACACACGGAGCGGGTTTGAGACCTGGGGCTCCAGAATGCTCTTCTCTTTGCCTTTTTCAATCAGCATATGGATGCAGTCGAGCATCCCTCTGCGGGAGCCACTCTTCAAAAAGAAGGAGGTGCAGAGCGCATGGGCCAGATGCATCACAGAGTATAAAAAGTGGTCAGAGGGGGAAGAGCGGGAAACACATTTGGCATACTCTGGCGAGGTGAGAGCCTCGCGCAGGTAGGTGTGAAAGTCGGTGTAATAATTGAGCGCATATTTATCTGTGGCACTTGCCATCAGGTTGCGGCTGTTGGCAGCTAACATCAGGGCCATGAGTCCCTTGTGAATGGCGGTCACAAAAGGGATATGCTTGAACTTTAGCGCTTCTGCATAAAAGAGGTCCATGGAGGGCCTCACTGCATGCAAGATCTCTTTGGCGGCCAGGTGGGCCTCTTTATCCAGTAGTGCCTGAATGTTCTGCAGTGGGCTATCTTTGCTCACGTCCGCCAAAAGAGCCCCTAGTTGCCCGATCAACTGCATATGACGCACGAGAGTGCGGTTAAAATAGGCCGTTCCATCCTCCTGGCAGATCTGAAAGAGCTCATACTCTTGATCCCGCCGCACCGTGTCCAAATCCTTTAAAACAACTGCTGGCGCGCGGATCTCCTCTGCGCCTCCCCACTCCTCTTGCCACGGCTCTTCAAACTCGATGATCTTCTGAAACCGCTGAAAGACTTTCGTATGGTAAAACTGCTGCAACTCCTTGAAGGCTTTGAGTTCAAGTATGCTAGGAGCTTCCTTATCCCCCTTAAAAACCTCTGTGTAGGTATCAATCTTTTGAACCGCCTCATTCACAAGGAGCATCATCGCCTGAAAGCCCCGCTGGGTCAGGTCTTCTCTTAGGTGCCCTTTCCCCTTTTCATAGACATCTTTCATGTGCTGCAAAAGCGCTTCAAAGGTCTCTTTGATCTTGTCCTGATGAAAGGCGTAATACTCTGCATTGTGCCACGAAAGGGCGTGCATCTGCTCTGCCCTCTGCTCTTCTGTGAGTGGTTGAGCCCCCTTTTTTTTCCCCTCTTTGGGCGCAGCATCCACCTCTGCCATCTGCGACAGATGATCGACCGCCTCTAGCATGGACAATGTATGAGGACCTTTGCGGGGTAGCATGGGAGTACCTTATAATATTATAACATCCTTCATTTCATTATTAACGATACAGATTAATTAATCAACTAATTAAAAATTTATGATTTTTAATTAGTTGATTAATTATAACCGTCTAACTGAATAAACTATTCGTTGTGTCGCTCTACCTGTGAGGAACAATTGACATAAAGCATTGATTATAAGCTGTTTATGAGATCAACGCAAAGACGCAAAGTCGCCAAGACGCAGAGAAAATTGAAAATACACCCAAAAAAATTCAAAAGTTGGGAAGAAATGGCTTCGCGATGGCATAGACAGGATTGTTAACGATCTATAAAACTTTGCGTCTTGGCGACTTTGCGTCTTTGCGTTGATCCCCGTTGGTGATACCCATACAGTCGTTACAGGTGAGCTAAAAAACCAAACTTTTGAGTCTTTTTGAGTATATCCTCAAGGTGATTGAAAAAAGCAAAAATTGCTTGCAAAAAATCTAGGCTCTCAGCTGAGGACCATTTTGTTGAGGTCAACAAAATGGTCCTCTAATTCTAATATAGTTACACAAAGACAGGCTGGATCAGCCACTTAACTATTTGAAGGACAAGGGCTGCGATCAGGGCGGATCCGGGAAGGGTGAAAATCCAGGCGTAGGCCACCTTTTTTCCTGTTGTCCAGCGGACCTTGGAGGCGCCTCTAGCTGCCCCCACCCCTGTCACGCTCCCCACGATCATGTGGGTCGAGCTGATCGGCATCCCCAGGAAGCTGGCCATGAGGATGACGCTGGAGGCGCTGGTTTCCGCGGCAAACCCCTGGAGAGGATGCAGCGTGGTGATCTCATAACCTACTGTGCGGATGATCCGAAAGCCTCCCGAGGCTGTGCCAAGTCCCATGACAAGGGCGCATGCAGCGATGACCCAAAGGGGGATGTGGGGCTGGGCGATCACTCCCCCCGCAAAAAGGCCAAGCGTGATGATCCCCATGCTTTTTTGGGCGTCGTTTAAGCCGTGGGAAAGGGCAACTAAGCTAGCAGAGGCGATTTGCAAGCGCGCAAAGAGCTTTTGCCTGTGCTGAAAAGGGGGGTGGTGGATCAGTTTATTTAAAGCCTTTAGGACGACAAAGCCGAGCAAGAAACCGATAATCGGAGAGGCGACCATGGGGATGATGACCTTATAAAAGAGGCTGCCCCAAAGGATCATCTCCACCCCTCCATGGACCCAGGATGCCCCTAGCAATCCTCCTATAAGCGCATAGGAGGAACTGCTGGGAATGCCGCAGTACCAGGTGATAAAATTCCAACAGATGGCCCCCACAAGTGCGCACAAGACAGTGAGCTGGGTTGTGCTATGGGAATCCACAAGTCCTGTTGCAATTGTCTCGGCCACACCACTTGTCTGCGTGGCACCTAACACATTGAGAATGGAGGCGAGCAAGATGGCAGCAAGAGGTGTCAGAACGCGTGTTGCAATCACGGTCGAGACAACATTGGCTGCATCATGAAACCCATTGGTATAATCAAAGAGCAGTCCAAAGAAAACAATCAGAATAACAAGGTCTACTGGGGCAAGTGGCATATGTTCACAACGTACTGAATGTCTATTTTTTTGTGGAGCAATTATACCCAAAACAACTCAAAAGTTGGACGCCTGGCTGGGTTGAAAGCTGCCGGGTATCCAATTTTTGAATTGTTTTGGGTATAAATGAATGGTTTGATATTAGAATGCTATGAACGAGAACGATTTCTCCTACGCAAATCTGGCCAACCTGTCTACATTGGAGATGTTGTATCAGGACTATTTGCGCGACCCTAGCGCGGTTGCTCCCTCCTGGCGCCACTTCTTCGAAGGGATCCACTTTGCGCAAGAGCACACCTCCCCTCCTCTAGAGAGGAGCTCCGATCTGCGCGTCTACCTTCTCATCGACGCCTACCGCAAATGGGGGCACTTGATGGCCCGCTTCAATCCCCTCTCCCCTGCGCCGCTACTACCTGGGGAGCCTCCAGAGCTTAGCATTGCGACACTGGGCTTTAAGAGGGAGGAGTTGGAGGCCTCTTTTCCCACCTGCGGCTTTTTGCCTCAGGAGAGCGCCCCCTTGAAAGAGCTCATTGAGGCGCTCAAAACAACCTACTGCGGGAGCGTAGGGATCGAATACATGCACGTGAGCAATCTAGAGATGCAGCACTGGCTGCAGCAGCAGATCGAGCCCCTCTTTCCCCTTCATCTGGACAAGGCGCAAAAACAGGAGATTCTCCACCATTTAAATAGGGCAGAGCTGTTTGAAGCGTTCCTCCACACAAAATATGTGGGGCAGAAGCGGTTTTCCCTGGAAGGAGGAGAGACGGTGATTCCGATGCTCTCTGCGATCATCGAGCACGCGGCAAAAGAGGGTGCAAATGAGGTGGTGCTGGGGATGTCGCACCGGGGAAGGCTCAATGTGCTAGCCAATATCTTAGCTAAATCGTATGCACACATCTTTCATGAGTTTGAGGACTACTACACGCCCAATTTGCAAGAGGGCACGGGGGATGTGAAGTATCACAAGGGCTACCTGGGCGCGTGGACTACCCGATCGGGAGCAGAGATCGCAGTGACGCTTGTGGCTAACCCCAGCCACTTAGAATCTGTCGACCCTGTCGTCGAGGGGATCGTTAAAGCCAAGCAGGAGCTGAAGGCAAGTCGGGAGGTGATTCCGATTTTAATCCATGGAGATGCAGCGACAGCTGGCCAGGGTGTCGTCTATGAGACGCTCCAATTATCCAATTTAAGTGGCTATGCGACGGGAGGCAGTTTACATCTGGTTATTAATAACCAGATCGGATTTACCACCACTCCAAAAGATTCTAGGTCGACCCCCTACTGCACAGATATCGCCAAGGGGTTCTCTGTTCCTATTTTCCACGTCAACGCAGAAGATCCAGAGGGGTGTGTGCGCGCCGCCACGCTTGCCACCTTGCTGAGGCAAAAATTCCACTGCGACGTCTTCCTCGATGTGAACTGCTACCGCAAATATGGTCACAATGAGGGGGATGAACCGACGTTTACCCAGCCGCTGGAATACTCCCTGATCAAAGCCAAAAAAACGATCCGCGAACTCTTCTGTAAGCAGCTCATAGAGGAGAATGTATTGAGTCAGGAAGAGGTGGAGGCGATGCAGGAGAGCTTTAAGCAGAGTCTTCAGAAGGCCCTCGGTGAGGTGGCACAGCTTCCAGTTGGTTCTCCGAAAGAGCCGAGGGAGATTCAAGAGCCCTCCGCCTCAGCCGTGAGCACGGCGGTTTCTGCTGACACGCTCCGTGATTTAAGTGAAACATTTTGCTCCGTGCCGGGGTCCTTGCATATCCACCCCAAGATCGGGCGCCTTTTAGAGGAGAGGCGGCAGATGCTCGCGGGTGACCCTACGCAAGCTAAGATCGACTGGGGTATGGGAGAGCACCTCGCGTTTGCCACACTGTTAAATGAGAAGATCGACGTGCGCCTCTCAGGGCAAGATGTGCAGCGGGGAACCTTTTCCCATCGGCACGCTGTATGGGTGGACCAAAAGGATGGGAAGAGATATTTCCCCCTCTGCCACCTGCAGAGGCCCCAAGGGATGTTTTCCGTCTACAACTCCCCCCTTTCAGAGTATGCTGTGCTCGGCTTTGACTATGGCTACAGCACCACCGCCCTGAAATCCCTTGTCATTTGGGAGGCGCAGTTTGGCGATTTTGCCAACGGCGCGCAGATCATCATCGATCAATACATCGCCCCTGCTGAGCAGAAGTGGTCTTTGCGGTCCAACCTGACGCTGCTTTTGCCCCATGGCTACGAGGGGCAGGGCCCAGAGCACTCCTCAGCGCGCATCGAGCGCTTCTTACAACTGTGCGGCCATGAGAATATGCGTGTTGCCAACTGCTCCACTCCCGCGCAACTCTTCCATCTGTTAAGGGCCCAGGCGCATCTTGCCACGCGCAAGCCCCTCATCGTATTTACCCCCAAAGCCCTTCTGCGCCATCCGCGCTGCATCTCTTCTTTAAACGAGTTGAGTCAGGGCAAGTTTCAGGAGGTGATCGATGATCCATCAAGCCCGCAAAACATCCGCAACCTGTATTTTTGCAGTGGCAAGATCTACTACGATCTGCTCGAAGAGAGGGAAAAAAGGGGGGGCAGCGATTGCGCCCTTGTCCGCATCGAGCAGCTCTACCCCTTTCCAGAGCGGCGGGTGAAAGAGATCCTGCAAAAATACCCTCCTCAGGTTAAAGTGAGCTGGGTACAAGAGGAGCATCGCAATATGGGAGCCTGGGAGTACATCCACTCCAGCTTCCCAGGCAATACGATCCACTATATCGGACGAGACCGCAGCGCATCCCCGGCAGCTGGCTCCCATGCCCTACACAAAAAACAGTGGGAAGAGATCATGCACGCAGCTTTTAAGGAAAGACAATGAAAGTGGAAATTAAAATCCCTATGATGGGAGAGTCTGTCACGGAAGCCATTATTCATACCCTCATCAAGCCAAATGGCAGCTACGTCAAGTTGGATGAGGAGATTTTAGAGCTGGAAACAGATAAGGTCAACCAGGTCCTCCACGCTCCAGAGAGCGGAGTGCTGACGCTGAACGTGAAAAAAGAGGAGAGTGTCAAGGTGGGACAGGTGATCGGCTTTGTCGACACAGAGGCTACAGCTCCTCCCCCCGCTGCTGAGAAGGTAGCTCCTCCTGCACCTGCCCCACAAGCTGTTAAACCCCCTCCTCCTCCCGTTTCCCCTCCTCAAGAGGGCGCGCGCGTCATGATGCCCGCATTCATCTCCTCTTTAAAGGAGGAGCCTGTTGTTACACCACCTGCTGCTCCAAAACAAGCGGGTGAAAAGGGATCGCGCAAAAAGATGAGTCAGCTCAGAAAGGTGATCGCTTCCCGCCTTGTCGAAGCCAAAAACACCACGGCGATGTTAACGACATTCAATGAAGTCGACATGTCTGCCATTATGCAGATTAGACAGGCGGAGCAGGAGAGCTTTACAAAGAAGCATGGAGTAAAACTGGGTTTCATGTCCTTTTTTGTCAAAGCAGTTGTGGCTGCACTCAAAGCCTACCCAGAGGTCAATGCAGCAATCGATAAGGATGAGATCATCACCTACAATACCTACGATATCGGTGTGGCTGTCTCCACAGAGCGCGGTCTCATGGTCCCTGTTGTAAGACGCTGTGATCAACTCCACTTTGGGGCCATTGAAAAGCAGATCGCAGCCTACTCCACTTCTGCGCGAGAGGGAAAGATCGGCATCGATGAGTTGCGAGGGGGCAGTTTTACGATCACAAATGGGGGCATTTTCGGCTCTCTTTTATCCACCCCAATCTTAAATCCGCCACAGAGTGCGATCTTAGGGATGCACTCCATTGTCAAGCGCGCTGTTGTCGTAGCCGATCAAATCGTCATCCGCCCCATGATGTACATTGCCCTCAGCTACGATCACCGGATCATCGACGGAAAAGAGGCAGTCCTTTTCCTCGTGCATTTGAAACAGAGCTTAGAGGACCCCTCTCGCCTATTACTGGATCTATAATTTATGACCGAATCCTTCGATGTCATCGTCATCGGCTCAGGTCCTGGAGGGTATGTCGCCGCCATCCGCTGCGCCCAGCTGGGACTAAAAACCGCCTGTATCGAAAAGCGCGCAGAACTGGGGGGTACCTGCCTCAACGTGGGGTGTATCCCCTCAAAGGCTCTTCTGCACTCCTCTGAATTCTACTGGAAAGTAAACAAAGAGGCTGCCGCGCACGGGATTGAAATCTCTCAAGCAGCGCTCAACTTCCCACAAATGATGGCGCGCAAAAACCAGATCGTCACCTCCTTCAACCAAGGGATCGCAGGTCTGTTTCAAAAGAACAAGATCACCCGCATAACGGGCACTGCGCAGTTTGTAAATCCCACCACTGTCTCTGTGACAAATGGGGCCACACAAGAGCTCTCCGCCCGCTTTATCATCCTCGCAACAGGCTCAGAGCCCACACCCCTTCCCTTCCTCCCCTTCGATGAGCGCAGGGTCCTCTCCTCCACAGGGGCTCTCAGCTTGCAACAAATCCCTAAAACACTGCTTGTTATAGGCGCTGGAATCATCGGCGTAGAACTTGGCTCTGTCTATGCAAGACTAGGCTCACAGGTCACCTTCATCGAATTTTTAGACAGGATTTGTCCCACGCTCGATGCAAGCCTATCCAAAGAGCTCCAGCGCCTTCTGCAGAGCCAAGGAATGCAATTTCACCTCTGCTCTAAAGTCACTTCCGCTGCAGTGGGTCAAACGCAAGTCACTTTAAATGTGGCAGGGCAAGAGATGCGCGCAGAGGCGGTGCTCATCTGCATCGGACGCAGACCCTACACGCAAGGCCTCAATCTAGATAAAGCAGGCGTTGCCATGACAGAGAAGGGAGCGATCCAAATCGACCCCTCTTTCCGCACCACCCAGCCACACATCTTTGCCATTGGAGATAGTGTCGATGGCCCCATGCTTGCCCACAAAGCCTCTGAGGAAGGGGTCGCCGTTGCAGAGATCATTCAGGGACACCGCCCAAAAATCCACTACGCAACCATCCCCAACGTCGTCTACACCCATCCAGAGGTAGCCTCTGTGGGTCTGACAGAGGAGGAGGCTAAAGCAGCTGGCCTCAGCATCAAGGTGGGCACGACTGCATTCAAGGCAAACTCCCGCGCTCGCTGCATCGCAGAGGAGGAGGGGTTTGTCAAAATGATCGCAGAAGCCAAAGGGGGCAAGGTCATCGGCGTCCATATCATTGGAGCCAATGCCTCAGAACTCATTGCAGAAGCGGTCCTTGCCCTCCAAAAGGGGGTCACCTATGAGGAGATCGCCACCCTGCCCCACGCCCATCCCACTCTATCTGAAGCCCTTAAAGAGGCTGCCCTCAGCGTAGATAAGCGCGCCATCCACAAGTAGTTAGCATTTGCTTTTTAAAGTAAATGATGCGCTTCATTTTAATTAACGTAGTTTATATAATTGCTGCAATCGTAAATCATATCCACTTAACGTGGGTTAAAACAATTATTTTAGGAGAAGAGTTATGGCAGCTGCAGTAGGAGAAAGACTAGTTGATCCCGCAACGAAGCTTCCAGAGGAAATGATGTGCAACATTTTTGGTTTCCTAGACAGACAAGCCTTAGGAAGGTGCTGCAGAGTCACCACGGTATGGAAGGAAATTGCAAGTCATCAAACGCTATGGGACCGCCACCTACCCACCCTAATCGATCCCACCGATCAAATGCGCAACCTCCTGCCTGCTGCGCGTGTTAAAGAGATGCTCTCAGACTGCATCGTTCTAGACACAGAAAATGACATGCCAGACATGCATCAAGCATGGGCCGATTGCATTTCACTTCATAGCGACAACCAGCTCCAATACATCCTTTATGATCCTACCAAAAATGCATGGCGCATTCAGCATTGGGAATTGCGCATTGGCACTCTGCCGCCAGAAGAGGAGATAACGCGCCTCACGTGTTATGTCAGACAGGCCAATCTAGGAAACCATCTCCCCACAAGATTAGAAACAGCCCCCTATTGGGCACTGCGTGCTGAGCACCTTAGAGATGGTCAACCCAATCTGCGAGGAGGGGGTCTTTTCCCTATAGGTCGTCCTCAGTGGCAGCATTCTTACATCGACCCTAATAACCCTTTGGGTTTACCCGCAGCACTACTCATGCCACAACCACCAAACGCAATGAACGTCATAGTAGAAAGACGCATAGAGGCCCTGGAGGTAGAACTAGATCGCGAGCGGGCAAAGGTAATTTGCGATTGGGGACGCCCGTGTCTATATTATGGAAGCTCTGCTTATATTGCGTGGTGTGCAACCACAGCGGACACACTTACAGTAAGTGATGTTCTATTAGCGAGCTTCTACGCCGGTGTTGCTGGCAATATAAGAGGCCTTGTTTCACAGGGCATAACACTTGGAAGCAAGACTTTGGCTTTTGCTAACCAATTTCTTCAAGAAAATCTTCGTATTATTGAGCCGGATGCAACTGTACCACCACCAGATGTTGCAGAAGAGGAAGGTTCACCTTAGGAAGAAATAAGCCTCGCAAAAAGTTGCAAAGGCAAGGTATAATTTTGCGCGTTTGAAAAAGCGTGGTTGTCCACTAGTGAGATAGGTTCATGGCAGCAGAAGTAGGATCGGTTCATCACATAGGGAGCCTTCCAGAGGAGCTCACTCACCGCATTTTTCAGTGGCTAGACAAACAGGCCCTAGGAAGATGCTGCAGAGTTAGCCAGGCATGGAGCAGGGTCGCAGGTGATCTAACGCTATGGATCCCCCACCTCCCCCCCCGCCCTAGCTGATCCAGAGAGCACCCCCCTACCCGCAGCGCGTGTTAAAGAGATGCTATCGAGCTGCGTTGTTCTAGACACACCAGATGAGATGTCTGCATGCCACCTTGCATGGGTTAATCGAATCAAACTGCACGGCGAAGGACAGATCCAATA
>Ga0334722_10002541_pt1 | contig 20511 bp, 16 predicted proteins | sample C3_bottom_MG_FD_207210 | JGI IMG/M metagenome (GOLD analysis project Ga0334722, IMG submission 207210) | Sediment microbial communities from Yellowstone Lake, YNP, Wyoming, USA - C3_bottom | ecosystem: Environmental > Aquatic > Freshwater > Lake > Sediment | place: USA: Wyoming | collected... | reverse complement strand
ACAGGTTCATTAAGCAAATATAATCAGGCAAAGGCAATGATCGGGAAAGTAGGTTCAGAGGAGCCGTCACAGAGAGCCGGATAAACGGGTTTGCCCTTGCCGCGACAGGCTGGTCAAAGTAGAATACCAGACTAACCCCAGGCTTCCCGGGGAAAGAGGTGGAGGCCCAGGGCCTGTCGAGGGCAAGAGAGCCCTGAGCTGAGAGCCGGTACGTGACTCTGGCTGAAAGTCTCCCGGGAGTCGCCGAACTGAAAAGATGGGGACTGGCGCGTAAAGGGGAAGCGCCCCTCGAAATTTGGGCGGGTAGTGTCCGCGGTTTTCCTTCCCCAACCCACTCAGGGGCAAGGGAACTCTGGTCAAGAGGGAGCCATTGGACTCGGGCAGACGGTTAGATGGAGCGGACTTCTTGCCCGAACAGCCCGTAACCGCCAGAGGTGGAAGTAAAGGGTCTCCCTTCATCCCAGCCTCACTATCCCAGTAGGTTCGGCCGCAGCCGGCGTTAACGGCGGGTCGTCAAGCCCCACTGCCTCTGCCACCGGCCAGCCGGCTTGGCTGCTAAACCAAGCCGCCCCATAGTGGCTGAGGTCCAATCTTTGAAGGATGTGCGCTTGACGATCCTGAGGCCGTCATCGCAAGGTGCCGGTGAATCAGGGTGGTACCGCGAGTAAAACCCTCGCCCCTGCAGTTCTCCCCCAAGAAACTGCGGGCGGCGGGGGTTTTCATTTATTGTCACTTCAGATACACGCCAAAAGGCGGCAGGCCAGCGAAAGGGGGTGTCTTATGCGTCATACCTTTGCCGTACTGGTCGAAAATCATCCCGGCGTCCTGGCCCGGGTGGCCAGCCTCTTCAGCCGGCGCGGCTTCAACATCGAAAGCCTGGCCGTCGGGATAACCGATGATCCGCGCATTTCCCGCATGACCATAGTGGTCGACGGCGACGACCGGACGCTGGAGCAGGTTTCCAAGCAGCTGAACAAGCTGATCAACGTCATCAAGGTCTCGGACCTGGATGCGCAATCGGTACACCGGGAACTGGCCCTGGTCAAAGTCCATGCCCAGGAGAAAGAGCGGGCCAGTATCCTGCAGATCGTCGACATCTTCCGCGCCAAGATCGTCGACGTGGGGCGGAACACGCTGATCATCGAGATCACCGGGGACGAACAGAAGGTCAACGCTTTACTGGGGCTGCTGCGGGAGTATGGCATTAAAGAAGTGGTAAGAACCGGGACGATTGCCATTTCCCGGGGAAATAAAATGGTCAAATCGGAGAAAGGGGAAGAGACTAATGGCGAAGCTGTATTACGATGGGGACGCGGATCTGAAGCACCTGGAAGGTAAAACGGTGGCGGTCATTGGCTATGGCAGCCAGGGGCATGCTCAGGCCCAAAACCTGCGCGACAGCGGGGTGAAAGTGGTCGTGGGCCTGCGACCGGGGAGCCCCCGTTGGGCTCAGGCGGAGGCGGATGGGCTGGAAGTGGCTACTCCCGCTGAGGCGTCCAAAAAGGCCGATATCATCATGATCTTGATCAATGATGAGCAGCAAGCCGCGCTCTACCGGCAGGACATTGCCCCCAATTTGAAGCCAGGTAAGGCCCTGGCCTTCTCCCATGGTTTTAACATCCACTACGGACAAATCGTTCCACCTCCGGACATCGATGTTTTCATGGTGGCCCCCAAAACCCCCGGCCATCTCTTGCGCCGCATGTACGTCGATGGCGCGGGAACCCCTGGCCTCCTGGCTATCCACCAGGATGCCACGGGCAAGGCTAAAGACATCGGCCTGGCCTATGCCAAAGCCATCGGTTGCACCCGCGCCGGCGTCATTGAGACCACTTTCAAAGAAGAAACCGAGACCGACCTTTTCGGGGAGCAGGCCGTTCTCTGTGGTGGTCTAACCGAACTGATCCGGGCGGGTTTCGATACCCTGACCGAAGCCGGTTATCAGCCGGAGATTGCCTACTTCGAGGTCTTAAATGAGCTCAAGCTGATCATCGACATGATTTACGAAGGCGGCATTTCCTGGATGCGGTATTCCATCAGCGATACCGCCAAGTACGGCGATATCACCGTCGGGCGCAGGATCATCAACCAGGCGACGCGGGAGGAAATGAAGCGGGTCCTGGCGCGGATCCAAAACGGCGAGTTTGCGCGGGAATGGATCCTGGAGAACCAGGCCGGACGCCCCGTGTATAACGCCCTCTTGAAAAAAGACGCCGAGCATCCCATTGAAGAAGTCGGGCGCAAGCTGCGGGCCATGATGCCCTGGTTGAAGAAGCGGTAAGCGCCTTTGTCGAGGTCAGCGAAGATTTTGCTGCCCTTGACGAGTTGCTGCAATGGGAATGGACACGCGCCTGGGCAACCTTCAAAGACGGCGCTCGCCGCTCGCCGCTTGCTCAGCGCAAAATAGCCAAACTTCTCACCGGGGGGCCGACGTGCGGAGTACGACGGTCCCGGGCGACCAGGGGGCTTGCGAAGCGGGCATCTGTGGCGTGAGCGGATTTCTCAAGAGTTGAAGATCAGACTTTAACCTGACAGCTTGGGGGAGTTCTTTTGGAAAACATACCGGTAAAAATCTTCGATACCACCCTCCGTGATGGGGAACAATCGCCGGGGGTCAGTCTAACCCCGGAAGAAAAGCTGGAGATCGCCCGGCAATTGGCCAGGATGAAGGTGGACATCATTGAAGCTGGCTTCCCCATCACCTCGCCGGGCGACTTTCAGGCGGTCAAACTCATCGCCGAAAAGGTTAAGGGGCCGGTTATTGCCGCCCTGGCTCGGGCCCAAAAACTGGATATCGACCGGGCCTGGGAGGCGGTGAAAGGCGCCGAGCGACCGCGCATCCACACTTTCATTGCCACCTCGGAGGTGCACATGAAGTATAAGCTCCGGAAGACCCCCGAGGAGGTCCTGCGCAGCGCCGTGGAGGCCGTTCGTTACGCGGCCCGCTATACTCCCGACGTGGAGTTTTCGGCCGAAGACGCGACGCGGAGCGATCCCGAGTTCCTTTACCGGGTTTTCGCGGCGGTCATCGAAGCTGGGGCGACCACCGTCAATATCCCCGACACTGTCGGTTATACCACTCCGGGAGAGTTCTACCAGCTCATCACCGGGATTCGCGCCAATGTACCCGGCATCGAAACCGTCGCCCTCAGTGTCCACTGCCACAATGACCTGGGACTGGCGGTGGCCAACTCCCTGGCCGCCATTGAGGCCGGCGTCTCGCAAGTGGAGGGTACTATCAACGGCATTGGTGAACGGGCGGGGAACACGGCCCTCGAAGAGCTGATCATGGCCCTCTTGACCCGGCGTTCTCATTACCGGCGGCAGGTGAACATTGTCACCGAGCAGATTTACCGCACCAGCCGCCTGGTCAGCTCCCTGACCGGGATGCCCGTTCAGCCCAACAAGGCCATTGTCGGGGCCAACGCCTTCGCCCATGAGGCGGGCATCCATCAGGACGGCGTCCTCAAGGAGCGCAGCACCTATGAAATCATGCGCCCCGAGAGCATCGGCCTTCCCTCCAACCGGCTGGTCTTGGGCAAACATAGTGGCCGTCATGCCTTCCGCGATCACCTGGAGCGCCTCGGTCTCCACCTGGAGGAAGAGGAGCTCAACCGGGTCTTCGCCCGCTTCAAGGACCTGGCCGACAAGAAAAAGGAAGTCACCGATCAAGACATTGAAGCTCTGGTTCAGGATGAGGTCTTCACCGTTCCCGAAACTTACCGCCTGGAGAGTTTCCATGTTCTGAGCGGAAACGCCACCGTTCCCACGGCCACGGTGCGCCTGTTACACGGCGATCAGGTCATCCAGGAGGCGGCCACCGGGGATGGCGCCGTGGATGCTGTCTTCAAGGCGATGGACCGGGCCACCGGGCTGACGTTGCGTTTGGCGGAATACTCCCTCAAGGCCGTGACCAGCGGTAAAGACGCCCTGGGGGAGGTCATCCTGCGGGTGGAGCGCGACGGCCAGTATCATGCCGGTCGTGGGGTGAGTACCGACGTCATCGAGGCCAGCGCGCGGGCCTACCTCAACGCCATCAACCGCGTTTTGGCCCAGGGTGAGCTCAGTCAACGGGAGGCCCACCTGGGACAGGGCGTCAGCTAAAGTTGAACGGACTGGACGAAGCGGTCGTTGGCGGCTGCACTAGTGAGAAGTTGCTGTTTTAGAGTTGCGACAACCTGGGCCGGCTGCCGCCGGAGCTGGAGAGGCTCGCTTGGGGGGTGACAGTTTTGGGAATGACTATCACAGAGAAAATCCTGGCCGCCCACGCCGGAAAGAAGATGGTGGAACCGGGAGAACTGATTCAGGCCCGGGTTGATCTGGTCCTGGGCAACGACATTACGGCGCCGCTAGCCTTTGCCGAATTCGAGAAAACCGGGGCGCGCCGCGTTTTTGACCGGAACCGGATCGCCCTGGTGGCCGATCATTTTGTTCCCAACAAAGACATTAAGTCGGCGGAACAGGCCAAAGAAATGCGGGAATTCGCCCGGAAGTACGGGATTACCTACTACTTTGAGGTGGGCCGGAGTGGCATTGAGCATGCCCTCTTGCCGGAGAAAGGTTTGGTGGGCCCGGGCGACCTGGTCATTGGGGCGGATTCGCATACCTGTACTTACGGCGCATTGGGGGCCTTTTCCACCGGGATTGGGAGCACAGACATGGCCGCAGCCATGGCCACCGGGCAGGTCTGGTTGAAGGTTCCCGAGTCCATTCGCTTCGTTTACCGGGGCACTTTACCGCCCTGGGTCAGCGGGAAGGACCTGATTCTCTTTACCATCGGCCAAATCGGCGTGGATGGGGCCCTCTACCAGGCCATGGAATTTACCGGGCCGGCCATTGAGCAACTGTCCATGGACGGACGCTTCACCATGGCCAACATGGCCGTTGAGGCCGGGGCGAAAAATGGCATCTTTTTTGCCGATGAAAAAGCGGTGGAATATTTCCGAGCCCGCAGCGACCGTCCTCACCAGGTTTTTGAGAGCGATCCCGACGCCAAATACAGTACCGTTTACGAGTTCGACGTTTCGCGCTTAGAGCCACAAGTGGCTGCCCCCCATTCTCCCGACAACGTCCGCGGCGTCTCCGAGCTGGCTGGAGAGGAAATTGACCAGGTCGTCATCGGTTCTTGTACCAACGGGCGGATCGAGGACCTGCGGGTGGCGGCCGAGCTTTTGCGGGGGCACAAGGTCAACCCCAATCTCCGCCTCATCGTCATCCCGGCGACCCAGGAGATCTACCTCCAGGCCCTCCGGGAAGGGCTGGTCGAGATCTTCATCGAAGCGGGGGCGGTGGTCAGCACCCCCACCTGTGGCCCCTGCCTGGGGGGGTACATGGGGGTCCTGGCGCGGGGAGAAAAGGCCCTGGCTACCACCAACCGGAATTTTGTCGGGCGGATGGGCCATCCGGAGAGTTTCCTTTATTTAGCCGGTCCAGCCGTTGCCGCGGCCACCGCGGTTAAGGGACGGATCGCCTCGCCCAGCGAACTCGGCCGGGGGGAAGGGGGTGGCGGTGCATGACCTACCGCGGTCGGGCCTGGAAATACGGCGATGACATCAATACCGACGTCATCATCCCGGCGCGTTACCTGAACACGACCAGGGCCGAGGAGCTGGCTGCGCACTGTCTGGAGGATCTGGATCCAGGCTTTGTCAAAAAAATGAGACCGGGTGACATCATCGTGGCGGGCAGCAACTTCGGTTGTGGCAGCTCACGCGAACATGCCCCCCTGGCCATCAAAGCTGCTGGTGTCTCCTGCGTCATCGCCCAGACCTTTGCCCGGATTTTTTACCGTAACGCCATCAATATTGGCCTGCCCATCCTGGAGTCGGCGGAGGCGGCGGCGCGCATCGGCGATGGGGATGAGCTTGAGGTGGACTTGGAAAAAGGGGAGATTCGCAATTTAAGCCGGCAGGAGACCTATTTGGCCAGGCCATTTCCGGAATTTATGCGGGAGATTATTTCCGCCGGGGGCCTTATCAACTACGTCCGGGCCCAGGTGGCGGCGAAAGAGGCCGGCCCGGAGTAAGCGGCGAAAGAGGGGGACCTAAGCGGTGCAAGAGGCCGCCCGGAGTAAGCAGCCAAAGAGAACGACCAGGAGTAACCGGCGAAAGAGGCCGCCCGGAGTAAGCGGCGAAAGAGGCTGGCCCGGACGGCGGGCGGTTCAAGGCATTCCCAAAGGCATTCCCAGGAGGGGGGATCCATCTGTATCGGCTTTTGCTTTTACCCGGTGACGGGATCGGCCCAGAGGTCACGGAACAGGCCCGGCGGATCCTCCAGCGGGTGAGTGAGGTTTTTCAGATCGAGTTTGTCCTGGAAGAGGGCCTTATCGGCGGAGCGGCCATTGACGCCCGAGGTGTTCCTCTTCCCGCTGAGACCATCGAGCTGGCCCACCAGGCCGACGCCGTTTTTTTGGGGGCGGTGGGAGGACCCCGCTGGGACAACCTTCCCAGTTCGCTGCGGCCGGAGCAGGGGCTGCTGGAGCTCCGCCGCAACCTGGGGGTTTTTGCTAACCTGCGCCCGGCCCGGCTCTATCCGGAGCTGGCTCCGGCTTCTCCCCTCCGCGAGACAGTCCTGTCCCGAGGCGTGGACCTCATCACCGTGCGGGAGCTGACGGGCGGGCTTTACTTTGGTCAACCTCGCGGGAGAAAGGTTCGGCCGGACGGAAGCGAAGAATCGGTCGATACCATGATTTACAGTAGCGGCGAGATCGAACGGGTGGCGCGGGTGGCCTTTCGTCTGGCGGAAGGAAGGCGCTGCCAGGTCCTCTCGGTGGATAAGGCCAATGTGCTGGAGACCTCTCGCCTCTGGCGGCAGGTGGTGACCAGGGTGGCCCAAGAGTATCCCCGGGTGGAGCTTAAGCACATGTATGTGGACAATTGTGCCATGCAACTGGTGCGTAACCCGGGGGACTTTGACGTCATCCTCACCGAGAACACCTTTGGCGATATCTTGAGCGACCTGACCGCCAGTCTGGTGGGGTCTTTGGGTCTCCTTCCCTCGGCCAGTCTCGGGGAAGGTCGGCGCGGCCTTTATGAGCCGGTGCACGGTTCGGCCCCCGATCTGGCTGGGCAGAACCGGGCTAATCCTCTGGCGGCCATCCTCTCGGCGGCTATGCTTCTGGAGTATTCCTTGGACCTGGCCCCGGCGGCGCGGGCCATCGAAAAGGCTGTCCAGGCGGTTTTAGCCGAGGGCTACCGGACCCAGGATATCTTCACCCCGGGTTCCCGGCTGGTTTCCACGGAGGAAATGGGGGCCGCCGTGGCTACGCGCCTCAAAGGCTAGTTGAAGTTGCTGAACGGACACGTGACCTGAATGGCCAGCGCTGGACTGACTGCGGGCACGGTTTCTGCGACTTCCAAATTTCCTCTGCGCTCAGCGGGGACGCCGGCCTGGAACCCGACTTTTACCATAACTATACTTTTACCGTAACTAAAAGGAGTGAAGCGAATGCTGATCTATCTTGACGGGAAGTTCGTTCCTCCGGAAGAGGCTAAGGTTTCCGTTTTTGATCATGGTCTTCTTTACGGCGACGGCGTTTTTGAGGGTATTCGGGCCTATAACGGCCGCGTTTTCAAATTGACCGAGCACCTGGACCGCCTCTATGAATCGGCGCGTTCCATCCTCCTCGATATCCCCTTGAGCTGGAAGGAAATGGAGGCGGCGGTTTTGGAGACGGTACGGCGAAACGGTTTGCGCGATGCTTACATCCGCCTGGTGGTCACCCGGGGCGCCGGTGATCTGGGCTTAGATCCGCGCAAGTGCCCGCAGCCCTCGGTCATCATCATCGCCGACAAGATCACCCTTTGGCCGGAGGAGCTTTACACCAAGGGACTCAAGGTGAAGACGGTGGCCACGCGGCGGAACGCCGTGGACACCTTGAACCCCAGAATCAAGTCCCTCAACTATCTCAACAACATTCTGGCCAAGATTGAGGCCAACCTCATGGGTTACCCGGAGGTGGTCATGCTCAACGCTCAGGGCTACGTGGTGGAAGGGACCGGGGACAACATTTTCATCGTCAAAAAGGGCCGGCTCATTACCCCACCGCCTTATGTGGGGATCCTGGAAGGGATCACCCGGGCTACCATTATGGACCTGGCGCGAGAAATGGGCCTGAGCGTCAGTGAGGACCTTTTCACCACGCACGATCTTTATGTGGCCGAGGAGTGCTTCCTGACCGGCACCGCCGCCGAGGTCATTCCCGTGGTGGAGGTTGACGGACGTCAGGTGGGCCAGGGAGTGCCGGGTCCGGTGACCGTGAAACTGATGCAAGCCTTCCGGGAGTATGCTCAAAATAACGGCACACCTCTTTAAGGGGTTTGGGGGGAGGAGAAGATATGCGCAGCGACCGGGTGAAAAAAGGGGTGGCCAGGGCCCCGCATCGTTCCCTCTTCAAGGCCCTGGGCATCACCGATGAGGAGCTGGAGCGTCCTTTAATCGGCGTCGTCAATTCCTATAACGAGCTCATTCCCGGGCATGCTCACTTGAACCGGATCGCCGAGGCGGTGAAAGCCGGGATCAGGATGGCCGGGGGGACCCCCTTTGAGTTTTCCACCATCGGGGTGTGCGACGGGATCGCCATGGGCCATGTGGGTATGCATTACTCTCTGGCCAGCCGCGAGCTCATCACCGACTCCATCGAGATCATGGTCGAGGCGCACGGTCTGGATGCCCTGGTCATGATCCCCAATTGCGATAAGATCGTGCCCGGTATGCTCATGGCTGCGGCCCGGATCAATATCCCCACGGTGGTAGTGAGCGGCGGCCCGATGCTGGCCGGACGTTACCGCGGCCAGGATGTGGACGTGAGCACCGTCTTTGAGGCGGTGGGCGCCACCGTGGCCGGGAAAATGACGGAAGAAGAACTGAAAGAACTGGAAGATGTGGCCTGTCCCGGCTTTGGCTCCTGCGCCGGCATGTTCACGGCCAATTCCATGAACGGCCTGACCGAAGCCATCGGCATGGGCCTGCCGGGTAACGGGACCATCCCCGCCGTCAATTCGGCCCGCCTGCGCCTGGCCAAAGAAGCGGGAAGCAAGGTGATGGAGCTTTTGGCCCGCGACATTAAGCCCCGTGACATCATTACGCAGAAGTCCATTGAAAACGCCCTCATGGTGGACATGGCCTTGGGGTGCTCCACCAACACCGTTTTGCACCTGACGGCCATTGCCGCCGCTGCCGGGATCGAATTGGACCTCAATCTGGTGGACCGGATCAGCCAGAGCACACCCCAGATCTGCTACCTGAGCCCGGCTGGTAAGCACCACATTCAGGATTTGGACGAAGCGGGCGGCATTCAGGCCGTAATGAAAGAATTGGCCCGCACCGGGCGCCTGCATCTTGATGCCATGACGGTGACGGGGAAAACCGTGGGGGAAAACCTGGAGAAGGCCTCCGTCAAACGGCGCGACGTCATTCGACCTTTGGAGGAGCCCTACGGAGCCACCGGCGGCTTGGCCATCCTTTGGGGTAGCCTGGCACCCAAAGGAGCCGTGGTCAAGCAGGGGGCGGTGGCACCGGAGATGCTGCGCCACCAGGGACCAGCCCGCGTCTTCAATTCGGAGGAAGAGGCCTTTGCCGCCATTACCGGGGGCAAGATCAAAAAAGGCGACGTCATCGTCATCCGTTACGAAGGTCCCAAGGGGGGCCCGGGGATGCGGGAAATGCTTTCACCCACTTCTGCCCTGGCCGGGATGGGGTTGGATAAAGAAGTGGCCCTCATCACCGACGGCCGCTTCTCGGGGGCCTCGCGGGGTGCCTCCATCGGGCACGTCTCCCCCGAAGCGATGGAGGGGGGACCCATTGCCCTGGTCGAAGAAGGCGATCTGATCTCCATCAACATCCCTGAGCGGCGGGTGGATTTGCTCGTTCCCGCCGCCGAGCTGGAGCGACGCCGGGCCTCCTGGAGACCACTGGAGCAGAAGATCAAGAAGGGATACCTGGCGCGCTATAGCAAGATCGTCACCTCGGCCAATACCGGGGCGGTTTACCGGGAAGAGGACAACTCGTAAGCTTTAAGCTTTAGGAAACGACGACGTAAACAGCCGCCTGGCCACCCTGCGCGTCACGCGGGGGAGCACTCAGGTCTTATCCTTGGTTTGGTAAGGTGTGATCCTTTATGCAGTTGACTGGTGCCCAGATGCTGGTAGAAGCGCTTTTGCGGGAAGGCGTTGATACCATCTTTGGCATCCCCGGCGGGGCCGTCACCCCCATTTACGATGCCCTCCGGGATGCCCCCATCCGCAATATTTTGACCCGCCACGAACAGGCGGCGGCTCATGCCGCCGACGGTTACGCTCGAGCGACGGGGAAGGTGGGGGTTTGTCTGGCCACCTCGGGACCGGGGGCGACCAATCTCATCACCGGTTTGGCCAACGCCTACATGGACTCCATCCCGGTGGTGGCCCTGACCGGCCAGACCCCGCGGTCCCTCCTGGGAACCGATTCCTTCCAGGAAGCCGACCTGACCACCATCACCATGCCCATCACCAAGCACAATTACCTGGTGAAGGACCCCAGTGACCTGCCTCGAGTCATCCGCGAGGCCTTTCACATCGCCTCCACCGGACGACCGGGGCCGGTCCTGGTCGATATACCGCGTGACGTTTCGGCGTCGCTGGGTAAATATGAGCCGGTGCGTACCCTGCACTTGCCCGGCTATAAACCCAGCATCAACGGACACCCGACCCAGGTGAGCCGCGCCGCCAAGGCCATCGCCGAGGCCAAAAGGCCCATCATCTATGCCGGTGGTGGGGTGATCAGCTCCGGTGCCTACGAGGAACTCTTGGCCCTGGCGGAAAAGACCAAAATACCGGTCACCACCACCTTGATGGGTCTGGGCGGTTTTCCCATGGACCACCCCCTCTTCATCGGGATGCTCGGCCTGCACGGGTCGTACGCCGCCAACATGGCGGTAATGCGCTCCGATCTCATCATCGCCCTGGGGGCCCGCTTTGACGACCGGGTCACCGGGCTACGGGAAAAGTTTGCGCCGTTGGCCAAGATCATTCACGTCGACATCGATCCAGCGGAGATCGGCAAAAATGTCCGCTGTGACATACCCATCGTCGGCGATTTAAAGAACGTTTTGACCCAGCTTTTGCCCCTGGTCGCGGAGGGGAAAGAAGGGGCCTGGCGCCGCCAGATCGCCTATTGGGAGGCCAAACATCCCATCAAGTACGAAAAGAGTCCCGAGGTTCTCAAACCCCAGGAGGTCATTGAAGGGCTTTATGCGGTCACGGGGGGCAAGGCCCTGGTGGTGACCGAGGTGGGCCAGCACCAGATGTGGGCGGCGCACTATTTCAAGTTCACTCGCCCGCGCTCCTTCCTCACTTCTGGGGGCCTCGGGGCCATGGGTTTTGGCTTCCCGGCGGCCATTGGCGCCAAGATCGGCCGGCCGGAGGAAGAGGTCTTCCTCGTTGCCGGTGACGGCAGCTTCCAGATGAATATGCAGGAGCTGGCTACCGTGGCCTACTTGGACCTGCCGGTCAAAATTCTGATCTTGAACAACGGGTATCTGGGAATGGTTCGGCAGTTACAGGAGGTTTACCACGGCAAGCGCGAGGCAGCGGTGGCCCTCAACGGCAATCCCGATTTCGTCAAGCTGGCCGAGGCTTACGGCATCGCGGGAATCCGCGTCTCCCGGCCGGAAGAAGTCAGGCCGGCTTTGGAGAAGGCTTTGCAGCTCCAGCACCCATTCCTGATCGATTTCATCGTCGATGCCGAAGAGAACGTCTGGCCCATGGTCCCGGCCGGGCAGCCTCTGGACCGTCTCATCGGGGTGGCCGACAGTTAGCGGGAGACCAGAGAACGCCGGCGCCGGTTGTAGCTGTCGTGGGCTTCGCCCACAACGAGCCCGCCGCTACATGGCCGCTACATGGTTACCATCCCGCCGATAGAGTTCGCTGTATAGGTAAATAGGGAAAATTGACCTCCGCCTCCGCAGGCACTCGGCAAAGGCCCGTTCGCCCGCCGCTTGCGGGGCGGCGGGGGTGGAGATCTCGGAGACAAGCGGCAGGGCGAGGAAGTACCGATATAATCAGATGGGATTGGCCTGGGGGACGTCGCTTTCCCCGGAAAAAGCGTTCGGCCCCCCAGGCCTCTCTAATCCTCATCCCGGCTGCCTGAGCCTTTTTCGCTCTTTTCCCAGCTACCTTGGCTTCCGTCGCGGGCCAGGCTCCTTTACTTTGCAGGGCGGACGCCCTGGTAGAGGAGGTAAAGTCCCAGGATGATGAGCCAGGTGGGCCAATAGTGAATCAGGTCCCAGCGGGGGAAAAGACGGTCAATGAGGAAGTAGATCCCCGTTACGATGAGAATTATCCCCAGGGTTTTCTGGCGGGAATTGTCCAGAGTTTTCTCACTTTCGGCCCCCTCCCTCGTCTCTCCGCCGGCGGCAGACTCCACCGGGTTTGGCTTAGTCTGGTCGGCGTCGGAACCATTGGGCATGGCCGGGGGCCGGGCTTCGGCAGGCCTGGCTCCTGTAGGCGCCTCCGGAATGATGATCCAGGCCACGATATAGGCGAGAAGGGAGATGCCGCCGGCAAAGAACAAGAGCACCCAGAAAAGACGGACCAAGGTTGGATCAACATCGAAGTACTCCGCAATCCCGCCGCAAACTCCGCCCAGGATCTTTTCTTTTTTGGAACGATAGAGGCGTTTAGTCACTTGGAAAACCTCCTCTGAAAATACCATGTTCATCCTTCGTGGTGCCGCTATTGGCGGCATGGAGGACTCCTTGAAAAAACTCCTTTGAAAAACTGCTTAGATTAAGTGCTCCCAAGTCTTTTCGCTTCACAGCGATAATTCACAGCCCTGATTGAGCAGCGGCGGCCTTCCGGCCAGCACCGCGGCAAATCTTTTTCCATGAAGATCGTCGCCCGTATAACCCCCTCCCTGAAGATTATCGTCCGCATCCAAGCGTATCTTGGGACCTGGGACATCATCTTCCTTTCTCGCGGATAGTGATTCCCCCGCTCGAGGTTTGGAGGTCGATGAGGGCCTCACCGCGGCCCAGGGTCCCTTCGGCCACCGTTGCCGTCCCCGAACGGGAAACGGCCAACGGAAGTTCACCAGAGACGTGGAGAGAACCGGACGAGGTCCGAGCCGAAAGGCGAGCAGAAATGTCCGCGGGAAGGGTCAGGTTGATGCCTCCGGAAGTACTGCGGACGAAAATTCTCTGGGCGGAAGCTGGGAGGTCCACCGTGACGCCACCGCTCAGGGTTTTGGCGGTAACCGGACCAGGGCTGCTGGCGATCTCCAAGGAACCGGAGGTGGTTTGAAGATTGAGTTGTCCCCGCACGTCATCAACCTGGATGTTGCCGCTGATGCTGGTGGCGCTGACCTGGGAGCCTTCCACCTTCTGCAAAAAGATAGGGCCCAAGGTGGTGGTCAGGGTCACGTCTCCTTTCCCCCCCATCACGGTGATCTTACCGCTGACGGTCTTCCCGTGAATCTCCCCTCCAGTCTTTTCTAGCTCGATCTTGCCGCTGACGGTGGCCACATTGAGGGGGCCGTTGGTGTTTTGAACACGAACGGTGGCGGAAACGGTGGCCAGATTAATCTTGTTGTTTATTCCGTCGACCAATATCTCTCCCGCTACAGCCGCCACGTTTAAAGCGAAGCGGGACGGTACGGTAATCTCGTAATTCACCACCGAACGACTGAGGGGGGTGCTCTTTCTGCCCAGAGGTATTCGCCCGAAAGATTCCAACCACTGGGTGGGGGAAGGGCCGTCCCGCCAGGAATCGAATCCCCCCCAGCCTTGGCCGTTTGGATCAACGACTTTAATTTCCAGCCTCTTCCCAACCCGGTTGGCGCTGATTTTCACCCCTTCAGCGTTCTGGCGGGCTTCGGCCTCGTTGAAACCACGACCTTCGATGATGGCGTCTATTTTCACCGCGTCTTCTGAACCGGCAACGATGCGCACTCGACCATTGATATTGCTCAAGGAGAGGGAATCCAGACCGGCTGCTGCTTCGACCCGGTGAAACTCCTGGCGCTGAACGACGCCGCCCAGGTTGGCTTCCATCCCCCCGGCCAACCGCTGGACCAGATTAACCCAGGAGGCAGGATCAGCGAGATCAATGCCTCCGAGGCCGCCTAGTTCAGAGACGGTTGCCGTCACAGCCCCGGTGGCCAAAGCCAGCACAAGGACCAGGACGGTCAGGAGGAGGGCGCTCCGCGCCGGACGGACCAGCACAGTCCGGCCGCGGCGGTGGGCCAGATAAATCCGGAGAAGGATTTCCACTCCTAAGGCCAGGGGGAGCAACGGCCAGAAAGCCCAAAGCCGCGCGGCCAGGTTGGTGCCCGTCAAATGATCCACCACCAAGGTGGTTCCGAGGATAATGAGGGTGAGAGGCAAAAGAAGCGTACCAGCGAGTTCTTTTTTCATCAATCAAGACCCCTCCTTCGGAGAAGCTGGAGTCCAGTTAAAATGAGGATTAACGGCCAGAGTCGTTGGAACCAATGACCCAGAGCGCGCCAAAAACCAACCTGGTTCCCTAAGAAAACCGTCCAGTAACGGAAAACGGGCCCAAGGGGAAAACAAAGGCGGTCAGTCAAGAAAGAAAGACCCACGAACACCAACGCGATCCCCCAGAAAAGGCCTACTCGATCCAACCGGGGGGGCAAAAAGTCCGGATTAAAATCTCGTTCAGATCCTTCTGGTGGTAATTCGCCCGCCAACAGCGTGACCTCGGCGGTTCTTGGGGAAGAAGGAGAGGCGTTCCCCAGTGGTTCTTGCGCCACTGGCGAATTTGACCCGCCGGCCGAGCCTGCCTCTTCCGGAGGCAACTCGCGGCGGCGGGCGTAAAAGTAAGCATCGAAGACGCTATAGATGACCAGGGCCGGCAAAAGGACCGTGAAATAAAGGGGGATCAGGAAGAGGAGGGGCCACCTGATTGCCGGCCAAAAAAAGAGCGGAACCAAGGTGACTCCCCAGAAGGTCAGCCCCGTTACCAGCAGCAAGAGGAAGCCTTTGGCCAGTTGCCCGTTATAAATTTGTCCCAAACCCGGAATGAGAGACAATCCAGCGGCCAACCACGGTCGTTTGCGCCGGGCTGCGGATGAAGTCACATCCAACACCTCTCTGGCCAAGAATCCAACTCCGTAACGCTACCCTTCGCCTCACAAACTGGCCAGACTAGGCCATTCCGGTAATCCGGCCAGCCAGAGGAAGAAGCGCATTCCCCATTCCTGGAGGAAAGAATAAGCCTGCCAGCCCGTTTGAAGAAAGCCGGCCGGATCAGTCAGCAAATAGTGCAAGCTGACCAGTAGAAAGACCAGGGAGGCGGCGACGGCCGGCGAAAGCCCCCGTAAGCCCGCCTCTTTTTGCCAGAGGTTGAACTGGGTGGCTTCGATCAATTGCCGCTGCAGACTCATGACTAACCGGCGGGCCAGCGGCTCGGCCATTTCCCTACCGAGGTACTCCTTCTCGCCGGACCCAGCCACCCTGGACCCAGCGGCCTTGGACCCAGCTGCCGGCGAAGTCCCTGGAGGTATTGAATTTAGGCTCGCCGCTTGCGGGTGGCTTTCCACGTCAGGTTTGACCGTTTCCGCTTTTAAGCCGAGGGCTTCCCTGATTTTGGCCGTCAATTCAGGCGGGGGTGGCACCGGCGCAAATGTCTCCCGGAGCCACTGCTGCTGTTGCATTTCCTGAGCCAGTTCGTGCCGGCAGGAAGCGCAGACGGCCAAATGTTGCTTGATCTTCTCCGAGGTTGCCGCCCCCAATTCGCCGTCAACAAAGGGGACCAATAGCGCTTTGACTTCTTGGCACTTCAGTTGGCCTCGTCCTCCTTTCCCGCCAGTTGCTTTTTCAGGAAGAAATGAGCCCGGCGCAGCCGCGTGGCGACGGTGTTTACCGGAAGGTCCAAAATCTGGCCGATTTCGGCGTAGGAGAGCCCTTGCCCATAGCGGAGCAAGACGGGAAGCCGGTATATGTCCGGCAGAGCAGCCACCGCCTGCCGAACGGCTGTTCCTTCCTCCATCAAAAGCACCTGCTCGAGAGGACCCGGCTGGGGATCAGGTGTCTCGGCGACATGGTCGCTCTTTGGATCAAGCAGGCTCTCCTTCCGGCGCCGGAGGAGGGAAAAACAGGTGTTGGCACAAATCCGGTAGAGCCAAGCCGAAAAAGGGATCCCCTCACGCCCCTTAAAATCCTTGATATGGCTATAAGCCTTCAGGACGGCCTCCTGCACGGCATCTTCCGCCTCAGCCTGGTTCTGCAAAAGATGGAAACAAAGACTGTAGAGTCCTTTCTCGTACCGCAAATAAAGGGAATAGAAGGCCTCACTGTCTCCATTTTGGGCCCGTATTACTAACTCCTCTTCCGGCAGCTCTGCTGATCTTTTCAAGATGGCCCGATCCTTCGCTGGGCACTTTTCTCCGCCCTGTCCTAGAGAGGGGTATCCAAAAGCAGGCCCAGCTGAATATGCGCTGGAAACCCGCTATGGGTCTTACGATATTGGACTCCTTCCCGCTTCCAAAACACCGCGGTTGAGAGTTGCCTTTGTTGCCCCTCCCAATAATATAACGTTTTAGGCGCAAAAAACTTTCGGTCGTGGCGAAAAGGAAAAAAGATTGGCTCTGGGTGGAGCCGCGGTGCGTGTGCATTCTGCGCAGGGCATGGTATGAAGCTCTTGGTATGAATACGGGACCAACCTTTGGCCAAGGATCTAAAAAAGGCGACTTCAATCAGCCTGCTGACAGTCCTGCGTCTCGAACGCAACAGAGTTATCTCTACTCGCTCCTGGTCATGTTTTTTAGTGGCTGATCAAAGGCCGTGCTTCCTGGGGGTGCGCATTCGGTTCCTTTACCGCGAAATGGACCCAGAGAAGGTTTACGAAAAGGAGAAGGGAAGTCAAGGGGAAGATCCAACGGATATGGAAAGCGGCGGCGATGGCTCCCCCAAAAAGAGGGCCCAAGACATTGCCCAAAAAAGTGAAGCTAGTGCTGATGCCGTAGGCCCGGCCGCGGAGAGAAGTGGGAGTAAAACTGGCAATAAGGGCGTTGGCCGAAGGCATCAACCCGCCCAGGAAGAGGCCCAGGAGAAAGCGCAGGCCCAGCATTTCCCAGGCCGTCTGCGCAAAGGCCTGCGGCAGATAGGAGAGCGCGGCCCCGGCCAGAGCGTACATCAGTACCTGGCGGTAGCCGGCACGGTCACCCCGCCGCCCCAGAAGAGGGGCGGCCAGGATATTGGCCAGCCCGGTGGCGGAGAAGATGAGGCCAGCTAAAATCGTGAGGAGATTTTCGGGAGTATGCAGGGTGGCCAGGAAAAGGGTAAGAATCGGCTCCACGGTATTTATGGAAAAGGTTGTCATGAACATGATGATAAACATGACCAAAAGCTGACGTTCCCGCAACACCTCGCGCAAGTCGGCGGCAAAACTGGGGCGAGAAACCGTTTTAGCCGGCGTAAAGCGCTCGGGGACAAAAAACAAAACAATGCTGGCGGCCAAAAAACAGGAGAAACCGGTGACAAAAAAGATGTGCTGAAAGCCGAGGAAACGGGCGAGGACGCCGCCGATGAGAGGACCGATGATGTTTCCGGCCACGCCGCCTGTCTGGAGTACGCCCAGGGCATACCCGGTAAATTGGGGTGGGGTGTTCGTGGCCATAAAGGCGATGGCTGCCGGCATAAAGCCGGTGATGACCCCTTGCAGGAGACGTAGCCCTAAAAGCTGCCAGGCGTTACTGGCTAAGCCCATTAATCCGACGACGATGGCCATACCGAAGCCCGAACGGAGCATCATTATTTTGCGGCCATAACGGTCGGCCAGGGCACCCCAAATGGGAGAAAAAAGGGCGGCAGTCATGAAGTTGGCCGAATAGATCAAGCCGGACCAGAGGTCCTGCGCTTTGGGGTTGGTAACCCCGAGTTGCCCCAGGTACAGTGGCAAAAAAGGCATGACCATGCTGAAACCGGCCATCAAGATGAATTGGGCTATCCAGAGGACGTAAAGATTCCGGCGCCAGTTGGGCCACAGGTCGGTATGCTCCTCAACAGGTGACTTATCTTGGGTGGTGGGACGCGGGCGGTTTCGCGAGCTTAACAACGGGGCCAGTCCCTTCGTTTTACGAAATAAATCTCGGGAAGATTATAACTCGCCAGCGCCCCTTTGTCTATCCCCGCGGGCGACGAATGCCGTCCAGAAGACGCAGGGCATTGCCTCTAAAAAATTCTGGGCTGGGAGGACGGTGCTCCCAGCCCAGACCTGGTCAAACGAGTTTGAACGGAGCTGCGTCGATAAATACCTCACCAGTGACAGCTGGTTCTGAGGCGGCGGGGGCGCTTGTCACCGCCCGCTGCGGAATCGGCCTCAAGTCGTGTTGGGCCAAACTGCGCCAGATTGGAACGTAAGGTCAGATGCCTCCCCTTGGGCCGCTAAAGTTCCGGCCAGGAATGCTTCTCAGTACAATGTATCCTCGTCGCCCAGGTTCCCCCGCAAAACCAGATAGACCCAGACCTGATAGGCGATGACGATGGGGACGAAGGTCAGGGCCACCACAAGCATGATGGTTAGGGTGTAGGCGCTAGCCGAAGAATTGAATGCGGTCAGGCTGTAACGCGGATCGATACTGGACGGCAACATGTTGGGATAAAGCCCGATGACTCCCGTAAAGACCGTGGCCAGAACCGTCAGAGACGTAGCGAAAAAGGCTTTGAGGTGATCACGCTGCGCCAAGAACAGCCGAACCGAGAGCAAGGCCAGTACAGCCAGGGCCGGAACCACCAGCCAGAGGGGGGCGGCCAAGAAGTTCTGGTAGAGATTGGTGGTCCAAGCAGTGGACACTAGAAAAACCACGGCCAAAAGGGTTACGACGGGCCAGGTGCCCACCGCCAGCCGGTGGAGTTGTTCTTGCACTTCTCCCTGGTGGCGGGCGGCCAGCCACAAAGCACCGCTTAAGACAAAGATGGTCACAAAGAGTAAGCCGGTCAAGAGGCCATACGGATTCAGAAGGCCGAGTAAGGTTCCGTGGTAGCCAGTTTGATCGATGGGCAGCCCCTGGAAGATATTGCCGAAGGCGACGCCAAAGAGGAGGGCCACCAACAGGCTCGACAAAGAAAGGGCCCAGGTCCAGGCCTTCTGCCAGGTGGGGCTTTCACTTTTGCCGATGAACTCAAGGGCCGTGGCCCGGAAGATGAGGCCCAGGAGGACCAGCATCAGGGGAGTGTAAAGAGAACTGAACATTACGGCGTAAGTTGTGGGAAAGGCGGCGAAGGTGGCTCCGCCCGCCGTCAAAACCCAAACCTCGTTGCCGTCCCAAAAAGGGGTTATGGCGTTGAGCAACCGTTGCCGCTCCTTTTGACTACGACCGAGGAAGGGGAAAAGGATCCCCACCCCTAGATCGAAGCCATCAAGGACGAAGTATACTGCCCAAAGAACACCCCAAAGGGCAAACCAGATGGTGGCCAAGGTTTCGGCGGACATGATCAATCCCTCCTGACGAGTGTTTCATCTTCAAAGACCGGTGGGAACGCCCTGGGGCAGCGAAGCCCCCTTTTGCTGGGCGCCGGCAGTAGCAACGACGGGACCGAGTTTGGCGTTTTTAACCAGGAGGTAGATGTCAACGGTGATGAGGAGGCCGTAAAAGATGATCACCCCCACCAGAGACTGGACGACTTGGGCCACCGGGATTGGCGAAACGGCATCGGCGGTCCGCATCAGTCCATAAACGACCCAGGGCTGACGGCCAACCTCGGTCACCATCCACCCCAAATTGGTGGCCACATAAGGCAGTGGTAGGGAGTAGAGGATCAGCTTGAGATAAGTTGTCGACGCGAGAAGCCTGTTTTTCCGCTCAAGATACCATCCCCAAAGGGCCAGGAGGATGAAATAAACCCCTAAACCCACCATGATGCGGAAGCTATAATAGGTCAGGGCCACTGGTGGCCTTTCTGCCTTCGGAATCTCCTTCAGGCCAACGATCTTGGCGTCAGGGTCACGGAAGGCCAGGAAACTGGTCAATTTCGGGATGGCCAAGGCCTCAACGGCGTTACGCTCCTGAGCCTCATTGGGGACCAGGAGAAGATACATGGGGACGCCCCTCCCCGTTTCCCACAGAGACTCCATGGCGGCAAATTTGCTCGGCTGGACACGGGCGGCATTGGTGCCGTTCAAATCCCCCGTTATCGCCACGCCGATCGTTGCCACCAGGGCCAAGATTACGGCCAGACGAAAGCTGTTTTGAAAGAATTCAACGTGCTGACGACGTAAGAGATGGTAGGCGCTGACGGCGAGGACGAAAAAGGCGGCCACGACGTAAGCGGACAAAACCGTATGGAAGTACATATGCCAGGTGTAGCTGTTCAAGACAACGGCTGCAAAATCAGTCAGCTCAGCCCGCCCATTGCGCAAAACGTAGCCAACTGGATGTTGCATCCAGCCGTTGGCGATAATGATCCAAACCGCCGAGAGGTGGGTACCCAGGGCGACCATCCAGATGGCGAAAAGATGAGCTTTCTTGGAAAGCCGCTTCCACCCAAAGGCCCAGAGCCCTAAGAAGGTGGATTCC